>ENA-UPSB01000526-UPSB01000526.1-bioreactor-metagenome-genome-assembly--contig:-NODE-526-length-62681-cov-7.308929_pt1 | contig 62681 bp, 61 predicted proteins | sample MGYA00238182_ERZ773286 | MGnify/ENA primary metagenome ERZ773286 (study PRJEB29026, sample SAMN07631240) | bioreactor metagenome | isolation source: Switchgrass digestor | place: USA: Dartmouth... | reverse complement strand
AGGAGGAGTAACTGAAAATGAAGCTCAAAAAGGCCACAATAGCGCTGATGGCCCTGTTTATTTCCTGCGTGCTTCTATCAGGAACGGTGCTTGCCGCGTCCCAATGCGACAGGTATGTGTTGCCCGATCCGCAGGGAGGAAAGCTTTTCGTATTCACCAAGGGCCTCACGCCAACGCTTCTGAGAATTCTAAGAGATATCTTTAAGGATACCAGTTTTCCATGGGAATTGATCGCCAAACCGGCCAAGCCTGTTACGCCATCCACGCCTCCTGCCGAACAGCCTGCTGAACAGCCTTCCAAACCGGAGCCCCCCCCGGCCGAACCTGAGCAGCCTCAAGAGCCGGAGCAGCCCGAAACCCCACCCGAGCAGGAACTGCCCAAAGAGCCCGAGGCTCCTCCGGCGACAGGGCTTACCGAGTTGGAGCAGCAAATGCTTGACCTAATTAATGCTGAAAGGGCCAAGGTAGGTCTGAAACCGCTGGCGGCCGATCCGCGGCTTACCGAGCAAGCCAGACTGAAGAGCAAGGACATGATCGACAAGGGTTACTTCGCCCATCAGTCGCCAACATACGGTTCACCCTTTGACCAGATGGCCGCGGCAGGCATAACCTACAGGACAGCAGGGGAGAACCTGGCCGGGGCGCCGTCAGTCGAACTCGCTCACAAGAACCTGATGCTTAGCGACGGGCACCGTAGAAACATACTTAACCCCGCATTCGACAGCATTGGAATCGGGATCATCGAGGGTGGCCCTTACGGGATGATGTTCACCCAGATGTTCATAGGGAACTAAGAATCAAGGATCAAGGCCAGTCAGAAGAGCTAGAGTATCGCAGACCAAAGAGGCGGACCGTGCGGTCCGCCTCTTTCGGTGCGTACTCCTCCCTTATCCTTGCGGTTTCAGGCGCCCTACCTTGACTTGGTTCCGTCTTGACTGTGTCCGCTATTCGCCAGATCTTACATAGTCTTTGAAGACCCATCCCGTCTGGCCGTCGTACAGCTGGATTCCTACCCAGTTGCCCCTACGTTCAGTGAGGATAACCGGAGTGCCGCGATCGAGCTGGGAAATAACCAGTGATGCAGGGCTGGGCGCCTCCCTGAAGTTCACTTCGTCATCTACCACCATGCCAAAACCCAGAAACCTGCTCGGGATTTTCCCGGTCTTCAGGAGTCTTAGGGTCTCGATTTCGAAACGCTTCTGGGACAGGATGCGTTCGATCAACTGGCGTTCGGTGCTTCCGGACACCTTGCCCATCAAACCCTGGTATTTCTCCCTGGCCTGTTCTTCCTGCTCAAGAAGCTCGGCGACTGTCTCTTCCACAAAACTTCGCCTCCTTCAAATCCAAAGGTATGCGCTAGGGTGCGCGAACATGCCCTCTAAAAGGAAGAGTTTGGGAACCACGCGGGACTGTCGAACGAAGAAGGCTGGAGAGAACAGGGCACAGCCGCTTTATGATTCAAAAGGAAGAGACTGGGAGTTCCACAAGCGTGCTGTTACAATTGAGATAGAATCGTGTTCGGGTAGAATGGTTGGGGCGGTATCGCGCCGGGAGGCTGTTTCCGGACTAACCCTTAAGGGGAGTCAGCCATGAGACTCATGTTGGTCGACGATGACACAGTCCTGATCAAGGGGCTAAAGCGGACTTTGGAAGCTTTGGGCCACGTTGTAAGCGCATGCTACGACGGCGCCAAAGCTCTGTACGAGATTACCGCGACGTCTCCCGACATGGTCATACTGGACGTCATGCTGCCGGGGAAAGACGGCCTTACGGTGCTCCGCGAGATCCGGGAGCGGTTTCCGGACCTGCCGGTCATCATGTTGACCGCCAAAGCGGAGGACATAGACAAGGTTTTGGGTCTTGAACTGGGCGCTGACGATTACCTGGCTAAGCCTTTCAGCGTGAGAGAACTGGAGGCCCGGATTAAGGCGGTGGCGCGGCGCGCGGGCTCGTCTCCGAAAGCGCAGGTACGAAAAGGCGATCTCCTGGTTGACTTGAGAGGCAGGAGGGTGTGGCGAAGCGGCAGGGAGTTGGACCTTACCCCGAAAGAGTTCGACGTTCTGGCTTTGCTCCTAAGACATCAAGGCATGGTCATGACCAGGGAGCAAATCCTTCGCGATTGCTGGGGATTTGACTTTGTCGGGGACTCCAGGGCTGTTGATATCCTGATATCCCGGTTGAGGGAAAAGGTCGAGGACGACCCTAAGAATCCCCGGCTAATTCTGACCAAGAGAGGGACAGGCTACTACTGTGAGTAGCGATACTCCTGCGAGGAGCAATACCGCCGCGAGTAGCGATACCGCTGCGAAGAAGCGAGGCCCTAGGCCGGAAGCGTCCGGTGGAAACCGCGGTCTGGGCCTACGGTGGCACCTTGCGTTAACGTACCTCCTCATCATGTGGGTCACCTTGGCGGTCATCACAATTTTCGTCTCACGCTCCCTGGAAAGAGCCAGCATAGAGAACCGGAAGGCCTACTTGTTCGCCCAGGCCCACCAGATGGCCACGATCATCCGGGCGCGGGGAGGACCGGGCGTCGCTTCCGTCTCAGACACCGGAGGAGTTCCTTATAGGGGCAGAGTGCTGGTCATTGACGCCAACGGAAGAGTGGTCGAGGACTCGGCTATGGACCCTGCCATGCCCGGGCGGGACTTGATCGGGGTGGTCGAAGTCAGCCGGGCGATGGACGGAGCCCAGGTGGCCAACACGTATTACCTGCCCGACGGGACCTTTGTGATGTACTTGGCCGTACCTGGTAACTGGGAAGAGGGTACAGGCGCGGTTTTTGTTTCCCAGGAACTACAGGATGTTGTGGATCAGTACCGCGGCCTGATGAGGGCGGTTCTCCTGGGCGGGGGGCTGGCGTCAGTGGCAGCTATCATCCTAGCGTGGTTCCTATCCCGGGTAGTCGTGGAGCCTGTCTTGGAACTGGCCGAGACCGCCGGCAGGATGTCCTCGGGCCGGCTGGACCTTAGGGTCAAGCCTCGAGGCCCGCGAGAGACCAGGATTCTGGGCGAGTCCTTTAACTCCATGGCGTCGGGGATAGAGAAGACCATGCGCACTCAGGAGGAGTTCCTGGCCGCGGCTGCCCATGAGCTCCGGTCGCCCCTTGCCGCTTTAAGCGTGCTGGTTGAATCCATGCAGGCGCAGCCGCCGACCGCCGAGGAGATGCCCGAGTTTCTCTCGGATATGAGGGGCGAACTGAACCGCATCATAAGCACCACAGAGGGTATCCTCGACCTTCTTCGCTCGCGTGGGCGGTTCGAGGAGAGCGGAGTGAACCCGGAGACCGAACTTAGAAGCATCATCCAGACGCGAACCAGATCGCTCAGCGCAGGCATCGATGTGCGGTTGGAACTGGATGGCCCTGCGAGCGCCAGTCAGGGATTTGGGAAGGGACCGGTGGAGAACGTGCTGTTTGCCCTAAGCCCGGTGGCCTTCCGGCTCGTAGCGTCCAACCTGCTCGACAACGCGATAAAGTACAGCCGGCCCGGAGGCGTTGTTACCGTGCGCTGTTACGTATCCGGAGATGACTTGGTGCTATCAGTTCGGGACCAGGGAATAGGCATAGCCGCGTCCGCCATTCCTCGTTTGTTTGAGCCGTTTTACCGCGTGGACAGCGCGAGAAGGAAGTCCACAGGGGGCGCGGGCTTGGGACTGGCGATCGTCAAGGAGGCTTGCGATAGGACAGGGGCGACGATCTCTGTGGATAGCGAAGTGGGGCAGGGGTCGACGTTCACCGTCACCTGGCGAGGGGTTGGCCGGAAAGCAGAGGACTCCCGCGGCGGGCCTGAGAGTTACTGAAAGCCTCGACGACCGTTGTTGAGACTCCCATTTAGGCATTAGGAAAATGATACAAGACTGTTACACAGTGACACCCCTCTGAAACCGACGCTGCCCATAATAGGCCCTGAAGACACATATGGGAGGTTAGGGCAATGAAAAGAACGAGCATGAACGCCTTGTTCGAGAGGCTTCGAAGCGTGAAGAGGGCGGGTTTCGGATTGCTTGCCGTGGCGATGGCGCTGTCCCTGCTGATTTCGGGTTGTTCGCCGAGCGCGTCGGGCGCCCCTGGCGAACCTATCAGCCCTGTTCCGAAGACCGGATACGCCGACGTGGTGCTCTATTTCGGCGATGACCAGGCAATGGAGGTCTGGCCCGAGTTTAGGACGGTTGAGGTTCCGAGCGATCCTGCCCAGCGGTTATCCGAACCGGAGCTAGTCGTCCAAGAGCTGTTGAAGGGACCCCAGGATCCGCTTCTCAGCAAGACGCTCCCGCCCGAAGCTAAGCTTCTGTCCTTGGAGGTTACCGATGGAGTCGCCTTCGTGAATTTCAGCAAGGAAATCCAGACCAAGCACTGGGGAGGGTCCGCAGGAGAGGGAATGACCATCGCTTCGCTGGTGGCCTCGCTGACACGGCTGGAGGGGATCGACAAGGTCCAGATCCTCGTTGAAGGCAAGACAATCGACACTCTGGCCGGCCATTATGACATGACCGGACCGATCGCCCCGTCTGTCAACGCCGGAGAAGTGTTCTGCAGTTCTGAGCGCGCAGCTGGGCTGCAAGCGAGGGTGGACGGAGGCGCGGAGGCTTGGCGCAAGGACCCCCTTGAGGTTGCCGAGCGAGAAAGCGGAGTCAGAGGCTTGCATAAGGGATATACCTTCAAGCTCGTGTCCAAAGGTCAGGGCCGCGCGACTGTTGACGCTGACGGCGACAAGAACTATCAGATCACTTTGGTTCAGCCCGAGAAGCAGGGAAATGAGGGCGTCTGGGTGATCAGCGAGATCAAGCCGCGGTAGGAAACCGCCAAGGCGCATAGCAGAACCAAGTTGACACTTGTCCGGTAGTCGCGAGGCTGCCGGACATTTCTCTGGATACAAGTCTTTTTGACGATGAGGCATCAGGAAACATAAGCATTCCTGGAAACGTCCTGGAGGTTGGATCGTATGCTAGAATAAGCAGGACAAACAGGGTGCCGCGCTTCCTAGATATATAACAACGAAAACCAGCGTATCGCCCCTACGTATCTGCTCGACACGTGCCAGCGAACAGGTGACGATATGGAAGAGACCAAGGGGTACAACTTGAAAAAGGTTATCTTGTGGGGCTTGTTCTCCCTTGGGCTCAGTGGCCTCGGGATCGCTCTGGTCTTGCGGATAACCAAGAACCAGGATATCGTGGGCGGTCTTCTTGCGGTCGGTCTCAAGACCCTGGCGGTCTCCTGTGGATTGGTTGTCCTAAGCTGGCTTGCCGACGGCTGTCGTATGGCTGTCCTCGCGCGGGGAATGGGTGGAAAGGTTCCTTTCCTCGCCGCCATCAAGATTTCCATGATGGGCGCTTTTATGGCGGCTGTCACGCCGTTCGATACCGGCGGAGAACCCCTCAAGGTCTACTTCCTGCACAAACACGGGATGAGTATCGGACAATCCACTGCCACGGTGACCATGGCGGCTATGTTCCATTCAGCGGCCAGGTTTCTTCTGTGGGCGTTGCTGCCGTGGGTGGCGCTCTTGACCGGTGACAGTTGGGAGCCTACCGCGGTGGGGAAGGCCACGATGGCGGTTGGGCTCGCTTTCTACGTTTTCTACATGGTGCTCTTTATCGCCGCTACGGTTCGGCCTGAGTTCTTGGTCTCAGTGACCGATAGAGTCTGCCGGACAGGGCTGTTGCGGCGCCTGCTTACCGCTGAGCGGATGGAGAGGATTTCGGATAAGGTGCGTGCCGCTGCTCACGATTTCCGGGAAGGAGTCATCCGGATCAGATCCGATGGCAGCGCCGCGGTGCTCGCCTTGCTTCTCAGCATTGCGTACTGGCTCACGATGACTGCCGTGCCGGTCTGTATCCTCAAAGGAATGGGAAGCGGCTTGTCGCCGCTTCAAATCCTGTCTATCAGCATGACGGTTTACCTGGTCATGGCATATACGCCTACGCCCGGTGCCAGCGGCGGCGCCGAGGTCGGAACAGTGGTGTTTTTCTCGCCCTTCTTGCCCTCAGCCATCCTGGGCACGTTCGCCATCGTGTGGCGAGTTGTTACCTATTACCTCACGCTGTTGATTGGAGGCGCTTTCGTCGCCGTTGAAGCGCTTCTTCTGCCTTTACAGTCGCAAAGCCCGGTTTCAAAGCAAACAGACGGAAGATGACTTCATCCATTTCCGCCCTTGTCAGCGTCCGCAAAAGCCCATGGTGCCGTCATTGTTTGGCTGCGGGTGTTCAAGGGTTGACGACTCCGTGGCTTCGAGTTGTCACGTGGAGATACCCTGCCGCGTCGGGTTATCAAGCGTTGACTACTTGCGTGTTCGCGGAAAATCCGTTTGACTCGACGTTTGGGCTTCGCTATACTATGAATCGACGTCGATTTTCGGCGCCGGTTCTTGGGCGAATAGCTCAGCGGGAGAGCATCTGCCTTACACGCAGAGGGTCACAGGTTCAATCCCTGTTTCGCCCACCAGAGAAACGCGGAGGCGTGGTGTAGCTGGCCTAACATACGTGCCTGTCACGCACGAGACCGTGGGTTCGAATCCCATCGCCTCCGCCATACTATAACCGGAAAGAACGCAGGAGATCGCGCGAGTTCGCCGCGGTAGCTCAGTTGGTAGAGCAGCGGACTGAAAATCCGCGTGTCGCCAGTTCGATTCTGGCCTGCGGCACCATCCGAGCGGAAGTAGCTCAGCGGTAGAGCATCGCCTTGCCAAGGCGAGGGTCGCGGGTTCAAATCCCGTCTTCCGCTCCAGAGGAAACGTGGCGACATGGCCAAGCGGTAAGGCGAGGGTCTGCAAAACCCTTATCCCCGGTTCGATTCCGGGTGTCGCCTCCAAAATATATGGGGGAGTAGCCCAGTTGGTTAGAGCGCTTGCTTGACATGCAAGAGGTCCCGGGTTCAAGTCCCGTCTCCCCCACCATAGAAAATAGCCGCTCGAAGAGCGGTTTTTTGTTATGTGACTAGACTATTGCTATCGTAAGGTACTCCGCTGCAGTCTCGCTGCAATTGGTGACCTGAGTCGGCCCGGTTACAATACGGGTCGTCAATCTCTGAAGGTATGTGTGCACCTCTGCCGAAACGTAATGGCTCACGCTGATGTGCTTTGCCGCTCTAGCTTGACAGATGGTTCTGAAGCTCGAGAGTGAACCGACCCTACCATGGTCGCGAGTCTACTTCGCGGCATTCGGGTCCTGGCCAAACTTGAGCATTAAGGCTGCGAAAGTGTGACGCTCACCATGGAGTCGAGACTTGGGAAGCCAGATCTGTCAAAAGGAAGGACGCCAGATGGGAGAGACGGGCAGAATCAGATTAAGATATGAGATTGTCTTATTCTTCGTAACCACTATTCTGCTCACTTGGCTTCTGTGGCTCCCTGCCTTTTTGATACAAAACCGCGGCGTCCCTATGAGGCTCCCCTATAGTTTCTTTATAACCGTCGGAACCTTTGCTCCATCTGCGGCCGGTTTTTTCTTCACATACATGTTCGGTGGGAAAGCTGACGTACGTTTATTGGTTCACTCATTGCTCAATATGCGTATCGACATAAAAAGGCTGCTATCCGTTTTCTTGGCCCTGCCGGTAGTATCGGCGGTTTCATGCCTGGTTTTGTACCTTTCAGGAGGCACTCTTCCACCGATGCAGTTTCCTCCATGGTTTATTCCTATCGCTTTTGTGTACATTCTTGTTTTTATGGGGCCACTGGGTGAAGAGGCAGGATGGCGAGGATTCGCGCTTAATAAGATGCTGGGATATCTATCTCCATTGAAAGCCGCGGTGCTGCTTGGAGTCATCTGGTCATTCTGGCATCTGCCCCTGTTTTTCATAAACGGGACAACGCAAAACGCCCTGGCGTCATTCGGCAGTATTCCTGCGGTTTTGGGGTATTCTCTATACACTGTGATGATCTCTGTTTTGATTACTTTGCTTTACATTATGAGCAATGGAAGCGTCTTTGGTTCTATACTGCTTCATACAGTGGGAAATCTATCGCTTGGTGTTGTCCCTTTTGTGTTCTCAAGAGATGGAGCGGTTATTCTGCTTCTTACTCTCTGTATTGTGGTATCTGCGATTCTATACAGATACAGGAACATTATGTTTCAGAAATCCATGTGGAGGCAGGCTTCTTAGTTTGAGTTGCGATTGTCGATAGAATAGTTGAGGGAGTCCCGCTCGCGTAGGCAAGAAAGTGTGCGCACTCAATAGGTGAGAGGAGCAGAGACATTATGAAGACCGTGGATCTCAAAATAAAGGGAATGGGCTGCAGTCACTGCGAGAAGCGCGTCGCCGATTCCTTGAGGAAGATCGGCGTCCTAGAAAGCACCGTAAGTGCCAAAACGGGCTCGGCAAGGGTGACTTTCGATCCGGCCAAGATTTCGGTGGATATGCTTGAGAAGGCAGTAAGCGACGCCGGCTATCAAGTGATTGGTGTCAGTGAGGCTTGACGCGAAAACCTGATGCATTCTAGTAGGTATGCGATACGCCAGTAGGAAAACCCTGACGCGCTCTCCTCGCCTTGGGAGGGCGTACCTTTTTCAGTAGGCATTTTGCGGGTTTGCGTTCCCGGACTCCGCGCCTTGCGACGTACTGTGTCGTCCTTCAGCGACTGCCCGATGAGAACCGACTACTCCTTTGGGCCCTTTCCCAGTGCCCCGTCCTCGCCCAATGAGCCGGACCGCAATCGTTCCAGCTCGTCCAGGGTCTTTGGCCAGTCGTTTTTCAGGAGCCGCGACAGCGCCCGGTCGGCGAGCACCTTCCCCCCGGTTTGGCACGTGGGGCAGTAGTTTGCCTCGTTTTCGGCGTAGACGATCCGTTGGACCGGCGAACCGCACGCGGGACAGGGTTGCCCGTACTTGCCGTGGACAGCCATCTCGGGATGAAAGGCCGTCACTTTCTCAGGGAAGGCAGAGCCTGATTGTGCCCGCAGCCGGTCTATCCACTCAGACAACACTTCCTTGCACGCCGCGTGGAGTATCTCAATCTGCTCGACACCGAGGCTACCTGTCAACGCGAAAGGGGAGAGCCTCGCCCTGTGCAGGATTTCGTCTGAGTAAGCGTTTCCGATGCCGTCCACAACCGTGGGGTCGGTCAGAGCCCGCTTCAAGGTACGATTTTGACGCGTAATGGCCTCGCGGAATTCCTCGGAGCTGCAACTGAAGACGTCAACTCCTCCACGATCGAAAACCTCAAGTCCTTTTCGTCCCTTTACGAGATGAAGCGAGGCACGGCGTTTGGACGAGGCCTCGGTGAGAACGAGACTGCCGTTGGAGAAGTCCATGGACATCAAGGTCGTCTTGCCCCTTACAGGCGGGGGCTTGGGGACGCGCCAGTGGAGGCGTCCGGCGATCATGAGGTGGATGACAGCGTAGTGTTCGTCAGAAAACCCCAGCACAATACGTTTTCCGATGCGGAAGACCTGTTCAAGTTTCCGTCCTATGAACTCGCCGGGGGCCGGCTCCGCTGTTCGCAAAAGGAAGGGATTCGCCAAGCGAATTTCTTGGAGGACCTGCCCCTGAGCCATTGCTTGTATACGCTCCACGTAAACGGTGATGTCGGGGAGTTCAGGCATGGCGAAAACCTCTTTCTTGGGGTCTAGGAACAGACTACCGTATTGTGTCCAAGCCTGCAAAGGATGACCCCACCTATGCCGATCTCTCACTAATACGGTAGTATGAAGAGTAGGGACAGGCCCCTGATTGCTTCGCTCTTACAAGACAAACCGGAGGATGAACAGCGTGATCTTTATCTCGTGGAATATCGATTCCCTAAACGCGGCACTGACAGGCAATTCGCAACGTGCTTTGTTAACTCGCAATGTACTGCAGACCATCAAGGAACATGACCCAGAGGCCGTTGCCCTGCAGGAGACAAAGCTGCCATGTGACGGTCCCACCGAGAAGCACCTGGAGGCGCTGAAGGATATGTTTCCGGGTTACGAAGTCGTGTGGAACTGCTCAAGAAAACCGGCGCGCGAGGGATACGCGGGGACGATGTTCTTATACAAGGACAACCTAAAGCCATCCGTCACTTGTCCCGAAATCGGAGCGCCAAGCACCATGGATGCAGAAGGCCGCATTATCACGCTGGAGTTCCCTGATTTCTACCTGACACAAGTCTACACACCCAATGCGGGGGACGACCTGGGACGTCTACCGGACCGTCAGCTATGGGACATGAAGTATGCCGATTATCTGGCCGCCCTAGATGAAGAGAAGCCGGTTATCGCTTCAGGTGATTTCAACGTAGCTCACAGAGAGATAGACCTAGCTCATCCCAAGCGAAACCGCCGTTCCGCAGGCTTTACTGATGAGGAACGTGAGGGCTTCACCAATCTTCTATCACGAGGGTTCACGGACACCTTTCGTCATGTCCACGGTGACGTGACCGGGGTCTATTCTTGGTGGCCCCAAATATCCAAGACGAGCAAGGTAAACAACTCCGGCTGGAGAATTGACTATTGGCTAGTGAGTAACCGCATTGCCGATAGGGTAGTTAAATCTGAGATGGTTGATTCAGGTCCGAGACAAGATCATGCTCCTGTGCTGCTCGAGATCGACCTATAGCCCCTGACAGCTTCAAAAAGGAGGAAGAGTGCGTTGAAACCCATCAAGATACTGGCAATCGTCGGTTCTCTTCGGAAAGGCTCCTACAATCGCCAGCTGGCGTTGGCGGCGAAGGAAATAGTGGGAGATCGAGCGGATTTCGAACTGCTTGAGTACGCGGATGTGCCCTTGTTGAACCAGGATATCGAACGCCCGGCGCCTGAGCCCGTAACGCGAGTTCGTGAAGCGGTGAAGGCCGCGGACGGGATATGGTTTTTCACCCCTGAGTACAATCACTTCTTCCCGGGCGTGCTGAAGAACCTTATCGACTGGCTGTCGCTTCCTGTAAGCGATAAAGAGCCGCAGGTTCTTGCCGGGAAACCTGCCGCCATTAGCGGTATTACCCCGGGCATGTATGGGACGGGCATAGCCCAGGACCACCTGGTCACTCTCATCAGCTTTCTGAACATGGATGTCATGAATGTGCCTCGCCTTACAATCCCATACGTTGCGGAGCAGCTCGACAGTGAGGGCAAACTGGTACTGACCAAGAGCCATCGCTACCTGGAAAGGCAGGCGGATGCTTTCATAGCCTTTATCCAAAAGAGAAAGACGTAACGAAGGCATTAAGGAATAGGTGATCCGGATCTGCCGGTGTGGCCAGCATCATAACGCGACCGGTCAAATTCGAAAGCCAGTCGACAGCTAAGCGTGACTGGCTTTCTCTTTAGCCCCGCCCTGTCACACACCCGCTCCGGGCAGACCGGTGATACTCGTTGGCGTATCCATGATGTGAGTCATCTTCCCAAAAGTCAGAAATCCATAAAGGGGTCATACACGTGAAGCATCCTCATTACGAGATCGGCCTCCACCTATCGCCGCGGTTGGGAGAACTCAGGGCAAGGGTGGAGTTGACCTGCTCATTGGAGGACCTCGACGCAGAACCTTCCAGTGACGTCTTCTTCCTCCACCGCTCCCTCCGTCCGGAAACCGTTACTGGGGACGATGTCATAGGTTTCACTTGGGGTGATATGTCGACGCCACACCCTCTTGGCAACGACATGGGTTGGGCAGAACTCACCGTCTCTTACGGGAAAGCCGCGCAGCTCGGTAAAACGCGGCGACTGGTATTCGAGTATCGAGGTTGTCCGGGCATTGTCAGCCAGTGGCAGGTCAACAGGCTGACTCCCGAGTGGGTAGAACTCGGCATGTATGCTCCGTGGTTCCCATTCCGTCTCGACTGGCATTTTACTTACCGGGTGAGCGTCACTGTCGATCCGGGGTATGAGACAATTGGAGTTGGAATGTGCAAGAGCCCCGACGGGCAAGTTACCTTGGCTTCGACGGAGCCCACACGCGACATCGTTGTCGTTTGCGCCCCGAGGTTTCTGACGGAACAGCGTGCTGTCGCCCATGATTCTGTAAGAGTGCGGTTCACCAGTGAGAACGATGCTGGGTTCGCAAAACAGATAGCCGAAGACGGAGCGTGGGTCCTGGACTTTCTTGGGTCTTGGCTCGGGCGGAGCATGGTAAAGCCGCCCGAGATCGTCATCGCTCCGCGAACGACCGGCGGGGCATACGTCAGGCCCGGCCTCGTAGTCATGTCGCGGCCCGAGGGAGATCCGGCGTCGGAGCGCCAGCGATACTTCCGTTGGGTCGCTCACGAATTTGGGCACCTATGGTGGTTCAGAGCGTCGTTCACGAACTGGGAAGACTGGCTTAACGAGTCCTTCGCCGAGTTCTGTTCTCTCGCCTCTCTGCGGCAGAAGTATGGGGAGGACGCCTATGCTTCCCGGTTGAACGACATGCGGCATAGGAGCCAGGATCTCCCGCCTGTGAGGGGCCTGCCGCGAAACCATGAAAAAGCTTCAGATGTGCTCTATGTCAAAGGGTGCGTGATCTTGGCAGATCTGGAGATGAACATAGGCCGAGAATTGATGACCCGGTTTCTACAGGAGGTCTACTCCCAAGAGGCGGTCACTACTGAGGCCGTGATTCAGGTCCTAAACGCGGTGGCCGGTCCCACGCACGGCCAATGGTTGGATGAACGGCTAAGGTCGTAGAAGCATCTCAAACTGCCACATAAACAGATTCGTCGAGTTTACCGACAGACTCTAGGGTGCGTCACAGGAGGGTTCGTCATGAGAAGAGTCATGGACTGGGCATCACAAAACGGTTGTCTCGTAGGGTTTGTCCCTCTCGACGCCATGGTTGCTGCCAGGGATGCTGTCCTTTCGGTCCGTTCGTCCCTTGATCCGGTTCTGTTCGAGAAAATGCTGGCTCCGTTCGAGAAAGTCAAGTTTGAATGGGATTGGCAGCCTTCTGTCGTGATTGTGGTTGCCTGTAGAAGACCTGCGCACATTATAAGGTTCAACACTGAGTCGGGGCCCACGGACGTTCTTGTACCGCCTACATATGTGGATTACCGGAAGATCAGCAGGCGTCTGGCAGCCGGTCTGCGCGAGATTCTTGGGGCAGAGTGTCGCATTGAGCCCGTGTGGGTTCCCCTCAAGTCACTCGCCGCGAGAGCTGGACTTGTTGAGTATGGCCGCAACAACGTGACATACTCGTCAGAGTTTGGCAGCTATCAGCAGTTGGCGGCTTTTGTGACGGACGTGCGCCTTGAACCTGCGGGCGGGGGTTCGGGTGAAGACGGTTCGCGCAGTTTCGCCCAATCCGCTCTGTCTTTGCCTATTCACGAGCCTGTCCTGATGGAGGACTGCAAAGACTGCGACAAGTGCCTTAGAGTCTGTCTGACAGGCGCTATCGGCAGCGATCGGTTCTTGCTTCACTCGGCAAAGTGTCTTACGGCACTAAACGAGTTTCCGGGAGAATGGCCGGAATGGGTGGACCCAAAGTCCCACAACGCGCTAGTGGGCTGCATGAAGTGTCAAGCGGTATGCCCTAGGAACAAGGGGCTTCTTCAGGTCCAAAAGCTGGACGAGGAGTTTACCGTTGAGGAGACCGAAACGCTCCTCGCCGGGGAGTCTTCCGCTGAGCCGTCGAAGTGGCAAGCCCTAGAAAAGAAGTTAGAGGAGGTCGGCTTGCCCGGATACGAAGAGTTCGTCGGGAAGAATCTAAGGGCCCTGATTGACGCATGGAAGCTTTGAGGATGGTCCGCGATCGTCGGTAGTACTCACCCAGGGGCCAATAGGGAAGGGACCACGGAGAAGATTCCGTGGCCCCCAAGTTGTCAGCGTGGATCAGGACTCAAAGGTGCCCTTTACCAGGATTTCTCCTTCGTGCATCATGAGTCGGCCTTTCGCCATCACCGTACGGATATTGAGGTCCCTGTCCAGTAGGACGATGTCCGCGTCCATGCCCGGGCCGAGTGAGCCTTTGCGGCCGCTCATCTCCAACGCCCTTGCTACGTTTCGCGTGCCAAGGGAAACCGCGGTCGGAATGTCAACCCCGTGCTCCATAATCAGAGATTTGATGGTTCCGTGCAGGGTGGTCATCACCCCGGCTGTAAGGCCGATCATCTCGTTCTTGTCGTTCCAGCGAGGCATGCTTCCGTTGGAGTCGGTGCTTATGGTTATGAGGCCCGGGTCGGAGGCGGACCGTAGAGCGCTCAGCACCTGCTCGATGGATCGAGGGTCATCGCCGGCGGTGAAGTCAACATACCCGCCAAGGTTCGCGAACTCCATTGCTTGGTCAAAGACTTTCTGCGCGTGCGTCGGCCTAAAATGCTTGATAGGGATGTCCGTGTCCCGCAGCACTTGGAACACGAGGTCTAGCTGCTCTTTTCCGTTCCCGAGATGGAAGACGATTATCCCCGGCTTTCCGCTGATCAAGGCAGCCTGCCTGACGGCGCTGGCCAGTCTCGTCAACTCCTGTTTGGTGACGTAGGATGAACGGTGGTCCGAGATGGCGATCTTGACGCCCAGGATTTCCTGAATGAAGACTATGTCCTTCTTCACATCGCCTGTGATCGTCCGGGTTGGGTACTCGTAGGAGCCGGTGAGACAGTAGGCGGTGATCCCTTCTTCGTTTAGCCCTTTGGTTTTTGCTACAAGGTTCTCTACGCTGCGGGTTATGCCGTCGGTGCCTAGGACGCCGACCACCGTAGTCACGCCCGCTTTGATACAGTCTGAGAGCTTCAGCTCGGGAACCCTTGTTTTGAAGCTGCCTTCGCCTCCGCCTCCGGTGACGTGGACGTGCTGGTCTATGTAGCCGGGGATCGCGAGCATGCCCTCGCCGTCAATGCAATTCTGGTTGGGCAATCCGAAATCAAGGTTGTCGCCGATGTCGACGATCTTGTCGTTACAGATGAGAATGTCTTTTACGCCGCAATCTTCCGGTTGGAAGACATGGACTCTCTTAACCAGTGTGAACAATTGTCCTCAATCACCTTTCTATCGACTCATCTTGCCAGGTCTTGTCTCCCGTGGCTCTCGATTCGGCGCGCCAAGCGGCCCCGTAACTGCTCATGAAGTCGCCGATTGACTGCTGCTCAGCGAGAATCTCGCTGTAACGACTGCCCATTTCGACGGCTATACAAGAAGCCAGTATGTTGATGAACGAGGCGGTGGCTACATGAGAGTTGTAGTAGAACTGGGTGGCGGTCGGGCAGATGAAGGTTATTCCTTCATCAATCACCGCAGGTGACTCGACGCTGTCGGCTATGGTTATGACCGGTGTGTCCCGGTATCGCGCGTATCTCGCGACGTCGTGAACAGGCCGGTAGTAGGGCGGGAACGATAGCAAGACAACCACATCGTTCTTGGAAAGACGCGCGAGGGTGGCCTGTACTGAGGTCTGATCTCCCAACTTCACGCTAACCGCCTTGATCCGCATGTAATTAAGTCGGTAGCAGAGATAGTCCGCGAAGATCATGGAGCCGTCATGGGCGAAGACCAACACCTCGTTTGCTTTCATGAGCAACCGTGCACAGGCGTAGAGGTCGTCAGCATTGAGCGCGTCCATCATGCTTGTTAGGTTTGATATTTCAGCCTCGCAGATTTGTTGGAGTCTGTGCAACCTGGTACGGCCGGCTCCGCCCTTGTCGCTTTCTCCTTGAATGAAGGCGGGCCTTACGGGGCTTCTCAACTTCTCGCCGTTTCGGTGTCGGAAAGCTTCTTTTAGTTGTACATAATTGTCAAAGCCGCACGCCCGGCAGAACCTCAAGACCGAGACTTCCGAAGCGCCGGCTTTCTCACTCAACTGCTTCAAAGGGAGGTAGCAGACTTCTTCCGGGTGCGCGAGGACGAAGTCGGCGATGGCGCGTTGCTTAGGAGTCAGTCTCGGATACTTTTCATAGATGCCATGTAAGCCGGACATAACCCACCTCCCAGTAGTAAAGTATTTGCTTTATTCTATAACCCGAAGAAGCCAAGCATCAATACTTCCGTCTCGTGCCGTCAATCATCGCTAAATGCTAAGCGTGATCCTCGTTATATAGTATCAGAAAACCAAAGTTTTTGCTTTACAGTCAGACAAGTTATGGGTTACCATTGACGTAAAGTTTCATCCAGTCTATGGCAGAGGAGCGCGACCAATGAAAAGGAAACTCGCTTCATTGATGGTGACCATCCTATTGCTGTCCGTGGTGTTGTCTGGATGCGGAGGGAAGACACCAGCGGGACCAGAGGTGAGCTACTGGGATGAATACAAGTCAACCTTCTCTAGCGGCATCACTACTCTGAATCCGTTTACCCTCCCCGGAACCTCGTATTACACGTTTATCGCCAACATAATAGACGGCCTTGTTGAGACCGATGTCTATGCGCGCTTTGTCCCGGCGCTCGCTGAGAGATGGGAGACCAACGAGGACACCACTGTTTGGACGTTCTACCTGAGAAAGGGCCAATACTGGGTGGACTCGACGGGTAACAAGACCCAGTGGGAGATAACGGCCCAAGACTTTGTAGACTCGCTCAAGTACGTCGCCGATCCTGCCAACGGTGCCAAGAATGTCAGCACGATCCTGGGGGTTGTGAAGGGCCTCCGCGCGTACTATGACGACCTGGCCGACATCGACGAAGGAATCGACATCGGAAAGACGCGTGACGAAGTAGTCGCGGCTTTTGAAGAGACTGTCGGAGTAAAGGCCCTTAACGACTACACTTTGCAGTACACGCTAAGCGGCCCCACCCCGTATTTCCTCTCCTATGCCACCCTGGAGCTCTTCTTGCCCATTGAGAAGGAGTTCATGGAGCAGGTTGGTGAAGACTTCGGCACCAACAAGGAAAGCCTCCTGTATTGCGGCGGCTACTACATATCTCACTGGGAACGCGACAAGCAAATCATCATGACGAAGAACGAACACTACTGGGACAAGGACAAGATCACCCTCAAGTCACTGAACTTCGAGGCTGTGGCCGACGGCATTTCCAGCGTGGAGTTGTTCCAGCGCGGCCAGATCGCTACCACGTCCCTCACTTCGGAAGAGTTGGCCAGCATTAAGTCTACGGAGTGGGAAGACTACGTCTACCTTTCCGACAAGACTCTGACCACCTACTGGTTCACCTTTAACTTCAAGTCCAAGAACCCGGAGTTCCAGACCGCCATACAGAACTTGAACTTCCGTAAAGCGATTTACGCGGCCATTGACCGTGTCACGTTGTCGGCGATCTGGGAACCGGAAAACCCGGAGTTCTTCTGCCGTTACACTCTGCTGCCGGAAGGCTGCATGTTTGACGAGAACGGTAGAGACTACACCGACTATCCGGGCCTCATAGAGTACAAGAACGGCAATCCATTCCAACCGGAAAAGGCCAGAGAGTACATGGAGACGGCCATCGCGGAGCTGTGCGACGCCGAGGGCAACATCAAAGGCGTAGTTCCCGGAACCAAAGTTGATATGTTGCCGATCGAAGAGTTCACGGTCGACGGCAAGCTTCCTATCGACATCCTCTACACGTCTGGGAGCAGCGAGACCGAGATGAAGAAGGCCCTCCTCGTCAAGGAGATGTTGACCACCTACTTGGGAGAGGAAAACGTCAACGTTATCCTGGGCTTTTCCCGGAATAGCTTCACCAACGAGGTATGGGCTCTGGGCAACTGGGACCTGGTCGATGATTCCTACGGTTTCCGTTTCGGCGATCCTTCGGCTAACCTCAACCGTATCACCACCGACGGTTCGCTGAATGACAGCCAGTACGAGGTGCCCGAGTTTGACGCTCTGGTAGAAAAGGCCAACCGGATCTATACCATCAACGAGCGTTATGCCGCGTTCGCGGAGGCTGAGAAGTGGATGCTTGACAACGCCATGATCATCCCCTATATGACCGGCGGAGGCTCGTACAGGATGACCCGTGTGGTGCCCTACACCACGCCGCAGGGGTACTTCGGGATGGCCGGCTACAAGTTCAAGGGCGCGAAAATCCAGGATAAGCCTGTCACAAAGGAACAACACGCGCAGCTCAAGGCCGAATATGAAGAGGCGCTGAGGGCCTTGTCGGGCAATTAACTACTAGAGGCGGGTCGGCGCATGAGGCGATACTACCTATCTAAGCTGTGTCAAGCGCTGGTCACAATCTCATTGGTCGTGCTGGTGGTTTTTGCGCTCTTGCGGTTTATGCCGACGACCGGTTACTTCTCCAAGGAGGAGTATCGGGAGATGGACGAGGTGGCCAGGAACGCGTACTTGCGCAGCCTGGGCGTGCTCGACCCGACTCTCGTTCAACTCAAGAACTTCCTTGCGAAGCTCTTTCGGGGGGATTTGGGGCGCAGCATGACGCTGTACCCCAAATCCCGCATCCAGGACATCTTGAGAGACAAGATCAAGTACTCGGTGATGTTTAACGCCTTTAGCTGGGTAGTTTCCGCGGTCATCGGCATGCCGTTGGGCATAGCCATGGCAAAGAACAAAGGGGGCTTCGTGGACAGCGCGGGGACGGCGTATGTGGTTGCCGTGAGGTCCATTCCTTCCATCATCATTCACTTCTTTGTCCAGGTCTACCTGTCGAAGTGGCTGGGGTTGCCAATGCTGTTCAAGATGAACCAGCCGGCGTCGTGGATCCTTCCCACAATATCGCTTTCGCTTGGCAGCATCGCAGGGTACGCCATCTGGCTTCGAAGGTACATCGTCGATGAGGAGAACAAGGACTACATCAAGTTCGCCAGAGTGAAGGGCTTTTCCCAGAACTACATCATGGTGCGTCACGTTTTTCGGAACGCCATCGTGCCCATCGCCATCAATTTCCCGTCAGACCTATTGATGCTCATCTCAGGTTCGCTGGTCATAGAGGGCCTGTACTCTATACCCGGGATGGGCGGTATTTTGATAAAGTCCATCCAGGCAATGGACAACAACCTTGTGCAGATACTGGTTCTCTTATTCTCAACCCTTTCGGTATTCGGGGTGTTCCTTGGCGACATATTCGTTTCCTTCGTCGACCCCCGGATCAAGTTGCAGGACAAAGAAGACTAGAAGGGGCATGGCTTCATGGAGTCTCATGACGTAGCTAGCTATCAGGATTTGCCTGACGACCTGTTTACGAGGGCTGAGTTTCGGGAAGAACTTGTAGAGGATACCGGGTTCTCTAACTACTCCTATTGGCAGAGCACCATCCGGACTTTCTTCAAGAGCACAGTTGTAAAAGTGACGGTTGCCCTGGTGTTGGTTCTGGTGACGTTTACCTTTGCCTTCCCGTACATCTCCAACGCCGACCCTTACAAGGTATCCCTCTCATCTAAAGAATGGAATCTTCCACCTAGCAGGGAGCATCCGTTCGGGACTGACGGGGTCGGCCGGGACATCTGGGCTCGCGTGTGGTATGGAACCAGGACGTCTTTTCTCTTGGCTTTGGTAGTGGCGGTTTTGGAAGTTGGCATCGGAGTCATCGTCGGAGCCGTCTGGGGATACTACAGGAAACTTGATACTCTGATGTTCGGCATCTACAACACCATCACCAACATACCATCCACCATCTATCTGGTGATCATCGCGTACATCATGAAGCCCAGCATAGTTACGATTATCATCGCGCTTGTGTCCAGTGGTTGGATTAGCGAAGCGCGGTGGTTCAGGAACAAGATATTGGCTCTTAGGGAGGCTGACTACAACGTAGCCTCGACTTGCCTCAAGACGCCGGTAAACCGCATAGTCAGCCGGAACATAGTGCCTCATATTATGAGCCTGATCATCATGGATGCCGCCCTCACGATCCCGTCCTCAATCGGTTCAGAGGTATTCCTCAGCTTCATAGGGCTGGGCATTCCGGCGGAGATGGTCACTCTGGGCAACCTTGTCAACCAGGGGCGAAGCGCCTTCTTGGTCTATCCATTCCAGATGATCTTCCCGACGGCCATTCTGTGCGTAATCACTGTCTCCTTCTACATCATAGGGAACAAGTTCGCAGACGCGTCAGACCCACGAAACCACGTGTAGGGAGGTGTACGGACAGTGCGTGAGAAGGTTCTGCAAGCAGACGACGTAGAGATAAAGTTCAGCCTCCGCGGCAAGATTCTCACGGCGGTCCGTGGCGCCTCGATCGACTTGTACCAAGGGGAGACCCTGGCAATCGTGGGCGAATCGGGATGCGGAAAGAGCGTCTTCGTCAAGTCGTTCCTAGGCGTGTTGGACAAGAACGGGTGGGTGTCACGAGGGCGCATCCTGCTGGACGGAGTGGATATTTCCAAGTACAAGACAGAAAAGGAGTGGCTCCGGATCCGGGGCAAGAAGATCGCCATGGTCTTTCAAGACCCGATGACCTCTCTGAACCCGGTGAAGACGGTGGGAGAGCAGATCAGGGAAGTCATCTCGTGGCATTTCGGCACCGACAAGGAGTCCTCAAGACGGGAAACCATCGAGCTCCTGCGCCAGGTGGGAATCGATAACGCGGAAATCAGGTACAAGCAGTATCCTCACGAGTTCTCGGGCGGCATGCGGCAGCGTGTGGTCATCGCTTCGGCGATTGCCTGCAGGCCGAAAATCCTGATTTGCGACGAGCCGACGACGGCGCTGGATGTGACGGTCCAGGCCCAGATCCTTGACCTAATCAAGAGACTGCAGAAGGACCTGGATATGTCCGTGATTTACATCACCCACGATCTCGGTGTAGTCGCCAACGTGGCCGACCGTGTGGCCGTCATGTACGCGGGGCAGATCATTGAGTACGGCCTTTCCAGGGAGATATTCCGTAACCCCCAGCATCCGTACACACAGGCCTTGCTGGCGTCTTTGCCCCAGCTTGGGGTTAGGGGACGTGAACTAGAGTCCATCAAAGGATCCCCTCCAAACCTATACAAGGAAATCAAGGGGGATGCCTTCGCGCCGAGGAACCCTTACGCGATGAAGATTGACTATGAACTGGAACCCCCGTTCTTCAAGGTTACGGATACACACTACGCGAAGACGTGGCTTCTTCATGAGAAAGCCAGGGCGTATGCCCGCGAGATTTCACAACAGCGCGCGAAACGCGCGGGAGCCCCCCCAGAGGCTTTGGAGGATCCGACCCGGAACGAAGTCCTTGTTTCGGTGAGGAACCTGACGGTCAACTTCAAGCTCGGGAGGAGAGAGTTCAGCGCGGTCAAGGACGTCAGCTTTGACATCCACAGGGGAGAGACGTTCTCGCTTGTAGGAGAAAGCGGGTCCGGCAAAACCACAGTCGGCAAGGCGATCATGAAAATCTGCCACACGAGTGCCGGGGACATTTTCTACAAGGGAAAAAAGATCAACCGGAGGCTGAGTAACAGGGAGCTGACCGAGTTCAGGCGGCAGGTTCAGATGATCTTCCAGGACCCTATGGCTTCGTTGAACGAAAGAGCGAAAGTGGACTATATCATCTCCGAAGGACTGTACAACTTCAAACTTTTCAAGAACGAAGAGGAAAGACGGCGGAAGGTCGCCGAGGCTATGCACAGCGTGGGCCTGCTTGATGAATACGCTACCCGGTTTCCCCACGAGTTTTCCGGCGGACAGCGCCAGCGCATAGGTATCGCACGAAGCCTGGTCGTCGAACCCGAGCTGATAATCGCCGACGAGCCCATTTCGGCTCTGGACGTCTCCATCCGGGCTCAAGTCCTAAACCTCCTGAACGAGTTGAAGAAGGAAAAGGGCTTGACCTACCTGTTTATCGCTCATGACCTGAGTGTGGTCAGGTACATCTCGGACCGCATCGCCGTCATGTACAAAGGACGCATAGTGGAGCTAGCGGGAAGCGACGAACTGTTCGCCCGCCCGCTGCATCCGTACACGCGTGCCCTGCTTCAGGCCGTCCCTGTCCCAGACCCGGACGTGGAGCGGGAAAAGCAAGTGATCGTCTACGATCCGCGACTTCACGATTACTCTGTGGACAAGCCCTATTGGGCGGAGGTGGCCCCAGGACACTACGTCTGGGCGAACCGGCAAGAAGTCGCTAACTACAAAGCGCTACTAGACGCGTAAGGAGTGGAGTCACATGGCCGGAACTCTCTACATCGCCGGCGGAGCCATGAGAGCAAGCGAACACGAGGTCCTGTCAGCGTTTATCGAGTCGGCCGGAGGCTCGTCTTCCAGGTTCGCCTTTGTGGTTTCCGCTTCGGGCAGCGATCCTGACAACACGTTTCGGAGTTACGTTGAGGATTTCTCCAGGCTTGGAGTCCCGAAAGAGAACTGTGTCCTCATCCCTCTCTACGCGAAGCATGTGAAAGACGAAAGAGGTTTCAATGCCCTGAACGGCGACGAAGAAAGCCTTCCCCGGCTGTTTGAGGGAGTGACCGGCGTGTGGTTCACTGGGGGAGACCAGTACTTCACGGCTCAGTGCTTCTTGCGGCCTGACGGCACATACACGCGTGCGCTAGAGATCATCCATTCAATCTACGAGCGGGGCGGCGTGATAGGCGGTTCCAGCGCCGGCGCGGCGATAATGAGCGACGTTATGATAGGCGGCGGCAACAACCGCGGAGTCCTATATCGCGATGTGGTGTATGGGTACGACACCTACGATTCTCTGTGCGAAGCGGGTGACCCTGTAGAACCGTTGATAATCGTTAAGGGCCTAGGATTTCTGCGCCGCGCAATAGTCGATCAGCATTTCAACGCTCGGCCGCGCCTCTTGCGCTCAATAGAGGCTTGCCTGGCCAATCGGGAAGGCGTACGGGTAGCTTACGGGGTCTCCGAGGACACTGCCTTGGTCTATCAAGACGGCCGGATAAACGTCCTGGGGAGCGCCGGTGTCTATATCATGGACTGCAGAAACGCCCGGAAGACCGGAAACGGCAGTTATGAGGGTATCGCGCTTCACGCCATTCACAAAGGGGACAACTATGATGAGGCAACGTCCCAGGTTGAGCTTGCGAGCGATTGCGACGGCGAAGGCAAGTTTACAGTGCCGCTCGACTATGTGAACGGCGCCACCATAGATGGCCCGGCGTTCGACCGCGCCATATACCATCTGCTGTGCGGACGAGACGACGGCCTGAACTTCTGCCCGGAGAAAAACAAGAGGTACGTTAAAGGTATCGCGGTGTATGAAGCTCACGAAAAGACCTTTGCCGTTGTCTTAAAGTATTACCGGGACGACACAACGAAAGGTTACCGCCAAGCGCACACATCCTTCAAAAACGTCGGGCTGGCCATCAAGACAAGCGAAATACAGCTAGCGTAAATGCTCGGTTGCCTAGAGCAACGATAGGACCAGAAGCATGAGCCCTACCACCGCATAGCACGCGGCGTCAATCTTATGTCTTCGGTCTGGCGGAATGCCTCCGGCTTGGTCATTTACGGTTTCCGCGAGATCGTCGTCTATGGTGTGTATCTTCCTACCTAATCGTAGGAGCGGCCTCCTGGTCTTTTGTTTGCGGTGAAAGTACGGAACCTCAGGAGGCTGCCTGCCTTTGAGCTTACTAACCAAGTCTGTGCCTATGCTCTTGAGGTAGGCGAGCCATCCCGCCAGCAAATAGGCGGAGCCTAAGAACGCCGCCATAAACCCAGCGTATACGGGCCCTTCCGAAGAAAACCTGCCGACTGCCCAACAGACTCCAAGACAGGCGGCCAGATGCCAGACGAGGTTCCTTATGGCGTAGGGTATCATAGAGTCCGGCTCCTTCGCGAACAAGTGGCGATCCCGGTCAAACCTACCGGCAGCGCCAATCCTGCCGGTGCTATACAACAGTATAGCAAGCCGCGAAGGCTTGCCGCATTCCCATAAATCTGATGCGCGGCGACGGTTTGCGGCGCGTTAACGTTATACTAAACTCTGTCAAGCGGTTCGCCCAACACGCTGAAAGACAGGGAGGGACTGCAATTGGCTAAAGACTCTGGGACCATCGTGGTAGAACAGGAGTACGCCGCGCCGGTGTCTGTGGTCTGGAGAGCGATCACCGACAGAGATCAGATGCGCTTGTGGTTTTTCAGCGAAATGCGTGACTTCAAGCCGGTAGTCGGATTCGAGACGCAGTTTACCGTGGAGTTCAAAGGCCAAGAGTTCATACACCGGTGGAGAGTAACGGAGGTTGTCCCGGAACGCAGGATACAATATGATTGGCTATACGGGGGCTTCCCCGGGAACTCGTCTGTCACGTGGGAACTCAGTGAGACGCCGAAGGGTACAAAACTGAAGCTTACTCACGAGGGACGCGAATCGTTTCCGCAGAACATCCCTGCTTTCAGCCGCGAGAGTTGCCAGGCGGGATGGGACTGTTTCCTGGGCGAAAGCCTCAAGACTTTTCTCCAACCACAGGAGGATGGCACATAATACATACGAGGAGATGATGCACGTGCACATGATGGAATTGGGGAAGAGCGGCCTGAAAGTATCCAAGATAGCGCTTGGAACCATCACCTGGGGCAGCGCAATTCAGGAGCCGGAGTATTACCGAGGCCTGCTTGATGCCTGCTTGGACCAGGGTATCAACTATGTAGACACAGCGCCGGTGTACGGTCCCGCGGTGAGCGAGGCGCTCTTGGGGAAGGCCCTAAAAGGCATTCGCGACCGTTTTATTCTCCAGACAAAGTGCGGCCTGAACTGGCGTAACACGGAAGGTAGTTTCGAGTACCTCAGAAATGGCAAGAACGTTTACCGCAACCTGAGTGCGGCCTCGATCCGGCAAGACCTTGAGGACAGCCTCAGACGTCTTCAGACAGATTACATTGATGTCTACGTCACTCACCGCCAGTCGCTGACTGTCCCCAGGGAAGAGACGATCGGAGAACTGCTCCGGATGAAGGAGCAGGGCAAGATCAGGGCGATCGGTGTCTCCAACGTAACCGCGCAAGAGGTAGATGAATACCAAAAGATTACCGACGTCGCCGTAATGCAGCAGAAGTACAGCATAGTAGTACCGAAGTTTGGCGATGTACTGTTCCCCGTGTGCAAGAAGTACGGTATTACCTATCAGACCTGGGGGATGTTCGAGGGCGGCGCTCTCGTTAGCCGTGCAGCGTTGGACAGCATCACCGGACCTGACGATCCCAACTCCAAGAAGAGCGTACTCTTGCATCCCGCTATGAAACCGTATGCCAGTTCGTTGTTTGACGCCCTTGAGTCGGTTGCGCGCAAGCACGGTTGCTCGGTGGCTAACGTGGTCCTTCAATACACGTCAACAAAGTTCGATAACATGAACCTGCTGATAGGTTCCAGTAAAGTGCGCACTATCGAGGATACCTGTAAAGCCCTCGAAGTGAAGCTGGACGACGAGGATATCGCTAGAATTGATGAGCCCGCGAGACGGTTCCTCGAGAACTACTCTCCTGAATTCGACAGGGCGTATCCCGTTAACCAAGAGCAATAGCAGCAAATAACGAAGCCACTGAATTGAGGCCTGACCTTCCGCTTTGAGCGGGGTCAGGTCTCCGTGGTTTCTATATGCATATGCATACCACTATTGACTTCTGTTTTTAGTCTAGAGAAGGTAGGGTCGGGGGCCGAATCAACGTGGGAAGCTTTTACGGGGCAGCAAAGCCCATCCCAGCCCGGAAATGGTCTACGGCGACCTCAAGCCCAAGTTCCCGGGACTAAGCCTCAACACTGTCTACCAGACGCTCCACGCTATGGAGGAAGTCGGCTTGCTGCGACGCATCAGCATGGAGGAAAACGTCTACCGCTATGACGCCAATGTTTCTCCCCACGGCCACCTAGTGTGCCGGAAGTGCGGTAGGGTAGACGACGCCGATGAGGGACTGGACCCGGTGTTGGAGGGCCTCTTGGAGGGGCAGAAAACTGCCGGCGCGACGACATGGAAAATCTATGCCATGGACTGCTGCTTCTTCGGCTTGTGCCCGGAATGTGCCGAGGCGCGGGAATCTCTCCCTAATAATGAGGAGGTATAGGAAATGGAACTTGATCTTATCAACGAAGTGAAGCTCGGCGTTGCTAAAGGGACTGAAAGTGAAGAAGCTGCTCTCAAGAATTTCCAAGGAGAAGTCGCGGAGGTAGGTCTGTATCTGGCTATGGCCAGGCAAGCATACCGGGAGGGATACCCGGAAATCGCCGAAGTTCTCAATCGTATCGCATGGGAAGAGGCTGTGCACGCCGCGGGTTACGCTGAGTTGTCCGGGCTTATCTCCGAATCCACTGCCGAAAACCTAAAGAAGATGCTGCACGGCGAGCAGATGTCCAACAAGGGCAAGAAAGCGGCCGCCACCAAGGCCAAAGAAGCGGGTAACGATCCGGCCCACGATTATTTCGACGAGACCTCCAGGGATGAAGCCAGGCACGCCCGTGCGCTGGCAGGGCTTCTCAAGAGATACTTCCCGGAAGCGTAAGGCTAGTCACTTTACCGGCAAAAAGGCCCTGGAGATCCAGGGCTTATCTTTTACTCCACCACGGCACGCTTTCGATGGAGCGGGGTGGTGGGTTCTGCATCGTTATTGCTTTCACCGGTCTTCCTGCCGCAGACTTATTAGTTCATTGGGTCGTATTACTCTTATGGTTCATCTAGCAAGGAGTATAGCCGCAGAAATGGAGAGTTAGCTATGGATGTACTCAAGAGGCGTTGTACGGCCTTCGGCAGGCAGGTTCTGCGCACCAGAGCGTTTGTGGCAATGGCCGCATTGTATATCGTTGGGAAGATGACATCCAATCTACTGGTTGGGGCCAAGCCGATGACGGCCGCGCGCAGCGGGATCATGGGTTTGGCCATGTACGTGTTTGGCGCGTTTGTCATTCACCTGCTATCAGAGGAACCCGCGGTTCGGGTTAGCGACCGTGATGCCGTAGCCAGCGGCGAGCCGAATGCCCACACAAACAGCGGCATGCCGAGTGGCCGCGCAGTCAGCGGCGCCGATGCTCGCGCCGCTTTGGCCATATTTGGCCTAATCGGAGTTGTTCTGACGTGGAACGCCCTTCACAGTATCGGAGTAGTCGGATCTGGGGTTCCCGTATGGAGCGGGATTAAAGCCGTTTGGGAAGAGTGGGTAAGGGGCTTGATGGAGAGCGACGCACACATCGAAGGAACGGGCCTTATCGGATTTCCCAATTTGGTGCTTTATGTGGCCTTGCCGGCTATCGTGTACGCCACACGGGGAAGACCGCTCCCCAGGATGGGAGGACTGAAGTCTGCCGTCCCGTCCCTACCCTTCGTGGCACTGTATTTAGCGGCCTTTTGCGTCATCCGGGGTATCTCGGCGCCAAGTCTCCTCACTTTGCTCTTCGTAATGCTGTGGCCTGCTCTGGGAGAGGAATTCCTGTATAGGGGGATTCTTCAGAAGGCTATAGGTGACTTTTTTGGCAACGCCGTTACGGGGATAGTGGCTGCCTCGTTTCTCTTTGCCCTAAGTCACATTCCCGCGTATGTTATCGCCGGGAGCGGGCCGGTTGTCCTTCGGTGGTCGGGGCTTCTGTCAGTTATGTTGACGTCCTTCTTCTGGGGCTACGGATACCACCGCACCGGGGCGCTATGGCCGTGGGTTTTCATCCATGCCGCCAGTGACCTGGTAGGATTCTAGCTGCGCTCAATGAGAAAACTGCAGTGATGGTATCTGCAAAGGACGCTCCAAAGGGAAGACCGCTTTATTCCGAGAGGTCCTATCGCGCGATGTTCCTTTCGGTTTCTCTGCGTTCACTTATCAGGAAGTGCTCCAGGGAGCTCGCGACGAGGCGGAGTACGCCAAACTCATAGACGTGTGCCATAGTCCTCGATATCCCTCATCCAGTCCGCATATTCACGGCCCAGGTCTCGGAGCAGAAGTTTGTCAGCTGTATAGAGAGGTGCGTCAAGCGCCATTGCCAACGCCACATAAGCGTTGTCGTAGGCTGAGTGTCCGTTGCTTGCGGCCATCGAAACGGCTAGGGGCGTAACGGTGCTGTGTTCGATTAGGGGAATCCTCAGTGAGGTGAGTTCCTCGAAAGCAGCGATCGCGTCTTCGGCGGTCAATCTGCCCCTTTTCACAGATATGCCCAGGAGGCTGGCCATTTCGTACGCAAAGAGACTAGGAGCCACTATCGATATGCGGCCTTCGATGAAATCCTCTTTCATTCGATCGGCGGCACTGCAGGCTTTTTCGTCTTTCAGGAACCACTTAGCCACGACGCTGGCGTCCACAACAACTGTTAGACCCATATCCCATCACCACGAAATCTCTGTTCTTCTTTCGCCTCGCGGACCATATTCGCCACAGAACACGGTCTTGACCTAGCCCTGATCGCCTCTAGAGCTTTGCTGGCTGCTCGCCTCTTCTCGTATAATGTCTCAACCAGCGGATTCTCCGGCTTCCGAGAGCCAAACTCACGGCGTTCCGGGTGAGCAACGGCATCCTTAACCGCAAGAGCATTGTGCGATCCTGATGCGACCGGATAGGCGGACGGCGACGGTTTCACGAGTCCCGATTCCGGGAAACGCCAGATGCCGCCGACCTTGATAGCAGGCACAATCCCCTTTCGTGCGTATTCCTTTATTGTGTATACCGAAACTCTAAGGAGCGACGCCGCTTCATCCGGGGTGAGCAGACGTTCCATTGGGCCACCTCCCGTATGAAAGTATCACCGGCGCCAACAAAAAGCAATGATTAGCAACTAGTGACCACTGCAATTACCTGTGTTCGGGGAACCCTTCACGTGCCGGCAACGTCGACCCATTTAGAAAAATGCCACTACTCGCGCCAGCCCGCGAACTGAGAGGAGTGGTTCCTCGTGAGAAAAACACACCGCCATCTGTCGGCACTCTTGTGCCTTCTCGCCATTGGATCTGCCCTCATGGCATGCAGCAGATCGACTCTGGAGGGAGCTCAAACTGCGAACCCCGGTGTATCCGAGGACGGCACGTCGACTCGCCCGGATGGCGCCGAAGAGACTGCCTCGTTAGTCGCGTTCTCTGCGGATGCGCGTCCGGACGACGGAACCCCATTTGTCTCATGGGATACCGGCAGAACGGTCCCGTTCCTTGTCGAACAAGGCGACGCCGGCGGGCCGTCCACATTCCGCCTGGGTCTCTGGGACACTGAGACCGGGTCCGTCTGCATAGATGACCAGCCGCTCTTTGAGACTGCAATAGAAAGCAGGGTGTTTTGGCCTCGGCCTATGTGGTCATCCTCACTAGAGGTCACCGGTACGACATACCGTGCCTCAGGCAGGCGCTTGGCCGCAAACTCGCTTACGTGGGTCTGATGGCTTCAAAAACGCGGGTCGCCGCCGTAAAGGATCTACTCTTGCGCGAGGGGTTCGCAGCGATAGACCTTGAGCGCCTCCATGCGCCGATCGGTTTAGAGATTGGAGCGCTTACGCCGGAGGAAATCGCGGTATCCATAGTCGCGGAGGCAATCAGGGTCAGAAGGAAGGAGTCCCCGACTCAGGAAACTCGTCAAGCGGAGTTTGATAGGGTCGTGATCGAACATTTGGCGGAGCGCAAAAGGACCGCAAAGTCCGTGGAAGCCCCGAAAGCCCCTAGAACGCCGGAAGCAATTGTGACCGTCATCAGAACGGAAGGCTCGACTCCAAGACGAGCGGGAGCGAAGATGCTGGTCTTTCGTGACGGCCGGATACTGGGTAGCATAGGTGGAGGGTATGCGGAGGGGCAGATGATCGCCCACGCCCTTGGCATGAGTGAACCGTTTGAGGTATGTCGCTTCGGACTCGATAGCGAAGATGCCATGTTCTGTGGAGGATATATGGAAGTATTGATCGAGCGCTGGCGGACTCATCACTAGGCCATCACAAAGTGGGCGGACTGCCACAAAGCATGTCCGCCGATGTAAACGGAGCCCCAAGCATTGTAGGACGGTACCTTCCCATCTATGATTGTCTCTCAAGAGAAGAGATGTCTTTGGGAGGGGAACACCGTGATAAAAAACATATTGGTTGCTCTAGACAATTCCACTTACGCCGACAAGGTGATGGAAGAGGCGGTCGGACTCGCTAGGGTATTCGGGGCAAAGCTGACCGCCTTGTCCGTAATCGATTACTCAGCCCTAACCTGGGTCCACGATTCTGGGGTCACCGTAGTCCCCGAAATCCTCGAAGCGATGAGGGATTCCTTCCAGGGGCGCCTGGACAGATGCAGTGTACTTGCCAAAGAAGCCGGTGTGGCTTTTGAACAGGTGATCCTGACCGGCAGCCCGGCACTGTCGATAGTCGAGTACGCTGAAAAGAAAGGTCACGACCTCATCGTCCTGGGCCACATCGGGAGGACCGCGGCAGCGAGTTTCCTTCTGGGGAGTGTCGCCTACAAAGTCACGAACCAGGCGAAATGCAGCGTGCTTGTGGTGAAGTAACGCGAACTGCGCTTGCTATTGAGCTATCCGCAAATCGATGCAGAGATGCACTGGTCATTAGCAGTCGCCGAATTGGCGTTCCTTTCTGACAGGATGTAGACTCCGAAGCGTCGAACCGGAATGCCATGGAGTCAGGCGGCATCAGGCATGTACCCCACAAACCGGTGCCACCGCGACCATAGGCCATTCGGGCTCGTAACGGAGAGGAGTGTTTCGATAGTGAGAGCGGCCTTGAGAGGTCCATCCGATAGGTTTCTTGCTGGCTTCATGATCTTTCTGCTTCTCTTCACCTTGTTTCCCGCGTGTTCGCCTGGTGCCCCTGTTCCGGGAGAACCTCGAGAAGAGCCGCCGGTGTACTTGCCGGGCAATCTGTTTCTCTTTACCGAAGCTGAGGATTTCGAAAAGGGCGAGCATGATAACACCGAAGTTATCCCTCTGGGCAACGGCGCCGTGACGCTAAAAGAGGGGGCTTCCAAGGGAACATACACCTCGCCCGTGTTCAGCACTGATCCTTTCGAGTACATGATTCTCTCGTGGAACGCTGACACACCGAACGGAACCTACATAGAAATCGAAGGCCGCGTTTACGCGGGCGTCGACGATAACAGACAGTGGTCCAACTGGCTTTCTTGGGGTTCGTGGAGCACCACGCCCTTTACCGACGAGACGGGAAAGACGAGGTTGGCCGGGTCCGCTTCCGGGTCCAAGGTTGACGATGCCATCGCCCACGTCGACATCGACGAGTTGTACGTCAAAGGCAGCTCGGGGGAGACCGCCGACAGGTTCCAGTATCGCCTAATACTGCACGGTTTCGAAGGCGCGGCACCGAAGGTCGCTTTGGTGGCAGGCGCTATCAGGAACACATTGGACGGGCAGCAGATCGCCACGGTGTACCCAGACAATGCTCCCGATCTCTCCAGACTAGACAAGGACCTTGACGTTCCCACGTACTCCCAGTATCAGAGGTACTTCAAAATCGCGAACTCTATCTGCAGCCCGACCAGCGTCGCAATGGCTCTCGGCTACCACGGCGTGGACGTTTCTCCCGACGAGATGGCCTGGAGCGTCAGAGACTACGAAGCCGAGCTGTTCGGAAACTGGATATTTAACACCGCTGCCGCGGCAAGCTACGGGTTCATGACATATGTCGCCTACGCTTCGCCCAAAGACGGCGACCCGTGGTACGACGTGAAACATGAGATATATGAAGGCAACCCGGTCGTGGTAAGCGTCAAGTACCGGAAGCCTAACGTCCAGGCGAACTACCCACCGGTGGAGAATGTCCCCATCGACTCAACAGGAGGTCACCTGGTCCTAATTCGCGGATTCACCTGGCAAGACGGCAGGGAGTATGTCATCGTGAATGACTCGGCGGCCGCGAAGGATTCCGAGGTGCGCCGCCTGTATCCCGCGGACCAGTTCGCCCGGGCTTGGGTCAAGAATCTGATGTACGTCATAAAGCCGGATGAACAGGAAATCGCGGAGCCTTGCGTCCAGCCTTACATCCAGGCCAGGCTGGTGAAGGTAGGAGAAGTGACGGAGGGCTACCAGAAGTTTGAGATGCAGGTAGACGGCACGCCTATCGACTTGAGCACAAATACCATGCGTAGCGCGGTCGTATCATACAACGGACAGAAGACTGTCCCGTTCAACCCGCGTGAGGCGGCGTTGCCCGAGTCCAACTACTTGTGGTTCAAAGCCGACCAGAAGCCGGGGAAGTATACCTTCTGGTTCTTTGACATGAACAGAAACACGTACACGGCTGAGATTGTGTGGTAGCTTGACGGTTAAGGGCGAAACTGAACGGTGCCACCAGGGTGAGGAAGATGGGCTGGCCTAGGGGCCGGCCCTCACCTTTGTTTCTTCAACCCAAGTCATTCAGCGCAGCAAAGACCCGTGCTTCCGGCTCACCAGATCTTCGGCGTGAGAGTAGGCCAGACGATTGAAGCTGTCGTGGAACAATTCCCCCGGCCTGGGTTCGCTGTGACCTAGTCAGTGTAGCGCTCGTATGGGGGTATGGTGATAGTTTACCTTTGATTCGTTCGCGAAGGAGGTTGCCAGGTCATGAGCGGTAAAGGGCCCTTTGACGCGTGCGGCCTAGAGGACATTGAGCGCAAGCTCGCTGAAGTGGTGGCGAGAGTAGAGAACAAGAAGAGCCTGGAAAGAAAGCTGCAGCGTGCCCGCCAGGAACTCGATTCGGAGAGGGCAAGGCTCGCGGGGTTGGCCGCGGAGATGGCGCGAGAGCAGAAGGACGTCGCCCGTCTGGAGGGGGTAAGCCTTGCAGGGCTTTTCTATGCTGTTCTGGGAGACCGGTCCGCTCGCATCGACAAGGAACGCGAGGAGTACTTGCGGGCTAAGCTACGTCATGACCAGGCCGAACAAGCAGTGAAGCAGCTTGAAGCCGATGTTCGAGACCTATCGGACAGGGTGGCGGCATGCGGTGACCCTGAGGCGGAGCTCGACGCTCTGCTTAAGGCGAAGGAAAGATTCCTTGTAGCGGAGGGGAGCCCTATCGCTTCCGAACTGCTCGGTCTTGAGGAAGAGAAGGGCCGTGCTCGGGCCCTGGGCAAGGAACTCCGCGAGGCCATCGCCGCTGGCGAGAACGTCCACGCCGGGCTTAAGGAAGTCCTCAACTCTCTGGGAAGCGCCCAAAACTGGGGAGTGTGGGACATGCTTGGAGGCGGCCTTATAGCCACCGCGGCGAAGCATTCTCATCTTGATAGAGCCCGTGACCAAGTCCACCACGTCCAGGACCTCATGAATCGTTTCAGGAGAGAACTGGCTGATGTAGCCGGTTGTCTGCCCAACATCGAGATCGGCGGATTTGCCAGATTCGCGGACTACTTCTTCGACGGGCTTCTGGTTGACTGGATGGTGCAATCCAAGATAAACGAGAGCGCTGAGAGGACTCGTCAACAGGTCTCCAACGTTGAGGCGGTCTTGAGTTCGCTTCGCGCCAGATTGCGGCACACCGAATCGACGCTGGAAAGGTTGGACGCCAAGAAGCAGGCCATCCTGTTGAAACCAACCGGGGAGTAGGACGCTTCGCTGCCAGTCCGAGCTTTACTAGCGGTCGGGGTAGCGAGAAGCCGTGTTAACCGTGTCTCCAGATCGATCCACTCTGTGATCAAGTGCTGTCGGATACGCCTCGATGCGGTTGTCGGACAACAGCGTGGACACGCAAGCCGCTGACCCTCCAATGTAGGTGGACATCAGGTCTATCTCAGTGCTGACGCACCATGCGCGGTCTACGGGCCACCACAAGCTGGCTCCTATGCATCCATTAGAGATCGATAGACAAGCGGCTGCCTCGATTGGTCCGCGCAGCAGGTAATACGTGCGGTCAGATAGCTGAAGCCTGCTCGCGCCCTGCCAGCGGCTTTCAAGACCGGGAACTCCCCAGCCATCCCATACCGCGAACACGCAGTCATCCGGAGCAGTCGTGAAGCGCGCAAGGATCTCACACAGTGCGCGGAACTGCGCTTCCGGCAGGATGCCCACCGCCGGCTCGATGAATGCCCTTTGAGTAGAGGAACTGAGTTCTCCGTTGGCTACTCCAAAGGGTTTTCCGTATCGTCGTCCCTTGGGTTCTCTATGGATGGCGTCCCATTGCATTTGGGCGTGGGGCGTCGCACCAAAGTAATCGGCGACTTCGGCCCAAGTCGCCGGGCGTTGCTCTACAGCGTCAAAAGCCGGATGGAGTACCCTGGCATAGGCTTCAAAGCCGCGAGGAACTACCGCAGCCACATAGTTCGCGTCGTGGCTCCGCCCCCAATGGGGCTCGATGCTCGTGGATAGCCACTCGGCGGCTTTCGGATTAGTCTCGGCGCGCAGCACCATAGGTCGACCTCCATTGTCTGGAACACTCAAAACAGAACTCTTACAGCCATCCCCAGTTTGGACGCGCATGTCCACACAGTATCCCTGAGCATGTCGAGGTATTCGGCCTGCCGCCGAGTGTAGGCTCGCAATGCGGCAGCGGCTTCCGGAGGGGCGACTCTCATGAATCTGCTGACTGAAGCCGGGTAGGGATTGAACCTGTCGACCATGACTCTCGACGCTCCGGTGTCTTGGATAGCACGCAGTATTCCTAGCATCGCTTCCTCCGAATCGGAGTGATAGGGGAGGACAGGACTTATGAAGGCCCATGTCCTGAGACCTGCTTCCGCAAGTGCCTTGAGCGCGGCAAGCCGCTTACTGGCAGGAGATGCTCCCGGTTCGTAGAGCCTGCTGACTGAGTCATCAACTGACGTGACTGTTAGTCCTACCTCGACGTGCCGTAAGTCCTGGAGCACATCGATGTCGCGTAAGACCAGGTCCGACTTAGTCAGGATAGTCAGGCTTGGATGAGCCTCGATACTGTCGTCCAAAGCGGGAGCGGGGAAGAGTCCGGCATGCGTTTCAGAACTCCCACCCGCTAAGATCTCCAGACATGCGCGGGTTATGCGGTACGTTCGTTCCAGCGGCTGATATGGGTCAGTGACGCTGGACATTATGATTTCAAACGATGTGCTTGAGCGTTCAAGCTGTGCCTTTCGACGGGCACGTCGGCGGGTGTTGGCGTCAGTGGCCAGGTTTTCGAGGACCGGGTCGATCACGGTTCGGGTCGGTGCCTGTTGTCTCTTGGATGACCGTCGAAGGTCCGCGGCCAGCGCTTGAGGAGCGTTGACTTTCACGTCCACCCATTGACCCCAAGGCCTGTCGTGACGGGAGAACCGCGCCATAAAAGACGCGTAGCAATATACGCAGTTGTGCGCGCAACCGACGTATGGGTTTAGGGCGTAGTCGGTAATCTCCGACTTTGTTAATGCCGACTTGCAGAATACCTCCCGGACCGCCGGTTCCATGGGATCTCCCGCCTTCCGTTTTCTATCCTAAGTCAAGTATACAGGGAACCGGGTCGCGTGCGCTGAAGTCCAGGCGACCTTGTCCGAAGGTTTGCGTGGCTTTCGCGCATGAGTTCATCCTGCTGGCGGTGATCACAAGAACTCTTCCCGGTCCCGGAGGTGAGTACTAAAGGAAGAGCCGGCTTCGGGCCGGCCTGCGCTATCCCATGGAGCTTTCGAGGTTCCCCTCACATGCACCGGATTTTTGCCATGATCTTTTTGGCGTTTACCCACTCGACTATGTCGTGTACCAAATTAGATCCGCCCGTCATGAAGAGGCCTGTGATGGCCGGACCCACTAGGCACCACTTAAAGCTGATGCCGAATATTCGGAAGAAGTCTAGACCCGCGCCGTAAGCCAAGACCATAGAGAGAACCAGTGCCAAGAGTGTAGGTACCTGAACACCAAGTACCTTCTTCCTATCTAGTGTGGGCAGGATGTTCATAACCAGTTCCACCAGTCGCTCTACCGCGAAGGCCAGGAATACCCAAGTGGCCAGTAGTCCGCCGGCTGTGCTCATGAAATACCCTCCTTCTTCAGGGAATCTGCACGTATCCAATAAGAAGCTAGTTAACGTAATGTATGACAAACGCAAACCAAACGTGTTCCCATGCTCCGCTCCTTGCAGGAATTGTGGCACTTCTTGGCATATGTAATCCGCATGTGCTTCCTTACACCAATCCTTGGAAGTCAACTTCCGGAAAGAAGGGAAGGACTGGCAAGTGGAGCAGGAGATCAGGGATTCGGGCGTAGTGCCGTTAGGCGGGGTGCCGTGGGGGACGCACGTTTGCCATTTCTACGAGACAAAGGCCGAAGTACTAGAGATCCTGGTTCCGTACTTTCGAGCAGGGCTCGAGAACGAGGAGTACTGTGTTTGGGTTTGTTCCGACCCGGTGGGCGTAGAGGAGGCCTTGGATGCTCTTCAAGAGGCGGTACCCGGGCTTCAAGAGTATCTGGAGACCGGGCAACTAGAGGTGGTCCGGTTCGACGGATGGTATCTCAGGCCCGATGGGAGCTTCGCGGCCGAGGAGGTCCTCCGCCGGTGGAAAATGAAACTGGTCCAGGCCAGGGCAGCGGGATACCAGGGTGTCCGTTTGGCAGGGAACGCGTCCTGGCCTAGATCCGCCGCCTGGAAAGGATGAAAGACAGGTTCGTGCAAGTCATGGGACACGAGATGAAAAACCCCATCCAAGTGATGAACGCCTTGGTACCTCTCATGAACATGATGGAGACCCCGGACATTTCGACCATCCGTCGCTACGCGAGAACCCTGAACGCTCAGATTACCCAGCTTGCTTCACTTATTGAAGACCTATTGACCGCTTGCGCCGCCGAAGACAGGGAACTGTACATCCTAAAGCGTCCGGCGGACCTTGTGGACTTGGTCCGAGACTGGACCGACTCGCTGGTTTCGGTGAAACGCCACAAAGTCATCAGGCTCTTTTCCGTTAAGGACAGGATCCCGGTCTGTGTGGACTCCAAACGGATTCGCGGTGTCTTGACCGCCGTGTTTGAGAACGCGGTGAACTACTCACAGGAAGGCACGAGGATTTGGATAGACGTCAAGCGACAACCCGGATTCGGGCTGGTGATTATTGAGGATGAAGGCGTGGGCATTCCCGAAGACGAGCTGGAGAGGGTTTTCCAGGCGTTCTATCGGGGTTCTAACATTGAGAAGTGCGACGTCGACGGCGTTGGGATCGGGCTTTTTATAGGGAAGAAAGTTGCCCGTCAGCATGGAGGAGACCTCTGGGCAGAAAACAGACCCGGCGGGGGCACCAGGATGATCTTGCGACTGCCCGTATTGGAGGAGCGGGTCGACTTGTTCTCAAGCGCCATGGACGGCTAGAACTGTGCGGGCGGTAGATGCGGGAGCGCATTGTCAGGTAACTGTATAAATGCCGGCAAGAAAGGAACAAAGAGGCACAGTCTGCGTCTACACGAGCGTCGCTGACATCTCTGCAGGACTGTCGGACCGGACTAGGGAGGTTCCTTACCTATGAACGCATCGACATTTCTCAGGGCTCTCGCCATTGCGCTTCTATGCCTGATTGGAGTCTCGGGTTTGGCAGGCTGCGCAAAAAAGCCCGGCCAGGCCCTCGCGACGCCGGCAAAGAACACGGTCTCTTTCGCCAAGAGAAGCGCCTCGTTTGGAATCGACCTGTTCAAGTCCCTGTACGATCCCGATGCCTCCGTAAACATGGTTTTGTCGCCTTTCAGCGTAACCGAAGCGCTGGCGATGGCTTTGAACGGCGCGTCGGGGGAAACCCTGGAGGCGATGGGCACCGTCCTCAACTTCGGAGACTTGACGGTCCCGGAGATGAACGCCGCCAGCAGGGAGCTTTGTGACATATTGATGGGCTCTGACTCAACTAGAGAGCTCTTCCTGGCGAATTCAGTCTGGCTCCGGAAGGGGTTTGATTTCGACAAGGACTTCGTTGCTGCGGTGAAAGACGCGTTCAAGGTGGAAGCAAGCGTCTTGGATTTTACCGATCCGAGCTCTGTCAACAAGGTCAACGATTGGGTGAAGCGAAAGACCAAGGGCAAGATCGAATCCATCCTGGACAGCATCGGGCCGAACGACGTCGCGTACCTGGTGAACGCCGTCTACCTGAGAGCTGACTGGTCAGATGAGTTCAATCCCAACAAGACAACTGACGCTCTCTTCCACACGCCTTCTTCGCAAGTGACGGTCAAGATGATGCGAAGGCAGGCTGAGTACGCGTACCTCTCCGGGGACGGCTTTAGGTCGGTGCGAATACCCTATGGCGGTGGCAGCATGGCTATGTACGTCTTCTTGCCAGACGAGGATGTGGGACTTGGGGGATTCCTAGAAAACATGACCTCCTCGAAGTGGGAGCGCTGGATGGAGAGCTACGAAAAGAGGAATCTCTCTTTAGGGATGCCGCGGTTTACTGCCAAATACGAGACGCTCATGAACGACGCTCTGAAGTCTATGGGAATGGACATCGCTTTCGACTATAGCCGGGCGGATTTCCGTGGAATGTCCGCCACGAAAGACCAGAACCCCGGCATATTCATCGGTAAGGTCATCCATAAGGGTTTCATCTCGGTTGGGGAGAAAGGCACAGAGGCAGCCGCGGCGACCGGCGTGGTAATGGAGACTACCTCAATACCCTTGGAGCCTGAGTTGTCGGTGGTCCTGGACCGGCCGTTCTTCTACGCCATAAGAGACGATGTTACCGGAGCTGTCCTCTTCATGGGGACGCTCGTGAACCCGTAGTCATCAACTACTGACAACTCAGCACCGCCTGGTCGTTAACTGCTGAAGGCTTCGGTCTGCGGAGTCATCAACCAGTGCCGTCTCTGCCGAAGACTTCATCTCAAGACTTCATGCCCTGCGTGTCCCTAGCAAGTTTTAGGTAGCCGGTTCCCTTTCCTCACGCTTTCCGACTTGATAGATCGCGCAATCACAAGTTCTGCGCGCCTTTTCCCTGGAATTGCCACCAAAAAGCCGAAGGCATACTACTGCCGGAGGTGCGGTCAATGAACAGCTTTTCCGTAGCCTCAGGAAGAGCACTAAAATCCATAAGGCACCTCGTGAGTCAGGAGATCGGTGCCTGGGAGGCACGCGGCGTGCGGGTCAGCGTCAAAGAAAGCCAAGCCGGCGAACTCCTGGTCTTACGCTGTGAAGTGCCGAAAACCAAAGACGTAGAACCGCACGAAATCCTTCAGACGATTAAAGCTTCCGTGGCTAACGGATTGTCCCACATCATCGTCGACGAATACGAGAAACTTTTGGTGGCGCGGCTGATCGATGACAATTACGCGTACCTGTCCACGGCTGACAGGGAGATCCTCAAGCGTAAGGCCATGTCGAGGCTGGCCGGGAACGATGGGGCATCGAGCATTGGACATTCCAGCCAGAGGAAGAGCCGGGTATGGGCAAAACTCGCCGAGTACCTGGAACGCGAAGATGAAATCGTGCTGGAAGGCTTTATCACCTTTCGGCTTAAGGAATACCTTGAAGACTTGTTTGACGCGGTCGAGGAGACTGTCGAGGATTACTTGACCGAGCGCGAGTACAGGGAGTTCCTCAAGCTCTTAAGGCATTTCATGTCAAGGCAAAAAGTGACCACCTATCAGGTCAACATCGTGAGGGACGGTGCCCGGTATCAGGTGCTTGACGAGAAGCTGAAGCCGGTTGCTGGTGAGGTCGGGAGGTTCTTGGAAAGGCCGCCGAGGGGGATAGACTTGGGCGTGGACGACCTCATTGTGAGCGCGGTTGTGACCTTGGCTCCCGAATACGTGGTCTGGCACGGCAAGGTTGATAACTCGCCCTGCTACGATCTTATACACGACCTGTTTGAGAACCGTTTGCATGTCTGCGCCGGATGCGCGCTGGACTCAGGCGGATCCCCGGTGGTATAATGCGAAAAAGCCACATATTGGCTGTGAAGAGGAAAGTACCACAGGCTCTATGCAGAAGAGAGGGAAGGCCACGGCTGAAAGCCTCCCGCAAGCGGCCTGAAGGGAACACCGCCTCGGAGCCTCCGGCGGAAGCCCGGCTTGGGATAACGCCGGCGCGACAAGCGCGATACAGCAGTACGAGGGCCGGTTAGCCCGGCTGAATAGGGTGGAATCGCGGTAACCCCGCCCCTCTTGGGACGGGGTTTTTTGTTGGCGCCAAACATGGAGTTGCGGCGCCAGTCTCGGAGAAGGCAAGTCCTAAAGCAATTGCCAAGGAGGTAATGCGACGTGTCCCAAGATGAACTGCGCGTATCTTGCGGCGGGGCGGCCGCCGTTGTCCCCAAGGACGGAACGTACCTGGACGTCAAGAAGGCTTTGTCGTGGAAGAACGACGTCCTGATGGTGCTCGCGGGAGGAGAACCAAAGGAGCTCAGGAGTAAGGTGGAAGGGGATTGCGAAGTCGTTCCCCTTACCTTTGATGACGAAAGGGCGCGCTGGGCGCTCAGGCATACCGCGTCGCACGTGTTGGCGCAAGCGGTTAAACGCCTGTACCCGGGGGTCAAGCTGGGCATAGGTCCGGCCATAGAGGACGGTTTCTACTACGACTTTGATCCCGAGACCCCGTTCGTGCCGGAAGACCTGGAGAAAATCGAATCCGAGATGAAGAAGATAATCTCGGAGAACATCCCGGTCATTCGCGAAGAAGTGGACAGGGAAAAGGCCAGGAAGATGTTTTCGGACATGGGCGAGACGTACAAGGTGGAACTCATTGACGAGCTGCCTGAGGGTTCGACCATTACCGTCTACAGGCAGGGCGAATTCGCGGACTTGTGCGCCGGGCCTCACGTTCCTTCGACCGGCTTCCTCAAGGCCGTGAAACTCCTTAGCCTCGCGGGCGCGTACTGGCGCGGGGACGAGAAGCGTCCCATGCTCCAGCGCATCTACGGCACGGCTTTCATGACCCAGGACGACCTGAAAGCGTATCTGGACAAGTTGGAGGAGGTCAAGAAGAGGGACCACCGCAGGCTGGCCAAGGACCTGGATCTGTTCAGTATCCAGGAAGAAGGCGGACCTGGGCTTGTGTACTGGCACCCGAAGGGCGCCTTGATCCGCGAATTGATCGAGGACTTCTGGCGCAAGGAGCACCGGAAGCGAGGGTACGAGATCGTCTATTCGCCTCACATCGCCAAGCTCGAGCTTTGGAAAACGTCGGGGCACTGGGATTGGTACAGGGAGAGCATGTACGCTCCCATGGCGATCGAGGATGTAGAGTACCTGCTTAAGCCGATGAACTGTCCTTTCCACATCCTCATGTTCAAGAACAAGACCAGGAGTTACAGGGATCTCCCAATGCGGTTGGGCGAGTTGGGGACGGTATACCGCTACGAGCGCTCAGGCGTGCTGCACGGGGCCCTGCGCGTAAGGGGCTTTACCCAGGACGACGCCCACATTTTCTGCACTCGTGAGCAGCTCGAGGATGAACTGGTTGGCGTGTTGGAACTGGCCCAGTTCATGCTGGCTACCTTTGGCTACGACGAGTATGAGTGCATGCTTTCTGTGAGAGACCCCGAGAACAAGGCCAAGTACGTTGGGGACGATGAAAGCTGGGCATTGGCCCAGAGCGCGCTGGAAGAAGCCCTAAAGAGGAAGGGGCTCGCGTATAAGGTCGATGAAGGGGAAGCCAAATTCTACGGCCCCGCCATCGACATCAAGGTGAAGGACGCCCTGGGCAGACTGTGGCAGGGGCCCACGATCCAGGTGGACTTCAACAACCCCCAGAGGTTTGACATTACCTACGTGGGGGAAGACGGGATGAAGCACCAGCCGGTCATGATCCACAGGACGGTTCTGGGCAGCATGGAGCGTTTTGTGGCGGGGTTGGTGGAGCATTACGCGGGCGCGTTCCCGTTATGGCTGTCTCCCACGCAGATTACTGTCATCCCGATAACCGAGAAGTTTTCGGGATACGCCGAGAAGGTAGCCGACACGTTGAGGCGAGAAGGTTTCAGAGTGAACTGCGACCTTGGCCACGAGAAGATGGGGTACAAGATTCGACAGGCCCAGATGGAGAAAGTCCCCTACATGCTGGTGGTCGGAGCCAGGGAAGAGGAGAACGGGACCGTCGCTGTGCGCCACAGAGCAGGAGGAGACCTGGGCGCGATGCCGTTGGAGTCCTTCGTCGCGCAGGCTAAAGAGGAGCTAGACAGCAAATCCCTGGAGCCTCTGGTCAAGCCTGTAGCGTAGGCGCCTTCTCTCGAGATTGGGGTTGCGGATCGGAACCCTAGAACCGGAAGCCTGATTCCGAAAACCTAGATCTGGGATTGTGGCAATGACAGACAGTGTACCTTATGTTATACTGTGCCACGGACGAAGTAGAAGCCATCCGCTTCTCACCTTACGGCTATAGAGGCTGGTAAGGTTTTGACACACGCTGATCGCTTCCATATTGGAAGTATGGTTCGTCGTGGGCGGGTGGTTTGACCCGCCCACTTTGTTTTCACGATAACTAACTGAAGAAAGAAGGTGTAACGCGATAAGTCAGGACCAAAGGATCAATGAGGCAATAAGGGTCCGGGAAGTCAGGCTGGTCTCTCCAGATGGTGAACAGCTGGGTATTAAGCCGACCTACGAGGCGCTTCGGATGGCAAGAGAGATGGGGCTGGACTTGGTTGAAGTAGCGGCTCAGGCAAAGCCCCCGGTTTGCCGGATTATGGACTACTCGAGATGGAAGTACGAGCAGGCCAAGCGTGCGAGGGAAGCGCGGAAGAAGCAGAAGGTTCAGGATGTGAAGGAACTTAAGATGCGCCCAACCATTGACGACCATGATTTCGAAGTCAAGGTGCGGGCTTGCCAGAAGTTCCTGTCCGAAGGCGATAAGGTGAAGGCAACGATCATGTTCCGGGGTAGAGAAATGGCCCACCTCGAAAACGGTCAACGGGTCTTGGAGGCTCTCTTGGAGAGGGTCAAAGGCCTTTGCGTAGTGGAGAGGCCGCCTAGAATCGAAGGGCGGAACATGATAATGGTGTTGTCGCCTAAGCCTCAAACCCAACAACAGAGCTCGCAAGCGGCTCAGGCGAAGGCTCAGACCACCGAGCCCAAGAGCGAAGATTGACGCGTCTAGAGGAGATGGGTTCATGCCTAAGAACAAGATGAAGACACACAGCGGGGCGAAAAAGCGCTTTTTCGTGACCGGTACCGGGAAAATCCGCCATTACCACTCAGGCCACAGCCACAGGTTGTCGGGTAAGGATGCCGCCCGCAGGCGGAGGCTCAGGAAAGACTCCGGTATCTCTGAAGTCCATGAAGAGAGGATCAGAAAGCTGATCCCCTACAAGTAAGACCAACAGCGCTGAAGAAAGAGGGTATCTATCATGCCTCGCGTAAAAACCGGCTTAACTAATAGACATCGTCATAAGAAAATCCTCAAGCTCGCCAAGGGCTATTGGGGTAAGCGTTCAAAGTCCTTCAGAATGGCCAATGAGACCGTGATGAAGGCCCTCCATTACGCCAGGAGGCACCGCAGGGAGAAGAAGAGAGAGTTCAGAAGCCTGTGGATTTCCAGGATTAACGCGGCTGCCCGCCTTAACGGGATGAACTACAACACGTTCATTAGCGGCCTTAAGAAGGCCGGCGTGCAGATCAACAGGCAGATGCTGGCCGACTTGGCGGTCTCGGACGGAAAGGCCTTTGCCGAGCTGATCAACGTGGCGAAAGGGCAGCAGGCGCAGGTTTAGATAGCTAAGATTGGATAGCGCGGTGGTAGACGCACACGGGAATTGACTGGGGGAAACTGTTATTGCCATCTCAATCCAGGGGAAGAGCATGGGCCACGCCGACAAGGGTGGTAGTGCTTTCCTTTGGCGCGGTCATCGCGATGGGGACACTGCTCCTGCTGATCCCGGCATCGACCGCGGATGGAGTTTCGCCCGGCATAGTTGACGCGTTGTTCACCGCGACGTCGGCGGTTTGCGTGACCGGACTAGTCGTAAGGAACACCGCGGCGTCTTGGAGTTTGTTGGGCAAGGTCATCATACTGGTCCTGATCCAAATCGGTGGTCTGGGGTTGATGACCTTTTCTACTGCCCACGCTCTGGTTGTCGGAAGGCGGATTGGCCTTCGCGAGCGGCTGGTTATCCAGGAACAGACAGGCCAGTGGAGACTGGCGGGAGTAGTCAGCCTGATCAAGAGCATTATTCTGGTTACTGTGGGGTTTGAGCTGGTTGGGACGCTGCTCCTAACCCTGGCTTTCTGGCTGACAAGAGGGCCTGTCGGGAGCTCGGCTCTGTGGAACGGATTGTTTCACTCTGTCTCCGCCTTCTGCAACGCGGGCTTTGACATTTTGGGAAACTCGTTGATGGACTACCCGTCAAACGCCCTTGTCAACCTGACGATCGGCTTTCTCATCATATTTGGCGGCCTGGGTTTCCACGTAATTATTGACCTCATCGCCCACCGGTGCAAGTGGAGTGAACTGAGCCTTCACTCCAAGATCGTTATAAAGATGACCGCCGCGCTCATAGTTCTAGGCACCTTGGCGGTCTTGGTTTTGGAGGCCGGAAATCAGGGTACTCTTGGCCCTCTTGACCTAAAGGGCAAGATTCTGGCGTCCTGGTTTCAGGCGGTAAGCCCGCGCACGGCAGGGTTCAACTCCGTGGCGATGGACCGGCTGCTGCCGTCCACTGTTGTGGTGACGATAATCCTCATGTTCATCGGCGCTTCCCCGGGCGGTACCGGAGGCGGCGTGAAGACGACCACTTTGGCGGTGGTCTCTAGGTACGTGGTGGCAACAGTCCGGGGAGAGCAAGATGTGAACGTCGGCAATCGCCGGATCCCGGCTGAGGTCATCTCAAAGGCCGTGGCTATCCTGCTTTTGGCTGTGACGCTGGTGGTGGCGGCCACCCTCGTTCTTACTTGCACCGAGTCTTTGCCTTTCATAGACCTCCTCTTTGAGGTCGTGTCGGCGTTTGGCACGGTGGGCCTGACCAGAGGGGTGACGCCTTCGCTGTCCACCTTTGGGAAACTCTTGATTGCCTTCATCATGTTCGTAGGCCGCGTTGGCCCTGTGAGCTTGGTCATAGCTCTCACGGGCAAGGGGGCTTCGGGAGGCAAGATCCGGTACCCCGAGGAAAAAATCACCGTGGGATAAGGCGGGTGAGACCATCATGGGAAAGCAAATAGCCGTGATCGGGCTTGGACGATTTGGCTCCAGCCTGGCCAAGACTCTGGCGAGACTCAACGTCGAGGTTCTTGCCGTTGATTTGGATGAGGAACGGGTTAGGGAGATTTCAAGCTACGTCACCTCGGCCGTACAGGCCGACGCCACAGACATATCAGTTCTCAGGGACCTAGGAATACGCAACTTTGATGTGGTGGTTGTCGGGATGAGCCGTTTTGAGGCCAGCCTGATGACAACCCTTCACCTAAAGGAACTGGGTGTCGAGAAAGTAGTGGTTAAGGCCGCCAGCGATGTCCACGGCAAGATTCTGAAGCAGATAGGAGCCGATTCAGTGGTCTTTCCAGAGAAGGACATGGGGGAGAGAGTCGGTTTCTCCTTGGTGTCCGGCAGCGTGATTGACCATATCGAGTTGGCGGACAACTGTACCGTCGCCGAGATCGAGATCCCTAACGAACTAACCGGGCGTACTCTCCGGAACTTGAACCTGAGGAACCAGTACGGTCTAACGGTCATGGCCATCAAGCGGAACAACGCCGTCAACATCTCTTTTAGCCCTGATGAGCCGCTCAAAGAGGGCGATGTGTTGGTAGCGATAGGGGAGACCGAAGGAGTCCACAAGCTGAACGCTGAGTTTGAGAAGAGGTAGACGCCGTGGATCAAGTCCCGTGGAGGTTGGTAAAGAGCCTTTTTAACAAGAAGGAACGAGAGGCGTCCGGGCTTACCGTGGCCGAAGGCCCTCCGTCAGTCATGGGGGCTCTTTCGACTTACGCCCGCATGGAAATGGTCATCGTATCTCAGGAACTGGCGCGGTCCGATAAGTGGGACGGGTTCCGTGAAGCTTTGGCCAAGCACCCTGCTCCAGGCAAGGTGTATACTGTGGATTCTTCCCTGTACGAGCGCATGTCCGGCACGAAGACGCCGCAGGGGATCTTGTGCGTCTTGCGATTCCCGTTCAGTTACCACCGGCCGCCAAAGCCGTCTCCTTGGGAACGCAGGCTGATTGTGGCCGGAGTTGACATTCAAGACCCGGGGAACGTCGGCACTCTGATAAGGACCGCGGCGGCTGCGGGAGCTTCGGAAGTGATGTTCTTGGGCGATTCCGCGGACCCCTTCTCGCCCAAGTGCATCAGGGCTTCCGCGGGGACGATCTTTGGCCAGAACATCGTTGTCGATGGAGACCCGGTTGAGGCGGTGTCGAAGCTCGTACGATCGGGTGTCCGGGTGTTAGCTACGGTGCCTTCGGGCGGCCTGTACCCGTGGGAAGCGAACCTAGCGGACGATTGCTGCGTATTGCTGGGCAATGAAGGCCGGGGGCTTAGGCCTGAGATCGTGGAGAACCTGCACGAGGGCCTCACTATCCCCATGCCCGGCGGGACCGAGTCTCTGAATGTAGCCGCGGCGTCCGCCATGATCCTGTACGAGGCTATTAGGCAAAGGATGGAAACCCGCCTTTCTTGAGCGTGCCGGGCGGCATGGTATAATACCTGAAAGGGAACCGAGAAAGCGGGGGTCAGCCAGTGAAGCTTGCCAAAGCCTTTTGGTCTGTTTTTGAGAAGACCGGCTCCGTCTTGGCATACCTGCTTTACCGTCACTACCTAGACGCCTCCCGGATGGGAGAAGCGGACACCGCAGACGTCCAATAACCGGGACCGGCATATAATACTCTGGCTATGAAGGAGAACGTGGGACGGGGGAAACGGACAGAGAGGGGAAACTAGCGCTGAAAGTTCCCTACGTGAGAACCCGCCGGATTCGCTCTGGAGCCCCCGGGCTGACAATGTAGGTCCGGCGTGTCCTTCGCGATAAGAAGGCCAAGGGGGTCGCATCGCGGCCAAGCCCGGTGGTACCGCGGAAGCATGAGCTTTCGTCCTTTTGGGATGAAAGCTCCTTTTGTTTTTCTGCTGCCTTGGGAATAGGAAGGAGGCTTTTGGATGTCATGGAAAGCAAGATAGACATCTTGGAAAGGCAGGCGAGGGAGGAACTCGAACACGCGGGAAGCCTTTCCGACTTGGAGTCCCTTCGCCTGAAATACCTGGGCAAGAAGGGCGAGCTCACCTCTCTCTTAAAGACCATCGGCTCTTTGCCGCCCCAGGAGCGGCCGGGGTTTGGGGCCAAAGTCAACGCCTTAAAGACCCTCCTGGAAGAGGAGCTGGCGAGAAAGCAAGAGGAGATAAAGGCCAAGGAAATCTCCGAGCGGGTGCTCAGAGAGAAAATCGACGTCACCCTGCCGGGGCTTAGGATGGAGCCGGGAGGACTTCATCCGCTGACAAAGGCGCTTCGGGAGATAACATCCATATTCTACGGGATGGGGTTCACGGTATACGAGAGCAGGGAGACAGAGACCGACGAGATGAACTTCGTCAAGTTGAATCTGGCTCCGGGCCATCCTGCCCGGGATATGCAGGACACGTTTTACTTGACTGAGTCGACCCTGCTCAGGACCCATACTTCGCCGGGACAGATCCGGGGCATGATGGAGATGGGAGGCAAGCTTCCCGTGAGGTTCATCGTCCCGGGCAGGACTTACCGCAGGGACCCTGCCGACGCTTCTCACGCGCCCGTGTTCCACCAGGTAGAAGGCTTGGCCGTGGACACAGACGTTACCTTCAGGCACTTGCGCGGCGTGTTCTCCGCGTTCGCGAGGAAGTTCTTCGGCGACTACACCGAGATCCGCATGAGACCGAGCTACTTCCCGTTCACCGAGCCTTCTGTGGAGATAGACGTGTCTTGCGTCTTCTGCCGGGGCAAAGGATGCTCTGTCTGCGGGCAGTCGGGATGGCTTGAGCTTTCGGGCGCCGGAATGGTCCACCCCAGGGTGATCAGGAACGGCGGATACGACCCGTCCAAAGTGACGGGGTTCGCGTTCGGGTTTGGCCTCGACCGCGCCGCGATGCTCAAATACGGCATAGACGACCTAAGACTACTCTTGGCAAACGACAAGAGGTTCTTGTCCCAATGGCGAGGATTGTAGATAACGGCCCGGTAAGGAGGGAAATGCCTGAGCGGCCTTTTGGACTTGGCTGTGGGCGAAACAAATGAACATAGTGTGGAACTGGCTTAAGGAATATGTGGACCTGCCGTGGGACCCGGAAGAAGCCGTCAAACGGTTTACCATGGCGGGGCTCAAAGTTGAAGACATGCGGAAGGAAACCCTTGACTTGGCAGGTGTCGTGTCGGCCAGGGTTTTGGACATAGTGCCCCACCCCAATAGGGCAGACCTGAGAGTCGGCACGCTCTACGACGGCAAGGACCGGTTCTCGGTAGTGAGCGGCGCTCCCGGGTTTCAGGCGGGCAATATCGTGCTCTTGGCAGTGCCCGGAGCTCACATACCCGGCCAGAAGCCCCTTGGAGCCATGGAGGTTGGGGGAGTGCTGTCCCAGGGCATGGTCGTGTGCTCCAACGAGATTCTGGCGGGAGAGGCTCATAGGCCGGGCGAGGATATCATCGTCCTACCTGAGGGTACTCCGCTGGGCAAGACCGCCCAAGAACTGTTGGGTCTGGACGACTACGTGATCGAACTAGAGTTGACAGTGAACTACTCCCACTGTCTCTCGGTGTTGGGAGTGGCCATCGAAGCTTCCGCCCTGTCGGGAGTCCCGCTAAAGCTGCCACCGTCCTTGGATAGATGGGGATGGGCGTCAGCGCAAGGGAGCAAGCCGCCGGCGGGCACTCTTCCGTATACCGGTCCCCTAAGGATCGACTTGCCCGACAAAGACTTGTGCCCGCGTTACGTCGGGAAGGTCATGGAAGGATTAAGACTTGCCTACTCGCCGGTCGTTATCGAGAGGCGCCTGCAGTTGGCCGGCATGAGGCCCATAAGCGCGATCGTTGACGCCACCAACTACGTCATGCTTGAGACGGGGCAGCCGCTCCACGCGTTCGACCTGGACAAAATCAGGGGTAACGTAATAAGCGCGAGGCGGTCCAAGCCGGGAGAGGCCATCGTGACGCTGGACGGTGAGTCCCGTCCTCTGGCTCCCGGTACCCTAGTCATCGCCGACGAAGGCGGTCCCGTGGCGGTGGCCGGCGTCATGGGCGGCAGGGATACCGAGGTCTCCGAGTCCACCAAGAGGATCCTTATAGAGTCCGCCTATTTCGCGCCTTTGCCCGTCAGGCGGACCTACAAGAACCTGAAACTACGGACGGAGGCCGCCATACGTTTTGAGAAGGGCGTCGATCCTACGGCCCAGGGCGCGGTTGCCGAACGCGCCGCCGAGCTCATAGCCCAGATCGCCGGCGGGGTGCCTGAGCCAGGGTTGGTAGAGACCGATCTTATCGAGCATTCCACAAAGCGCCTGGTATTCCCCCTAAACGAGGTCAAGAGGACTCTCGGGGTCGATGTTTCCTACTCCGAGTGCAAGAGGCTCCTGACGGGATTGCGGTTCGGAGTGGAAGACGCGCAGGGTTCAGAGCAAGGCAAGGTCTTGCTGGTTACAGTACCGCCGAGGCGTGCGGACATCGAGGAAGAGATTGACCTGACCGAAGAGATCGCCAGGTCCTACGGGGTTAACTACTTTGAACCCGCCGACCTGACCAAAGCTGTCCCGGGCGGTCCCAGGAACGAGGAGTTTGCCCGGATGGAAAGGCTTCGGGACGTGCTTGTGGCATTGGGAGGGCTCGAGGCGGTCAACACTTCTCTCCTGGCGCCTTCGGACCTGTCAGATATGGGATGGGAGGGGGAGGATCCCCGGGCGAACCCCGTGATGCTTCTGAATCCCCTCATCTCCAACGAGTCCTGCCTTAGGACCAGTCTCCTGCCCGGATTGCTGAAAGTCGCAGCGAACAACCAGAAGGCGAAGAACCCAGGAGGCCTTTTCTGGGAGACCGGCAGGGTGTTTTTCCGCTCCCAAGATGAACTGCCCTTGGAAATGACGCAGCTGGCCCTGATGGCCTACGGAGCCTTGGAGCCCAAGACATGGGCCCAGGAACAGCGCGACGCGGGATTCTTCCATATGAAGGGCGTACTGGAGTCGGTCCTGTCCCTCATGGGAGTTCCTGAAGCCGAGTACCTGCCCGACGCCGGAATGCCGTTCCATCCGGGGAAATCGGCGCGCGTGGTAGTGAAAGGATCGGCCGTCGGGGCACTGGGCGAAATCCACCCCTTAGTCTCGGCGAAGCTGGACCTTTCGGCTCCCGTGACCATGGCCTGGTTGTCCCTTGACGCCCTCTCGACCTTCTACAGCCCCAAGCGGTACGAGGAAATCTCCCGGTTCATGCCGGTTGAGAGGGATATCGCGGTAATCGTAAGCGAAGAGACTCCTGCGGGTGACGTCTTGAGGGTTGTCAAGGAAGTTGCCAACGATCTAATTTCGGTGGAACTCTTCGACGTATGGAGGAAGCCCCCGGTGCCGGAAGGAAGTAAGAGTTTGGCGCTCCGCTTGGTGTATCAAGCCAAGGACCGGACGCTGACCGAAGAGGAGCTCTCCCTGGATCGGGAGCGCATCCTGGAAGCTCTGGGGGCGAAGTTTGGAGCGCGGCTAAGGCTGTAAGGAAGGACAGGTAACGCCGTGGACAGGCGAGAAGTAGCGCACCTCTTGCGGACTATCGGGGCACTGCTCGAAGTGAAAGGGGAGGACCCGTTCAAGGTGCGTTCCTACGGCCGCGCCGCCGACAGCATCGAGTCAAGCGATTATGACCTGGAGAAGTTGGCCGGTGAAGGGCGTCTTACGGACATTCCGGGAGTGGGCAAGAACCTAGAACCCAAGGTCCGTGAGATGATCCTCACCGGCTCTTCGTCGTATCTTGAAAGGCTGGTGGCGGAGATCCCAGAGGGCGTCCTAGATCTCCTGAAAGTTCCGGGCATCGGCCCAAAGACAGCCCGGCTTCTGTACACCGCTTTGGGAATCGCGAGCCTGGACGACCTTGACGCAGCCCTAAAAGCTCACAAGATTCAAGGCCTTCCCGGAATGGGCAGGAAGAGAGAAGAAATCATGGCTGAGGGCCTCGCCGAAATCCGGCGCTACGCCGGCAGGATCAGCATCGGTGTGGCTCTCCCGGTGGCCGAGAGCATCGTCGCTTCGCTCCGGCAGAAAAGCATCGCCGCGGCTCTAGTGGGGGAGGTTCGCAGGGCGGAGGAGACCGTCTCGGCGTTGGACCTGCTCGTGCTGAAAAACCCCGACGAAAGCCCGAGCAGCATCCTGGAGCGCTCCGGCCTTGTGCCCGGCGCCTCCAGTTCCGCTTTGGAACAGTCATGGGATGACGCTCATGGAAGGTATGTTTTTGGGACCGGGCTGGGCGTGCCGCTACGCCTGCACTTCGCGGGTATGAACGCCTTCTGGCCAAGGGCCCTTTGGCTCACCGGGCCTTCCGAGTTCTTGGATTACTTCTCGAAGAAGGCTAGGGAGAGAGGACTGGTACTTACAGAGGCGGGGTTGGTCAGAGAAGGGGAGACTCTGGAGGCCGCGAGGACCGGGTTCTTCGGCGACGTCGGAACCGCGGAAGCCAGGTTTCCGAAAAACGCGGAGATCGAGGACATCATGGATGCCCGGTTTGAAGACTTGCTGTTCGAGATGGTTTCCCTCTCTCCGATCCCTCCCGAGGTTCGCCACCGCAAGGAGTTCTGGGAAGCTTCGGCTGCCGGCAAAGTACCTCCTTTGGTGGACCCGAATGACCTTCGGGGAGATATCCATTTGCACACTCTGTGGTCCGACGGAGTGGCGGGGATCGAAGCGATGGTCCAGGCGGCTATAGGGATGGGGTACTCTTACATCGCCATAACCGACCATGCCACAGATATGAAGATGATCCGCGGCATAACCCATGAACGCCTGGATGAATACCTCCGGGAAATCAGACAGGTCCAAGAGAAGTACCCCGGCTTTCGCGTCTATTCGGGGGTTGAGGTTGACATCCTGAGAGATGGCAGGCTGTATCTCCCGGACGAGGACCTTGCCAGACTGGACGTGGTGATAGCCTCGATCCACAACGAAATCGACTCCAAAGGCGATGGCGTGAGGCGCCTCATAAAGGCAGCCATGAACCCGCATGTGGACGTCCTCGGGCATCCCGCAGGACGCCTGATCGGCCGCAGGGCGGGCATCGTTTCGGGCCTGGAAGAGGTGCTGGAAGCAGCCGCTACTACCGGCACGGCCATCGAGATTAACTCCTCGCCTGACCGCCTCGATCTTCCTGAAAACCTTGTGGCTTTGGGTTACTCCAAAGGTGTCAGGTTTGCCGTCTGCAGTGACGCCCATAGCCCCGGAGGCCTAGGGACGATCAGGTACGGCCTCCTGACCTGCGCCAGGAGGGCCGGAATCCCGCCCGAGTACGTCGTCAACACCAAGCCGGCCTTGCCCTGGGTGACCGGTTAAGTCGTCATAAAGCACTTTCCCCAGTCATAATCTACCAACGTGATTATGGACTAGGGTGAGGTGCAGAGCTGTTGCGTGGGAAGCGGCCTTTACTCCTGATCCTGGCTCTAGTTCTGGCCTTGGGTTGCGCCGCCGCATCCGCCAAGCGTCCCGCGTTTCTGGAGACCCATGAGACAGACGAACCCCTGATGCCTGAAGACCCTCCCGTAACCCGCCCCGATGTGTTGGAGCTCAAGATCCGCCTATCTGAGCTGGGACTTTACGACGGACCATTGGACGAGGTCTACGATAAACGCGCTCAAGAAGCGGTAAAGGAGTTCCAGAAAGGGTTTTGGCTGGAGCCCACCGGTGTTGTGGACTTGGCGACGTGGCGCGCTTTGGGTTACGGGGTGAAAAGGCCCGCGCAGACCGTGACAGGATCTCCTCCGGAAGGTTACGTGACCATTGAAGTTGACATGGATACGCTCCAGTTGACCGTGTTGATAGACGGCAAGGCGTGGAAGTCGTATCCGGTCGCCGGGGGACGGTGGACTACCCTTACCCCGGTTGGCGAGTGGAAGATAGTCGAAAAGGGATACGAGCGCGGAGGGGCTTTTGGAAGCCGCTGGATGGCGCTGGATGTACCCTGGGGTTCGTACGGTATACACGGCACCAACCGTCCGTGGTCGATAGGTTCTTACGCGTCCGCGGGCTGCGTCAGGATGTTCAACGAGGACGTGGAGGAGCTATTCGAGATAGTCTCCATCGGCACCCCTGTTAGGATCCGCGGCCCTAGGCCCGCTCTGGACTTCTCCAAGCCTCTTGTAAGAGGGGCGGTCGGGCCTGAGATCGTTCTGCTCCAAGAACAGCTCAGGGCTTTGGGATTTGACCCGGGCCAATGTGACGGTCAGTTCGGAGGCAGGACGGAAGCAAACGTGAGGGAGCTTAACGCGCTGTTCGGGGTCGGTCTTGGAGGCGTCGCCACCATGGACGTGTACACCTTGCTCGGGATAAGGGGAAGATACTGATGTCCGGAAAGTACCGGCCGTTCGCCGTCCTTTTGTTGATATGCCTTTTCGCTTTCTCGATTGCCGGGTGCGTGAGGGGTGAGGAAGAACCCGCGCCCCTATCCATAGAGGGGCAGAAGATCGTCGTGTGGGACGCTGTTGAGCCAACCTTCCCTGACGCTCCGTCCTATCAAGCTTCGGTCGCTGCCATAGTAGAGCGTTTCGAAAAGGAACATGAAGTGGACATTGACCTCCGGTTCATGACCAGACAAGAGATAGACCAGTACTTGGAGGAAGGGAAGACCCAATCAGGAGAAGCCCCGTCTTTGGTTCACTCCACAGAGTGGCCCGTTTTTCACGACGCGTATCGCGACGTGACTCAGGACGTTGACACTTCCGCTTTCATCGATGCCGCGAGCCATTACTGGACACGCGACGGGAAGCTTTACGGCATCCCCGCGTACATCCACTGGTTTGGAACTGCGGTCGAAGCGTCCACGGTCGCGGGCGATCTCTCCGAGGTACTGGCGGAGGGGGCGTGGTTAGATGTCATTGCCGGGAAAACCGGTTACTGGTACGATTCGCAAGCGTTCTTGCGGTGCGTCCTAGACTGGCCCGAAAACGGTTGGACCCCGGAATCCATAGTCTCGTACTTGAAGTGGGTGAAGGAGCACTACGGGAGCCCGGTGGAAGACCCGCTTGCCTTGTGGCAGGACTCCGTTGTCCAGGCACTGTCCCCGGTGAATCCGTTCTTGTTGAGGTGGATCAACACGTCAGAGGGCGCGAAGATGAGGCTCCTTCCCACAGCGGGTCCCAACGGCTCGTCGCGCTTTTACTATACCGTTCCCGGCTACATCGTCTTGGGAGATAGCCCGGCGGAGCGACGATGCGCCGCTCTGTTGGGGCAGCTTCTTGCCCAAAACCTTGGGCGGTGGGCCGTGCGTGTGCTGGGATGCGTCCCCGCCAACGTAGAGGATATGTCCTTCTACCACCTGGAATGCGGATGGAGCTACTCAGACAGGATGACTCTCCTGGAACAGTTGGAATCCTGCTCCCTTACGGTTCCAACACAAAGGGAATCCCAAGTGCGCTTCAAGATATCCCAAACATGCCAAGACTCGTTGAAAGGATTCTTCAACGGAGACATACCGGAACAGGAACTGATAGATAAAATCCAAGGGATCCTTAGCGGGGAGTAGTCCCCTGCGGACCAGGGAGTTGGGCTCGGGTCGACTAAGACGCTCCTAAACCCCTTGTTTGGGTCAAGTGGCCGCTTTCACCGAGTAAAGCTGTGTAAACACGAGGCCCCATCACCTCTAAGCGGGATGGGGCCCTACGCTTCCGAGTGGACTTCGTGTAACCTGCCTGATTCTCAGTCGACTCTAAGATGCTTCTTCAGGAAGGACGCCACCTTCTCATAGCAGTCCAGCTTGTTGGCAAGCTTCACTATGCCGTGGCCTTCATCCTCGTAACGCAGGTACTCCACCTCGCGGCCGCGGCTCTGAAGGCTTTCAACGATCTGCTCCGCCTCACCGACAGGGACCCTCGGGTCCCTGGCTCCGTGGATGACCATGAGCGGGCAACGGATACGGTCGGCTTTGTGAATGGGAGAGATCCTTCGTAGCAGGTCGCGGTGCTTTTCGAGGCTGCCGTACTCGGTCTCTCTGTGAGTCCGCCTGTAAGGGCTGGTGTGCTCAAGGAATGACTCGAAGTTGGCTATGCCCACGATATCGACCGCCGCTGCCCAGAGTTCCGGGTACTCGGTTATGCTGGCGAGGGTCATGAAGCCGCCGTAGCTCATACCCATAACCGCTATCCGTGTGGGGTCGGCGATGCCGCGCGCGATCAAGTGCTTTACGAGCGCGTCTATGTCCGCGACGCTGTCCATCCTCTTTTCGACGTCATCGAGGTGATGGTAGGTACGTCCGTACCCGATGCTGCCGCGCACGTTGGGGGCGGCTACCGCCAGCCCCTGGTTGACCAGGAACTGGATGACCGGTTTAAAGGCGGGTCTTTCTTGGCCTTCGGGCCCGCCGTGGATGTTCACGAGCACGGGGAGGTTCTTGGCCTTGCGCCCTCTTGGAACGTATAGCCAGAACGGTACCTCAAGACCGTCGAAGGACTTAAAACGCATGAGTTCCGGTTCGACAAAGCCATCGGTCTGGATTCCGCACCTGGAACTGAAGGTGACTTGTTTTACGCTCTTCGTATCAAGGTCCAGGACCCAGATGTCCGAGTTCCTGCCGCCGCTTGCAAGGCTAAAGGCAAGTTTGTGGGCTCTAGGGGACCATCCCATCGAGCTGTACTGGCTGATCACTCCCCGCGGTATCTCCGGAAGGCTCACGAACTCGCCGGTAAGAAGGTCCTTCACCTTCAGGACCGAGTAACCGTCGCGGTTGACTGAAAAGGCCAGGTAGCGGTCGTCTCCAGAGAGGGCCAGGGCTTCGATATCCCAGTCTTCTTTGTGGACAGTCTCCATCCGGCCCGATGCCAGGTCATACCGGGCCAGGTATACGAACTCGCTGTCCTGGTCCGCCAGGAGATAGAACGCGGAAGAATCGCTGGTCCACACTGGGTGGGTAAATGCTCCAACGCCGCCCTCCGGGGTTTGCTTGCTTGCGCCCGTCGTGACGTCCACCATCCAGAGCGCGTTGTCCGACTGCCCTTTGAGCTTGTTGTACAGAAGGTATCGCCCGTTGGGGGACAACGACGCCGGCCAGTTGTAGTTGTCGTTGTTCTGGAGGACGATTCGAGGCACCCGTTCCTTAAGGTCCATGGAACAGATATCGAAACACGCGGAGTCTCTGGCGTTGCTGGCGTACACCAGCTTGCCCTCATCCTCGACGATACCGCCAAACTGGTGGACCGCGTTAGGATTCGCCGTCAGGTTGATGGGAGCGGACCCGTCGAGAGGCAGGAGGAATATCTGGTTCTTTTCGTCGCCGCCCACATCCATGGTGAATGCGATGCCGTTTGACTTCTTGAGGCTGTAGAGAGCCCAAATCCTGTTGTCGAAATATGTCAGCTGTTCGGGGTACCCGCCTTCGGCGTCAACCCGCCACGCCTGCGGGACACCTGTGATGTTCGTTGTGTACGCAAGGCTCTTGCCGTCGGCGAGCCAGACGACGTTGTTGGCCATCGCGACATTCATGTACCTGTCTATGGTATAGCGCAACCCGGTGACCTCCTTCTCATGAGACCTCAACGCCTAGCTCTTCTTGAGAACCTCATTGAGGTAATAGAGTCCGCTTGCCAGCTGAATGGTGACCAGCTTTCGGATGGGCACTACTTGATAGTCGATCTCACGCTCCAGGAACTCGCAGGTTGCCTTCAGCTTGTCCCATGCGAGGTCGCGGACTTGCTTAAGTGTTTCTGCCTTGTCTTCAGGGGCGTCGGGGTCTTCGCATAGCTCTCTCTGGGCGGATCTCATCAGCATGCCGACGCTTAGAGCGCTGTAGAAGCGGGTGCTGTACAGGTTTGTGAACTTCTCGGCCACCGTGGCCATCCGCTGGCACTCAGGCGAGGTCATGGCCCAGTTGCGCTTCGACTCGCTTGACCCGGCCTGGGAAAACGCCTTTACGGCCGTAAACAGCGAGTTGCCCGGAGTCACGTATCGCTCCATCCTTTGTACGTGCTCGCGGCAGAAATCGTTAAACTCATCGGAGATGTCGCAGGATACGAGTACGGCTTCGCTGCGGAGCATATCCGAGTCGCTCAGGTTCGCGATGTCAGTGTTGAAGAAGTAGGGGGCCTCGCACACCAAAGTGAAAGCGTCGCAGACCTCTTTCACAAAGTCGAAACTGCCTCCGCCGTGCTTTATCACAAGCGCGGGGTCTTTCTTCTGGAACTTGGCCACATACTCGTAATTGTCTTTGGTCGAAGACTGTCTGTAGACTGCTTTCGCGAAAGCCTTGGCGTACGGCATCTCGGGCTCGCCGAGCCTTAGGGGAAGCCCAAGCTCGTCTACCAACGCCCACAACTTGGGGTACACTTCGGGCATATCTTCGCTGATGTACCAGTAAACGCCTCCAAACCCGGCATTGTGGAGCGAGTACATGAACACGGGTTTGATCTCCCGGATGAGGGCGGCAAGCGCCGCTGTCTCGGGAATGGGCTTATCCCATTTCAGAGTCTTGTACTCAAAGGGGAATGTCCACTCGACCTGCTCGAAGCCCGCCGGACGGAAGAAGTTTCGCGCGTAGTTCAAGATATTGTAAGGACCCTTGAACCACCCCTCGTTGAGTTTGGTCCCGTCGGGGTCGACCGACTTGATGCAGTACCAGGTCACATCGAGGTCCTTCCATAGCTTGGGATCAGAGGCGATCTTCCGGGTGAGGAATTCGAGCATGGTTGACCCGATGGGCTCGTTGGGGTGGGGGCTTGCGAAGGCCAGCACGTTCCTGCTCCCGTGGCCTATTTTGAGGCAGTTTATCGGATGGCCTCTACGCGAGCGCCCGATCTCGAATAGCTCGACCGTTTCGGGATACTCTTGAGCGAGCTGGTGAGAGCTCCGGTCCATCTCGTCCATGGTGAAGAAACTCTGGTAATCAGGTACTTCCGATAGAATGCTGCGTACATCCATTGCTTCTAAGCTCCTTCCTATATTCGGTGACAAGACGCCCAGTGTCCCGGCGCTACCTCTCTCATCTCGGGGTACGCCTTGCGGCACTCTTCGGTGGCGGCGTAGCAGCGGGGGGCGAAATAGCATCCGGGGCCGGGGTTACCACTTCTCCAATTCTTCCTTTTTGTGCGACTAATACGACATTCGCCCTGCTAGATGGTGGTATTCCGTAGAAAATTCGAGAAGGGAAGTGGTTTTCCTTCTCGAAGCGCGTGGATTTGAGCTGGATGAACATGGGGAGATCTGGAGGCGGAAACAAAACTAGCCGGGCCATATGGCCCGGCTGTCTACTTCGAACAGCTGCCCGAATAGCGGCCGGCTCAGCAGTCTAGTTGGATACCAGCCTCTTTTCCCCTTCGATGGCCTGGATGGGCTTGATATCCTGAGTGACTTCCAGGGTGCCCAGGAAGGCGCCGTCATTGTCCCGTACGGCGAAGTACCTGATGTACACGTATTTCCCGCCCATCTTGATCCAGAAGTCCTCGTGGTCTTTCTGGCCGGCCCGGAAGCTCTCGATAATTCCCTCCACTATGTGAACACTGGTTGGCGGGTGGCAGTCGGTGACACGCCTCCCGATTACAGCTTTCGTTCGCGGGAAAATCCGCTCGCTGCCTTGGGAGAAATACCTGACGACGTTGTCTTTATCGACGAAGGTGATGTCCACAGGGAGCGTGTCGAGCATTCTTGTGAGCTCGTTGAGTTGGAGAGCTCCGGTGGGAAACACGATGGCTCCCGACGGCGCCGAGATTTCGGGCTGCCCATCCGAGGTCCGTGTTGTCACCGGTTTCCACTCAGGAGGCGGGGAAATGAGGAAGTAACCCATCTCCTTGCTTTCGTCGGCGATGGATTTCCACTCTTCATCAGTGAAGATGTCCAGAACCATGGGGAGGAGGATATCCTCTTCTTTAGAGATCATCTCGGTCACTTTGCCGAGCGTGGTGTCGAGCTGTTCCTTGATGGCCTGCTTTGAGGGCCTGTCGGACTCCGAGGGGCTCACCCACGCCAGGACCATGCGCCTCGTTTCCGCGATGAGGTCGCGGATCTCATCGTCGACCGCCCACATCACTTTGGGAGGGGCTGTTATGCCGTGCTTCTCCATGTAGGGGAAGAACAGGAGCTCCTTCTTCGTGTAGTGAACGTCGACCTTGGCGAGTTCGAGGAGGTCCTCGGCTAACGCTGTGGCTAAGGCGTTTTCCTCTCCCGCGTTTTCTCCAAGAAAAGCTTCCATGTGGACCCCGATCCTGTCCTTTATCAGGCGTTCGAGAGCCCTGTTCTCGGATTTGAGGGTGTGGGCAGGGTGTCCCGGTGTCTCGTGGGGATCCGCCGGCCGGTGGATCTCTTCAATCGACCCCTTAAACACGGCAGCGTGAACGTCGCACAGCCGGGTTATCTCTTCTACGGGAATGCCCTCTTTGATGAGCGCCTGCTCCGCTTCCGCTATCTCCGTAGCCGACACGTCTTTGAAGACTTCCTCAAACCTCGTCTTCACCGACTCAAAGTCCTTGCCCGCGTGCAGATCGGACAAGAGTTCCCTAAGCACTTTCTGCCTGTACTCGCGGTTGTTGATCTCCTGGGTCACGGTTAGCCCTCCTTCACCTCGAAACCGTTGGCAAGTAAAGCTGAGCGGATGTCGTCCATGCTGATGCCCCTCATCGCGGCTCCTTTCGGGATTGTCATGACTCTCCCGACAGTGCTCAACATGCCCGGTTTCGTGATTTCCTTGAACCCCAGCGCCTCCAGGATCCCGACAAGTTCGGGATACTCTTGGCAAAGCGAGTGGACGGACCTGTTGAGGTCAATGTATATCGTCGCCACCGTATCACCCCACAGTCTGTCTGCGCGCGGTCGTCTTGACTCTGGATTCATTCCGCACTTACGCCTACGTGTCTCCCTCAGATGGCTCGTCGATATCATGGAGAAACTCGGGGCAGGGGGGAAGAATGATCGGCACGCCAACACTCGATTCTGTAACAAACGCTATTATATGGCTGCGCTTTGCAAATAACGGATACCCGGCGGTTCTCACGGCAGCGGAAATCTCCTCATCAGTGAGCGACGCGTCCACTTTGCATCTTCCTCTCAGGCTGATATCGATACTTAGTGGGAGGGGCGGCAAGACATGATGCTCCCTGAGACGGATCATGACTTTGTCCCCATCTCGCTCGATGATGTCTATATGAGTGCTAGAATCTGCCTTTTTCTCTGCACACTCCAATGAGGCTTCTATAGGTTTCACAGTCAGGGATTCCAGCCTGATCTGCCCTATACTCAGTCTTAACTGGCTTTCGGCCACTTGTTCTCACCCCTAACAGGTCTTCCCGCGCAGAAAAGGCTCGTGGAGACCACAAGTCGAAGAACTCCGTCAGATCTTGATCCGCGCAGTCTGTTTCTTGACTGATGGTGATCTTGATGTCCATTGATCTCTTCGTGCCAGATTCGAATAACCCGGTCTCGAACGCTATTGCTGCCAGGAGGAACTGATTCAGGCTGATTCCCTCTCTGCGAGCCAACTCTGCTACTTTTCTGTGCAGGGTCTTGGGCATCCTCAGCGTTAGCCTACCAGAGTATTGCGCCTGTTCCTCCGACTCGGGTAGAGGGATGTGACGGCCTTCTTTCAAAGCGGTGCCGATCCATAGTCTCTTCGATTCCTCAATTGACTCGATGGCTTCCTCGGGCGTATCACCGTCCGCGGCGCAGCCGGGAAGTTCCTTGATTTCAGCGAACCATCCTCCACCTTCTTCGCTTTTCAAGGGAGTAAGAACAATCGGATATCGAAGACTCATGTAGTACTCAATATCCTTTCTACTCAAGCTCACCCTCCTCCACAGGGTTGAAAACCATCCTCACTAAATTTCTTAACATAGATAGGTATTTGGGTTTTCGGACGACGCCTCTGTCTACCACAACCGTTTGCATGGGTGTGTCTGGCCGACCTGGATAGTACACAATCCAATGAGTTGCTTTTCCCTTGGATTGCTCGATTACGAAACCGAGACGACGAAGCTCGGCTGCCAGCGCACTCCATGGAATATCGCTAGCGCCTGAAAAGAGCCGGCCTGGCCTTTCGGGGGGCCTATCCAAATTCGGCCACCTCTAGTGTGTCCAACCTCGTAAATACCATTCTTCATACCACCATATGTAGTATCACTCTAAGTGTAGACTTCATAGGGGTAATCGGTCAAGCCCCAATGACACTTTATATGGTGTCAATAGGGCGGTCTAGAGGCTTGAAGGAGTGACTGTGGGTCGAATCGAAGATTGCAGGGTACGTTCAAATCGTGGTGAGATGGCTTCTCGGCATATCCCGAATGAACGAGACATAGAGTCAGGGGGACAAACATGCCAAATCCCCGCAAAATGCTGCCTGACTACGACGCCCCTTACATCAGGGCGCTTATGAGGCTCATCGAGACCCAAGACAAGGTGACGATCGCCAACTGGTGCGTTTCCTACGCTGAGATTCACCTCTTGCCAGTATGGGAGAAGGTGTTCCCGGAGGATGGCCGCCCGAAGGTGGCGCTACAGGCTGCCCGTGATTGGTTGGCAGGCAAGATCAAGCTCCCCGTGGCGAAGAAGTTCATCCTGGATGCCCACGCTGCCGCACGTGAAGCCGAGGCGCATCCTGCGGCGCGGGCATCCGCGAGGGCCATAGGGCAGGCGGCGTCGACTATCCACAGTGCCAGACATTCGCTCGGCCTACCTCTCTACGGTGCCTTAGCCATCGCTTACGACCGCCTGGGCGTCAATGCCCCTTGGGACGAGCTCCTGCGAGTTGTCTCTGAAGAGTGCTGGAAGATGCATGCGGCGCTGCAGGAGGTCGCGGTGGAGAACGAGCCGAATCCGGTGAAGGTGAAGTGGAGGAGTTGATGGATTAACGGAAGTCTCCCACCGACATTCGCTAGCGATCTAAGAGTTGTCTGGCGACACTCATGCTTCGATTGGATAAGCGGTTGTCTCGTGAAGAACTGTAAGGAGGTTGCTTATGGCTGTTCTTCCCGATTTACTGTCTCCCGGTCTCAAGGTCGTATTCTGCGGTACTGCCGTCGAGAATCGTTCAACTGCGGTCAGGGCTTACTATGCCGGTAGGGGGAACCAGTTCTGGGCGGTTCTCCATCGGATTGGGCTGACACCCAGAGTCCTGGAGCCTTCCGAGTACAGCAAGCTGCTGGAATACGGGATTGGCCTGACAGATCTCGCAAAGAACGACTTCGGCAATGACGAAGACCTGTCGAAGGATTCCTTCGATGTGCAGGGCTTGCGGCGCAAGTTGCAGGTATTTGCACCAAGGGCCGTGGCCTTCAATGGCAAGCGCGGCGCAGAGATCTTCCTAGGTCGCAGCGTCGAATACGGTCGGCAGTCAGAGAGTGTCGGAACGACTGCGATCTTTGTTTTACCTTCCACTTCAGGAGCCGCTCGGGGCTATTGGGATGAAAGATACTGGCTGGAACTCGCGAGCTTCATTCGAAGCTCCACGTAGTTTGATGCTATTTCCTGAGAATGATCATTCTGGATTCGGTAATTGAGAATGAGGAGTGACTCCAGTGCGCGTACTGAGCTTCCGCAAGGACGATGGTGTCCACCTTGGCCTAATGGTTGACGGTGGAGTTGTTGACGTTACCACCGCGGCTGCCTCTAAGTTCGAAGGTTGCGCGGGCGTGGAAGGACTCCCCAGAACCATGGAGGAACTGATATCCCAAGGACGACAAGGTCTCGACAGGCTTAGGCGACTAGAAGAGCTGGTTCAAGCGCAGGCACCCGACCGCACGAATGGGGCAGGGGAACTCAGTGGCATTCCGGGACTCGAACTCCTCGACGAAAGCGCCCTCGACTACGCGCCGGTGATTGCCCGTCCTGACAAGATCATCTGCATCGGTTGGAACTACGTATCGCATATCGAAGAGACCAAGAGCCGGACTGACTTGCCCAAGTATCCCGAAGTGTTCGCGGTTAGCAACAACGCCCTCTCCGCCCATGGAAAGCCCATCAAGCTGCCAAAGACGGCAAGCAAGTATGACTACGAAGCCGAACTTGTCATTGTGATTGGTAAGGAGTGTTCGATGGTCCCGGAGGAGAAGGCGCTGGACTACGTCTTTGGCTATACGTGCGGCAATGATTTCACCGAACGCGCTCTTCAGGGACGAAACACCCAGTGGTACCTGGGTAAATCGCTGGACGGGTTCGC
>ENA-UPSB01000525-UPSB01000525.1-bioreactor-metagenome-genome-assembly--contig:-NODE-525-length-62828-cov-17.703360_pt1 | contig 62828 bp, 68 predicted proteins | sample MGYA00238182_ERZ773286 | MGnify/ENA primary metagenome ERZ773286 (study PRJEB29026, sample SAMN07631240) | bioreactor metagenome | isolation source: Switchgrass digestor | place: USA: Dartmouth... | reverse complement strand
GCTTAACCAAATTTATCAGCGACTCTGATTTCTTATTTGATTTGCTTGCAAGGTTTACAACGTTTTCAGTCATACTTACTATTTCTGTAGCTTTCTGTGCGATATTTGTCGCTCCCATAGCCTCTTCATTGGCAGAAGTGCTTATCTGGTTAATAGCCTGAACCATGTTATGTATCGACGCTAAGAGTTCTTCCGAAGTTGAACTGAATTCGGTTACTATATCGTTGATTGCCATGGAAAGTTCATTATATCGCTGGCTGTTTTGTACTATGTTTTCATAATCGTTGAGTACCTTTTTGTCAATAAACTCCATGATTTCCATCGAGCTTGAAGAAAGGGCATTAACAACTTCAAGAACCTCATTTGTGATTTTTTGAATTCTTGAGACAGAGGTTTTTGAACTTTCGGCAAGAGACCTGATTTCATCCGCCACTATCGCAAATCCTTTGCCCGCTTCTCCGGCCCTTGCAGCTTCAATTGTCGCATTCAATGCCAGCAAATTCGTCTGGGAAGTAATTTCAAGTATGGTATTCGACAATTCGTTGATCTGATTGACTGCTTTTGCTTGTTCAATTGCATTCTCCAAACTGCCCTTTGTCTTATTGTAAATATCTAAAGCTTCTTGCTTGGAGGAAATAGCGCTTGCTTTCATTTCTTCACTGATAGCATTTGCCTTGCTGACAGTAATTGCACCTTCCTGAGCCTTCGAAGCAACAGACTCAATAGCCTTTTCCAATTCTAATGAAGTTGCATTCATTTCCTGGCCTGAAGCTGCCATTTCTTCTGTTCCAGCAGATAATTGCTCAGTGGTGGAGGAAATATCTCCAACGTTTTCGTTCAGGTGGTACATATCCTTATTGATCTCGGTTAACATCTGACTGACATCGGCAGATTCGTCGATGACCGCTTTTATCATTGAGCGTAAGGAATTCTGCATTTTTTCAAGGGACTTGGTCAAACTGCCTATTTCATCATGCTTTGCCAAAAGCTTTTTAGATATTTCTTCTGTAAAATCTCCCGTGGACATAACATTTAAAAGTTTGGTAGCATCTTTGACTGGACGGGAAATGCTTCTTGAAAACACCATCGTTAAACCTATTCCGATTATCAGAAAAATTGCAGATAACATTGCCATGTTTTTATTTAGTTTAGACACTTTAGCCATAACTACGGATTTTGGTGATGTCACACCTAAGGACCAGTCCGTGCCTTCTACCGGATAGTAAGCCATGTATTTGGTCATACCTTTGAAGGTATATTCACCGACGCCTGTTTCTCCTTCAGCCATTTTTTTTTGAATAATATATACTGATTCCAATTCCGGATCAGCGGCGTATTGTTCAAAAATATTGTACATTTCCATGACACGGCTTTGATCACTATTGGCTATTGTTGTGCCTTCATCATTAATCATAAAAACTTCCCTATTGCCTGATTCCATTTCATGTGTATACTCACTTAAGCAATTACCGTCCTGAATGGCAACCAGTACTCCTGTAACTTGATCAGCTTCTTTAATTGGAACTGCAAATATAATAACAACACTTTGATCCAGTTTATTAATAATGGGGTCTGAAACATTTGCAATCCCGGACAATGCCTTTTGAAAATAATCTCTTTCCCGGAGATTCATGGTGACCCCGTCAGTATTTACGCAATCTCCGTTGGTATCAGCGATAAACATGTTTATATGCCCGTTTCGCTGAACTTCATTCCGAAGAAGTTTTACTTTTTCTTCTAGTGTCAAGTCGTTGCTTTTTATCCATGGACTTTCAGCTAAAGCCTGCAAGGCATTGAATTGGATGTTGACCTTTTCTGTAATTATCTTAGCATCGGCTTTTGCTATTTCTAAAAGGTTTTCATCAATGTTTGTTTTCAGGGCGTTGCTGGCGCTATAATAAGCAAAGACTGCCAACCCTGTACAAATTATAAATATTAGAATTCCAAATAATAAAGTTATTTTAGCTGTAATGCTTTTCATTGCAATGGGTTTAATTTTTTTCATTAAATACTCTCCTATGTTATATTTTTTGAGTTCAGTGTACTGCTAAATTTTGTTATTTAATAATTTTGAATTAAAATTAAACCACCTCCGAATTACTTAAGCATCAACAAAGCTGAGCTATATTGAAGCAGTAGGCCGATTATTATAAAATTTTAATTTTTGAATACCGGGTTGAATACCTGACTTCAATAAAATTTGGAATATGGTTGTTTGGAATTATAAAAATGAAATAAAAGGATTTGAAACAGAAAGATATTTGAGCTTTAAAAGCATAAATATTTCATCAGTACTTAACTGGATTGTAATTAGTAAGCACTAAAAAGTATAAATATAGATGTACAAGAAATCCACGAATTATTTGTCCTATTGCTAAATCGATTATGTATAAAGTTTAACTTCACTGTACATTTATTTTTTGCTTTTGTTGCTTTATTTTCATTTGCTGTTTCAGTATAAAAAGCATTATAATCCTATAGTTTATATCAAATCTATAAAATTATATTACAACTAAATGGTTCTAAACCTTTCATTTGGTTTAATGATATAATCTTTCTAAAAGCATAAATTCCTTTATCAAAACCATACTCAATTTCACAGCTTTAATGAGTTATAAATTTATATGAACTACTTTGGAAAATAAAGCTTAAAGTATCTTAAATCTATGCCTTTTCTGTACAAACAAGGAGTAAACCGAGAGTATTCTCTAACATTACTCTTTTCAACTCGTAAAATATTATGGTAATAGTTTGATGAGCGATATTGGATACAGATAGTTAAATTTAAGATACATATTAGTGATTATACTAGAAAATCTCATATTAAACAAAAACATACGAAAATTTTACATTATTCATAAAAATATATAATTAGGTTTACAATATAAGGTAATAAATGTAAATTAAAGAAAATGGCGTATTATATTTTATATGGACAGGAAGTATATAAATAAATTGTTGAATGCTGTTATGAAAATGGCTATCATTTTTAAAGAGGTTATTAATTTTAATATTATTTAGTACAGTAAATATTTAAACTTATTATAAATTAATCAAGCAGAATTGGCCTACAGAATACTTACAGGAGTGATAAAATGAATAGTCAGTTTATTAAAGAAACTGTTAAAAATGCTCTTAAGACATCTGTATTTAAAATTGATGAATTACATGGCGGATTTTCCAAGCAGGTATACAAAATGATAACGCAGAACGACAGCTATATTCTTTATATTTGGCGCCCTTCATTTGATAATAAACTAACTGAGAATAAAGCCGTAGGAATAGAATACTTATATTGGGATTCGTGTACCTTATGTCATTACAGCAGGACATCATAATGACGTAGATTATGCAATTGTTGAATGTTTTAGAGGCCAGTGCTTGAATAATTGTATGAGAAACAGAGGTAATATAACTGCTGTCTCCGATAAAATAACTGATGTTATGAACAGGATGGCAGCTAAAAAACGGGCATACTACGGACCTCCTATAATAAATGAACCTAATGGTATTTCTGCAGTAGAATTGGTATTTGATTTTACTGCAGAAGAGTTAAATATTGCTTCAGAGCTTGACAATGAACTTGCCGGTATAAAGTTAAACATACTGCAACTAATGAGGCAAAAAATGTATGAAATTAATGAAATAAAAAATCAGGAATTCAGCCTTATTCACGGAGAGCTTTTGCCGGATCATATCTTTATACTTGATAATGATGAAATTGGACTTATTGATGTAGATGGCATTATATATTTCGATATTGAATACGACTGGGCACTTATAAACATAACATTTGGAGAAAAGATGCCTTTACCGAAGTCTGTTAATGTTGAGAAGTTTGAGTTTTATAGATTATGCTGGAAAATTATATATCTTTCGGCGACCATTGATTGTCTTGTGCATGTAGACAGTATTTATAAATGGCACAGAAATATACGTGAAAACTACTTGCGAGATTTAAAGAAGATGATTCAATGAGAGTCGGTGTAAAATTTAAATACAGCAATCAAGGAAAAGACAAATTACATGCCATTCCTTTTCCAAATTGTTAATTATGCGGCTGATACCGGATTGTGAGTAGTTCAATATTTCCACAGCCTTTGTAAAACTTCCGTATTCAGCAGTTTTGATAAAAGCTATATATTCTTGAATATTCATATCCATAACATATTCACCTATATATAAGTAAATTCATATGTGAAACATGTATCAAATTATTGTAAAGTTACTTTATTACATAAAAGTATAATTCAAATGTTAAATAAAAAGATAGACTTTGGAAAAATATCTGATATACTGAAAACAAAAGAATGATTATTGCTTCATATTTCATTTCAATATTATTTAAATAATATAAATGAAAGAGATGTGGAAGCTATGGATACCACCAAACAAAGAATGATAAACTTTCTGCTTGAAAATGCCAATCCTTCAATAAAATACAGAGTCAAAAAAGAAATAATCAACTAAATAACACCCGAAGAAGAAAAGGAATTACAAGATCAAATACTCAGTGAACCAATAATACAATCGATTATAAAATGTCAGAAAGAAAATGGCTGGCTCGGCAATGGATTTCACGGCCCGAATAAAAACGCAGGTCTACGAATAAAAACGCAGGTCTATATGAAAACCAGGAAGTCGGAACAAAATATCTCACAGAGAAAGGTGTACGTAAAGATACTCCTGTACTCAAAAGGGCAATGGAAGCCTTTGTTACAACAAAGCTGTCTGATAGTTGTTATCGTACAAAAGGAAGGATATATGACGAGTTTAAGTATGCAGCAAATGGGCAGAACCTCATCAGGTGCGCTTGCATTGCACGGGCGGGATATGATGATGCCAAAGATATAAAGCCGCAGATTCAATTATCCCTGGACTCTTTTAAACGTGTGTTGGAAGTTGATTCCATACTAGATGTTACTCGATCCATAAAAAGCAGTAAATACCGAGTTTTCAACGACTACGAAAAATGGCTGTGCCGTTACGATTTGGATATTTTGGCCCATACGAATTCATGGGAAACAGAAGAAAATAAAAAATGCTGGCTGCGTCAATTAAAAATTAATGAGAATAGACAGGCCGGAGTTGATTGGACTTCAAGTGGCTTCATGGGTAGGCCATGTTTTAGGACCCCTTGGAGCTTTTTCAGAAGGATTCCCGCTTGCAATAGAGAAAGACGGGATACGCTATACGCAGCTTGAAACCGTTTTATGGCTCTGCAGGTGCGGTTTAACTCCATACATAGAAAAACTAAGTGAAGAAGTTGATAATATAAGGGATTCGGTCAATGCGGACGGGATATGTGAAGCTAAAATTAATTTGGAGCAAATCAAAGGCTTTGGTACATATTCAGGGTTACAGCTTGAAGTAGATTGGAAATCGCCGAGACGCAAGCTTTGCGACATTACATTCAGAGCATTACAGGTTTTGCACTATTCGGAAAGTATTTGACTTTCCTATAAAAATAAATATTTTCAACATTATTTTAAACATAGCCAAATGAATGTAAGAAGGGAGCAATAATCATGGAAAATATATTGGAGCTTCTATTAGAAAACGGTGGAAGCAGTATAAGGTATAGGACTAAACGTGAAATTCTGCACGAAGATAAAACAAGCAGCGATATGGTAGCATTACAAAATGATATAATGAATAGCCCAAAAGTGCGTAAAATATTAGCCGCTCAACACGACGATGGATGGATTGGGATAGAACTGCATGGCGGAGCACCGCAGGCATTAGATTCAAGTGTTGCTTGTTTATTAAGCAGAGGCATCGAAAGGGATTCAGAACCAATGAAAAAAGTTGTTAAAGCCCTGCTTGCAGATGAAACACAAGAAAAGCCTTATAGAACTATATTTCATGGTGAAGATGCTTTAGATAAAGGCGGGCGAGGGGAAACAAAGCCGTAAAAGCAGGAATATTAGCAGACTTGGGTGAAGAAAATAACACATTGGTACAAAGCGAACTTGAAACAGCTATCACTTATTTGAATGATTCACTGTCATATAATACAATTGATGACTTTTCTGTTACAAATAAAAAAGGAATTAGATATTACAAGAAAGATGCACATTTCCCCGGAAATAATCATTTAAATTTATTAAGTGCTACTCAAAGTTGGAGAACACCGGAAAACATAGAGTTGCTCAAAATATCTTTATCTCATTGCTTTAAAATAATGAAAAATGAAGTTGGCAACATAATGTTCAAAGCTAAAACTCATTTTATCGGACCATTTAATTTCAATTGGCATTTGGCTGATTTTAATATAGAAGATATTAACAAAGATTCATATGCGCTCGTTTGGTGGCTGAGAAGCTTATACAAGCTGTCAACAATCGGAGTGGTAAAGGATATACCGGAGCTTAGAAAAGCATATGATTATCTTTATCATTTAGTTGAAAGCAAAGATATAATAAATAAACAGACCGACAAGAGCTTAAAAAGATTTAAAGACATTTTATCAATAGAAGATAATTGGAGAAATCAGAAAAGCATTTTGTGCGATATTTTCTTTTACGGCATAATAATATTGCATAATGCCGGATATGACATAAAAGAAATATAAATCAGCTGAATTTTAAATGATTGTTAAAGAGTGTTTATTAGGTGGTTTAATAGTGAAAATCAAAAAGAAAAAAATAATTGATTTTCTTCTTAAAAACGCAAACCCTTCTATCAAGCGTCGTGTAAATAGTGGGGTTTTACATAATCTTACAGTAGATGAAGCTGCGATATATCAGGAACAAATTATGAAGGAACCAATGCTGCAGCGTATAATAGCATGCCAGCAGGAAAATGGCTGGATAGGAAAGAGTCTTCACGGAGGGCTTGATACACAAGAAGGTGCTGTAAAATACCTTGCAGAAAAGCTGTTGATAGGGAGACACCCGTACTCAAACGAGCGATGGACGCTTTTGCTTCCATACCTTTGGATGATTTGTGTTATGATACACGAGGAAAAATTATTGATGAGTTCAAGGTGACCGGACATGGGCATAATCTGATTCGTTGTGCTTGCATCGCTCGAGCCGGATACGATGATGTGATAGATATATCACCACAGATTCAGCTATCATTAGATAGTTTTCGTCGTGTTCTTGAGGTTGATTCTGTTTTGGATATAACCCATACAATTCGCGGCGGAAAACAGCGTGTTTTTAATGATAATGAAAGATGGCCCTGCCGCTATCATTTGGATATATTAGCCCATACAAATTCATGGAAAAATGAAAGAAATATAAAGATACTTGCTGATTCTATTACTAAGCTGATGAAAACCGACCGCCCGGAACTTGTAAATTTAGTTCCTGCATCATGGATTGGTCATGCTGTAGGCTCTCTTGGAGCATTCCCGGCACAAGGTTTGACTGTTAAGGTAACCAGCCTGCTTCCAAGCCCGATGTCAATCCCTTATCGCGGCAGACCGGAAGTATATCAGATGGAATATATTGAGTGGTTTGCAAGATGCGGCGTAGTACGATATATTCCGAAACTGGCAGAAATTGTTCATGAAATTGCATATGCTGTTGACGATGATGGTATATGTCATATTCCAATAGACGATTCTATGTTTAAAGGCTGGGGCCCTTATGGCGGCTTGCAGTTGGAAGTTGATTGGAGATCAAAGGTTCGCAAAGCATGTGATATAACATTCAGAGCATTGCTGATAGTTCATTATTCGGGCATTGTATAAACCACAGGGACATTGATAATTTTTATGCTAAATTGAAAATTACGGTTCCCGCTGGATTCGGCTTTTTATATAGAACCATGTGGTCGATTTTGCCGGCTAAAGTCTGGTGTTGGTCATGTTACAGTATTTGCTTAAATAATTTATTAATCCTAATCAATTTCTATTCTTAGCTAGTCCAATTATATATGTTAACATGTTTTGAATTCAAATTAATGTAAAAACATAATCTGTTTTTGACAATTCAATTGCAAAAAATCGACAAAATTTTTATAATATTATTTATCACGTCAGTTTTATACGTTAAATGATTTCTATAAAAAATAAAGAAGCTTTATATCGGCAATTTTGCAGACGGCTCTATTGTATCTGATTTAAATTTAGGAGGAACATATGAAGAAAAAACACGTCTCTTTATTATTAGCAATAATTATGTTACTGATGGCTGTTCCTATGACCGGATATGCAAACAGTGTGCTTGCAGAGAAAAACGTAACAAAAATTTTTGTAGATGGAGAATATATATACTTAAATACATATTACATAAACAATTACACATATTTTAAACTTCGCGACATAGCTTATTTGCTTTCAGGAACGGATAAACAGTTTGATGTCACATGGGACGGCAGTAAGAAAACTGTTAAACTGATTAAGGGTAAAGATTACACAGCTGTAGGCGACGAACTGAAAAATGGACCAATTTATGCCAGGGCATATATTGCTGTTCCAAATGCTTCAACAATCCTGCTGGATAATAAAGAAATCAAGCTGACATCATACACCATTGAAGGCTATAACTATTTCAAACTGCGGGACCTGGCGAATATTTTTAATTTTTATGTAGGCTGGGATAGCAGAAGCAATACTGTTTTAATAGAATCAATGTTTGATTTTGTGCCTGAAAACAGCGGCAACAGTTATTCATATGTAAGCAACGTGGATATTGATGACACTCAAGCTGACGGAATAAGGAATTGGGCACGGGTTTCTTCTGTTCAGCAGTTTTCTTATATGGATGAGGGACTGGCTTATGCTTATGTAACCGATAATCAATTGAAAATTGTTACACCCGGTAAAACATTGAACCTTGAAATGAAATATCCCCTGCTTGGTGACGTTATTTCTGATGATGCCGGGAATTTTTATATTGTTTGGGGAAGAGAAGGTACAAATAGTACGGATGAAACAATTTTTATCTCTAAATATTCACCAAATGGCGTACATATAAGAACCACGGGTTTTACCGGTGAAACATCTACATCCGGTGAATATAATACTAAAATTCCTTTCGATGCAGGAAACTGTACTTCAGCAATTCATGACGGCTTATTAGTTGTAAATTATGCCCGTACGATGTATAGCGGACACCAGTCTAATACTGCAATGGCTGTAAATACAGAAGATATGTCACAATACAAATTTAATATACCGTATGTCAGTCATTCCTTTAATCAGTCGGTGATTTATTCAGAATTAGCCGACAACTTTGTATTTGCAAATCACGGTGATGCTTACGATCGCGGTTTTATTGTACAAACAATGAGTAGAATATCATATTATGACTATGATGAGCATATATTTAAGCCGATATATCCTGCACACAACATTTTCCATTTCTATCTTGAGCCACGTTCAAATTACAATATGTTTGTAGTGAACAAGACCTTTGCGCAGCTTGGGGGACTTGCCGAGACAAGCAAAGGTGTTGTACTTGTGGGAGCATCTGCAAAGTCAATAGGAGAGGAAGCAAAAAAAGAAAAGCAAAATTTGTTTATTCAGATATTTAATCCCCTTTCTGACGAATTATCACCGTCCATGTTTGTAGGCGGAAGCACCAGATCCGGAAAAACATCTCTGGATATTTTTGATAAAGGTGATTCGCCATTATCAGAAGTTACTGATTACGGAGTGATTTGGCTTACAAACAATACAGACAAGGATGTTATAGCACCGCAGGTGGTTGTAGGAGATGACCGCATCATCATATTATGGAACGAAATGTACGTAGATGAGGTAGAGTATTATTATGGTTCTGAAACTTTTTATATGGTATTGTCATCTGACGGAAAAGTTATAACCCCGGCGACATCCCTTGGTTATCTGAATTTAAATTCATATGAGATGCCGGTATTTCATAATGGATCTGTTTACTGGGCATGTGCTTATAACGGCATAATTAGAGTGATAAGCATACCAATAAATGAATAAATCAAAAAACATAAAAAAACAACATTGATGTATAATAGTTTTGGCATAGGTAATCATTATATAGCAAAATTTGTGCTGCTTTTATTAATTCTGCATAAGGGGAATAACTGATGAATAAGGCAAAATATAAAACTTGGATCAGAACAAAGCGTATAATTATATTTTCAGTTTTAACAGCGATTTCATTATTGCTTGCGCTATTATCATTTCTGAATTTACTGTTTCTCCTTTTTATAATTCCAGGGTTTACATTTGGTTATATATTGTTAATAATTGGGGTTTCAAAATTTAGATTATCAAAATTTGGCGGAGATTATCAGTCTAAAATTCATAATTTGATTGCTTCGAGAGTTGATGGAGAAAGAATTTTGGATGTCGGATGCGGCAGTGCTCATTTGCTTTCAATTATAGCAAAACAAAATCCGGAATCAGAATTAGTTGGAATCGATTATTGGGGCGACAACTGGGAGTATTCAAAGGAATTATGTATTAACAATTTCAAGGCTGAAAACATCAAAAATAAAGTTGAATTCCGTAAGGCAACGGCATCAAACCTGCCAGATGATATAGGAATGTTTGATTGTGTAGTAAGCTGTTTCACATTCCATGAAGTGCAGGATGTAAACGATAAAACGATATCAATATGTGAAGCCTTAAAGCATCTTAGAAAAGGAGGAAAATTTATCTTTATAGACGTATTTCAAGACCCAAAATATTATCCGGAGCCCGAGGAAATAGATACAGCTATTAAGTCCAAAAATGGTATAATTACTGATAGAATTAGTTTAAGCAAAATGATGGATTTACCTTTTCCTCTAAATCATAAAAAGGTTTTAGGATATGCTGAGATGATTACCGGACGAATCGGTGACTGTTAAACCGCAGGAATCATCTTTATGGTTTATCTAAATTCAGAAATAAAGGAATATTTTTTTATAAAAAAAAGAGACTTGACCGTGATATGTGGATGTTTGAAAGATATCCATATTATCAAATGCGAGTTGATATGGATGATTTTCATGGTATGGCATGCCTGATACAATTACAAGACGGCGCTGCTCATGTCAATAACGGACAATATGTCAATAACGGACAATATCAATATTGGGAGATGCCTAAGGCTGAAAAGTAGCAGTTTGTGGGAAGGCATGATTTGGATTTAATTAATTCCGGATGGCAAAAGTCATGTGCTGACCGCAATGTATTTGCCTGATAATAAAGTGTCTATATGATATACGGATATTATTGAAAGCATTGAATACGATTCTGATGGTGTGGCGGTTTTCATAGATAAGTATCTTGACGTTATATTTACACCGCAAGGTGATATCAACGTTGATGACCGTGATGAGCTTAATACCGCGCTGCAAATAGGTGATATAAGCAAAGGACAGTATGATTCTGCATTAAAAGAATGCGGTTATATTATAGAAACGTATTGCACAGATATAGCAAAAAAGAAGTTGCGTGCAATAAAGTCCTATATTTTATTCTTGAAAAAATCAAAAACGGAGAGAAGTGGTTCAAAGACAGAAATCAGAATAATTTGCCGTAATTATGTCAGTAGATATTTGTTTAAATGATTTCTTTTTGCAAATCTTTATGAAATATACAAAAGATTCAGTGCTTATATTCACTTGCAGCAAAAATAAAGTATTAAGCAAAATTAATAAGACTTGACATGAATGGATATTAATGATATTGTATTACTTGGATTGCGGGGGGACTCGAAAGAGTTGAGAAGGTAAAACCTGACCCTTGGAACCTGTCAGTTAACACTGTCGTAGGGAAGCAACCTGTTTATATCAAAGAAAATAAATGATTGCGTTCCTATGAGAGGAACGCTTTTTTTAATTAAATATGTTGCGGGGGGACTCGAAAGAGTTGAGAAGGTAAAACCTGACCCTTGGAACCTGTCAGTTAATACTGTCGTAGGGAAGCAACCTGTTTATATCAAAGATAATAAATAATTGCGTTCCTATGAGAGGAACGCTTTTTTATTAATAAAAGAAGAAAGGAAGATGAATAATTGATTAAGGAGACGATTCAAAGAGAGATCATTCAAGCAGTTGAAACCGTAAAGCAGACGAATCCGATGGCAGGGTCGATTACAAATACGGTAACGATTAATTTTGTGGCAAATGCCCAGCTGGCGGTTGGCGGTTCAGCTGCCATGGTTTATCTGCCGGATGAAGGTGAATTTATAGTGAAAGCTGGTGGTGCTTTATATATTAACGTCGGTACGCTTTTACCGATTTATGAACAGACTTTGCCTCATGTAGCAAAAGTATTACATGAAACAGGAAAACCCTGGGTGTTGGATCCGGTAGCTGTTGGTATCGGCTCGATGCGGACTTGTTTATTAAAGCGGTTTAAAGAATACAAGCCTGATGTAATCAGAGGAAATGCCTCAGAAATAATAGCACTGGCTGGTTTGTGGGAATTGGATGGTGGAACGGAAAACTCAAAAGTGCGGGGTGTTGATTCCACAGAATCTGTAATGGCGGCAAGGACTGCTGCTGTCTCACTTGCAAAATGGACAGGCGGAGCGGTTGCCGTATCAGGGAAAACCGATCTAATAACCGACGGTAATGTTGTTGCCTTATCTTACGGAGGATCACACTTTATGACTAAAATAACTGGTGCAGGCTGTTCACTGGGCGGTGTTGTAGCGGTATATGCAACGGCAGCTTCACCGTTTATTGCGGCACTTACCGGTACCGCGGTATACAATTTGGCGGGAGCCCGGGCAGAAAAAAAGGCAGAGGGTCCGGGAAGCTTTCAGGTTCATTTTCTTGATGAACTTAATAAAGCAAGTGCAGAGGATATTGCAAAAAATCCATTTGAAATAGAGGAGGTTTAATATATGAATACATTAATTGCTGTAGCAATTGCGCCATTTGGTATTGGAGACGAGTTGGCTTCAGAAGTAGCAGAAGTGATTAAGGTAATCCGTGAATCAGGATTACCAAATCGTACAACTTCAATGTTTACGGAGATTGAAGGTCCATGGGACGAAGTGATGAAAGTGGTGAAAGAGGCTACTTTTGTATTAGCCAAAAAAGGTATCCGCACTGAAGTTGTTTTGAAGGCTGATGTCCGACCGGGGTATACTAATATGATTATGACCAAAGTAGAAAAAATCAATAAGCTTATAGGAGGTAAAAATGAGCAATAGAAAAAGATTCGATATTTCTGCATACTTTGTAGTAGGTCCTGAAAATACCAAAGGGCGTCCTGTTTCATCGATTATTAAAGATGCAGTTGAGGCCGGATTTACTTGCGTACAAATCCGTTCAAAAGTCGCTAGCGCCCGGGAATTAATCCATTTAACAAAGCAAGCTGCGGAAGTAATCGCTCAAGCCGGTAAATCAGAAAAAGTAACATTACTGGTAAATGACCGTCTTGATGTTATTCTGGCAGCAAGAAAGCAAGGAATAAAGGTTGACGGAATACATGTCGGGCAGGATGATATTCCGGTAGAAGTTTGCAGGGAGTACTTGGGAGAGGATTCAATTATTGGTTTATCCGCGAGGACACAGGAAATATTAGAATATATCAAAACAATTGATGTTTCACAGATTGACTACTTTGGAGTAGGTCCATTGCATGAAACAATGACAAAACCGGACTGTGGATTGGGTGCGGATGGTAAAGTCATTACAAAAAGTTTTGAAGAGATTTCAAAGATTGCACAAATAAGCCCGATTCCGGTTGTGGTTGGCGGCGGTGTTAAGCTTGCGGATATACCACCGCTTGCACAAACCGGAGTAGATGGTTTTTTTGTAGTCTCAGCTGTATCTGAAGCTGAAAATCCAAAACAGGCAGCTGCTGAGCTTGTAAACACATGGAAGATAAGCGCATAAATGAGAACAAATAGAAGTTTACGCAAATACTTAAGAGGATTGTTGTTATAAATTAATAACAATGCTGATTAATAAATGGAGGATAAAAAATATAATGAAAACAGTATTAACCATTGCGGGAAGTGATTCCATCGGGGGTGCCGGAATACAGGCCGATATCAAAACAATGACAGCAAACGGCGTATATGCCATGAGTGCGATTACTGCGTTAACTGCACAAAATACAACCGGTGTAACAGGGATTATGGAAGTCACTCCTGAATTTTTGGGCAAACAGCTGGACTGTGTTTTTACCGATATTTTTCCTGATGCAGTTAAAATCGGCATGGTATCATCAGCTAAATTAATTGAAACCATATCAGAAAAGCTGAGATTTTATAATGCAAAAAACATAGTTTTGGATCCTGTGATGATTTCAACAAGCGGTTCAAAACTCTTGCAGGATGAAGCGATAGAAACATTGAAAAACAGTCTGTTTCGACAGGCAGTCTTATTGACGCCAAATATTCCCGAAGCTTCTGTTTTATCGGGAGTTTCTATAAAAAATAAAGAGGATATAATAAAAGCAGCTGAAATAATCAGCAATGAATATGGCTGTGCTGTTCTCTGCAAAGGAGGACATAGCATAAGCAATGCCAATGATTTGTTGTATAAGAATCATAAGTACAGATGGTTTGCAGGAGAGAAAGTTGACAACCCAAATACCCACGGAACCGGATGTACTTTATCCAGCGCTATTGCCTGCGGCCTTGCAAAAGGTTTAGATCTGGAAATGTCAATCATGCAGGCAAAGGAATATGTTTCAGGAGCATTAAAATCAATGCTTGTTCTTGGTAAAGGTAACGGACCAATTAATCACATGTGGAACATTAATAAGGAGGAAAAATGAAAGAGAGAAATTATACAACTCAAATGGAAGCCGCAAGAAAAGGAATTGTTACGGAAGAACTTAAAGAAGTGGCCAGGAAAGAATTAATGACAGTTGAGGAATTATTGCCATTAGTTGCATCCGGCAAAGTTGTAATATGTGCAAATAAAAACCACAAATGTTTAGATCCGCAGGGAATCGGTTCAATGCTGAAAACAAAGATAAATGTAAACCTGGGCGTTTCAAGAGATTGCACTGATTATGATCTTGAAATGAAAAAAGTAATGGAAGCTGTAAAAATGGGTGTTCATGCAATAATGGATTTATCTTCTCATGGAAATACTATAGCCTTTCGAAGGAAATTGATTTCTGAATGTCCGGCTATGATAGGAACAGTACCGGTATATGATTCAGTTATACATTATAAGAGGGATTTAGACACCCTTACCGCCAAAGATTTTATTGATGTAATAAGGCTTCATGCCGAAGATGGGGTGGATTTTGTAACTTTGCACTGCGGCATAACAAGAAAAACCATAGATCAGATAAAGAAGCACAAAAGAAAAATGAATATCGTTTCCAGAGGAGGTTCCCTTGTATTTGCATGGATGTGCATGACGGGTGAAGAAAATCCTTTTTATGAGTATTTCGATGAAATTCTTGATATATGCCGTGAATATGATGTGACAATATCATTGGGAGACGCTTGCAGACCGGGATGTTTGGCAGATGCTTCTGATGTATGTCAGATTGAGGAACTGGTGAGACTGGGAGAACTCACTAAAAGAGCATGGGAAAAGGATGTACAGGTAATGATAGAAGGACCCGGCCACATGCCGATAGACCAGATAGAAGCTAATATGAAAATACAGCAGACAATATGCAATGGGGCACCGTTTTATGTACTGGGGCCATTGGTGACGGATATTGCGCCGGGATATGACCACATCACGGCAGCAATCGGAGGTGCTATCGCAGCTTCAGCAGGAGCAGCTTTCTTATGTTATGTAACACCTGCAGAGCATTTGGCATTGCCTGATCTGGAAGATGTAAAGCAGGGTATAATTGCAATGAAAATAGCAGCTCATGCGGCAGATATTGCCAAAGGTGTAAAAAGAGCCAGAGAAATAGATGACAGGATGGCGGATGCAAGAAGAACCTTTGACTGGGAGAAGCAGTGGGAGTGTGCGATTGATCCGGAAAGGGCAAAAAGAATTCGTGAAGAAAGAAAACCTGAGTATGAAGACACCTGTTCCATGTGCGGAAAGTTTTGCGCGGTAAGAAGTATGAACAAAGCGCTTGCAGGCGAGCATATTGATATTTTATAATTTTTACTACTAAGATTTAATAGCGGAATAGAGTTTGTTCAAAGATTCATAGCTCTTTTCTTAATTATAGACAGAATATCTTTGAAATGAATAGAAATACATATAAAAGAAAAGAGCTTGTTCTTTGACAACATACATTTGTTTATATAAAAAGAAAGGAAATATTAATGATATCAGATAAAAATATAATACATAATGAAATTAATATAGATAAGGTATTCGTATATGGAACATTAATGAAAAATTTTTGGAATTATAAAAGGTATCTTGAAGGCCGGATAAACCGCATAACACCAGGAAGAACTTATGGATTGCTTTATCATTTGCCTGAAGGGTACCCGGCTTTGTTAAAAGGAAACGAAATAATCGAAGGAGAAATCATGGAACCTGTTGATGAGAAGCTTTTAAAGTCTCTGGACAGGTTAGAGGGCTATAGCAAATGGAGAAACGACAATTTATACGTCAGAGAATTACGGAAAATATCAACTGAAGACGGAAATGAAACAGCCTGTTGGATATACATTTATGTAAATGAAGGTTATGCAAGAGAAAAGGGGATTTTAGTTCCAAACGGAAACTGGAGAAAATTTATAGAAAACAGTAGGAAATTATAAGAGTGTCAATTCTTATTGTCTAATATATAATCAAAATTTGTTTATTATTTTAATAGATGGATTTATTCAAAAACACTTGGAATATTTAAGCAATTATTCTCATAAATCAGACATATCGTTTATTGACTTTTGCTGAAAAAAGTTTATATCAATGTAAATATAGGATGATTTTTATAGTACATGATTATAAAGGTGTATCTTAATAAAGAATCGAGTTACACGGTTACGCACTGTTTATAGCTTCGTATATAAATAGGACAATTTCATTTTGTGGAAGTGATAAAATGAAAAGGTGCCTATTATCTATAGATTGGGACTATTTTATATATACAAAAAAGGATAATTGGGGCTCATATATTGAGAATAACAAGAGCCTGGTTGACCTTTGGTATAAAAGGTATATCCAGGAGAAGATATCGGGTAAAGACATTAAGGAGTTATATAAGCTATCTCCTGTATGGAACATCTTCTGGAAGAAAATAAAGGAACGTTTCATATTTTCTAAGCGCACTAAAGCACTTGTTACAGATTCTCATGTATGGTCATATAATTTTGCAAAAGAATATAACTGTAATATGGTTTGCCTGTTTGACTCCCATTCTGATCTTGGTTACGGCGGACTTTCTTCATTAAACTTTGAAGTCAATTGTTCCAACTGGCTTGGAAAGCTCCTGAAAGATAAACAAATCAAAGAAGCATACATTTTCTATAGCCCATACACAATGGAGAAACCGGATCATTTCAAGCAGATAAACAGAATTTATAATGTTAAATATTGCAGTTTTAATGATTTAAATAAAAAACTCTTTGTGTCAGCAATTCATATATGCAGATCAGGTGCATGGACACCGCCGTGGCTGGATGAAAAATTTACTCAGTTTATTAATGCAATGGGGATTTCATATGAAATAATGGACTGCCCGGCAAGAAAATGGGACACGAAAAATCTAAGCTTTTCACAACAGATTAATTATCTGATGGCTTAAGGAACCACAGGGAGGACAGTCCCTATTAAATGTCATACGAAATCAATAACGGTCAAATACTACAAGACAGGGGATGGTTCTTTGTTTCAACTATGATACAGAACTATCCCCTGTCTCATATTTATAATAGAATTGAAACCATAAATTCAACCCCAATAAGTTAGTTTGCTAAATTACGCGGTTATTGGTTTTATTGCTGAGTTCGGTATAATGAAATTGTCAGCTGACAAATAAATTGATCGGAGGATATCATATGGAATTGAAATTGGGTGCTGCAATAAAAAGATTACGCACAGAAAAAGGAATTACACAGGAAGAACTTGCTGAGTATTTGGGAGTATCATTTCAAGCGGTTTCAAAATGGAAACGAATACTACAATGCCTGATATAACGCTTTTACCTAAGCTTGTCGTCTTTTTTGGAGTCAGAATTGATGATTTATTTTCAGTCAATACAGATGATGAACTTGATAGAATAGATTTTATGCTGGAAAATGAAAAATTGAAGGATGAAAACTTTATATACGCAAAACGTATTCTTGACTCAATATTACGTGAAAACAGGAATGATGTGGGAGCTCTGAAGAGATATGCAAGGCTGTACCTGCTAAGAAGCAGCAGGGATAATTTGACTGCAGGGCGCATGCTTGAAAAGGCAATGGAGCTTTCCCCGCTTGACGAAGAAATATATTTCCTTCCTGTATAGGAGTGTAAGAAGCGGGGATAATTATTCTGCAAGGAGCGGAAACGATTGGTTTATTCGTGTATGTGAACCATATGCTAAAAAATATCCGTCTAATATTAAGCTCTGTCACCATTTAGTTGAAGCTATGATAGAAATGCGATATTTTGAACGCGCAGAAGATCTAATTGCTCTTATAAAAACAACCGACAAGTCAGAGATGCCAAAAATATATGAGGGAGATATTCAGTTTGCCAAAGGCAATATCGAAGCTGCAAAGGAGATTTGGAATTCAGTAAATAAAACGGATCATAAAGGCCAATACGAAGCTGGTGAACGATTTAACCGAATCGGGGGATATGACAAAGCGATTGAATGTTTCGAAAATTTTTTTGCTGCCGCAAACGTTCCGCGCAATTTATCATCCACGTATTCCCTTGCATTTTTATATACTAAGCTTGGGAAATATCAAAAGACAATCGATATGTGGCAAAGAATTCTTGATGTTCTCGCAAGCGATTATGGTATCGTGGAAGGCACTCAGTGCGACTGGCCTCGAAAAGAAATACAAAAGCTAAAAGCAAAATTGTGAGCTGCATGGACAGTTAATAGTTGATGTTTCTCTATAGTGAAGAATAAATGGTAAGCAATTTGCAGCTTATAAAAAAGCAAATCCAAATTACCAAAATGCATAATTACATGACAGTTCGAAAATTTATCAGCGGTAATTATAAACCGCAGGGATAACAATCCCTGCGGTTTATATTTGAAAAAGAAACACAAAATTAATAATGAACTAATTGATACATAATTCTTGACAGTACACATATAATATAGTATCATTGTATCACAAAGAGGTGGTGCAATGAATCATCACTATAATCAGAATTACACCCGGAAACAGATTGACTTGATTTTAGCAATGATACAAGATTGCATAAGAGAAGACAGGTTTATTATATCAAAAAATGAAAACAGACAAGAGAACAAAGATTTTATAAATGAATATAACTTAAACAGCAAAAGGCAAAAAGAAATTTTATTAAAGATTAAAACAGAAGATTTCTGCCATTCATTGAAAAATACAAAAAAAGGTTTTGAACATGAAATTTTATATGTTTTTTGCCCTCAGGTTATGCTGTTTAACATTGATGGCATTGAGGTATTGGTAGATGTCTATACTAAATTTAATCTTATTGAAAATGTTGATGGAAAGCGAGTGGTTGCCGTATCGTTTCATAAACGAAACAAGCCGATTGATTATCTTTTCAGATAATTAACTGAAATGTTGAAAGGAGGAGTTCACCATATGAACAAAAATAAAACGTTTTGTGAAGAATGCAGAGAAGATGTTGAATACACGATTGAAACCATACAAATTAAGGAAAAACTAAAAGGTGAAGAATATATATACGAAGGAAAGAGGGCTGTTTGTACAAAATGCGGATATGAAGTTTATGTAGCGGATATAGAAGATGAAAATTTGAAGTCCTTGTATGATATTTACCGTCAAAAAAACGGTATTATCTCGTTGGAGAAAATATTAGAAATACCTCAGAAATATAATATTGGGAAACGCCCTCTGTCATTGCTTTTAGGTTGGGGGGAAATGACTTTTTCGAGATATTGTGATGGTGATATACCTACAAAACAATATTCCGATATACTTCAAAAGATATATGATGACCCGGTTTATTACAAAGAATTGCTGGAGAAGAATAAGAATAACCTGAAATCTCCGCTTGCATATGAAAAAAGCATACAAAAAGTACAGGATTTGCTCGGAGAAAAAAACAATACAGGTTCAAAATTAGATGTAATTATTAAATATTTGCTTTATAAATGTGAGGATATAACTCCTTTGGCTTTGCAAAAGGTATTGTATTATGTTCAGGGCTTTTATTACGCTTTTGAAGGGAAATTTCTTTTTGATGAGGACTGTGAAGCATGGGTACATGGGCCGGTTTACAGAGAAGTATATAACAGATATTCTACCTATAGGTTTGACCCGATTGAAAGAGTTGAAGCCTTTGATGAATCGGTTTTCAGTACATCTGAAAAAGCTATACTGGACAGTGTAATTAAAAACTTCTGCTGTTATAGCGGTAAGATATTAGAAAAGTTTACTCACCTTGAAAAGCCATGGCGGCATACCAGAGGCGACCTGCCGGTGGATGAACATTCTGATCGCATAATACCTAAAGAATTAATCGGAGAATATTTTGTTGCTGTTAAAGAAAAATACAAAATGCTTACTCCCGGAGATATAGAAGCATACTCGAAAGCTATCTTTGAAGAAATAAACTGATATTGATGCATATATTTTCTTAAAGGTTGGGGGCAAGTGAAACAGTTTTATTCATATGGCTGACAATAATGATTATAGATAATCTCATACCATTCATACTCCCAAAAATTAACAAACGATATAATCATAAAAATATGGTTCTGAGCATATCAGGATACAAGCAAAGCCAGGTTAAATGGCATTATAATAATGGTGTATAATTTCAGGACTTGTTTTTATTGTAGTAGGATATGTACTTTACTCATTTTTTAATGTTATATGGTATAGGATGTGATATTCTAGCAGGTTTGTTTCATCTAAATGAGGACCAGAAAAATCAAGATGTTTCAATTAAAATACATGAAATAGGGTCAGCATTAGGGTTTACAGTATTGTTTTTCTGCCTGCTATTACTTTCGACAGCTGCATTTAATGCAGATTATTTTGTATGGGGAACTGCAAGCATTTTGTCCTTTGCTGCGGTGTTAACTTTTTTCCTGTTTTTTGCTATGGGGAAAAAGAGAAATTTTCCGGAACAGTTCTGCAATACGGAGGTCTATAGCAACGTTTAACTTTAATTTTCAGTTACTTGTCATTCTTTTTGTTTGGTTTTTAATAAATGAAATTGTTTAATTTTTAGTATAATGTGAAAATTTTCTTTGAAAAATTTTTTATACATATAAAATTATGTTCGTAAATGTTAATAAAGCAATTGGTAAAATTAAATATTAAACAGCAGAAAGCCAGGTAAAAATAAATGTCTTATGAAATAATAGTTGGTAACATCAGAATAGAAGTAATCAGGAAAAAAATAAAAAACTTACATCTTTATGTTCAGCCTCCGGACGGAAAAGTTAAAATAACAGCTCCCATTAGGATGAAAGATGAAGCTATTCGTAATTTTGCTATTTCAAAAGTGTCCTGGATAAAAAAGCATCAGGAAAGGTTTCATGGAAAAGAAAGGGAACCTGAAAAAGAGTATATTACGGGAGAAGCACATTATTACCAGGGGAAACCCTATTTGCTGAATGTTGTGCATACAAATAAAAAGCAAAGGGCAGAGATAGGAGAAAATAATCAAATTTATTTATATGTTCGTGAAGGCAGCAGTACAGAAAAAAGAGAACAAATAATGATGGAATGGTACCGGAGTGAGCTTAAAAAGCAAATTCCAGATTTGATTGCAAAATGGGAAAATAATATGAATGTTAAGGTAAACTTCTGGGGAGTTAAAATGATGAAAACCAGATGGGGTACTTGTAATCCTAAAGCTAAACGCATATGGATAAATTTGGAACTTGTGAAGAAAGATACGAGATGCCTGGAGTATATAGTTGTTCATGAGATGACACATTTGCTTGTAAGAGGCCATAATAAAAGGTTTTATGCTTACATGGAACGATTTATACCAAACTGGAAAGATATAAAAAAGGAACTTAACGGATAATGGATGAATTCAGTAAATAAGGAGAGATATATTTTGGCAAATGAACGCATATATAAAATGGCATTTTCAAAAGTATACCCGCTGCTTGTGCAAAAGGCGGAACGCAAAGGACGCACCAAATCGGAAGTTGATACTGTAATTTGCTGGCTTACGGGGTATGATGATTCAGGTCTGCAAAAGCAAATTGATAGAAATGTTGATTATGAAACTTTCTTCAACGAAGCTCCGCAGATAAATCCAAACGCTGCAAAAATAAAAGGGGTAATTTGCGGGCATCGTGTAGAGGAAATCAAAGAACCGCTTATGCAGAAAATACGCTGGCTGGACAAACTGATTGACGAATTGGCCAAAGGCAAGCCAATGGAGAAAATATTGAGAGAATGAAGGTGCGTGTTGGATAAAAAAAAGAGATATTCTCTGCAATTCGCAAGTGTTAAATGGACGGATGAACTCAAGAGGCATGCCGTCCTTTTTTATAAATGGATGTTTAAGAACTAAATCATATAAACACCTCTTTTTCAAATATATCATAATACTATTGACTCTTACATTATGTTATGGTCTAAACTGTAAATGAGCTCAAAAAATACACACACGTGTGAGGTATATGTTTATGCTGAAAATCGGAGATTTTTCTAAACTGTCAAGAATCAGTATCCGTATGCTGCGCTATTATGACGAAATAGGACTGCTTGTACCTGAATACATTGATGAATTTACAGGATACCGTTATTATAACGAAGCGCAACTGCTCCTTGCAAATCGAATCAATTGTCTCAGGAATATGGGATTTGGTTTGTCGGTTATTACTGAAATATTGAAAATTTACAACGATACACGGGCTCTAAAGGAATACCTAATATTGAAACATGCGGAACTGAAAGAACAGGCAGAAAAAATCAGCAGTCAGATGCAGATTCTTGAAACGTCAATCAAACGGTTAGAAAAGGAGGATAATATAATGGAATATAACGTAATTTTGAAAGAAATACCGCAGCGGTATGTAGCGAGTCTTAGGAATACAATACCTTCTTATGATAAGGAAGGAATGCTTTGGGAACAAATGATGAAGGAAATAGCTTCTCTTAAAGTGCAGTTTGCTAACCCATATAACTTCACAGCTATTTTTTATGATAAGGAATATAATGAACATGATCCCGATGTTGAAATACAGGTTTCAGTTCAGGGAAATTTTCAAAACACAGAAAATGTTGTATTTAAAACTGTACCGTCTGAACTTATTGCCTATACAACTTTCAAAGGAAGCTATGACCAGATTACAGCTGTGAATCAGGTAGTAGCAAATTGGATCAGGGATAATGGATATGTTTTTAATGGAGCAATGTTTAACATTTACCATGTAGGGCCGTGGCAAACTCAAAATCCGGATGAATTTGTAACTGAGATTTGCTTTCCGGTGAAGAAGAGATAAAGTAGTGTACCAAAAACCGTCTGCACAAAAGCAGACGGTTTTTGATCTTGTTTATAAAACTATAGGGACTGTCCCTGTAGTTTTTCTTTGTTAGTTTCTGTTTATACTGTAGAACAATGTGTAAATTTTTTTGGAAATAATAGTTATAAATATATATCAAACATAATATCCAAAAACAAAATAAAACTATCTATATCATAAAAACATGAGTATTTTTTTGTTTTTTACCCATGTTCTATTGAAATAGGCAATCAACACGCATAAAATGTAATTATAAACAGATTTGTGCTGCTTAAGGTTAGTTTTTAAATGTTCTACATATTATCACTTGTATAGTGAAGTCAATAGAAGAATATAAAAAGACTATAAGTATATGTATTAGTTAATAAATAATAATATTCATTGGAGATGAACATTATGTTCCTTAAGGTTTTCATTTTTTGCTGTAATTTGCTTATACCGTTAATGCTGATTATTTTCGGCTGGGTTATGCAGAAGCATCCACCAAAAAATATCAATAGTATTTACGGATACCGTACTTCTATGTCGATGAAAAATCAGGACACATGGGATTTTGCCCATAAGGCATGCGGAAAGCTATGGTGGAAAATCGGCTGGATAATGCTTATATTTTCAGCTGTTGTCCAATTGCTGTTTTTCAACAGTGATAGAAATATGATAGGTATACTTTCAGCTATTTTATGCACTGTACAGTGTATAATTTTAATAGGTACGATTTTCCCTGTAGAAAAGGCTTTGAAAAAGAATTTTAATCCCGATGGAAGCAGAAAATAACTAGTATGTCAGTATTTTCAATGATGAGACTTTTGCCTAAATATGATTTAGTGATTAGTGAAAATATGAAAAATTAAGCTATTTTTAATTACAACAGTATATATAAAATGTTATAAAATCTGAAATAGCATGATGAATGTAAGGAAAATTATATAATGGAGAATGTACTATGATTCGAGCTTTTGAAAAGCATGACATAGATAGCGTAATGAAACTGTGGCTTGATACAAATATTTCTGCACATTCTTTTATAAAAAGTGACTATTGGCAAAATAATTTTGATATAGTAAAAAGGATTATACCGGATGCTACAGTTTTTATTTATGAGCAGAATGGGACAGTTCAGGGTTTTATAGGTATAATGGATGGCTATATTGCTGGAATATTTATATGTGAGGAAATGCAATCAAAAGGTATTGGAAAGCAATTACTAGACTATGCAAAAAACAAATATGATGAGTTGTTTTTGAATGTATACAAAAAGAATCATCGTGCTGTGCGTTTTTATGAAAGAGAAAATTTCAGTATTACAGCAGAGAGGATAGATGAAAATACTGGTGAAGTAGAGTACACCATGCACTGGAGAAAATAAGTATAAACCCAGACAAGACACATGCTCTGCTGCCTGGATTATTGTATATCATTCCAAAAAATATCCTATATTACTTATATAAAAGTATAAAAAAGGTTGACGAAACAATTAAGTTTTTATTACAGAAGCTAATCAAAATTTATCTAGAATTGCCCATATGGTAGATGAAAAAGGTGCTGAAGTAATATTAAAAAATAAAACACCTGGATATGTGATCATCGATTATAGTAAGCTGCAAGAAGAGATAAAAAATGATGATATTTTAGTTCAAGAGACAGCTAAAGAATATTTAACAAAGCATATTAAAGCTTTTAAGGAACTTGCAAAATGAAAAGAGTGAGTATAAATCAATTAATTGATTTGCATATAAATGCTAAGGCTGATAAAATAACTAATGGAGAAATAAACATTAACATTTGTGAATATAGCGCAATAAAGCGTACATATTAAGGAGTTTTGTATGGGTAAGGTTGTTATACTTGATGAAAATACAGCGAATAAGATAGCCGCCGGAGAAGTTATAGAAAGGCCGGCTTCTGTCATAAAGGAGCTTGTGGAAAACTCGATTGATGCAGGCGCTACCAGCATAACTGTTGACATAAGGAACGGTGGAATTCCTTATATCAAGGTTACTGATAATGGCAGCGGTATTGCAGAGGATGACACGCTTTTAGTTTTTGAAAGGCATTCAACCAGCAAGATAAGAAGCGCTGATGACTTGGAATCCATCACAACAATGGGCTTTAGAGGCGAGGCTCTGGCAAGCATAGCTTCTGTGTCGACAGTTGAACTTACTACCCGTACGCAAGACAACGATTACGGAATATATGTAAAAGTACAGGGCGGCAATTTAATTGATACCCATCAAATCGGATGTCCGGTAGGAACTACATTTGTAATACGGGATTTATTTTATAATACTCCTGCAAGGTACAAATTCTTAAAAAAAGATTCCACTGAAGCAGGCTATGTATCAGATGTGATGAACCGCATAGCCCTCAGCAAACCGGACATATCTTTAAAATTCACAAGCAACGGATCTACCGTTTTGCATACTCCTGGAAACAATGATCTTTTGAGTGTAATATTCAGCATATACGGCAAAGATGTAGCGAGACAAGTAGTAGAAGTCGATTATGAGGATAATAATATAAAGGTATACGGTTATGTAGGAAAACCGGAAATCGCCCGTTCAAACAGGAATCATCAGTCCTTTTTCATAAACGGCAGGTATATAAAATGTAAGCTAGCTGCGGCAGCTCTTGACGAAGCATATAAAACCCTGCTTATGAAAAACAAATTTCCGTTTTCCGTGCTACATATGGAAATAAACCCGATGTTTGTTGACATCAATGTGCATCCTTCAAAGTTAGAAGCCAGGTTTGCAAATGAGCAGCAGGTATTCAGCTGCATATATCATGCAGTAAATAATGCACTTTTGAAGGGTAATAATCTCACCAGAAGTATACAATATGCAGACAAGAAAGACAATTATTTTAAGTTTGAAAATGTTTCAATTGCAAAGGACCATTACGTTCAGCAAAAAATTGATACAAATTTACATAATGAAAATAAGGAAGTTAAAAAACATGATGAGTATTCGAAAAGCAAAGAAACAATATATAAGGAAAACAGCGTAAGAACAGGCATAATAGAAGATAAAAATCTGAAATCAGATAAGGCGGATATTATATCTGATAAAACAGATTATCATTTTGGAAAAGATGAGAAATACTTAAACAATATTAAACTAAAAAGTAGTTCAGAAGATGTTGAACATGTTTCTGTAAATTCCGCTGCTGAAATTAACGAAGGTAATATATGCAAACAGGAAAACATAAAAGAAGAAAGCAAAACTGAGGATAAGGACACAGAAAAATCAACAGATAATGTTTCCAACGAAAGCCTAAAAGAATCTGTTAGTGATGGTACGACTAAAAGCCAAAGTATACGCTATTTGCTTGAAAATACAAAAATAATCGGACAGGTATTTTCTACATACATACTTCTTGAGCATTTGGATGAGCTTATTTTGATTGACCAGCATGCGGCTCATGAACGGATAATGTTTGAAGAAATAAAGGCAAAATATGAAAAGCAGGAGCCGGCTGCACAGTATTTGTTAAGTCCTGTTGTAATTGAGCTTACCCATCAGGAACTTAAGTTTCTGGAAGAAAATAAGGAATTTTTTAATAAAACAGGTTTTATTTTTGATAATTTCGGAAATAATTCTATTATACTGAGGACAACACCTGGAATTAGTGAAAATGCTAATATCAAGTCGGATTTTCTTGAAATACTGGACAAGATCCAGGGATCGTTTAAAATAAAGAATGAAAGTGAAATAGATGAAGCTATATATACGATTGCCTGTAAAGCTGCGGTTAAAGCTAACAGTAAGCTTGACGATTTAGAAATAAAGGCTCTGTTAAAAAGGCTGAGCATGTTGGAAAATCCCTATACTTGTCCTCATGGGCGGCCGGTAATGATAAATATAACAAAACGGGAATTTGAAAAAATGTTTAAGAGAATAGTATAAAAATGTAAAAGAGGGTTAAAGAAATAAATGGATAAAGTACTGATCATAGCTGGACCTACGGCTTCAGGTAAAACAAAGATTTCAATAGAACTTGCAAAAAAAATAAACGGAGAAATAATATCTGCTGATTCCATGCAGGTATACAAATATATGAATATCGGGACAGCAAAACCTGATGAAGAAGAGAGGGGTGGGATTAAGCACTACCTCATAGATGAAGTAAATCCTGATGAAGAATTCAGCGTAGCAAAATATAAGGATCTGGCGGTTAAGTATATAAAAGAAGTTATAAATAAGGGAAAGATGCCCATTGTAGTCGGGGGGACCGGCCTTTATATAAATTCACTTGTATATAATATTAATTTTACAGAGACCATTTGCGACCGGGAATTAAGAAACAAGCTTAAGAAAGAAGCGGAAGTTTACGGTAATAAATATATACATGATAAACTAAAAGAGGTTGACCCTGAAGCTGCAAAAAGGATACATGTTAACGATACCAAAAGGATTATAAGGGCAATTGAGGTATATGAGCATACCAAATCGCCAATTTCATATCATCAGGAAGTGTCCAGAAATGAACCGCCTGAATTTGAATTTATCATTACTGCCTTAAGAGTGGACAGGGCAATATTATATGAGAGAATTAATAAAAGGGTAGACGACATGTTCGCAAAAGGCCTTATTGATGAGGTAAAAAAGCTGGTTTCTATGGGCTACGGAAGAAATAATACCTCAATGCAAGCTATAGGGTATAAGGAAATATTGTCATATCTTGAAGGGAATATTTCCCTTGATGAAGCTATTTATATTATAAAACGGGACACCAGGCATTATGCGAAGAGACAATATACATGGTTCAAAAGACTAGAAGGAATCAAATGGATTGATATAGATGAAACAACCAGAGTAGAAGACATCGTTAATTTATATGAATGTATGTTGCAACAATTGGCATAATCTAGTAAAATATATATTGTGATCATTACTATATATAAATAAATATATAAAAATAAAATATAAAAAATGAGGAGGATTTCTGTGAATAAGAGTTCAATTAATTTGCAGGATGTTTTTTTAAATCAGGTCAGGAAGGAGCATATCGGGGTAATTATTTATCTCACAAACGGTTATCAGTTAAGAGGATCAGTAAAAGGATTTGATAATTTTACAGTTGTTCTGGAAGCTGAAGGAAAGCAGCAATTGGTTTACAAGCATGCAATATCGACCATAAGCCCTATGAAAGCTGTAAATTTAATATTTAGTGATAATAACAATAATAAAAGTGCTGAATAAATATAAAAAATACAGAAGCGGCTTAATGCCGCTTCTGTATTTTTTATAAAAGCATAGATTTTACAAACGCCTGAATACGCCAATTACTTTACCAAGCACAGAAACATTGTCTTTTACTATGATAGGGTCGTAGTATTTGTTTTGAGGCTGCAGTCTAATGTGATCCTTTTCTTTATAGAAAGTTTTTACTGTGGCTTCATCACCTATAAGCGCTACTACTATATCACCATTATTTGCAGTGGATTGCTGCTTAACAAGAACGAGGTCATTGTCAAAAATTCCAGATTCAATCATACTGTCTCCCTGTACTTTCAGCATAAATACTGTTGAATTCTGCGTAATTTCTACAGGGAGGGGAAAAGTATCTTCAATATTCTCAACGGCCAATATTGGCTGCCCTGCAGTGACTTTGCCTACTATCGGTACGTCTACCAATTCCTTTCTTGAATAATAGTTATTCAGATTTTCGTTATTTACAGATGTATTCTTATTATCATTGTTTTTTATAATTTTTAAAGCTCTTGGTTTAGTGGGATCCTTATGCAAAAGTCCCTGATCAGCTAATTTTTTAAGATAACTGTGTACCGTTGATGTGGATTTAAAACCGACGGCCTGGCAAATCTCCCGTACAGACGGTGGATAGCCTTTTTCTTCTACCTGTTTATTAACAAAATCCAGTATTAATTGCTGTTTTAAATTTACTTTATTATTCATTTATGTACACCTCATTTTATTGGCTTAAGCCATCTTATATCCAAATAATGATTCATTATAATATTTTATGCATTTTTTAATTATAAAATATTCGTAATGTATCTTAAATTTGTTCTCATTATAACATAATAATTACAATAAATCAAACTAATGTTCGAAAAAAATGTTGACAAAGAACAAATGTTCTATTAAAATAAAGAAAAAGAACACTTGTTCTCATTTTTACGATTGTTTAATCAGGGAGTGGTTAATATGAAGAGAAAATATCGTTTAAAGAATAAAAGAAGATTTTTTACACTAATAGCAATAATAATCGTAAGTTTGATTCTTGGAATATCAGCTACTACAATAGCCTATGGAGATAAAGAAACGTCATTTAAGGAAGTGACAGTAAGAAGCGGAGATACTCTTTGGAGCATTGCAGAGAAATATAATAAAAACGAAGATATAAGAAAATATATATATGAAATTAAAAAAATAAATAATCTTAAGACAAGCGATATATATGCCGGGGATACTCTTATATTGCCTTAAAATTAGATATGTCAGAATTTAAAATGAAAAACAGTTTTTAAAAAATGACTCACGGGGAAATAATTTGCCTCTGGGTCATTTTAATTATTGAGTCTTATAAAATATAAATTAGATATAAAAATAAATTTACATTTGCATGTATATTTAATTAATGATATATTATGGATACTAATACATCCTTTGGGGCGAACAGCAATGACCAATGATATATGCATATGTACCGGAGGTCATGTTATATGGATATAATAGCTGGTATTGGCAAATTGTTTATTTCATTATTTCCCGTTGTTATTGCATTGCTATATTTAATAATACATTTGCTGAGTAAGAAAAAAGATTGTAAAAAATAAATATAATTCCGATAATTATGTAGATGACATAAATAATAAAATAATTATAATCACAAAATTAAAAGTTTCATTAAAACATACATCCGGATGAATGTAGTAAATATCACATATTAAGGCTTTAGAGAAGATTTCGGGAGACAGTATGATTAGGGAGCCAAGCACGTTTGAGATATTATTGGTAATGATACCTTTTATTTTTATGGTACTTTTTTTCGCGGTGATAATAATTATTGTTATAAGCAAGCTTTTAAAAATCACTTCATTGGACGCTATTAATTGGTTTAAAAAGAAAAGGGACGAAATAGAAGCAGAGGAAATTACAATAGAAGCAAAAGTTATAGATAAGTTTTCTATAATGAGGAAGGATAAATTACACAGAAGTACAAAGCAGTGGCTGCAGCATTACAATGAAAACGAATACATGAAACATGTGGATTTTTATATGGTATTCAAACTAAAAGACGGAAAAAATATAGAGATGAACGTACCTAGTGAAATATACAAACTGTTTGATGCGGAAAATGAAGGTAAACTTACATATAAAGGTTCTGAATTTATTAGTTTCATTAAGGAATAAAGTTAAATAGAACTAATCAACCGGGAGCAGAGTTTTCCTGCCTGTAGAAATCATTTAACGAATTATTTATATATGAAGTTAGTGTTTTATAATTTATTTAGTTGCGAATGAAGATGATGCTGAATGCAGACGCGTGAGGTTGGTAACGGAGAACTGTTGATAATTCTAATACCATTAGCAATATTGATACTGGCTGTTTTATCAGGAGCAATTTATTTTGCTGTTTACATAATAAAAATGATTATCAGAAAAATTCCTGATAATAAAACTGAGGAAATAAAAAACGAATCTGAAGTAACAGTCAGAGCAAAAGTTATAGAAAAATATCCCACACCGAGAAGAGATGATTATGCAAAGTTAAAGAATAAGGGTAAGAAATCTCCATGGGAGGTAAGTTGGGAATTAGGCTGGGAATATCATAAAAATGCAGACAGAAAATTTGATGCAAATGCCTGCTATAATGTAGTTTTCAGAACAGAAGATAATAAATTTATTGATTTAGTTACACCTAAAGATATATATGAAAAACTTAATATGGAGGATGAAGGCAGACTCACATATAAAGGCAAAATGTTATTAAAATTTATAATATGCTAAATAATTAATCAAATTTTTATAATTAGTTGCATTAATAAGCTCTGTAAAATACCTATTAATTTTTAAGTACTTATTAATTAAGATTATTCTTTTTTTCTCTGTCATAAAAATCTTTCAGATTTAGTACCCTGTATTCATCAGGCTGGTCTATACATTTGCCGCAGTTGTCGCAAATTTTGCTTTCGTCGAGGTCGCATTTGTCGCACTCTCCGCAGCTGGTGCATTTGCGGTCATATAATACACATGTCTTTTCCACGACAGTCAGCCTCCTTTTTAGTAATCTTCTTCAATATATTCGCCTGAATTAATTCTTTCCTGGACTTCTTTCAGCTTTTCTTCGACACTGCTGTTATCATACAGCTTCAAGTATTCTTCGTAATATTTTTTTGCCTGTGAATAATTACCGTAGTCCATAAAAGTATCTGCAAGGTTTTCTATAATGAAACTGCATCTATTATCCAGGGCATATCCCTCTCTGAATGCATTAATTGCGGAATAGTAATCACCCAGGTTTTTATAAGCAAGGCCAAGGTTGTTATATCCATATACGGAAGGGGATATATTATTGGCATTCTTTGCTTCAATTATACAATTTTCATTATCCCCTTTTAATAAATATACCTTTGCCAGATTGCAATGGGCTGTATCGTTGAAGTAATCTATTTCTATAGCTTTTTTGAATTCAGCTTCAGCTTTATCAAGATATTCCTTGCTCCCGCCTCTAAGCTCATAATAATTAAGGTATTCGGTTGCCAATACACTGTGAGCTCTGTCACTGTTAGGTGCTTTCTTAACTACATCTGACCACAGGCGTATGGGATCGGAAAAAATATAATTTCTGTGAAGGGTTACAGCTGAGTACATTATTGTCATTGTTACAGAAAGCAGGGTAAACAGGAGCATAGGCTTGATTATATATGTGCGGCCCAGTCCTTTATTACGCCTGTAAAATACCAAGCCCGTTATAAACATGATAAACCCAGCAAGAGGGAAATAAAGCCTGTGTTCAAAATATACATCTTTTATTGAAATGAAAGATGATTCTACTGAAAGACCGATATAAAACCATAGTATACCAAAAGAAATAAGTTTATTCCTTCTTAGGTTCAGCAGAGCCACAAGGCCTATTAAGCAATGTATTGCCAGTGAAATATATGAATGATTATCCCATATTGATTCTGAAATAGGGTAATCATTACTGTAATCAAAATTCAGGTTATCCGGTATTATAATTTGCCTTATGTAGTGCAGAACGACGTTTAACTGGGTATAAAAATAATGGAATCTGTCCATGGAAGTACTTGCTTTAAAGGTGACATCCGGATCACTCTGGCTATAACCCTTTAAGAAAAGGTTTGTACCCGGGATTATCGGTATGGTTGCCATAATTGGTATGAACATCAATATTCTTTTATACCATCGGATTTTTTTATCCTTAATAAAAAACATAATCTCGATCAATAGAAGCATAAAAGGTATTGTAATAGTATTTTCTTTTGTAAACATTGCGAAAATAGTAGCTATTAAAGTCAGAAAATAATATACTAACTTGCCTTGTTTACGGAATTTTATATAAAACAGAAGGGCAAGCATATAAAACATAGCCGCCAGTGATGCTGTGCGTTGAATAATATAAGTAACAGCATTAACCTGAACAGGATGGGCTATGAATATTGCGGCAGCCATAAGAGCAATCCAGCGATGATATCTTTTTGAAATACGCGGAGTCATTGATTTTAGCGATAATAAATTCATTAAAATCCGGTACACTAAAATTCCGTTAATAATGTGAATTAACAGATTCACTATATGGTAACCTTCCACTATGTCTCCATGTATGTAATAATTAAGTGAAATTGTATAATACAAAATAAATCTGTTGGAATAGAATTTCCAAATAGATATGAAATCCAAAGGATTTCTTATTGCGTAATTGTCCTGAATTGAACTGAAATCATCAAGGGTATAGGGTACTGAAAAACTGTTAGAGTACACTATTAATGCTAATAAAACTATTACTAAATAAGGAACAATCCTATATATGCGATTTTTATCAATGTTTTTAAGCATCTGACCACCAGTAAGTATAATTATTTTCAGTATGGATATTGTGCATAACAAAATAATTATATCATTGTATAATAATGATTGCCAATAAAAAAAGCAACTAGCATTAATATTAAATTAATTTGCGGGGTTATAAAATAACATATGTTTTCAATAAACATTATTATGCATTTTAATACTGAAAATGATGAGAATTTACAAAATTATTGCCATACTATAGATTTATTGATATATTATTATAATTGTTAACTGTTGCTTTTTAACATAACCAATATCTGGATTTAATATATGTTAAAAATGTAATACCTTAGCTGCCTAAGCTCCGCTTCTGGAAACGAATTCATTACAGAGCATCAGAGCTAAATGGTTAAAAAAATATTTATATGATAAAATAGTTTATGTACAAATTTTTATAATATTTTTATACTATACATAATATTCCAGGTGAAGTGACATGAACAGAGAAGTTTATCTAGACAACAGCGCTACAACACGCCCATATGACGAAGTGATAGATTATATTTCAGAGATAAACAGAAATATGTATGGAAACCCGTCATCCTTGCATTCGAAAGGCATCGAATCTGAAAAGCTTATAAAAAAAGCAAGGTCGGCAATAGCTGAATCCATAAGCGCAGATCCTTCTGAAATCATTTTTACTTCAGGGGGAACGGAATCAAACAATCTTGCTATAAGAGGGTATCTTTCTGCTAACAAAAGAAAAGGCAGTCATATAATAACCAGTAAAATTGAACATCCATCAGTTCTTGAAGTATTTAAACACATGGAGGAGAATGGATACAGGGTTGACTATATAAATGTGGACCGTTACGGTAATTTGGATACGGAAGAATTAAAAGAAAAAATAAGCGATGAAACTGCGCTGGTAAGCATTTTATATGTCAATAATGAATCCGGGGCAATCCAGCCCATAGAGGAAATATCGGGTATAATAAAGTCAGCAAACAAAAATACGGTATTTCATGTAGATGCGGTTCAGGCATATGGGAAAATCCTCATAAGTCCAAAGAAACTCGGAATAGACATGATGTCGTTAAGCTCCCATAAGATACACGGGCCCAAAGGTGCAGGAGCGCTTTATGTAGAAAAAAGCATAAAAATAAAACCCATAATTTTCGGCGGAGGACAGGAGTCACTTTTAAGATCCGGTACGGAAAATGTGACCGGAATATGCGGATTCGGACTTGCTTCGGAAATAATATTTAAAAATATTGAAAATAACTATAAGAAAGTTGAATTATTAAGAAAAACGGTTATAAAAGAATTAAAATCAAACTTTAATGACTGTATAATAAATTCAGAAGATAATTCAATACCGTATATTTTGAATGTAGCTTTTCCATATTTGAAATCGGAAGTTTTACTTCACCACTTGGAAGAAAAAGGCATATATGTATCAACGGGTTCTGCCTGCTCATCAAGAAAAAAAGTACACTCTCATGTTCTAAAGGCTATGGGACTTAATTCGCAGCAGATTGACGGAGCAATAAGAATCAGCTTTTCAGCTATGAATAAGGAAGAGGATATAAAAGAATTGATACAGGCCTTAAAAGAAATAGTACCTAAAATTACTATAAAAAGCGGAGGAAGAAGATGAGCGAGAATTATAAAAAGGTAATTTTAGTAAGATGTGGCGAGATAATATTGAAAGGATTAAACAGATCCACATTTGAGAATAAGCTAATAAGCAACATTAAAAGGTCTTTATATGGACTCGGTAAGATTGATGTAATTAAATCTCAAGCGAGAATATATATTGAGCCTCAAAATGACGATTACGATTTTGAGGAAGCCTTGGACAGACTGCAGAATGTTTTCGGCATAGTATCCGTAAGCCCTGTATGGAAAATACAATCAGACCTTGAGGAAATAAAAAAATATTCACTTAAAATGGCCGAAGATTTAATTAGAAGAAACGGATACAAAACATTTAAAGTTGAAAGCAAAAGAGGAAACAAAGCATTTCCGTTGCAGTCTCCCGAAATTTCAAAGGAAATCGGAGGTTTTCTGCTCTCAAAGATTCCAGGTCTGGAAGTGGATGTGAATAATCCTGAATTTATAGTATATATTGAGGTAAGGGAATCGACATATATATATTCTGAAATAATGCCTGCAAACGGTGGGATGCCTGTAGGTACCAACGGCAAAGCGCTGCTGCTGCTTTCAGGAGGCATTGACAGCCCGGTAGCAGGATGGATGATAGCAAAAAGAGGTGTGGAACTGGAAGCTGTCCATTTTTACAGCTATCCGTATACAAGTGAAAGGTCGAAAGAAAAAGTTATCGAACTGGCAAGAATTTTATCAAAATATAGTATGTCTATAAATTTGCATATAGTACCTTTTACGGATATCCAGCTTGAAATAAACGACAAATGCCCTGAAGAACTGCTTACTCTCATAATGAGACGAATAATGATGAAAATATCGGAACGCATAGCATCATCTACAGGTTCACATGCATTAGTTACGGGTGAAAGCATAGGACAGGTGGCAAGTCAGACCATGGAAAGCCTGGTGGTCACAGATGCAGCTTCAAATATACCTGTATTCAGGCCATTAATAGGCATGGATAAAAATGAAGTAATAAGCATAGCAAGAAAAATCGGTACATTTGAAACATCAATTCTACCGTATGAAGACTGCTGCACTGTTTTTGTGGCAAAACATCCGAAAACAAAACCTCATTTAGATAAGATTTTAAAGGAAGAATCAAAGCTAAATGTAGAAGATATGATAAACAAAGCTTTAGAAAATACTGAAGTAATTAAAATAAATTTATAAAAATTTATTATGAAATGAAGGGGTAAGTGTGGATAATGCTTTATATGAAAAAAAGGTAACATGTCCTGTTTGCAAGAACGAGATTTCTGTAACTAAGGTAAAAATTAAATCCATCAGGATTGTTTCAAGGGACACCGATCTTTGTGTAAATTATGAAGGGGTAAACCCTCTTCTGTATGAACCGATTGTGTGTGAGTCTTGCGGATATGCTACTCTTAGCGATAAATTCGGGGAAATCAATGCAAGGGAAATAATGAACGTCAGAACTCAGATAACAAGCCGTTGGATAAAACACAGCTATGCAGGTGAAAGAGATATTGACAAAGCGATAGAAGCTTATAAGATAACTTTGCTGAACTATCAGGCAAGGGACATGAACCCAAGTGATATCGCCAAGGTTTGTATCAGGATAGCCTGGCTTTACAGGTTAAAGAAGGATGAAAAAGAAAAACACTTCCTTCAGTGCGCTCTCGACGCTTATAATGATACATATTACAGAGAAACATTTTCGTCCGGCAAATTAGATGAAGCTACCTGCATGTATATGATTGCGGAACTTAACAGAAGGCTTGGGAATAATTCGGAATCGATTAAATGGTTCAGCAGGCTGATTAGCTCACCGGAAGCAAAAAAGAACAAGGCGCTGGTAGAACAGGCAAGGGATATATTTATGTCAATGAAAGAAAAAATGATTAAGCCGGAGGCATAATGGAAGTCGGGAAAATACCTAACAATATTTTAAATAAATTAATCCTGGAAAATATAAAAAATAAGAGAAGTGAGATTCTGATAAGGCCTGCAATAGGCGAAGACTGCACGGCTATTGATCTTGATGGTAAAATATGCGTTTTGTCAACAGACCCTGTAACAGGCGCTGCTAATAATATTGGAAAGCTTGCCGTACATATATCGTGCAATGATGTGGCTTCATCAGGTGCGGAACCAATAGGAATATTAATAACAATACTTGCGCCACCTAGTGCTGAAATCAGTGATTTTCAACTTATTATGAAACAAGCTGCTGAGGTATGCGACAAACTCAATGTTGAAATCCTGGGCGGGCATACTGAGATAACATCAGCGGTTAACCGTTTTGTTTTATCCAGCACCGTAATCGGAAAAACGATAAAGGACAAGCTGGTTTTGACATCAGGTGCCCAGGCAGGCGACGATATAATAATGACAAAATGGGCCGGCCTTGAAGGTACGGCAATTATTGCAGCAGACATGGAAAATGAGCTTGGCAAAACTGTCGGTACAGATATTGTAAAGAAAGCAAAAGGATTTATTAATCATATTAGCGTCGTCAAGGAAGGTATGCTTGCTGGTGAGTTCGGAGTAAATTCAATGCATGATATAACAGAAGGCGGTGTACTTGGCGCTGTATGGGAAGTACTCCGGTCATCGGGAAAAGGCGGCATTATATATAAAGATAAGATACCTGTAAAGGAAGAAACCAGTAAAATATGTGAGCACTTTAATATAGATCCATTCAGGTTAATATCGAGCGGAAGCATGCTTATAACGTGTAAAAAAGGTGCAGAATTGATAGAGATTTTGAAAAAGAATAATATTGAAGCATCAATTATCGGGATTGTTAACGAAGGCAATGAAATAAAATTAAAAGACGGTGATGATTTTATAAAAATTTCACAGCCCGGTTCAGATGAGCTATACAAGGTTATAAAGTAGTGTTTGATTTTGTCAGATGCATATAGCGTTTGACATGGTATATATAAATTTATATAATTTTTTTAGACAAAATTTGTATTTAAAAGGATAAAGAGCAAACATGGATTATAATTTTCAGATGAATTTATAATTTTTAATGCTCTTTCCGGAATAAAGGAGGCTAAATATGTATAAAACTGATGAAATAAGGAAAATAGATCCTGAAGTTGCAGAAGCTATAGAAAACGAAGTGAACAGACAAAGAAACAAGATAGAACTTATAGCGTCAGAGAACTTTGTCAGCAATGCTGTTATGGAAGCAATGGGTACGCCTTTAACGAATAAATATGCTGAAGGATATCCGGGAAAAAGGTATTACGGCGGATGTGAATATGTTGACGTTATAGAGAATCTTGCAATTGAAAGGGCAAAAAAAATATTCGGAGCTGAGCACGTAAATGTGCAGCCCCATTCAGGTGCGCAGGCTAATACGGCTGTTTATTTTGCCGTGTTAAACCCCGGGGATACAATTCTAGGCATGAATCTTGCTCATGGCGGGCATTTAAGTCATGGAAGCCCTGTAAATATATCAGGAAAGTACTTTAAAGTGGTTCCTTATGGAGTAAGAAAAGAAGATTGCAGAATAGATTATGATGAACTGAGAAAGATTGCAAAGGAAAATAATCCGAAAATTATAGTCGCAGGTGCTAGTGCGTATCCAAGGGTGCTTGACTTTAAAGCTTTCAGGGAAATAGCTGATGAGGTTGGGGCATATCTCATGGTTGATATAGCCCATATTGCAGGACTGGTTGCTGCAGGGTTACATCCTAACCCGGTACCTTATGCGCATTTTGTTACAACTACAACACATAAGACATTAAGGGGACCCAGAGGCGGAATGATTATGTGTAAAGCTGAATTTGCAAAAATGATAGACAGTGCGGTATTTCCAGGTACACAAGGCGGCCCCCTTATGCATGTAATTGCCGCTAAGGCGGTAAGCTTTAAAGAAGTTATGTCAGACGAGTTTAAACAATACCAGGGTCAAATACTGAAAAATGCTAAAGCTCTTTCAAATGCGCTTATGGAAAAAGGCTTCAAGCTTGTTTCCGGCGGAACGGACAATCATTTAATGCTGGTTGACCTTACGGATAAGAATATAACAGGAAAAGAAGCACAACTAATGCTTGATGAAGTTATGATTACGGTAAATAAGAACGGTATACCTTTTGATACGAGAAGTCCGTTTATTACAAGCGGAATAAGGCTTGGAACTCCTGCCGTGACAGCAAGGGGAATGAAAGAGGATGACATGGTGGAAATTGCTGAGCTTATAAGAATGACTCTTACTGATTTTGAAGGCACAAAAGACCAGGTTATTAAGAGAGTTAACGATTTGTGCGCTAAGTATCCATTATACAGATAATATGCAAAACTAGTAGAGTAAAACAAAATAGGGTTAAAAGATAAAAGGATAGGAATACAAATTATATACTTGTATTCCTATTTTTTTATTAAGTAGTTTATAATGTTACAATTATGTGTTAATATAACATTAATTACATAGTTTAATAGTTAGGAGTAGTTTTATGCGAATCAAAAAACTTATGATAACACTACTGTTGTCAGTTATTTTAATAGTTTCATCCGCATTGCCTGTATCAGCTCAAAACAATCAAACAGCATCTATTTTAATTAACGGCGAAATACTTGAAAAAGCGGCTCAGATAATCGATAATCAAATCTATGTACCTTTAGATGCTTTACAAAATAAATTGGGAAATAATCTGCAATATACATATCAGGACGGAAAAGTAAGTATAAATACAGGTGATGCAGCTGTACAACAAGCTGTTCAAAAGGTGAGCCAATCGGTAGTCGGAATTATAGGCAATATTTCAGAGAGCAGTACCAGTTATTATGATTATGGCAGTGTACTCGTGTTTGGCTCAGGAGTTGTATATCGTTCAGATGGATACATAATAACAAACGCTCACGTAGTTGAAGACATGGAAAATATTGTTGTAGTTTTATCGAATGGAAAAGCGTATAGTGCAAGGCTAAAAGCTATAGATGAAAAGTGTGACCTTGCTTTAATAAAAATCGATAAAGGAAGATTAAAACCGGTAGTATGGGCTGATCCATCCAGTATTACCGAAGGTACAACCGTAATGGCGATAGGCACGCCTTTGTCCTTTTCATTAAGAAATTCCGTAACTCTTGGTATAATCAGCGGTTTGAACAGAACAATCGACAATACCTACAGGTTTATACAGTCAGATGCCGCAATAAACAGCGGAAACAGCGGCGGGCCTTTAATAAATATGAAAGGTGAAGTAATAGGAATAAATTCTGTAAAATACAGAGGAGTCGGAATTGAAGGGCTTAGCTTTTCAATACCGGTAGATACGGTATTATATGCAATGGATCACTTTTTTAAATATGGCAGGATAATACGTCCATATCTTGGCGCTGAACTTGAAGAAGGCGTAGCGGCCAGATATGGTTTGCCTTCAAGCGAAGGTTTAACGATTAGTAAAATCTACGATGGATCACCTGCGGAAAAAGCCGGTTTGCTTGAAGATGATGTAATAGTAGAGATGAATGGTGTGAAGCTAACTACAATAATAGATTACAATGAAGAGACGAAAAAATATATGCCTGGTGACACAGTAATATTTAAGGTTAAAAGAGATGAAGAAACTATAGAGGTAAGTGTAAAATTTGATGAGGAAAAACTATAAAATCAGAAATTAAAGTACATATGACATCCGTTTAAATTAATATAACGCTAAAAATTAATTGTAAGAGGATGATAATATGAATATAAAAATTAAAAAAGCTGTTTGTTTAGTTATAGTTTTTGTGATGCTGTCAGCATCGCTGAATATTGCATATGCAAACGATGACAAGCTGAAACTGGAATTTACATTAAACTCAAGTACGGCTTATATTGATAATGAAGCAACTACTGTTGAAAAACCTTATATGAGTGAGAATATAATTTATCTGCCTTTAAAAGTGACAATGGAATCGTTTGGAGCAGAAATTGTAAATAATGCAGATGATGGTTTAAATATCATATATAGAGGCAAGGAAATAAATATTAAACCCGGAGACGTTCATTATACGGTAAATCAGCATCAAATGGAGATGCCGGGTGCGCCTCAGGTAAAAAATAACGTAATAATGGTTCCTTTGGAATTATTAAAAGATAATTTCATTATTTCCGATTCTTTTGATAAAAATAAGAATAAGGTAACCATAATTCTGGAAGATGCCGGAGCACTAACCGATTTATCATTTTTAACAGGAAGCATTACAAAACAATCTGTAGGTAACAGCTATTTTGGCTGGAGTGTAAGTGTACCGAAAAACTCAAATATAACAAGCACTTCATTTAATTCAAGCAGAGTCTATATTGAAAATGAAAAACGTGAACTGGATATAAGCATTAGTGTTGAAAAATCAGACGGAAAAACCCTTAATGAAATTTATAATGAAATAAAAGATAATCCTATGGAAACTCTATATATTAGCAAAATATACAGTTCATCCATAGATAAAGATAATAACGGCGAGTATGCGGAATTTTTATATAATGACTGGGGCTATTACGGAGTTTCATCTATAATTTACAGAATATATTTAAAAGGTGACTATCTTTATGAATTTACTATTTCATGCAATGAATTAGATCCCTCTAAAATAAAAACAAATAAGTACTGTGCAGCTATTTTAAATTCAATAAGATTAGACTATGACGGCAGCGATGTTACAGTTCAGGATACATCAAAAGTAAAAGCCGGAATGATTAAATACAAATATTATGAACAAATCGATTATGAAAAGAAAATACTTCTGTGGGAAATGGATGTACTTCCGGAATGGGAAATTTTAGGTTCGTATTCAATATCACCGTTTTCCAATTCTTTAGGTAACAAACCAAATGAAAGCGTTACTGTAAACGTGCTAAAAGCGGATGAAGATGCAACTTTGGAACATATTCAAAATGTAATGTACGAGAATATTGACAAACTATACAATAAACAATATTATAAATTTTCAGAAAAGGAAATTACAAAGCTGGCAGATTATGATGCCGTAAAGTTGACATATTTTTTAACTATCGGAAAGAAAAACTTTACAGTTTATGATTACTATATATTACATGAAGGACTTATTTATAACGTGTGCTTATCTGTTTTAACGGATGATTACAAGAATAAAGAAGAAACATACCGAAGAGTATTGCAGTCCTTTGAAATAAATAACGGCGCTGAAGAAGACATTAAGAAAGAAATTGAAAGTTATTTAACCATGATAAACATGGATAGAGTATCTGATAGTGATGAACCCTTTGAGTATGTGAATAAGGAATTCTTATGGAAAGCTCATCTGCCCGGATATTGGCTGAAATATGAATATATCTATGACAGATCATATACAAATTTTTATAATTTGCTAAATGGCTGTGGCATAGAAATTATTTGCATTCCAAATTCACAAATAAATCCGAACGCCACTGATGAAGACATCTTTGGTTTTGAAGATTACGGGAAAGACATGAAGCTCGTCGAGAGCAAGGATTTGAATGAGAAAAATACTACTGTACGATATTATAAGTACAGAATTGAAGATGAAGAAAACCTGATATATGCTGATATAGTTTTCTACGTATTGAAAGGCAAAAAGAACACATATTGTTTTACTATATATGTTCAGGATATTTATAATAACGAAACATTTAAAAATGAATATTCGAATGCGTGGAATACATTCACTATTGACATATCTGTAGATAAAGAATAATATTCAATTAAGGAACACCGGAGCTGAATATCATAAAGTTTCGGAAATTGATTATATCAATGTGATAAGTAAGAGTTATGTGCCTCGTATGTTTAATTATATTAAATTACGGGGCACCTCTTAATTTTAAATATTACTGGATGGAGCTAAAAAATGAAAAGTAATGAACCGTTAGCATACAGAATGTGTCCCAGGACAATAGAAGAATTTGTGGGTCAGAAACATATTATAGGTAAAGGAAAACTTCTTTATCGCATGATAAAAGCAGACAGAATTTCATCCATAATTTTATATGGACCTCCGGGAACCGGGAAAACTTCGCTTGCGAGGGTAATTGCAAATTCAACCAGTTCAGATTTTAAAAAAATAAACGCAGTTACCTCAGGTATTGCCGACATTAGAAAAGTAGTTGAGGAGACTCAGAACTACTTTTTAAACAAAAAAGGAAGAACGGTACTTTTTATCGATGAGATACATAGGTTTAACAAATCACAGCAAGATGCACTGCTGCCATATGTAGAAGATGGTTCTATAGTATTGATAGGAGCCACAACGGAAAATCCCTTTTTTGAAGTAAATAAAGCATTAATATCCAGGTCCTCTGTTTTTATGTTAAAACCTTTGGAAGAGGAAGATATTGCAGAGATACTTAATTCAGCATTGAAGGATAAAGAAAGAGGGCTGGGCAATTATAACATAGATATAAGCGAAGATGTGCTGAAACATATAGCTAAATTGTCCAATGGTGATGCGAGAGCAGCTTTAAATGCACTGGAATTGGCGGTCATAACATCTGATGTATCAGGTGACGGCACTATTAAAATAGATATTGAAACAATAGAAGACTGTATGCAGAAGAAAGTAGTTTCTTTTGATAAATCCGGTGAGAACCATTATGATAACATCAGTGCCTTTATCAAGTCTATGAGGGGAAGCGATCCCGATGCGGCCGTATTCTATCTTGCAAGAGCGTTATATGCAGGTGAAGATCCTATGTTTCTTGCAAGACGGATAATTATTTGCGCCTCAGAAGATGTGGGAATGGCAAACCCTGCGGCGCTGCAAACTGCTGTTGCGGCTGCTCAGGCGGTTCATATGGTTGGTATGCCGGAAGCCAGGATTATTCTTGCACAGGCAGCAATTATGGTGGCTGCCAGCCCGAAATCCAATGCAAGTTATGCTGCTATTGGAAGTGCGTTGCATGATATAGAAAACAAAAATACGGGAGAAGTACCGATGCATTTAAGAAATGCTGTAACGGAAGGAATGAAAGACCTGGGATACGGCAAAGGATATAAATATGCCCATGATTATGAAGGAAATTTCGTGAAGCAGGAGTATCTTCCTGAAGAAATAAGAGGAACTATTTATTACAATCCTACAGCTAATGGTTATGAAGCAAGAATAAAGGAATGGCTGGATAGAATAAGAAATGAAAAAAAGTAAAAAATCTTTCTGAAAACCCTTGAAATATGAGAATACCTATGCTATAATTCCTTTTGTCTTCAGGAGATAGACATAAAAACAACAATATTGCGGAATAGTGTAATGGTAGCACAAATGACTCTGGATCATTGTGTGAGGGTTCGAATCCTTCTTCCGCAGCCAATAATAATAGAAGCCGATTCTAAAATGAATCGGTTTCTTTTATTATTAAATATGTAATATAATGTAATTAAAGAAAATAATAGCATATTAAAGAAAAAATAATTAACACTCATTAATCTATCTATTGCCACTTGGGCTGATTGAACAAAATGTTAAAATCGAATACAAGAATTACATACGTATTATAATATTAATAAAGATTGGAATGTAATAAAAACAGGTTAGTTACTGAAGCTGTTTAAAAGAGCAGGGATAGTATTTATTGAATATGGTAAAAGCCGTGACATTTATTATAGTACAAAAACAAATAAGGAATTACCTGTGCCGCGTCATAAAGCTGAAATAAAAGCTGGAACATTAAATAGTATATTAAAGGATGCCGGTCTGGAATAAAATTCAAGTGACAAAATAACTTAGGGAGGCGGTTATAATGTCCAAATATATATCCGGCTATATTTACACAGGAAGATGACCTGAGTTATTCGATTATCTTTCATGATTTAGAAAGCTGCTAAACACAAGGGGACAATTGTTCTACAGGAAGCTTTGAAAGAACAGTTACATGTATAAAAAGTCTCTCATTAAATTGAGAGGCTTTTATGCATTAATTGTCATAATTAAGCCCAAAATGGCATTTAAAACACATCAGGCTTCTTTTTTTATTATGGAAGTAAACCATATACATAGGTGAATTACATACAGGACACAGAGTTTCCGTCTTTTTTTTGAAAGCATATACTATCATGTTTTTATCAACCTTTACAAAGAGAATCAATATTGATATTATACCTACATGGTATTAAAAATATTAATAAAATTCGGTGGTGTTATAGTAAAATGCAGCAATATCTTGAGATTGGGAAAATTGCGGCTCCTCATGGAATAAACGGTGAAGTAAAAGTGATTCCGCTGACGGATAATCCTGAGAGATATCTTGATTTGGATTGGGTATACATAGAAAAAGGAACGGAACTGAATAAGCACCATATAAGCAATGTAAAGTTTTTAAAAAATACGGTTATTGTTAAGTTTAAGGAAATAAATAACAGGAACGAAGCTGAATTATTAAGGAACTTTTATCTAAAAATAGATAGGAGTAACGCAGTTAAACTTCCGAAAGATTCATATTTTATCTGCGATATAGTAGATTGTGAAGTATATGATATAAAGGGCGCAAAAATCGGTGTTGTATATGAAGTGATTGAGACCGGAAGCAATGATGTTTATGTTGTTAAAAGAGAACGGGGAAAAGACGTTTTGATACCGGCATTAAAGAGCGTTGTAAAGGATATTTCAATAAGTGAAAAAAAGATAACTGTTGAACTTCCGGAAGGGTTGATTGATGATGAAATTTGATATTTTGACCTTATTTCCGGAAGTATTTGACCCTGTTTTGAACAACAGTATAATTGGAAGGGCATGCAAAAAAGGGCTTATTGAGATAAATACGCATAATATAAGAGATTATTCCCTGGATAAGCACAGAAAGACAGATGACTATCCATATGGCGGCGGCTGCGGAATGGTGATGACCGCACAGCCTATTTATGACGCTTATATAGATGTGACTAAAGAGCTGGATTATAAGCCGAAGGTTATATATATGAGTCCTCAGGGAAGCGTTCTTAATCAAAAAAAGGCATTACAGCTGAGAGATGAAAAGCATTTGATAATATTGTGCGGCCATTATGAAGGTGTTGATGAAAGAATAATAGAAAAAATAGTGGATGAGGAGATATCAATAGGGGATTATGTCCTTACAGGAGGAGAACTGCCTGCAATGGTGCTAATCGATTGTGTAAGCAGACTTGTCCCGGGTGTGCTGTCCAGCGGTGAATCATATTCCGATGAGTCACATTATAATGGGCTCCTTGAATATCCACAGTATACAAGGCCTTATGATTTCATGGGAAGCAAAGTACCTGATGTGTTGCTATCAGGGAATCATAAAGATATTGAAAGATGGCGAAGGATTAAATCGCTGGCAAGAACATACGAAAAAAGGCCTGATTTGTTTGAAAAGCTGTCCCTTAGTGAAGATGAACTGAAGCAGGTGATAAAAGAGGTGAATTCAAAAAATAACAGCGGCTTATAAAGTAAAAAATTGTTTACAACTTCAATTTTGTATGTTATAATTGCATGCGTATGAATTACGGACGGTCCGCTGTGCATATGACAAGAACGTCTAGGAAGGAAGGAGGACTTGACATGGATATAATAAAAGCAATTGAACAGGAACAATTAAAGAAAGATCTGCCGGAATTGGCCATCGGCGATTATGTCAGGGTTCATGTAAAAATTAAAGAAGGTAACCGTGAAAGAATTCAGGTATTCGAAGGTACCATAATATCAAGAAAAGGCGAAGGTCTAAAAGAAACTTTCACAGTTAGAAGAGTATCATATGGTGTTGGGGTAGAAAGAATATTCCCGATACATTCACCAAAAATTGAACGTATTGAAACAGTAAGAAGAGGTAAAGTAAGAAGAGCTAAACTGTACTATCTGCGTGACAGAGTCGGTAAAGCATCAAAAGTTAAAGAAAAACTTGAAAGAAAAGATACAGAATAAAATGGGACATGATTGTCCCTTTTGTTATATTTGGGATAATTAATTTACCTATTTATAAAATGCAGGTGATTTAATATGGATTCAAAAAATATGGGCGAAGATTCCATAGATTTGAATGAAAAAAAGAAAAAAGTAAACTATAAGAAAGAAATTTTTCAATGGGTGGTCGCTATTTTTACTGCAATAATGATTGCACTGCTCATAAGGGCTTTCATATTTGAACCTGTTCAGGTGGACGGGCAATCGATGGAAGATACACTTGAAAACGGGCAGAAGCTTATCCTTTATAAATTAGGCTATCGCTTTTCGGAACCTAAAAGGGGAGACATTGTTGTATTAAAAGTAAAAGAAGGATTTTGGGGAGACATACCCATTATAGGGAATTTGCCTTTTTTCAGGGAAAGCGATAAATTTCCCGTAGAAATAGATTATATAAAACGAGTAATAGGAATTCCGGGAGATGAAATAGATATCAGGGACGGATATGTTTATGTAAACGGAGAGAAGCTTGAGGAACCCTATGTAAAAGGCAAGACTTATAAAAAAAATCTGGAATTTCCGATTACAGTCCAGAAGAATCATGTATTTGTACTTGGTGATAACAGGGAAAACAGCAGTGACAGCCGTTACCAGTCACTTGGCTGCATAGACTACAGCAAAATAAAAGGGAAGGCTACTTTTAGATTCTGGCCTCTGGATAAATTCGGATATCTTTATTGATATTAGTAAGTAAATAAGTTAAATTAAATATTACAAAAGAAAATATTTATGACATGGTGATATTCATGAACATACAATGGTTTCCGGGACATATGGCAAAAACGAAAAAAATTCTTACAGAGAATTTAAAGCTTGTTGATATAGTATTGGAATTACTTGATGCCAGAATACCTGCAAGCAGTAAGAATCCGGAAATTGATAATATAGTAAAAAATAAGCCCAGGCTGATTTTATTAAACAAATCGGATCTGGCTGATGAAAATGTGTCGAAGGAATGGAGAAAATGGTATAACGAACAGGGACATTCCTGTATTTTTGTTGACTCAATTAAAGGTAAGGGAATAAATGAAATAAAAGCAAAAATGCGCGAAATGATGAAAGAAAAGCTGGATAGAGAGCGTCAGAAGGGACGGATTTTCAGGCCGATAAAAACAATGGTGGTTGGAATACCTAATGTGGGAAAGTCCTCTTTTATTAACAAAATTGCAGGAAAAGCAAGCGCTGTAACCGGTGACAGGCCGGGAGTAACTAAAGGAAAGCAATGGATAAGGATTAACGAAGAAATAATTCTGTTGGATACCCCGGGTATATTGTGGCCGAAGTTTGAAGATGAAAAAGTAGGGCTGAATCTGGCATATACCGGAGCTATAAAGGATGAAATTCTTGATACGGAAGAATTAGCTGTTTCCTTAATGGCTAAACTGGCTTCCACATATCCGAAATACCTGTCTGAAAGGTTTAAGATTGAAGTTAATAAAGAAAAATCAGGGTTGCAGCTATTGGAAGAAGCGGCCAGAAAAAGAGGCTGCATAATTTCAAAAGGTGAAATAGATTACAGCAGAATATCCGCTATTGTGCTTGATGAATTCAGAGGAGGAAAAATAGGGCGTATATCCCTTGAACGACCTGATGATATAAATTAAAGAGGAATATTAAAATGCAATCAAAATTAACCCAAAAACAGATAATCAATGAAATTCAGGACATGCCACCAGATAAGGCACTGTCTTATCTTTATGACTTGAAGGATACATATGGATGTTCCGTGGATAAATTAATTGAAAAATACAAAAAAAAGAAAAAAGCCTTTGATAAAGAAATGGACAGGCTTAAAGCAATGTGTGTCTATGAAAATAAGGCATATGCCAGTGGATTTAAGTATGTTGCAGGCATCGATGAAGCAGGAAGAGGGCCTCTTGCGGGTCCTGTGGTAGCTGCGGCGGTAATTTTGCCGGAAGGACTGCTTATTGAAGGAGTAAATGATTCAAAGAAGTTAAGCGGGAAAAAAAGGGAATTGCTTTTTGACATAATTAAGGAAAAAGCTATAGCGTACGGAATAGGCATAGTCGATGAAAAAATTATAGATGAAATAAATATATTGAATGCGACCCGAAAGGCTATGGCAATAGCAGTTGATGCTCTAAAGGTAAGGCCTGATTTTATGCTTACTGATGCTATGAGAATTGATGAAATAGGAATTCCTCACCTTGACATAGTTAAAGGCGACAGTAAAAGCATTTCCATTGCAGCTGCTTCTATACTTGCTAAAGTCACAAGGGACAGGATAATGGATCAATATGATAAAAAATATCCGGAGTACGGATTTTTAAAACATAAAGGTTATGGAACTGCTGAGCATATCAACGCTATTAAAAATTTCGGAATTTGTCCGATACATAGAATAACATATATTAAAAATATTATTTGTAAATAATGATATGTATAGTTTACATAAAACACGAAAAATAGTAAGCATATTGTTTATTTTATAAATAAAGTCGCTGATTTCATATTACAAATGTACAGGAGGTTGCTATGAGAATAGATGGCTTTGTACAAAGCCAGAACTTAGTAAAGGCAGCGGCATTGGCAGATGTCTTCAGCAGATTTAATGTAGGAGATGTGATAAGAGCCAAAGTGTTAAGCATTGTGGCTGATGAATTGCTGCTTAAATTATTTGACGGGTCGGAATTTACAGCGAAATCAGATATTTCAGAAGATATAAAAAGAGGGGACGTGCTGGAGCTTCTGGTAAACAGCAAAAGAGACGGGCAATTATTTGTTGAGGCCTTGAAGATTTTAAATTCCGATACGCAAAACACTAATAAAGTAAAACCTCCCATTTCAAACAGCCCTTCGGAAAAAGAAACAATTGAAAAAATGCTTTTGGATAATAATTTACCGGCAGGCAAAGAAGTTATTGACGGAATTAAAAAAGCCGTGAATTTATATAAAGATCTTGATGTGGAAAAATCGATTTTTCTTCTGAAAAATAACCTTGAATTAAATGAATCAAACATTAATAATCTGAATGCATTAATTGAAGGCAAGCTTCAGCTTGGAAACGATATAGGTGAGTTATTAGCAATAACTTCTGCATTAACGGATGAATTATCACTTACTGCTGCTGAAATTTCCGGCAGTGTATCCACGGATAATACAAGCTCATTAAATATAACAGGTGATATTTATTCAACTAATATAGATATAAATACTAATAAAGACATAAATAACGATACAAAATTCATTTCTGCTGAAAATACAAATATCTTTCCGGCTGATAAATCCAAAGAGGATATTATATTTAATTCAATATTTGATGACAAATTATTAGAGGATATAGGAGATTTTATAAAACCAGATGACATTAAACAGGTATTCAGGCATCTAACTGATGATATAAATAAGAATTCATATTTTAACAAAACCGATACAAATCAAATTCACAGCAAAGCCCTTGAAATAATAAACAGCAGATACATATTGCCGGAAAGAATAAGCAAAAAAGCAGCCGATATTGTTACTGAATTAGTTGAAAAAAATAACGAGATACTTATGAATCATAAATCACTCATAAACGAAATTAAAAATGAGATTAACAAATTGATTTTTAACCTGGATGACAACGATACAAAAGATAGCGGTATCAGCAAAGATATATATGAAAATATTTCTGATAAAATCGATAACCTGAAGGAAATCATAAACTCGGTAATGCCTGATAAAAGAGAGGAACTGAATTACAGGCTGGATAATATAAAAAATGATATAAATTTCCTGCAGGAGTTAAACAAGTATTCGTCGTATATACAAATTCCTGTCAGCATATTTAACAATCAGAGAACGGGAGAATTATACATATTAAAAAGAAAAAAAGGAAAGAAAGCCATAGATAAGGATAACATTTCTGTTTTTATATCGCTTAATACCGTTAATCTCGGACAAATTGATACGCTTGTAAACATGAAAAATAATAATATAAGTATCAATATGAGGGTTGAAGACGAAAAAATAATAAAGGTTTTAAAAGATAATTATAAAATTTTATATGACAGCATACTTGAAACGGGATATAAACTTGTAAATGTGAAATATATGCTGAAGGGTGAGAAAATAAACCCGGTTAATATCGAGAAAGTAATAGACAAAGAGTTCAAATCCATATTGAGCAATATTGACTACAAAATATGAGGCGGCGGGGTTTATATGCAGGAGAATCAAAATGCTAAAAAGAAAAAAATCAAGCAGGTTGCTGCATTAAAATACAGTCCCGGTAAGAATGATGCTCCGGTAGTTGTAGCATTGGGAAAGGGCGTTGTAGCTGTAAAAATAATAGAAAAAGCGAAGGAAAGCGGAGTTCCTGTCAATGAAAATGAAGAACTTGCAGTAGCCCTTAATAAAATGAAAATCGGAGATGAAATACCACCGGAGCTGTATGAAGTGGTTTCCAGGATATTGCTCTTCGTTGGAGCCATAGACAAAATATACGGTGAGATAAATGAATGAACATCTTAACAAGGTAAAATTCGGAACCATCGGCGAAGATATCGCTGCTGATTTTTTAGCAAAAAAGGGCTATAAAATTATAGAAAGAAATGTACGTTTTGGAAGACATGGAGAAATAGATATAATAGCTTCACACAATGAATATATTTGTTTTATAGAAGTAAAAACAAGAAAAAATACATTATTCGGAATGCCTTCAGAGGCAGTGGGCATAAAGAAACAAAATAAACTGAGACTACTGGCAGATATGTATATTGAAAGAAATGGCCTGAAAAACAAAAGCGTACGTTTTGATATAGTAGAAATAATTACTGATAATAAATCCAATAAAATCGCTGCTAAAAATATAAATCTTATACAAAATGCTTTCTGATTAAGCAAATACCGGGAGCTTAAAATTATGATTATTGTGGACGGACATTGCGATACCCTTTCAAAAATTCATGATTCCAATGAAAATCTTATGAGCAATCAATGCCATGCAGATATCAGCAGAATGAAAAAAGCGGGAAAATATGTACAGCTTTTTTCAGTTTTCGTAGATTCAAAGCAGGGGCCTCTCAATAACGTAAAAAAAGCCATGTCAATTATCAGCTATGCTTTAAGACAATTTGAAAAGTATAACGAAGAAATAATGCTTTGCCTTAATTATAATGATATAATCACTGCTATTGGCAAAAATAAAATAGCTGCGGTTATGATTATTGAAGGCGGAGATGTATTAAACGGACGCATCAGCACGTTGAATATAATGTACAGGCTGGGTATCAGAGGAATGGGCCTTACATGGAACTATAACAATGATCTTGCGCATGCGGCAATGGATTCCAGTGAAGAAAAAGGGCTTACTCCTTTCGGAATTGAAGTGGTACAATATATGAACGATAAAAAAATGATTATAGATGTTTCACACTTATCAGAGCATGATTTTTGGGATTTAATGTCTAAAACGGACAGACCCTTTATAGCTTCCCATTCAAATTGCAGGTCTATATGCGATGTACCAAGGAATCTGACAGATAAACAAATAATAGCTTTGGCAAAAAGAGGCGGAGTTATAGGCGTTAATTTTTACCCCTATTTTTTAAACAGCAAAGGTAAAGCTTCCATTGATGATATAATAAGGCATATTGAACATATATGCGGACTTGCAGGTGAAGAAGCGGCAGGTATCGGAAGCGATTTTGACGGAATTGATACCACGCCCTATGATTTAAAGGGAGTGGAAGATATAGAAAAGCTATATAATAAGCTGGCTCAGTTAAACTATAAACAGAGTTTAATTGAAAAAATAGCAGGTATGAACTTTTTAAATGCCCTGAAAAAAATACTTGCTTAGAGTTTTGCAATATTAAATTTGATTCATTTCATTTAAGTATCACCAAAATTCAATAATCATATGTCAAATAATCATCCATAAATTTTTATACTTGTTTGTATTCCCTGAACGATAGTATCAATCAAGGCCTTCCTTAAAAACATTAAAATTCAACTTAAAATAAAAATCTGAGCCGTTAAGTTAAAGTAAATATTTTTGCAAATTCTGAATGTTAAACTTGCAAAGAGGGATATTATATATTAAAATGAATTGTAAAGTTAAATAAGTTGAAAATGAATAAAAGAAAATTAGGGGGTTTATTATGATACTTTCTAAAAAGGCATTATCAATAAGCCCTTCATCTACTCTTGCAATAGACGCGAAAGCAAAGAGAATGAAGGCTGAAGGTATAGATATAATAGGTTTTGGTGCAGGAGAGCCTGATTTTGATACTCCTGATCACATTAAACAGGCTGCGATAAAGGCAATTAACGATGGATTTACAAAGTATACTCCTGCTTCAGGAACACTGGACCTGAAAAAGGCAATTTGCGAAAAATTCAAAAAGGAAAACGGACTTGACTATACACCTGCAAATATAGTTATAAGCAACGGAGCAAAGCACTCTTTAGTAAACGCATTTCAGGCTATATGTAATCCGGGGGACGAAGTTATAGTACCTGCACCATACTGGGTAAGTTATCCTGAAATGATAAAACTGGCAGATGGTGTACCGGTAATTTTGAATACTACTGAAGAAGATAATTTTAAATTTACCATTTATAAACTGGAAGCTGCAATAACTGACAAAACAAAGGCTATCGTAATTAACAGCCCCAGCAATCCTACGGGAATGGTATATTCAGAAGAAGAATTAAGGGCTATAGCTGAGATAGCTGTAAAAAAGAATATATTTATAATTTCTGACGAAATATATGAAAAGCTCATTTATGATGGTTACAAACACATTAGCATTGCTTCTTTTGATGAAAAAATAAAGGATTTGACCATAATAATAAACGGTATGTCAAAAACTTATTCCATGACCGGCTGGAGAATTGGCTACAGCGCATCAAATGCAGAAATTGCAAAAATAATGGGAAATGTTCAGAGCCATGCTACATCCAATCCTAACTCCATAGCTCAAAAAGCAGCAGAAGCAGCTTTAACCGGACCGCAGGATGCAGTTGAAATGATGAAGGCTGAATTCGTCAAGAGAAGAGATTATATGGTCGACAGGATAAATAAAATAGAAGGCCTTTCCTGCATAAAACCAAACGGAGCTTTTTATGTAATGATGAATATTTCCAAGCTGATCGGAAAAGTAATAGACGGAGTGGTAATAAAGGGTTCAGATGATTTTGCGGATCTTTTACTTGAAAAAGCAAATGTTGCACTTGTTCCGGGTTCCGGATTTGGTACGGATATACATGTAAGACTTTCATATGCAACTTCTATGGAAAATATAAAAGAGGGATTAAATAGAATTGAAAAATTTTTGACAAAGTAATATAATTAAATTTGTATTGTTTTACTTCCCATTATCAATCTTATATTTATAAATACCTTAGCGGGACGACAGGTCTCGCAATTTTTTTGTAGATTTACGATAAAAACAATTGTATAATATATCTGTTGCTAATGTATCAAAATAATATAAATTTTGCTTAGACAAGAGATTTCCGGCATTATTATATCTGAAGAGCAGAATTGTTAAAAAATAATAAAAACATTTAAATATATGTAGAATAATGGAGGTAATAAGGTTTGAGGAACGTATATGAAAGCCCTTTTAACACACGTTATGCCAGCAAGGAGATGCAGGAACTGTTTTCTCCCGATATGAAATTTAAAACCTGGAGAAAGTTATGGATTGCGCTGGCGGAGGCAGAAAAGGAACTAGGCCTTGATATAACTGATGAACAGATCGAAGAGCTAAAAAGCCACCAGGATGATATAAATTATGAAGCAGCTGAAAAATATGAAAAAGAGCTGCGTCATGATGTTATGGCCCATGTTCATGCATACGGCGATCAGTGCCCTAAAGCAAAGGGCATAATACATCTGGGTGCAACCTCATGCTATGTTGGCGACAATACGGATGTAATAATAATGTATGAGGCTCTTAAGCTTATCAGAAAAAAGCTGATTGCCGTTATGGCCAGATTATCGGATTTCGCAATGAAATATAAAGATCAGCCGACATTGGGCTTTACGCATTTTCAGCCTGCACAGCTTGTTACTGTTGGCAAAAGAGCTTGCCTGTGGCTGCAGGATCTTCTTATAGATTTGGAGGATCTTGACTATGTATTATCTACTATCAAGCTTCTCGGAAATAAAGATACGACCGGTACACAGGAAAGTTTCCTGAACCTTTTTGAAGGTGATCAGGAAAAGACAAAGAAAGTTGATGAGCTGATAGCTAAAAAAATGGGTTTTTCAAAGACTTTTCCCATATCAGGACAAACATATACAAGAAAACAGGACAGCAGAGTGTTGAATGTACTCAGCGGAATAGCGCAGAGTGCTTACAAATTCAGCAATGATATCAGGCTTCTGCAAAGCATGAAAGAAATAGAAGAGCCATTTGAAAAGAGCCAGATCGGATCATCTGCAATGGCATATAAAAGGAATCCCATGAGAAGCGAAAGGATTTCGGCACTTGCCAGATATGTTATTGTAAATTCTTTGAATCCGGCTATAACCGCCTCTACACAGTGGTTTGAAAGAACTTTGGACGATTCAGCAAATAAGAGGATAAGCATACCTGAAGCTTTTCTTGCTGTTGATGCAATATTAAATCTGTATATTAATGTAGCCGGAGGCCTTGTTGTTTATCCTAAAGTAATAGAACGCAGGATAATGGAAGAATTACCTTTCATGGCTACTGTTAAGATACTGATGCATGCTGTCAAACGCGGCGGGGACAGGCAGGAATTGCATGAAAGGATAAGAGTACACTCCATGGAAGCAGCAAAGCAGGTCAAGGTAGAAGGAAAGAAAAATGACCTTATAGATAGAATTGCTGCTGACAAAATGTTTAACCTTAATGTGGATGAAATAAAATCAATCCTTGAACCTAAAAACTTTATCGGGCGTGCACCACAGCAGGTAGAAGAATTTATATCTGAATATATACAGCCCGTTCTTGATAAAAACAAAAGCGATATTGATGTGGAAGTTGAGCTGAAAGTATAAGTATATTCTGTAAGGTCAGTAAGGACAGTTCATTTGTCGCGTGATGCGACAGATGAACTGTTTTTTTGTCTGTAAATTGTTGAAGAAAGTAAGATTTTGTTATAAAATTAGTTATGATGTAATTACATGATGTTATGCTAACGAACAGGGGAGGAACATGATGATAAATAAATATAATGATATACCTTTATATGTTCAGCTTAAACAGATAATTATTGAAAAAATAAAAAAGGGTGAATATCCTGAGGAAACTAAAATCCCGTCGGAAGAAGAACTATGCGGCATGTATGATATCAGCCGGCCTACCGTGAGACAAGCCATAAATGAGCTTACTGCGGCCGGATATTTGTATAAAGAAAAAGGCAAAGGAACTTATGTATCAAAAAAGAAAGAAACCAGAGACATACATGATTATAATGGGTTTACAGATTCCATACTGGACAGCTTTAATCCGGAAACTACAAATATAATATATTCAGGCACTATAACGGCCAGCATGCTTCCTGAATTAGAAAACATCTTTAAAACGACAGGCGCTTCAATGGATTTTGCCCATTTTAAATATATTTGTTATCTAAATAATGATGTTATTTCATATAATAATTCTTATATACCCCTTAGCCTGTTTCCAGATATAAATAAAGAAGTTGAGCAGAAAAAACCATTATATGATATTTTCAAAGGTAAATATCCTTTTTTGCCTACAAGGTCTAAAACTTCCCTGGAGATAGCTTTTTCAGACGCCGATGACGCAGGTTATTTGCAGATGCAAAAAGGGCGGCCCATAATACGCATCGAAAACATTTTATTCACAAAGAATAATCAGCCCGTTGAATATATAATTGCGAAATTCAGATGTGACAGATGCAGATTTGTATTTGATAATTTAAAACATTGATATGTTTTATAAAATGAATATTTTATACATGATAGGATAAATGTATAGCTAATTTATAATTATATTTAATTTGGGTATTGTTATAATAAATATAATGGTAAATTTTGTATATAAAGGCCTCTATATTATTTCAATATAGAGGCCTTTTTGTATTATTATGTAAATATTTACATATTAATGTTGCAATTATATATAATATGATGTAAAATATAGAATAAAATAACATATATGTAAAAGATAATATAAATTGAATAAAAATATAATCATCAGTTTAACGAAAGGCAAGGTGGAATAAAATGTTCAACAAGGAATTGCTTGACGGCCGTTATAAAATATTGAAAACGCTGGCTAAAAATAATACGGGAGAAGTATACCTTGCTGAAAATGTTAAACTCGGTACTTACTGGGCCATCAAAAGAGTGGTAAAAAACAAAGGAGAAGAATTCGGCCTGCTAGCAGAGCCTGATATTTTAAAAAAACTGTCTCATCCGGCACTGCCCAGGATATTTGATATTCTGGAAGATGATAAAAGTATATACATAATTGAAGACTATATAGAAGGCAATTCTCTTGACAAGGAATTAAAAGAAAAAGGGAAATTTGATGAAAGCACGGTTCGCGAATGGGCAAAGCAATTATGTGAGATATTGATATATTTGCACGGTCTTAAACCTAATCCTATTATATACAGGGATATGAAACCTTCAAACATTATACTTGCAATGGATAATAAAATCAAGCTGGTAGACTTCGGCATATCACGGCAATATAAAAATCAATCCGCAGATGACACTATATACATGGGAACTATAGGGTATGCCGCACCTGAACAGTATGGCAAATGTCAAACCGATGCAAGAAGCGATATATTCAGTCTGGGCATGACATTATATCATCTTATTACAGGTATAGGCCCTAATGACCCTTCATTTGAAGCAAAGCCGTTAAGAAAGATTGACAAAAACATTTCTAAAAGCATGGAATACATAATAGACAAATGCATCAAGCAGGATCCGTCATTGAGATATCAATCGGCCCGTGAAATGCTTTATGACCTTCAAAATATAGAACGTAAAGGTATTAATTCAATTTTTAAAGGTATAATTTCAACAAATTTTAATAACCTGAAAGAAAACATCAGCGCAAAGAAGACGAATAAGTTAAATCTGATAGCAATAGGTGGGGCAGGAAGCAGAGTAGGCTGCACTCATATAGCTATACAAGTGGCATATTTTCTCATTAAACAAACATCAAATGCTAAAGTTGCTGTTTTGCAGTTAAACCAAAAAAGCGACTTTCAGTTGCTGAAATCCTTAAGCAATAAAAAAGCGTTGAATGAAAATTCTTTCAGGCTGAAAAAGATAGATTTTTATTATGATACTTCATTTTTGGAAATAAAGAATTCTAATTATTACGATTACTGTATATTAGATATCGGAAGGCTTAAAACAGATGAAGACGGGGAAATAAAAAAGAGCTGCCATTATGATATGATGAGTCTTGCTGACATTCCAATATTGGTATGCAACAGTAAACCGTGGCAATATAGGGAAATAGCTTTGACCATATTCAAGTCCAATATTTTCAATATGGACTTAAATAATAACTACAAAGATTATATAGATAATTATGAGCTTATTAAAAATTGGAGATTACTGTTCAACCTTTCTGACAACTCTTTTTACAATGAAATTTATCAGTTTCTGCAGAAGTATTGGCGTGTATATAAGTCCGATTACAATCCGGAGCTGTTTGATATTAAATTAAGTGAAGAAAATGTATTTGCCAGCATATTGGAAAGTGTATTATAAGCATATCCATAAGGTCGAAAAAAGTAAAATAAATATAAATAAATAGTAGTATTGTAATAAAATAGAATATATGTTATAATTTAAATGTAAAAATTTAGATAAAATGTGAGGGAATATGAAGAACAAGATAATAACTGTTTGGGGTAATTCAGGATTTGCTTGTGAATTAGCATATGTAATGGCTAAGTTTACCGGCCGGAATATATGTATATTGGATTTGGATTTATTGTATCCGTCTGTGGACTTATTTCTCGGTGTAGATAAATACATAAACAAGACCACCCTGGGAAAAAATCTTACAAGTTATGACATACTGGAGAACGCTGTAGAGCAAAATTGCCTAACAGCGGAAATATTGCTGGATTCCGCACTTAAGATAAACAATATTAAAAATTTATTTATCTATACCGGATGCTTTGATATAAGCAAATATGAATATTACTCGCAGGAAGCGCTTATTAAGATTATTGACAATTGCAGGAATACTTTTAACACAACGATAATTATTGCAAGCAGGTCCATCTACGACTTATTTACCTGCATCAGCCTATATAAATCTGATATTAACCTTGTACCCATTAATGCTTATACATATGAAATGCGGCATTATAAAAACTACATTAACTTTTTATATGAAAAACAGGATATACCTGTAAACAAAAATAAGTTTGTAGCTTACAACTATGATGCTGAATTGCATGCGAATATTGAAATTGTCAAGGAATTGAGCAAAAACAATTATCTTGGATTTATTTCAGCAACCAAAAGAAGAAATGATTGCTATAAATCCGGCAAGCCATACAGCCATAATATGGAGTACAAAATATTATGCCAGTACAAAATCATTCTGCACAAATTAGGCTATATTCCTAAAGTTACTGTAAAAGAAAGAATATCGGGCAGTTTCAAAAAATATAATCCTCCGGGAAGAAAGGAGCATACAAATGCCGCTGATTCAGTCATTGCATGAACGCGTATTTAAAAATGAGCAGCAAAAAGAAGAGGATATTTTTAACGCACAACTGAACCAGCTGATAAGCAAAGTTACTTTTGATATATTAAAAGATTCACCGAGCTTAGTTGCGGATGTTGCGAATAACCTGGTTAACAGAAGCTGTCTTGACAAAGCGATTATCAAAACAATTGACAAGCAGAATTATCACCTTTTAGGTCTGGATCGCGAAGAAGTTATAAAAAAAGTAATAGATTATATGTTCGGTTACGGGCCGCTGCAGGATTATATTGAAAATGATGAAATAAGCGATATAGATATAACAAAATACAATGAAGCTACTATAAAGATTAAAGGAGTAAGGAAAGAAATTAACTTAAATTTCGGTTCTGAAGATAACTTTAATACATACTGCAAACTTTTGGCTGTTCGTAATAAGGGCATTCTTGATGAAAATAATACTCAGTGCCGCGTGGTGGACGAAAAACACAGGCTTAGGATAAATATATCCATACGCCCGAGAAATGTATCCGGCCCCAGTATAAGCATAAGAAAGCATAAATGTGTGAGCCATACTTTAGCCAGTTTATATAAGGAAGGTATGTTTGGCAATGATTTATACTTTTTACTGCAATCTTATGCAAAAAAGCCTCTTAATATAATTATTTGCGGTAAAGGAGGTTCCGGCAAGACAACGCTGTTAAGGGCGATTATAAACGAAATGCCGGTTATGGACAGGGTATTAATAGTTGAATCAGACGCTGAAATTTATCCTGAAAAGAAATATTGCATAGAACAGAGAATCAAAAAAGCTAATGAAGGCGGTATTCCAACAACCTTGAGAGAACTGGTCAGGGACGGATTAACCATGAGCCTTGATACTTATGTAGTTGGTGAAATGGTAGGAGATGAAGCAATAGAGTTTATAAAAGCAATACATACAGGGCACAGAGGCCTTACCACAACCCATTCAATAAGTGCCGAAGATGCTCTTTACAGGCTTGTTACCCTAAGCAAGAGCGCCAATATAGGAGAGAGCGAAAAAATAGTAAAAGAAATGCTTGGACGAAGCATCGATATCGTTATTCATATGAAAGATTTTAAAGTCAACCATATAATTGAAGTTATTACATACGATTCTGACAAAGATAAATTTATAACTAATACAATCTATAATTCACAGAAAGGCTTAACAAATAACTTTGCAAATACTGTTACAAATTTATAAAGGAGTATATTATGAACCCTTATCTGATAATTAACACTCTTTTATTGTTAATATCAACATGTACTCTATCAATACTGCTGGTTAGAAAAATCAGCATTGCTAAAGCGGTTAAAACCGGTTTTAACAAAATAGTCAGTACGGTTAATGATGCCAAAGTATTAAGGCAATATAAACAGTATACATATAACTTTTCCAGAAAGATGAATATAATTGACAATATTGAATTAAATCTGATTGCCAATTCAAATATAAAAATGTATATACCATTTTTTAACTTTTACATCCTTATTATTTGCTGCTTATTGATCTTTGTATTTTTATACATACCGGTTTACAAAGTACTGTACTCAATAACAAGCACTACGATAATATGTTTTGTTTTTTCACTAATACCCATGTTTATACTTGAATTAATGGGGAAACGTAATTCCGACATTATAAGAAAAAATCTGTCCCGTTTTATTTCTATATTAAGCCGCTGGTGTGAGGTTAAAGAGGATATATTCTTTGCTTTTGAAAAATCGGTGGACTCAGGTATAGGTGAACCTTTGAAATCGAATATCAAAGAACTTGTTATACAGATTAAGCATGGAGTTGATCCGATAGAGGCTTTAAACATTCTTGAGATGAAAATCAGAAACCCGCAGTTTAAAATATTTATAATAAATATTAAACAGAATTTCAAGGCAAGAGGGGATATATTAAAACTATTATCCAATCTTGAGGATCAATTTTATGCGCTGGACGAAGAATACAGCAGATTAAAAATTTCAACTTTTATTGATCGTATAACTATTTATATCGCCATGTTTTGTGTACTTTTCATAGGATACTACATATTGAAGAATAATCAAAGCGTGCATGATTTTTATTTAGGCACAATCAACGGGAAAATCTTAATGTCACTTTTCTGTCTAATGTTTGCCGCAGGTGTTTATATAACAACAAAAATCACAAAATTTGAATATTGAATTCTGGCGCAAAAGCTGGGAGGTGAGGTTGATGATAAGCAGTACAATAGATTTTGTTTGCAGGAACAAAGCTGCGGCACTTATATTACTATTGTTAAATATTATGCTTGCCAGAAGGATTGTATATAAAATTGAGGTGCGATTAAACAGATTTGCGCGGGAAGCGCTTGGAATAAGATCCGGCATAAGAAAAAACACAATCTATAAAAACATGTTAAATAGATTAATTAGATATGTGAAGCTGATTATCAATAAAGATAACAGAATATTAAATATCATAATAGACAGTTCCAGATTAATAATTAAACAGGCCGGTTTTAAAAATCCATATTCATTATACATATATATCTTCTTTCAGTATATAAATCCGGTTATTGGCTTCTTACTTGTAATATTAGTGAGAAAAAACTTTATTACGGCTGTGCTGTTTGGGATATTCCTGTTTTTTGCATGCCAAAATTATGTTAATACACGGAAAAAGGACATGGTTAAAAAATTTGAAAAACACACCTACATTATTTATAAATATCTGAATAACCAAATAAGCGCAGGCATGAGGGTGGCTGATGCAATAAAATCCGTATATATGATAGTTACCGACAAAGACATCAGAAGCGCGCTTGTTGATCTTGCTTCACGTTTTGAATTAACTAACGATATAGACGCATGCCTGCTGGAATTCAAGCAAAGATTTGAATGTGAAGCAGCTGAAACATTGGCTGTTGCACTAAAACAAGGAATTGAAACGGGCAATAACAGCAATATAATTGCAAGGCAGGAAAAAAAGATGTTCAACAGATTTATACACCAGGTTAAACTTGAAACCGATATGGCTAAATTCAGGAGCTTTTGTGCGATAACAATGTTTTGCGCCATAATTTCCATTATGGTGTTAATACCGCTTATAAACGATATAAAAGCATCATTATCACAAATTTTAATAAATTAAAGGAGGGAATGTTTATGTTAAAGATTTATCTTAAATTTAGAAACGAATTTGAAAAC
>ENA-UPSB01000517-UPSB01000517.1-bioreactor-metagenome-genome-assembly--contig:-NODE-517-length-63438-cov-480.616632_pt1 | contig 63438 bp, 52 predicted proteins | sample MGYA00238182_ERZ773286 | MGnify/ENA primary metagenome ERZ773286 (study PRJEB29026, sample SAMN07631240) | bioreactor metagenome | isolation source: Switchgrass digestor | place: USA: Dartmouth... | reverse complement strand
TCAATTTGTTGTAATTCTTTTTATCCTGATTCATGACTTTGACTCGAGTTTTATTTAATGCCCTACTGAATAGTTGATAAATATGGAATTTGTCAATGATGATTTCGGCTTTTGGAAAGACATCGTGGATCAGCGATATGTAAGGACTGTACATATCAATTACAATCGTTTTCACTGAATATCGAGCTTGTTTGGAATAACGTAAAAAGTAATCTTTTAACACATGTAACCTTCGGTCTTCAACGATATCAATGATTTTTCCGGTATCCGCATCGCAAAATACAAAAGACATGGCGCCCGCAGCTGATTTCACTGACTTGAACTCGTCAAAACATAGGTGTTTGGGGAGGTAGTTATAATTGGGCTTGTGGTATTCATAAAAACTGTTAACGATCCGATTAACCGTGGAATGAGAGACATTATGATGTTTGGCAATATCTTTTTCAGAAACCTTCTCTTTGGCATGTAAGGCAATCGCCACTTTGGTATGATTGGAAATACAACAATTTTTGTCCACAAGGTTTGTTTTTAAAGTAAAGGTGGCTTTACAGTGTTTACACAAATACCGTTGTTTACGTAGTTTTAAGTACGCATTAAAACCGGAAACACTGGGTATTTTAATGAGCGAAGTTTTAAAACCGTGCTTAATGATTTGTTCATCAAATACATGCCCGCAAGCATAGCAAGCCTCTGGTTGATAAGTCAGTGTTCCATGAAAAACTTTACATTGAACCCCTTTTATTGTTTCCTCTGTACAAAAACTTTTATCAAAATAGATATTTTCGTCTTTTATATTTAGCAAATTTCGTATAGAATGATGATGAGACATGTGACATTACTCCTTTAAATGTGGTTTGGCGATTACATTTTACCAGAGTATTGTCACTTGTCTCTTATTTTTTTGTTAAAAAATGGTGTCGGTTTTTAGTCACCAACACCAAAAATTATAGATCCTTATTTTTCAGATAATTGCAAATGCTATTGTTGACAGCATCTACATGATCATCCGGGAGGTAGGGGATGATTTCGACAGGGTGGAGAACCTGATGGAAAAGACCATGACAGTATTCGTAAAGGACCTGCCTAAGCGGCTGTAAAAGGGAACGACGTGGTAAGCTATTATGGTTTCATAATAGCTTGTCTTTAAGGAGAAAAATGAACGATTGTTTATTAATGTTCAGTTTTTGGAGGAGGTTATGGACAGATTAGCTGATGTCATTGTCAAGAAAAGAAGACTCATTTTTTGGATATTTGTCCTGCTGACTGTGCTCAGCGCCTGCTTTATCCCCGAGGTGGATATCAACTACAATCTGGCCAAATACCTTCCTTCTGAAATGAGAACAAGCAAGGCGCTGGAAATCATGGAGAAGGAATTTTCCCTGACCGGATCGGCGCGTGTCATGGTGGAGAATATCTCCCTCCCTGAAGCCGTTGCCATCAAACAGCGTCTGGCAGGGGTGGATGGCGTTAAGTCGGTTATATGGCTGGATGATGTGGCAGATATCCATAAGCCCCTGGAATATCTGGATTCCAAAACGGTTGAGAGCTATTACAAGGATGGGGCAGCGCTTTTCATGGTTGAATTTGATGAGGGTGACTACAGCCTGAACACCGGAAAAGCTGTGTCCGATATACAGGCCATTATTGGAGAGAAGGGAGCTGTCGGAGGTTCGGCTGTAACCACCAAATTCATGAGGGAAAGCACCATCAGGGAGGTTGTTTCGGCTGCCATCATCGCAGCGCCCATCATTTTCATCATTCTGCTCCTGACCTCCCATTCCTGGTTTGAACCATTCATTTATGTTGTGGTCATGGGGGTTTCTGTTGTCATCAATATGGGCACCAACGTGGTGTTCGGCAGCATCTCATTCATCACCCAGGCCAGTGCCGCCCTCCTGCAGTTCGCCATATCCATGGATTATGCCATCTTTCTGCTCCATCGATACAGGGAGGAAAAGGCGCGAGGCGTGGAACCCGAAACAGCCATGAAAAAAGCCATAATCAGCTCGTTTTCTTCCATTGGGGCAAGCTGCCTGACCACAGTCGCGGGGTTTGTGGCGCTTATGTTCATGCGCTACAAAATCGGTTTTGATATGGGTGCGGTCCTTTCAAAAGGGGTGCTGATAAGCCTGCTGACGGTCATCTTCCTGCTGCCCGGCATAACCCTTTTTACGGACGGACTGCTGGAACGGACACAACATAAGCCTTTGCTGCCGTCACTTTCAAAACTCGGGAGCGGGATAGTGCGTTATGGAGCCGTGGTGATTGTCCTGCTTGCCATAATCATTGTGCCGGCCTATCGTGCCCAGGCGTCCAATGCGTTCCTTTACGGGGAGAACGCCATGATTTCGGTTGAGGACTCCGAATTTGGTAAGAAGGTTGAACGGATAGATGAAAGGTTTGGCATCTACAATCCGCTGGTCCTGCTTGTGCCCAGGGGGAGCATTCCCGATGAGATCAGCCTTGCCGATGCTCTGATGGAAAAGGATTATGTTTCATCGGTCCAGACCATTGTTACCCTGGCAGATCCGGCCATTCCCAGGGAAATTCTGCCTGAGGCATTACTTGAGAACTTTACCTCACCAAACTATACCCGCATGATCATCAATCTGGACCTGCCGGTGGAAAGCGCAGCCACCCTCCGGGCGGTGGAGGAAATCGGACGGATGTCGTATGGGCATTATGGCGATGCATATTTCCTTTTGGGTTCATCCAGCAGCGTGTCCGATGTCAAGCAGGTGGTGGACCGGGACTATTCAACGGTCAGCCTGATATCCATCTGTGCCGTTGGGCTCATCATCCTCCTGACTTTCCGATCACTGACCATCCCTGTGCTGCTGGTTCTGGTCATCGAGACTTCCATATGGATGAATATGGCAGTTCCTTATTTCATGGATGAAAACTTGTCGTTTATCGGTTACCTGGTGGTCAGTGCCATCCAGCTGGGAGCTACGGTTGATTACGCCATTCTGATGACCAGCCGGTACATGGAAAACAGAAAGGCTTACAGCAAGAAGGAAGCAGCCATTAAAGCCCTGACCGATTCCGGATGGTCAGTCATCACATCGGCCATGATCCTGTTCGTGGCCTGCATGGGGGTTGGCGTGGCATCTTCCATCCGGGCGGTTTCAGAAATGATCCTGCTGCTGGGCAGAGGTGCCGCCATCAGCTGCGTGCTCGTATTCGTGCTGCTTCCGCAGCTTCTGATAATATTTGACGGCATGATCGGGAAAACAACCCTGAAGGCAAAGGAGCGGGATAAGTCTGTAAAGGAGGGGACATCCCTATGAGAACCAGAAGCAGAATTATGATTGTGACGGCAGTCATCATGGTTTTCATCATGCTTGCCGGTTTGAAGTCATCCGGCATTCGTGATGGCAGTGACCTTACGATTAACGCAGCGGGCGTTTCAGGGAATGCGGCCGCCGCGGGAGACATTATTGAGACCATAAGCAAGGATGAAACCGTGTATGCCCTTCTGAATGAGGACGGCTCGGTACGTTCCATCTATGTGGTCAACCATGTTAAGGTGCCCAGGGATGGGCTATATGTTGATTTCGGTGATTACGAGAAAATTGAGAGCCTGACTGAAGATATCCGACCCCAGGTTGAGGGCGACAGGATTCTCTGGGACCTCAAGGCATCCTACGGTGATTTCTTTTACCAGGGCAAACTGCGCGGGGGAGAACTACCCTGGACCTTCCGGATCCAATACTATCTTGACGGCAATCGCATCGAGGCCGGCGATTTGGCGGGCAGGAGCGGAAGAGTGGAGATGGAACTTCTGGCCATTCCCGACGAATCCGCACAACCTTACTTCAGGGAAAGGTTTGCCATGCAGATACAGGTACCGGTGAATCTGAACCGGATGACCATCGTCTCAGCCGAAGGTGCAACCCAGGTGATTGCAGGGCAGACCAATACGCTCACCTATACAGTCCTTCCGGGGGCTTCCGCTAGCTTCCGTATCGTAGTGGATGCCCACGGTTTTGAAATGGACAGCATTAATATCGGCATATCAGCCGTTGATTTTGGGAATACCCTTTCAGCCGGTATCTTCGGTCAAGGAATAGAAGATCTGAGCCAGGGCCTGGAAGACTGGGTTAAAGGGGCGGAATCCTTCAGAAATGGCCTTGTGGAACTGTCAAATGGCACGGGTAAATTGTCTTCCGGGCTCCATGAGCTGTCCTCGGGTAGCACCGAACTGTCAAAAGGACTGGAAGGGCTGGCGCAGGGCATGCGGCAATTGGATGCTTCCCTGGAAAGCCTTTCAGGAGGTTCGGGAAGCATCCGGGATGGGCTTTCTGAAATGGCATTAAGCGGTGAATCCATACTTGCCGGGTATCAGCAGCTGGCCCAGGGGATCCAGGCCGATCTCCCAGGAGAAGCTGAAAAGGCACAGCTTCGCATGCTGGCCCAATATGCTGCAGCCCCGGACAGCCCATACGCCCAGGCGGGCAGGCTGGCCCAATCCCTGCTCGACCAGATTGCCGGAATGGAACAACTATATCAGAACCTGACGGCGCTTAATGCCGGGCTTTCCCAGTATACCGAGGGCGTGTCAAAATTGTCTGAGGAATATAAAGGGCTTGACCAGGGGGTTTCGACACTTTCCCAGGCTTCCCGGCAGCTTCAGCAGGGTGTTTCCGGACTGGAGGAAGGCGCCAGGCAGTTGTCCGGCGGGTTGTCTGCCCTTGTAACCGGCATGGACAGGATGAATGAAAACGTAAAAAGCCTTCCCGGCCATGCCCAGGAACTGCTCGACGGCGGACTGGCCATAAAGCAAGGCATCGATACCGCCCTCTCCGGCCTGACGGGCCGGAATGGCAAGGAAGAAAAAGTTTTATCCTTTGCTTCACCTGACAAAGGGGTGGCCCATTCCGTGCAGTTCGTGCTAAGAACACCCGCTGTAAAGGTGCCTGAAAAAGAGAAGGATTCCACCCCGGAGACGGCAGCGAAAAAAAGCTTCTGGGAAAAGCTTATCGCCTTGTTTTCCTGAACCTGTACGCGTTAAGGTATATGACCTTTTCATAATTGGCAGCCCATAAAGAAAAGGAGAGGCATGATTACGAATCACAGCCTCTCCTGCCTTTTTGGCTAATCCTTTACTTCTTGCATTCATCCCTGACCGGCGGGCATTTCCGGGCAACCACATCGAAGGGACGCATCATGTCGTGGTCCTCATGCTCGAGGATGTGGCAATGATAGACATACCTTCCGGTATAGGGACCGAAGCGCATGATGAGGCGGGTCACATACCCGGGGTATGCCTGGATCGTGTCCTTCCAGCCCCTTTCGCCCGGCGAAGGCAGCTCGGGTTCACCGGTATACCGGATGTACCCGGTCTGGGCATAGAGCGCCGTATCAAAGGGGATCCTGTCCAGAACCTGGAACTGGATCTGGTGGACATGGAACGGATGGACACCCAATCCGGGGTTGATGAGCCTCCAGATTTCCGTTTCTCCCACAACCGGATCTTCTGTAACCCCGTCCATGTAGTCATGGTTGTTCAGAAGGAACAGGAACCGGTTGTAGCGGTCGGTTGTCACGTCGAATGAAATATCCCTCGTCCTGGTGGCGGCAAACTCGTCCATTCTGGGGATGCTGCTCAGGAACTGCGGGACAGTGCTGGTGTCCTCGGATGTCCTCTCAATCACCCTGAACTGCATGATCCTTCCGTCCGTGAACGGGTCGGGCTCCGCGCCGAAGTCAAAGGGCGTCCTGGCTGTGTTCAGGAGCGTGATGGTAGTACCAGCCGGCTGGCTGGAGAAGTCAATCACCAGGTCGCAGCGCTCTGCGGGCCCTATCACGATTTCATCGGTTGTGTAAGGTCTCTGGAGAAGCCCGCCGTCCGAACCGATCTGGATGAATGGCTGACCGTTGTCCAGTTTCATGCGGTAGAACCTCTCATTGGAAGCATTGAGCACGCGGAAGCGGTATTTCCTCTGCTCCACCTCAAGGTATGGCCAGGCCTTTCCGTTGACGATGATGGTGTTGCCCGCAAAACCCGGCGTGATGGATGGATCGGGAAAATCGGGCGGAGGATCCTGCACATCAACCGTTGAGGGATAGAACAGCGAGCCGTCGCTGTTAAAGCTCTTGTCCTGAATCACCAGGGGTATCTCATAGATGCCCGACGGGAGATTCAGTGCGCGTTCCGCTTCATTGCGGATGATGTACAATCCCTCAAGCCCGGCATAAACATTGAGGCGGGTGATGCCAAGGGCATGGTCATGGTACCAGAGCATGGCCGGACGCTGTTTGTTGGGGTAGGTGTAAACCTTCTGGGAGAACCTCGGCCCGCATTTTTTAAAACCGTTGGTGTACCAGGCGTCCGGGTATCCGTCGCTTTCAGGCTCAACCGACGCGCCGTGGAGATGGACCACGGTGCGCACCTCCGGCATATCGTGACCGGATCCGTGAAGCGTTCTGTCAACGGGCAGGAAATGCTTGTCCGGCAGTTCGTTTATCCAGAGTACCTGTGTGCATTCGCCTTCCTCCACTTCTATAGTGGGACCGGGGACTTGTCCCTCATAACCCCAGACCCTGGTGGGCGGAAGCTGGCTGTGGAACTGGTGGAAGAATTCTTTCATCCTCACCTCATAGTATGTTTTATCTTTACACCTTTCCAGGGGCTGCAGCACCCTTGGAATGGGCAGCGGATCCACAAATGGCCTTAAACTTATTCGCATTGATTCCCCTCCTTAATCGTTTTTCTGCTACATCCTATGCATTGTGGGACAAGTCTGTGCAGACCGGAACTCCTTGCAAAATACGCTTTGGCTTCAGGAAAACCATCCTGCGATACATAACCCGGGGACTTATTATGAATCCTATAGTTTGGCATTGAAATGTCTGGAATGCCTTTCGGCTGATGACAGAAAAGAGGGGTAGTACAGTGCCGATCATCCTTGTGGTAACCATACGCTCGCTGTTGGCTTTCCTGATACTCCTGGTGCTTATACGCATCATCGGGAAGCAGCAGGTCTCCCAACTGACCTTCTTCGATTATGTATTGGGCATCACCATCGGTTCCTTTGCCAGCACTTTGTCGGTACAGTTGAATGAGAATTCGCTGGCCACCATATGGGGCATGGTCATCTGGGCTCTGTTGGCCCTGCTTCTGGCTTTTGCCGATATCCATTGCCCATGGCTGCGTAAACTTGCCGAGGGCAAACCTTCGGTGGTGATTGAGAACGGCCACCTGAGGATCAGAAACCTGAAGAGACTGAGGATTACCATAGATGAGCTGATGTCACAGCTGAGGATTCAGGGTGTTTTCAATATCAGCGATGTGGAATATGCCATTTTTGAACCCAACGGACAGCTCAGCGTGCAAAAGAAATCCCAGAAGCAGCCGCTGACACCGGCGGACCTCAAATTGGATACCCAGTATGACGGACTGCCCGCCAACCTCATCGTGAATGGGCGCATACGGCAGGATACGCTTAATGCCTTGAAGCTTTCCAGGTCATGGCTGATGTTCCAGTTGGGCAGGCGGAATATCCGGGAGGTTGAACGGGTCATCCTGGCTCAGTTGGACACCAGGGGCAATCTGTTTGTTGATTTGGTGGATGACGAGAAGCCTTATGTCATCCATACCAGGGAAGAGGGGTGAAGAGCTTGAAAAAAGCAGTTTTTTATATGGCGATGTTCCTGATGCTCTCCGTTTTCCTCAGCTCCTGCACGCTCTTTATCGGCAGCATTGATAAAAAGAACGGGTTCAGCGAACATCTTGACGCCATGGAAAACCATATCAGGGACAACAATTGGGAGAAGGCGTTGGTTGAGCGGGAAGAGGCCTTTAAGGTATGGCAAAGGATAAAGCCCCTGCTGCAGCTCGATGTAGATCACGATTATGTGAACGACATTGAGGATTACTTCGTCATGCTGGGAGCCTATTTGGAAACACAAAACAAGTCCCAGGCTCTGGCCATGGTTTATCTGATCCGAGAAACCTGGGACAATCTCAGTGTCATGTGAGGCCCTTTTACCATGGTTTCAAGGCTTTATTCCACGGTTATATCCAGGTTGTCCTTTACGGCCTGCTTGAAGTCTGCGATGGCCTGCGCCCTGGTCTTCCGGCCTTCCGCGTATTCACCGACCTGCTGAAGCCAATAGCTGTTGATCAACACGTCGTAATGTGTGGCGTTATCACCCCTGGCAAGCCTGGCAGCCCGGTCAAAGACATCAAACATATCCTGGTAACCGAGAATATCTGTTTCTGCGGAAACCTTCCGCATGACCGTGCCGGACACTGCCGCCATCTGCTCGCCCTGCCGGTCGATTTGGCCATTGGCCCATAAGTATTGCAGGCCGGTCTCAGAAGTATCCAGGGTAATCCACCTGATGATTACGCCTAAGGCTTCCTTGTGCGGAGAGTGCTTATTGGCAAAGATCCATTCACCACCCCAGAAGAAGCCCACCGGAGGCTCACATACCGCCCAATCGCCATAGGTTCCTTCGCCGATTGCTTCACCGCCGCAGTTCCCCTTCAATACATAGTCCACAAACCATGATGGCCCCAGGTATCCAAAGACCTTCTTCGGACCGGCGTCTTTCATACCGGCATACCAATCATCGGTCCAACTGAGGGTATTATTGGTGTATCCCTTGTTATGGAGCTGTTTTGCCAGATCCAGGAAGGCCGCGCGCTTGGGGTCTATGGTCAGTTTGCCGTCAACGATCCAGGGTATTTCCGCGCTGTTATATACAGCGTACCAGATATCATCGTATCCGGACACGATGCTGTAACCCCTGGCTTTCAGCTTGGCCGCCGCTTCCAGGAATTTATCCCAGTCCGGTCCAATTTTATCTTTGATGGTCTCCGGGTCGTCGGTGCCCCAGACATCCTTTGCGATGGAACGACGATAGATGAAAGCGCCGCCGGTTCCTTCATAGGAAAGGGCTACGATCTCCCCGTCCGGATTGGTCCCCATATCCAGGACGTAACGGGCAATGTCGGCTTCTTTGACGAGAGTATCCATATCGAGGCCAAGGTCTTTGTACGGCGCCGCGTACCGGGCCATATCCCCTGCGGCATATTTTCTTATGTCTGCGGATTCGACAACGTAAATATCCGGCGCGTCATCACGCCCGGCGGTGAGGCTTTCGTCAAGCGCCACCGTATAGCTGGTACAAACCGTTGCAAAAGATTTCACATTGATCTCATAGGGGAAATCAGGGTGCAGTTCCCTGAATTTATCAAATATCACGGGATCGTATGGACAGTATATGTTGATAATGCTATCGCCGGGCGCATCCGGTGTGGTAGCAGCATCCGGGGTTGCATCATCTGCGGATTGGGGCGGTGGAATTTCCCCGGATACAGGCGGAGTCACATCCGGATTTCCCGGAGCGTACACGGCTGTTCCGCATCCTGACATGGTCATGAGAAGCAGAAAACATGTAAACAAGACTGCAAAGCGTTTCATGAAAGAACCTCCTCAAGTTTGAATGATAACCTTCATCAGCAAACTGGTAAAGATAGGGCTCCGCTCTGGGTGGGAGTGTGTGGTTTCTATTCCACATCTATGCCCAGATTGTCCATTACGGCCTGTTTAAAGTCCGTTATAGCCTGCTTCCTGGTTTTTCGCCCTTCCGCATATTCTCTTACCTGTTCACGAAAATACGCATTGATGAATTCATCGTATTGAGTTATGTTTTTACCGTTTGCGAGCTTTGCTGCCTTGCCGAATACCTGAAACATATCCTGATAACCGACAAAATCCGAGGTTCCGGAGACTTTCTGCATCACAGCGCCCGATGTGACCGCATTCCGTATCCCATCATCGAATAAGCCATTAGCCAGGAAATACTGAAAACCGGTCTCGGAACTGTCCAGGGTAATCCATTTGATTAAGTCGCCCAGCTCCTCTTTAAGCGGCGAGTTTTTATTGACAAAAACCCATTCGCCGCCCCAGAAGAAGCCCACAGGAGGTTCGCAAACAGCCCAGTCGCCGTAGGTGCCTTCACCCAGCTTTTCCCCGCCGCATGCCCCTTTTAAATTCAAAACATAATTGACGAACCATGAAGGCCCGAAGTAACCGAAGATTTTTTTCCCGCCGGCATCCATCATATCCGCAACCCATTCTCCCATCCAGGGTTCGGTGTTATTGGTGTACCCGTTGTCATGGAGCTGCTTTGCCAGGTCAAGGAAGGCCTCGCGCTTCGGATCAATGGTGAGTTTGCCGTCAACGACCCATGGTACTTCCGCACTGCCTATTACAGGCGGCCAAATATCCTCATATGAGGATAGGATGCCATATCCCCTGGCTTTCAGTTGGGCCGCAGCTTCCAGGAATTTATCCCAGCCCGGACCGATTTTGTCTTTGATGATTTCCGGATCGTCGGTGCCCCAGACATCCTTTGCAATGGAGCGACGATAGATGAAAGCACCGCCGGTTCCCTCATAACCGAGGGCAACGATCTGCCCCTCGGCATTGGTGCCCATGTCGATGACATACTGGGGGATATCGGCTTCCTTTATGAGATTATCCACATCGATCCCCAGCTCTTTGTATGGCAGCGCATAGTGGGATTGCTCCCCTTCGACATATCGCTTCATCTGTACGCTTTTTATGAAGTAGATATCGGGTGTCAGGTCATTGTTCGCTTTAAGACACTCATCCAGCGCCACATGGAAGTCGCCATCCATAGTGGCAAAGGTGTTAAACTTTAGATCATAGGGGAATTCAGGATGGAGTTCCTTATATTTTTCTACGATCCTAAACGAATCATATGATGCGCTGTAAACGTTGAGATGTTTTCTCGCAGGCGCATCCGGCCTGTTATCAGTATCTTTATCGGCACTATCTGCCGGTTCAGAAGGCACAGCATCCTCGGCTAGGGCAGGAGTTGTATCAGGGCTTCCCGGAACCTGGCTCGCTGTGTTGCATGCTGACATGGCTATGAGGATAAGACAAGAAAGCAATAGGGCTTTAAAACGTTTCATACGGGAACCTCCTTCTTTTATTCAGCTTTAATGCCAAGTTCGTTTTCTACCGCTCGCTTAAAGTCTGCTATAGCCCGTTCCCTTGTTTTCCAGCCTTCCACATATGTACGGACAGCAGTAAGCCAGTGATAGTTGATGGTTTCATCATACGGGCTTTTGTTCCTGCCGTTTGCAAGCCTGGCACACTTGTCAAGCATATCAAACATATCCTGGTTGCCCAGAAAATCCATAACGCCTGATACATTCCTCATAACAGTACCGGAAGGAACCGCCTCCAGATACCCATAATTGCCAGGGAAAGTGCCGCTGGCCCATGCATACTGGAATCCGTTTTCTGAACAGTCAAGGGTAATCCATTCGACCAGGCGGGCCAAATCCTCCTTAAAGGGTGAATGCTTGTTGACGAAGATCCAGTTGCCGCCCCAGAAGAAACCCGCCGGAGGTTCGCACACCGCCCAGTCGCCATAGGTTCCTTCCCCGGGCTTTTCGCCGCCGCATGAATTTTTTATGACATAGTTAATCAGCCATGCCGGGCCGAAGTACCCGAAGACTTTCTTTGGTCCGGTATCCATCATGTCGGCAAACCAGTCGTCTCTCCATGGGATCGTATGGTTAATGTATTCGTTATCATAAAGACGCTTGGCGATGTCAAGGAAGGCTTCTCGCGCAGGGTCTATATATAACTTGCCGTCAATAACCCAGGGCTTTTCCGCACTGCCTTCGACGCAATACCAAACGTCATTGTATCCGGACACGATGGCATATCCCTTATTTTTTAACTCGGCTGCTGCTTTGAAAAACCTGTCCCAGCCGGGACCGATTTTGCTTTTGATGATTTCAGGGTTGTCGGTACCCCAAACATCCTTGGCGATGGAGCGGCGATAGATGAAAGCGCCGCCGGTTCCCAGATAACCGAGGGCAACCACCTCACCGTCAGCGTTTGTACCCATATCAATGACATACTGAGGAATATCTGCCTTTTTCAAAAGATTATCCACGTCAAGCCCAAGTTCCTTATAGGTTGCCGCATACCGGGATTTGTCCCCCTGAGTATATGCCTTCACATATGAGCTCTCAATGCAATAGATATCAGGCATATCATCATTGTCGGCCTCAAGCAGTTTGTCAAGGGCCGGATAATATTCATCAGGCAGGACGCTTAATTCTTTTGTCCTGATTTCATAGGGAAAATCGGGATGCAGTTCCTTATATCGCATAACGATTTGATAGAGTTCCTCTGTTGCCCAATAGACATTGATGAAATTTCTGCCGGGGGAATGCGGGGCTGTTTCGGAATCCTCATGAGGATCATCCGCAGCATCGTTGCTATCGTTAGCGTTATCATTGATGATGCCGGGATCAATAACTGTGTTTTCAGCGGTATGTTTGATGGGATCATCAAGCAATTCTGCCGGGACAAAGTCTTCGGATGCCACCGGAATATCCGGGTCTTCCGGACCGGCATTCATCCTGCCGCATCCTGACAGCGATATCATGATCATAAAACCCAGTAACACGGCTGCAAAACGCTTCACGACGGAACCTCCTTGTGGGTGGTATGCCTGTCCCGTGCATCGATCCCTGGAACAAGGCATCGTGTATGGTTAATGATATTATAGCATTATTTGTAAGTCTTTTAAAAGATTTATAACGCGTCCGTCATTGATTAGGCTATTGACGGATGTATCAGGGAAAGGTATAATCCATATTAATAAATTGATATTATCATTATAATAACAAGTGAGGGTATACGGAGCCATGAGCCGTAATCAAGCTGTGAACAAGATGGGCCTCACCGAAGAAGAGTTTTTGGCCAGTTACGATCCTGCAAAGTACGACAGGCCTTCAGTAACAGTTGACATGCTTATTTTCACGGTAACCAACGAAGTGAGCGACAATTACAGAAAGCTCCCGGAAAAGGCGCTGAAACTTCTGATGATCAAGAGGGGAGATCACCCCTGCATTGGTCAATGGGCTCTGCCGGGAGGTTTTGTCGGCATGCACGAGAGCCTGGAGGAGGCCGCCTACAGGGAACTCAAGGAAGAAACCGGTATTGAAAATGTCTATCTGGAACAACTGTATACCTGGGGTGATCCCAACAGGGACCCGAGGACCAGGATCATCAGCACCTCGTACCTGTCGCTGACCGACAGCTCCGTGCTGGACATCAAAGCCAGCGATGATGCCGATGATGCCCGGTGGTTTACGGTAACCTACAGGGTCTTCAAGGAAGAAAAAACGATGGACGGAGACAATACAACCTGTGAGCGCTATTGCCGGCTGACCCTCCATCATGAAAATGAGACCCTGACGGCTGTGCTCAAGCAAACCCTGAAAACCGAAGGGAAGATCAGCCGGTGGGAGACCACCATTGAGGATCCGGGCGGAATCGCCTTTGATCATGCGCGGATCATTGCGTACGGGATTGAGCGCCTGAGGAACAAGGTGGAATATACGGATATTGCCTTCAACCTGATGCCGCAGTACTTCACCCTGACCGAGCTCCAGCAGGTATACGAAGTCATCCTGGACAGGGAGCTTCTCAAGGCCAATTTCCGGAGAAAGATAGCCGACCGGGTTGTGGAAACCAACCGGTATAAAAAGGATGCGGGACACAGGCCGTCCAAGCTCTATATGTACCGGGGAATTCTGAATGCTGAAGACTGGGAGAGAGGGAGCGGCTGAACCAATATCCCGGTTGACGTGCATGGCCGGCAGGATATCGGCCGGTGTCGCTGAAATACTTATCAAAAACTGAAATCTGACAGAAAGAGGCGCAAATCATGGAAGGAAAAAACCTGACAATGCTGACTGACTTTTACGAACTCAGTATGGGAAACGGCTATCTGAAGAATGGCCTCGGGGAACGGACGGCCATATTCGATATGTTTTTCAGAAAAGTGCCGGATAACGGTGGTTTTGCCATAATGGCCGGCGTGGAGCAGCTGATCGAGTATCTGAAAAACCTTGAGTTCAAGGATGAGGATATCGCCTTTCTTCGCCAGAAGGGGTGCGACGAAGCCTTCCTGGACTATCTGAAGAACTTCCGTTTCTCCTGTGATGTATGGGCAATCCCGGAAGGTACGCCCATATTTCCCAACGAGCCCATCGTGGTGGTCAGGGGGCCGGTTATTCAGGCACAGCTCATTGAAACCATGATCCTTTTGACCATCAACCACCAGTCGCTGATTGCCACCAAGGCCAACCGCATCGTGCGCGCCGCCAAGGGACGTCCGGTGGTTGAGTTCGGCTCCAGGAGGGCCCAGGGCTACGACGGGGCCATCTATGGAGCCCGGGCTGCCTATATCGGCGGATGCATCGGAACTTCCTGCACCATCTGCGAGAGGGAATTCAATATTCCCGCCATGGGGACCATGGCCCACAGTTGGATCCAGATGTTCGATTCCGAGCTGGAGGCTTTCAAGGCCTATGCCAGGGCCTATCCGGATAACTGCGTCCTGCTGGTGGATACCTACAATGTCCTGAAATCAGGGGTCCCCAATGCCATCCGCACCTTCAACGAGGTGGTTGTGCCCATGGGCTACAGGCCGAAGGCCATTCGGATTGATTCGGGCGATATCACCTACCTGTCCAATGTAGCCAGGAAAATGCTGGATGAAGCCGGTTTCCCGGATTGCAGGATCATGGCCTCAAACTCGTTGGATGAGTATATCATCCGTGACATCCTGATCCAGGGAGCGAGGGTGGATATGTTCGGCGTCGGCGAACGCCTGATCACATCACGCTCGGAGCCGGTATTCGGCGGGGTTTACAAACTGGCCGCCATCATCGAAGGGGACAAAATCATCCCCAAGATCAAGCTGAGCGAGAATGTGGGCAAGATAACCAATCCCGGTTTCAAGCAGGTCTGGCGACTTTACGACAGGGAAAGCGGCAAGGCCCTGGCCGATGTTCTGACCCACCATGACGAGGTCATTGATGATACACGGCCTTACGAGATTTTCGACCCCGACTATACCTGGAAGCGCAAGACCCTGGTGAATTTCCGGGCCAGGAAACTACTGGAGCCTATCTTCATAAACGGCGAGTGCGTCTACCAGAGCCCGCCGCTCAAAGCTATCCGGCAATACTGCATGGAGCAGATTGATAGTCTTTGGGATGAAGTGAAGCGCTTCGAGAATCCTCATGAGTACTATGTGGACCTGTCCAAACCCCTGTGGGATACCAAGAATAAGCTGCTTGAAAAATACTCGGTCGTTTGAGCGGACAAAAGAGCAATGATTACCGGCAGGGCTTCCCGAAAAACGTTTCCAAACGCAGGGAATCGACCCTGCTGCGATGTTTCAGATAATTGCATGCGTGTTTGGGGCGACTGATGCTCCGTGGTGAAAGGGGGATGTCCATGGATCTCAACTTTGAAAACCTGCTGTACGCTTTTGGTCTGACGCTGCTTGCGGGTTTGTCCACAGGAATCGGAAGCGCACTGGCCTTCTTTGCCAAAAAGACGAATACCCGGTTCCTTTCGGTGGCATTGGGTTTTTCGGCCGGCGTCATGATCTATGTGTCCATGATAGAAATCTTTTTCAAGGCCAAGGATTCCCTGATCAGGGTGTATGGGGAGAAAACGGGGTCATGGATAACCGTGGCGGCATTCTTTGGCGGAATGCTTTTGATCGGGCTGATTGACAAACTGGTTCCGTCCACTGAAAATCCTCACGAATGCCGCATGATCGAGGACATCAACTCGCCTGAGGCGGCCAAATGCCAGGGTGTCCTGATGCGGATGGGGCTGTTTACGGCGCTGGCCATTGCCATTCACAATTTTCCCGAAGGCCTTGCCACCTTTACCTCCGCCGTCAAGGATCCCACGCTCGGCGTTGCGATAGCGGTGGCCATAGCCATCCATAATATTCCCGAGGGAATAGCGGTTTCCGTGCCTGTCTACTATGCAACGGGCAGCAGAAAAAAAGCTTTTTCCCTCTCGTTCCTGTCAGGCCTGTCGGAACCCCTGGGTGCCATCATCGGCTACCTGATCCTGTATCGGTTCTTCAATGATGCGGTTTACGGAATTCTTTTCGCCGGCGTTGCAGGCATCATGGTCTTTATTTCTCTGGACGAACTGCTGCCAACGGCACGCGAATACGGCGAGGCCCATCTGTCCATTTATGGCCTGGTGGCAGGCATGCTCGTCATGGCTGTCAGCCTGTTGTTGTTCATCTAGCCCAGGAAAACCGAAAAAGGTTTTATACAGCCATTATACCCGGGAAGCCCATATGGGGAACGTTCCTGGGTATACTATTTTTTGACAGATTATCCGCGAGAATTCCTAATTTTTTGATTCAACCTGGTCAGGAGTTGGTAAATAGCATCAGGCATCTAAAGCCCGCCCACTATGTATACAGAAAGTAGGTTGACGGATGATGAACGTTTTCAGGAACTCAAGAAATATTTCAAGACCGGAGGCGGCATGTCGCAATGGTTTTACAGCATACGGACCCGGTTGCTTGCGGCAGTGCTGTTCATGATTATTCCCATTGTTTTCCTGGGCTTGTTTTCGTATAACCGGGCTTTTAAGTCCATCAGGCAGACTGCCGAGGAATCCACCTTTCAAATCATTGAGCAGGTCGGAAAATACCTGCAGCTTTCCTATTCGGGCGTGGAAGCCGATTGCAACCAGATTATCATGAATACCAATTTCATAAAGTATGTCACCGCCAAGGAGGACGATGCAAATCTCCAGATGAACCTGACTGAATTCATGTCAAGCATCAAGCTGGAGAATGCGCTGATCGATGACATCATTCTCCTGCTGGAAGGGAAAAAACCTGTATCGGCCTCCTTCAGGAAGGTGGAAAAGGCAGCCCTGGAAAACATAAAGGATGGGCAACTGTTCAGCCTGGCAAAGGAGAAGGACGGTTATGCCTTCTGGGTCGGATCCCTTTATGAACTTGAGGGCCAGGTGCCCGCCATGGCATCCTATGCCATGGCGCTGGCAAGGCTCATCAAGAATCCCTATACCTCTGAGATACAGGGAATCATTGTTATTACCGTGAAAACCAACCTGGTTTCCAATGCGCTCATGGACGTCCAGCTGGGAGACGGCAGCGAACTGCATCTCATCAGTCCGGACGGCCGGGATATAGCCTATATGATGAAGGACGGTGCCAGCGAGGTTATGGACACCTCCGTCCCGGAGAACCAGGTGGTCAACACTGCCCTTTATGCTGATATTGTTGCCAATGAAGCCGGAAAGGGTTCCGAAGTCACTGCATACAAGAACGGCGAGTATCTTACCGTATACAGTACCATTGGAGAAACCGGATATAACCTGGTCGGCCTGATACCCACGTCGAATTTCTCAGCCAGGGCGGCGGACATCCGCCAGATCACCCTGATTCTGACCGTCCTGGTTTCGGCTTTCGCTGTTGCCGTCGGCCTCCTGATGGCAATAGGGATAAGCCGGGCTGTGAGCCATGTCTTGCAGGTATCCAGGCAAGTCTCCGAGGGTGATCTGACCGTAAGGTTTAACGGCGGGCGCAGGAATGAGTTTGGCACCCTGGCCAAGGCATTCAATGTCGTGATAGAGAATATGAGGCACATGATCGGGAATGTCACCGAATCGGCCTCACAGGTGAATGCGTCCGCCCAGACCATAGCCGACACTTCCAGGGAAGCGGCTGTTGTGTCCCGGGAGGTTGCCAAGGCCGTGGAGGAGATTGCTGCCGGAGCTGCGGATCAGGCCGGGGATGCGGAACAGTGCAATAAGAAAATGGGGGATCTCGAAGAAAGGATCAACGCTGTTTCGGGATATGCCAATGAAATCGGCACTTTCACTTCGGAAACCATTCGCCTGACAAAACAGGGACTGGCTGCCGTGGAAAATCTCGAAAACGCCTCGAAGGAGACCACAGAAATCGGACAGGCGATCATATCGGATATCCAGGCGCTGGATAAGAACTCACAATCCATCGGCAAGATCATCGCGGTGATTGATCAGATTGCGGACCAGACAAACCTGCTTGCCCTTAACGCTGCCATTGAAGCGGCAAGGGCCGGAGAATCGGGAAGAGGATTCGCAGTTGTTGCCGATGAGATCCGGAAACTGGCTGAGCAATCGGTAACCGCTACCGGCGAGATCGCCAGGATTATCGAAAGCAATCGCAGTCAAACAGCTCAGTTGGCTAAAAGAGCCCTCTCGGCCAACGAAACTATCAGTTCCCAGAATAAAGCGGTCAGCGATACCACGGAAACGTTCAACAGGATATCGGCCTCCATGGATCAGCTTGCCGCCAAGGTTGAGCAGATCCTCAACGGAATTACCGACATGAACCTCTACAAAACGGACGTGCTGCTGGCCATTCAGAATATTTCCTCGGTATCCCAGCAGATCGCCGCTTCCACCCAGGAGGTGACCGCATCCTCACAGGAACAGCTTTCGGCTATCGAGCAGCTGTCCAGGTATGCGGAGCAGCTTGAAACAGTTGCCAGGGTACTGAACGATTCCATCAGCAAGTTTAAAATGGAATAGGAAAAAGTCCGGTCTTTTGGACGAATACGCGAAAAAGGGGCTAAAAGAGAACTAACCCCTCCGGAACAGGTGTTCCGGAGGGGTTAGCTTATGGTGGGACTTACTGGACTCGAACCAGTGACCCCTACAATGTGAGTGTAGTGCTCTCCCAGCTGAGCTAAAATCCCGACAAAGCGATTATACAGCAACCGCCGGTAAAAATCAATCTGGGGTTTTTGGCTGTTTTGGGCTGCTTTCTGCTGATAAAGGCCATCACAGTATAATGATGCCTTCAGAAGCCTTATAGCTGAAAATAGCGCCTGGCGTTGTAGTAGGAAATATCCTGTACCATTCTTCCCAGCAGCGTCATATCGTTGGGGGCCTCTCCGTTTTCTACCCAGGTTCCCAGGAGGTTACAGAGGATTCTCCTGAAATATTCATGCCTGGTGTAGGAAAGGAAGCTTCTTGAATCGGTGAGCATGCCCACAAAACGGCTTAACAGTCCCATACTGGCCAGCGCGGTCATCTGGCGTACCATGCCGTCCTTCTGATCATTGAACCACCAGCCCGATCCAAACTGAATTTTGCCCGGTATGCCATCCCCCTGGAAACATCCTGCCAGGGTGGTTATCATCTCGTTATCCCTCGGGTTGATGACATAGAGGATGGTCTTCGGCAGAAGGCCGTTTCTGTCCAGGGCGTCCATGTATCTGGCCAGGGGTCGTGAATAGATATCATCCGACATCATGTCATACCCGGTGTTCGGGCCCAGCTTTTCGAACATCCGGGTGTTGTTGTCGCGCTGGGTGCCGATATGGAGCTGCATGACCCATCCCCACTCGGCATATTGCCTGCCCAGAAAGAGCATGATCCTTGTCTTGAACAGGGCAATCTCATGCCCGGTCAGTTCCTCGCCTGCCAAGGCCTTCCGGAAAACCGTTGCGGCTTCCTTCTCGGTTCCCGGAATGAATACAGGGGGTTCCAGGCCGTGGTCCGACAGCCTGCACCCGTTTTCGTGGAAGTAGACGATCCGGCTTTCCAGGGCAGCCAGAAAGTCTTCAAAGGAACGAATCGGTATGCCGGATGCCGCCGAAAGCAACTGCACGTAGTCCCTGAAATCCGGCTTTTCAATGTTCACAGCCCGGTCCGGCCTGAAGGTAGGTAGCACCTTGATATCAAAGGTCGGATCGAATTGGAGCTGCTTGTGGTATTCCAGGGTATCCACAGGGTCATCGGTGGTGCAGATGACTTCAACGCGGGATTTTCTGATGATACCGCGCGCGGAGAAATCCGGCTGACTGAGCCTTTTATTGCAGTGTTCCCAGATGGCCTCGGCGGTGTCAGGACCGAGAAGCAGGTCGATATCGAAATAGCGCTTGAGTTCCAGATGGGTCCAGTGATAGAGGGGATTGCCGATAAGGTAAGGCACGGTTTCCGCCCATTTGAGGAACTTCTCCTTGTCCGGAGCGTTTCCGGTAACGGCGTTTTCCTCAACGCCATTGGTGCGCATGGCCCGCCATTTGTAATGATCTCCGCCGAGCCAGACCTCGGTGATATTGCGGAAACGTTTGTCTCGGGCGATCTCTCCGGGATCCAGGTGGCAATGGTAATCGATGATGGGAAGATGCGCTGCGTATTCGTGGTAGAGAATCCTGGCCGTTTCGTTCTGCAGAAGGAAATCTTCATGGATAAACCGGGACATGCCAACCCCTCCAAATCTCACAGGAATAGAAGTGCCAGAAACCGGGGATAATAAGTATTTTCCCGAATGCGATGCGCACAGGAATGACTCATATAAACCGGTATCATGCGTCAAACAGTTCGGACAGCAACGCGGCTACTGCTCCCGGCCCGGAAACCATGCGGGCAAAATACTGCAGGACCTTATCCGCCAGGCCGGCGTCATAAAGGCTGACGCCGAAAAGTTTTGGATCGTTCAGGATGGGACGCAGCCGGTCCTCAAAAGGACCCGTTGCGCCCAGGGCAATGCCTTCCAGGTGCTGCTTCACCTGATCCAGAAGCGGATCGGGGCTTGGCTCAAAGGTCCGGCCGCTATCGTCGATTCCCATCAGGTAACGGCACCATCCGGCAAAGACCAGGGGAATATAGGTGAGGTGGGAAGCACCCTCGCCGGACTGCATATAGGCCTTGAGGGTTTCGCCGAAGCGGATGGGCAGTTTCTGGGAAGTGTCGGTGGCGATACGCTGCGGCGTATCGGGGACAAAGCGGTTGGGCAGCCGAATCTGGATGACTTCCCGCAGGAACTCGCCGGGATTGATGATGCCCGGATCCACTACCACCGGCAGGCCCTCGTCGTAGCCAATCCTTTCCACCAGCCTTCTAAGCCGTGGATCCGCCATCTCCGCAGAAATGGAGGTATAGCCAAGCAGGCAGCCGAATATGGCCAGGGCGGTATGGAGCGGATTCAGGCAGGTACAGACCTTCATCTTTTCCACCCGGTTTACCGTATCCCGGTCGGTGAAGATGACACCGGCCTTTTCCAGGGGCGGCCGTCCGTTGGGGAAGATATCCTCAATGACGAGATACTGGGGCTCCTCCGCATTCACGAAGGGAGCCGCGTAGGTCTTTTTGTCGGTGCAGATGATCTCGGTGCTCTCAAAGCCTTCCTTTTCCAGCTGGTTCTTGATATTTTCATCAGGGCGCGGCGTGATCTTGTCGATCATGCTCCAGGGGAAGGCTGCCTTTCCGGGGTCATCCACGTATTCGGGAAAGCCGGGTTCCACCAGGCCGCGATTCGCCCATTCACGGGCAAAGGTGCTTATGGCATGGTAAAGCTTTTCGCCATTATGGGAGCAATTGTCCATGCTGACCCAGGACAACGGCAGTTCGCCGGCCTTATATCTTTCGTAACACAGGGAAGCGATCTTGCCCATGAAGCTGACAGGGGATGCGGGTCCTGCGCTGAAGTCCTCCAGAACTTCGGGATAATACCGGCCTTGTGGATCGGATACACTATAGCCCTTTTCGGTAATGGTAAAGCTGGCCATCTGGAGGGATGGCTTACGGAAGATTTCCTTCAGTCTTTGCCAGTCGGATGCGGCGTCTGTGTCCGCCACCAGCGATTCTGTCACGCTGGCGACCACCCGCTTTTCGATCCGTCCGTCGGGCTTCAGCACCACAAGGAGGCTCAGATCATCGTAGGGTTTGTACAAACGCCGGATGATTTCGTAATCATATCCCTCGCAGACGATGATCCCCTTCCGGCTTAAGCCGGCATCCAAAAGCTGTTGTTGCAGTACGGCCGGAAAAGCCCTGAAAATGTTGCCTGCACCAAAATGAACCCATATGGGTTCATCGATTGTGGCTTTCCTGATTTTTTCACGATCAAAGGCAGGCAAAACATAGCCTGCCTTCTGCCAGACAGGCCGGTTTTTCAGTTCGGAGTCACACAGTTTCAAAGCCCTCATCTCCGTTACATCATGCTCAGGAAATCCTTGATAAGGAAATTATCTTCGGACTGCAGCCTGAAGTACTCAGGATATTTCTGCATCAGTTCCTTCTCCTCAACGATGATCCTTGAGGAATGGTCTTTAAATAAGGAAATTGCCTCCTGCACATCGCCCTTGACAATGCTGTCCAGAATCTTTTTGTGTTCGTCAATGACCTTCGTGATAATGGGTCTCTCCCAAAGGGATATCAGTCGTATGCGCCTGTAATGACCGGACATGCTTTGAATGATCTCCCAACAGGTGTTCTTCTCAGTGGTGGTGAAGAAGACCTTGTGGAACTCGTCGTCATATTCCTGGAGTGCGATCAGATCGTTGTTTATGACGCATTCCTTCTGCATGTCCAGGATGCTCTGCAGGCGGACAATATCGCTCTCCTTCTTGATGCCCATGAACATCTCAATAGCCCGTAGCTCCAGGCTTTCCCTCAAAAACCTTTCTTCTTCAACGCGCTTGAGATCAATCTTCGAAACACTGGTACCTTTTTGGGGAACAACATCCACCAAACCCTCCTTGGCCAGCTTGATCAGCGCGTCCCTCACGGGAGTCCTGCTCACGTTGAGCTTTTCTGAGATCGTTTTGATGTTCAGAGGCTCACCCGGCTTCAGGTTGAGGGTGATAATGTTCTTGCGGAGACTGTAATAGACGCCGTCCCCAATATTAAAGGATGAGTGCTTTTGCAACAGGGCCCGATCAGATATCATGGCAAATCTCCTCGCTCGTAAGAATTGGTCGAATGTTCACTAATATAGTAACATGTCAGTAATAATTATACTATATCTTTTTAGTCCGGGCTGAACCAATTCCAGGTGCAGGGAGAAAGCATGCCTTACCTGTTACCCGGGAAGGAAGCCCTGCTGAGCCTATCCATCTTTGAGATGGCTTCCCAAAGACCGTTCAGATATGTCGCACCCAAAGCCCTGTCGAAAAGCCCGTATCCCGGCATGGCTTTTTCGCCCCAGATGGCTCTTCCGTGATCAGGACGGAAAGGACCATCAAAACCGATGTCATAGAATGCTTTCATGATCTCAAACATGTCCAGGGAGCCGTCTTCCGACAGATGTGCCGCCTCATCGAAGCTGCGTGGCCCCTGATGTTTGAGATTCCTGACATGGGCGAAGAAAATCCTTCCCTTGAGCGATCGGATGATTTCGGGAATATTGTTCTCCGGATTGGAGCCAAGGGATCCGGTGCAGAGGGTTACGCCGTTGCAGGGGCTGCCAACGGCATCAAAAAGCTTGTTCAGGTTTTCCAGGTTGGTGACGATTCTGGGAAGCCCAAATACGGGCCACGCCGGATCATCGGGATGGACAGCCATCATGATGTCGTATTTTTCGCAGGTGGGCATGACGGCTTTCAGGAAGTATACCATATGCTCAAAGAGCTTCTGATCGTCCACATCGCTGTATAGTTCGAACAGTTTGCGGATATCGGCCAATCGCTCAGGCTCCCAGCCGGGGAGGATGAATCCGTTGGATCCCGAGTCCATCCTGCTGAATATCCGCGTTGGCTCGATCCTGTCTATGACCGACTGCTCATAGGACAGGACGGTGGTTCCATCCTCGCGGGGCTTGGCCAGATCGGATCTTACCCAGTCAAATACCGGCATGAAATTGTAGCATACAAGCCGGATATCACAGGCTGCGAGCCTTTCCAGGGTTTTGATGTAGTTTTCTATGTACCGGTCCCTTTCGGGAAGCCCAGCCTTGATGGCATCATGGACGTTAACGCTTTCGATGCCCAGAATTTTCAATCCGTAAGATTCCACTTCCTCTTTCAGTGCCTGTATGCGCTCAAGGGGCCACTCATCTCCTGCCGGAACATCGTACAGGGTTGTGATGACGCCCTTTACTCCGGGGATTTGTCTGATCTGTTCCAGCGTAACGCTGTCATAACCGGTACCAAACCATCTCAAAGTCAGCTTCATACACAATTCTCCATTCCTGCAGCAATCCTGTACGCGCTGCCATATGATGCGGAGGCATTTCCAGGGTAAAGAAGCCTTCCTTTGTATATTAACATACTAATATATCTGAGGCAATGGTTTTGGCCGAATTTATGCAGAAAAAGTTTCGCCGACGCCCATTTGTGAATATTGGTATCAATTATGGCAATAATAGTATGTTGTATCAAACTACCCAAAACACAAAGGAGACTTGACATATGGCAAGACTGGAAACCATGGACGGCAACCAGGCTGCTGCCTATGCATCCTATGCTTTTACTGAGGTAGCGGCCATCTATCCCATAACTCCCTCGTCTCCCATGGCGGAAACCGTTGATGAATGGTCGGCCCATGGGAAGAAGAACCTGTTCGGACAACCTGTGAAAGTGGTGGAGATGCAGTCGGAGGCCGGCGCTGCCGGTGCCATGCACGGCTCCCTTGCCGCAGGCTCCCTCACCACCACCTATACGGCCTCCCAGGGACTTCTTTTGATGATACCCAACATCTACAAGATGGTCGGAGAGCTCCTGCCCGGTGTATTGCATGTATCGGCCAGGGCCATTGCGACCCATGCCCTGTCCATCTTTGGTGACCACCAGGATGTGATGGCCTGTCGCCAGACCGGCGCGCCCATGCTGGTGTCCTCCAACGTCCAGGAGGTTATGGACCTGGCCTGCGTGGCCCATCTGGCCGCCATCAAGTGCAGGCTTCCCTTCATTCACTTCTTTGACGGTTTCAGGACCTCCCATGAGTACCAGAAGATCAGTGTCATCGATTACGAGGATCTGGAGCGGATCCTGGACTATGATGCCATCAAAGCCTTCAGGGAAAGCGCGCTGAACCCTGAGCATCCCAAGATCAGGGGAACGGCCCAGAACCCGGACATCTACTTCCAGGGCCGGGAAGTCCAGAACCGGTTCTTTGATCAGGTGCCCAAAATCGTGGACAAGGTGATGCAGGATATCCACAGCATTACCGGGCGGCTATACAGGCCTTTCGACTATTACGGCGCCAGGGATGCCGAATACGTGATCGTGGCCATGGGCTCGGTTTGCGACACCATTGAGGAGACGGTGGATTACCTGATGAACCGGGGCGAAAAGGTAGGCCTCATCAAGGTCCGCCTGTACCGGCCCTTCTCTGCAAAGCACTTCTTTGATGTGCTGCCCAGAACCGTCAAACGCATCGCCGTCCTCGACAGGACCAAGGAACCTGGCGCAACCGGAGAGCCCCTCTATCTGGATGTGGTCAAAGTGTTCTACGATAAGGGCGCAAAGCCCCTTATCGTTGGCGGGCGCTACGGACTGGGATCCAAGGACACAAGGCCCTCGCAAATCCTGGCTGTGTTTGAAAACCTCAAGCAGAAGATACCCAAGGATCATTTCACCATCGGCATCGTAGATGATGTGACAGGAACATCCCTGCCTGAGGGCGAACCGATAGAGACCACACCTGCGGGTACCATCAGCTGCAAATTCTACGGCCTGGGTTCGGACGGAACGGTGGGGGCCAACAAGAGCGCCATCAAGATTATCGGGGATAATACCAACCTGTATGTTCAGGCTTATTTCTCCTATGACAGCAAGAAATCAGGCGGAACCACGGTCTCCCACTTAAGGTTCGGGCCCAAACCGCTGCGATCACCCTATCTGGTTTACAGAGCCGATTATATCGCCTGCCATAATAAATCCTTTATTTATAATTATGACATCTTAAAAGGCCTGAAGCCGGGCGGCACCTTCGTGCTGAACTGTCCCTGGACGCCGGAGGAGCTTGACAAGGAGCTGCCGGCGTACCTGAAGCGCTTTATCGCCAGGGAGAAAATCAGGTTCTATATCATCGACGCCATCAGCATTGCGGGTGAAATCGGCCTGGGCAACAGGATCAACATGATCATGCAGGCGGCCTTCTTCAAACTGGCCAATATCATTCCCGTGGAGGACGCGGTCAGGTACCTGAAGGATATGATCGAAAAAATGTATGGCAAAAAGGGCCAGAAGATCGTGGACATGAACAAAAAGGCAGTGGATATGGGCATTGAAAGGCTTGTTGAAGTGGAGGTTCCCGAGTCCTGGAAAGATGCCGAAGATGAGCAACAGCCCGTCAAGGATGAGCCCGAATTCATCAAGCGGGTCCACAAGGTTATGTCCAGGATGGAAGGCGACGAGCTGCCCGTCAGCGCCTTCAAGGGCATGGAGGACGGTTCCTGGCCGTCGGGAACCACGGCCTATGAAAAGCGCGGCATAGCCGTGATGATCCCTGAATGGCAGATCGATAACTGCATCCAGTGCAACCAATGCTCCTATGTGTGCCCCCATGCCACCATCCGTCCGTTCCTGCTGGACGAGGAGGAAAAGAAACGGGCGCCGGAAAGCTTCCTGACCAAGCAGGCCACCGGCAAAGGCCTTGAAAGCTACCAGTACCGCATCCAGGTGACTCCGCTGGACTGCACGGGATGCTCCAACTGCGCCAATGTCTGCCCGGCCAAGGAAAAGGCGCTTATCATGAAGCCGGCGGAGGAACAGATCCTTGCCCAGGCGGAGAACTGGGAGTTTGCCATGACGGTGAGGGCCAAGGAGAACGTGATGAACCCCAGGACCGTAAAAGGCAGCCAGTTCTTAAGGCCTTTGCTGGAATTCAACGGCGCCTGCCCCGGCTGCGGCGAAACGCCCTATATCCGCCTGTTGACGCAGCTATTCGGAGACAGGATGATGATCGCCAATGCCACCGGCTGCTCATCCATCTGGGGAGCCAGCGCCCCTTCCATTGCCTATACCACCAATGCGGAGGGCAAGGGTCCGGCCTGGGCCAACTCCCTGTTTGAGGACAACGCCGAGTATGGCTACGGCATGTATCTTGGCGTCAGGCAGATCCGTGAGAAGCTGGCAGAGTTGATGCAGGAAGCCCTGAAGACCGATCTGCCGGAGGATGTTAAGGAGGCCTTCAGCAGATGGCTTGAGGCAAAAGACGATGGCGAAGCCTCAAAAGCGGCTTCCAGGGCTGTTCTGGATGCCATCAAGGATAAATGGAAAAAGAGCGATCTGTTACGGCAGATCATGGAGCGAAAGGATTTCCTGGTCAAGCGATCCTTCTGGATCATCGGAGGGGACGGCTGGGCCTACGACATCGGGTTCGGCGGCCTGGACCATGTCCTTGCCATGGGGGATGACGTCAACCTGTTCGTGATGGATACCGAGATCTACTCCAACACCGGCGGACAATCCTCCAAGGCGACGCCCGCTTCTGCCGTGGCAAAATTTGCCGCAGGCGGCAAGAAGGTCCGCAAGAAAGATCTGGGCATGATGGCCATGAGCTATGGCTATGTCTATGTGGCCCAGATTGCCATGGGCGCCGATATGAACCAGACCATCCGGGCCATCACCGAGGCCGAGAGCTACCCCGGACCGTCGCTGATCATCGCTTATTCGCCCTGTGTCAGCCACGGTATCAGGAAGGGCATGGGCAGCAGTATTGAGGAAGAAAAACTGGCTGTGGAATCCGGGTACTGGCATCTTTACCGGTATAACCCGGCCCTCAAGGAGCAGGGTAAGAACCCGTTCCAGCTTGACTCCAAGGATCCCAAGATCCCTTACCAGGACTTCCTCCATGGCGAACTGCGTTATGAAGCGCTGTTCAATGTGTTCCCGGACATTGCCCAGCAGATGTTCGAGGTTTCCGAACAACATGCGAAGGAGCGCCTGGAAAACTACAAACGCCTGGTCGGCGTGACTGCGGGCAGTTCTGAGCAATAGACCGGATAATGAACGCACTGTTTCGGTAAAACTGTGCTAGCCAAGCTGACAGGGGGTAAATCGAAGCAGGCAAACTGTAAATGGCCTGGTTTCGGCATTCGGCCGAAGCCGGGCCATTAGTAAATATGGAGGGTGCCTCAATTAACCTTGAGGCACCCTCCCTGGTCAAGAATCAAAAGGGGGATTATTTACTTCTGGTTAGCATCCACGTAGTCCTTGGCGTTTCTGACCTGGAATTCACTGGGCTCTGTCACGCCTGATTCCGGCTTTTTCCTCTCAATATTGGCCCATGCGGCGGTATCATGCTTTTCTATGGGCATGGCCATATGCTTTTCCTTATATTTATTCTTTGCCACTGTCAGCACCTCCGAAAACAGTGTTATTCACGCATTTCACGCATCTCATCCGTTTCACCACGGTCATCTCTGGTACTGAACATGCGGTTTCCGAAAATGAGGCTAAGCACGCCAAGCACAAGGAAAACATAAAACAGTATCTTGGCGATTCCGAAAGTCAGGTTGGCGATAAGACCAAATCCGAACAAGGCGGATATGATGGCTAAAACAAAAAAGGCGACCACCCATTTAAACAAAACCATTACCTCCTTTCAGCCTAAAAATTGGCGATAAACGGCGAAAACTGCCAACACATCGCCTTATTCTTAGCTTCTCCTGTTGATTCGGCAAATATTTTGCATCATTCGGGATGAAATTGAATTTCCTTGGGGGAATGAAAAAACGATCCTGAACAAAATTTTCCAGGATCGTGGCCCGAAAGTGCTAAAATCAGGCAAGACCCAGAAGCCGTGCGCCGTTGGCCACAACGAAACACACACAAAGTCCGGTCAGAGTGGGAACGAGAATGGAAACCAGCGTCCATTTCCAGCTTTGGGTTTCCTTCCTGATGGTCAGGCAGGTGGTGCTGCAGGGCCAGTGCATCAGGGAAAACAGCATCACGCATATGGCTGTGAGCCAGGTCCAGCCGTTGGCCACCAATAGTTCCCGCAACTGGATGAGGCTTTCAAATTCCATCATGCTTCCTTCGGCCATGTAGCTCATAATGAGGATGGGGATGACGATCTCATTGGCCGGGAACCCCAGGATGAAGGCCATCAGGATGTAGCCGTCCATGCCGAACAGCCTGGCGAAGGGATCCAGGAAGTTGGCCGAGTGGGAAAGAAGGCTCATGCCTCCCGCGTGAATATTGGCCATTGCCCATATGATCAGGCCTGCCGGAGCAGCCACCATGACGGCCCTTCCCAGCACAAACAGGGTCCTGTCTAAGATGGAACGGACGATGATTCTTCCCGCCTGGGGCTTCCTGTATGGTGGAAGTTCCAGCGTGAAGGAGGAGGGAAGCCCTTTAAGGATGGTCCTGGAAAGCAGCCTGGAGATCACCAGGGTCATTATAATACCTAGTATTATCACCCCGGTCAGTATCAGCGTGGAGACGATGCTTTGGAAAGGCCCGCTCAGCATGCCGGCAAAGAACATGGTGATAATCGCGATGAGGGTGGGAAACCGCCCGTTGCAGGGAACAAAATTATTGGTAATGGTGGCTACAAGCCTTTCCCTTGGGGAATCAATGATCCGGCATCCCACAACGCCCGCTGCGTTGCATCCAAAGCCCATGCACATGGTGAGGGCCTGTTTGCCGTGGGCGCAGGCCTTCTTGAAAAAATTGTCCAGGTTGAAAGCGACCCTGGGCAGGTACCCCAAATCCTCAAGGAGCGTGAACAGCGGGAAGAAGATGGCCATGGGCGGCAGCATCACCGAGACCACCCAGGCCAGGGTCCTGTACATGCCGGCTACCAAAAGGCCATGCAGCCAGGCCGGGGCGCCGATGGCCATAAATAAGTCCGTCAGTTGCTCCTCCACCCAGAACAGGCCGTCTGCCAGAACCGAGGATGGGTAATTGGCCCCGGTGATGGTTATCCAGAAGATGATGCCCAAAAGCCCGATCATGATGGGAATACCATAGATCCGGGATGTGAGTATCCTGTCAATGCGCTGGTCCCGCATATTGTAGCCGGGCTTTTCAACGGTTACCACCCGGCGGCTGATCGCCTCAGCCTTGCGGACAATCCCTGAAACGATCATGTCTTTGTAAAGGTCCGGTTGAATCCCTGCGGCATCGAGGGTTTCTTTAGCTTTCCGGAAACCATCGGCAATGGCTTCGAAGCGCATCAGGTCATAGCCCAGATAGTTATTGATGGCCTTCAGCAACCTCTCGTCGTCTTCCAGAAGCCGTAACGCCACCCACCGCGGATTCAGCCCGCCCTTGACGACACCCTTCAGTGCAGGTTCCAGAAAACTTACCGCCGACTCAATGACTTCAGGGTATTGAATGACCAGCGGGGAACCATTGGTTTTTTCGGATGTAACTTTCCAAACCTCGTCCATGAGTATGTCCAATCCCTTTCCGTTCCTGGCGCTGGTTCCTGCCACCGGTACGCCCAACTGGCGCGACAGTTCCTCCAGATCGATGCGTATCTTTTTGCGGCGTGCCTCATCCATGAGATTGACACAGACCACCACATTGGAGGTAGCCTCCAGGGTCTGCAGGATCAGGTTCAGGTTGCGCTCAAGACAGGTGGCGTCCGCGACCACGATAACGGCATCCGGATTCCCGAAGCAGATAAAATCACGGGCCACTTCTTCTTCCACCGAGTTAGCCATCAGGGAATAGGTACCCGGAATATCCACGAGGATGAACTGGGTGTCTCCGTGGGTGAAGTTTCCCTGGGCGATAGTGACGGTTTTTCCAGGCCAGTTGCCGGTATGCTGCCGCATACCGGTCAGGCTGTTGAACACAGTGCTTTTTCCCACATTAGGATTACCCGCCAGTGCGATGACTTTCTGTCCGGGTGACACACGTTCCACATGCAGTGCATCAGAAAGAACGCAGCACCCGGTGGATTGGTTTGTAAGACCCATCTTGCCTTGCCCTCCTTATGCGTTCATGAGTCGTGGTTTTATACAGCTTCTACGATGATTTGTGATGCCTCTTCGGAACGGAGCGCAATAACGGCTCCCCGGATAAGGTAAGCCACGGGGTCGCCGGACGGGCTTTTTTGAAGCGCTTCGATGATCGTATCCGATATCAGGCCAAGATCCAGCATCCTTCGCCTGGAAATGCCGTTGGACATCAGAGCCTTCACCCTTGCTTTCCTCCCGGTGGGCAGAAAACTGAGGGGCATGATATGTCCCGGACTGATGAGTGAATCTGTCTTCTGCTTCATTGGAATGACCCCTTTTTGTCCGGTTTTAGCCGGGGTTAAAAATTTTTCCCTAAACCAACATATGAGGATCCCTGTATATTGGTTACGGCTACCTTGTGCCGGCGGAAAGCCGGAGATCTGGCGTTGGGGTTTCCAGTATTTGATTTGCCTTGGGAACGGCTCTTTGGGTATAATCCGAAAAGAATGAACGGCAAGGCGGTATACCATATGGATTTTGCAGATCGGCTGTGCTCATGGTTTTCGGAGAATATGCGGGACATGCCCTGGCGTCATACCCGGGATCCGTACAGCATCTGGGTTTCCGAGATCATGCTGCAGCAAACCCAGGTGGATACGGTTATTCCCTATTATGAGCGCTTTATGAAGCGTTTTCCGAGTGTTGAGGCCCTGGCCCGGGCAAGCCTGGAGGAGGTTCTTGCCCTGTGGCAGGGATTGGGCTATTACAAGCGCGCAGAGAACCTGCACAGAGGCGCCAGGTATATTGTGGAGCAGCATGGCGGGCATTTTCCCGATGATCCGGCTGCCTTGCGGAAAATCCCCGGAATCGGTGCCTATACCGCAGGCGCGGTCCTGAGCATTGCCTTTGGCATACCGGCTCCGGCAGTGGACGGGAACGTCATGCGGGTTCTGTCCCGCCTGTTCCTGATGGAACAGGATGTCGGGCAGGCAAAATCCAGGCCGGCCTTTGAAGAAAAGGTGATGTCGCTTCTTAAGGGGGATCCGGGAGTATTCAACCAGGCCATGATGGAACTTGGTGCCCTGGTATGCACGCCCAGGAAACCCGATTGCCCGGTATGTCCTGTAAACGGCTTCTGCCAGGCATATAAAAGAAACACCGTTGAGCAATACCCGGTCAAAGCCGGAAGACCCAAGCCCGTTACCGAGCGATACCGGGTCCTGGTCATCTGTCGGAGCGGAAGTTACTGGATGGAAAAGCGCCCTGGCGAGGGCCTGCTTGCCGGGCTTTGGGGCTTTCCGCTCATAGGGGAGGAGCAGTGGAGACTGGTTGAGCCCATGCTGGAAAAAAAGCGCATATTGAAGCGGGTTAGCCACGTGTTTACCCACCGCCGCTGGGAGTTGGAGCCGGTATTGATAGAGGTAAGCGAAAGTTGCGGCACCTTGCCCATTGACTTCAGCGTTCCGGCGGATCTGGGTGGCTTCCAGACACCGGAACAGATGCAGCGGCTGCCCGTGCCCACCGTTTTCCGCAAAGTCATCCGGCAGTTGGATGATGCCGGTGCCTGATGAGCCATTGAGGTATTGATTGAGTCAAAAAGGTATATAACTAAAGCCGGACAGGCACGGTGCCAATGTACGGCAAGGACTGATAACGACGCTGTTTTGTGCCTGACACAAACCTTTCCCCGGGAGGATATATAGCCATGGATGAAGTGCGGGCATTTTTCAACCAAATTGAGGAGCATTTGATGAAGGATGAAAAGCCCTCGGTGTTTTTGGAAGAATCCAGGAACAGGCCTGAGATGCGGAGTTTCCCCTTTGTCTACCTGAAGCGCCTTGAGGATGTGGAGCAATCCCCGGTTCACCACCCCGAAGGCAATGTCTGGAACCATACCATGCTGGTGGTGGATCAGGCGGCCAGGCGAAGAGAAAAGAGCGAGAATCCCCGGGCGTTCATGTGGGCCGCCCTGCTCCATGACATCGGAAAAGCGATCACCACACGGCTGCGAAAGGGAAGGATCACGGCCTATGATCATGACAAGGCAGGAGAGAAGCTGGCGGTTGAGTTCCTGAAAGCCTGCGGGCAGGAGGAGGCATTCATCCGGGCAGTTTCCGCGCTGGTCCGATGGCATATGCAGGCGCTCTTTGTGATCAATCATCTTCCCTTTGCCGAGATTGAAAAGATGAAAAGCCAGGTATCCATTCGTGAGATCGGCCTGTTGGCCCTCTGCGACCGCCTGGGAAGGCCGGGCCGTGACGAGGCCAGAGAGGAAGAAAACATCAGGCTGTTTATGGAAAAATGCAATTCCGTACCTGCAAAAAGATAGATTCCGGATCAAATGTCCGGAAAAGGTCGGACTGCCTGACGGCCTGGTACCTGGCCTTTCAGGACGGGGGCACCCGGCAGGCACGAATGGAAAAAATAATGGTTGTATGGGAAAAAGTGCTTGACAAGATAGTGGATGGTGTCATAAAATAATATCAAACTATATCGTTTGAAAAGCGATGATTGGAAGTAGTAGATGAATTGCGAAATTCACAGAGAGCCGTGGCAGGTGAGAGACGGTAATTTCAGGTTCATCGAACTCGTCCATGAGCTTCTGCCCGATAATGTAGGGTAAGACGGAGTTCCACCGTTAAAGGGATAGATGGTGATGGCCATCGAAAAAGGGGATTCATATTATTTATGAATCAATAAGAGTGGTACCGCGGGATATCAACCTCGTCTCTTACACGGAGACGAGGTTTTTTAATTCCAATAAAGAAAATTTCCCCGCAAAAGAAGGGGAACTATCTGCGCAGATATAAAAAGAAAATATCATGATTGAAACGGAGGTTGTCAGATCATGCGTAAAATAATTGTGCTGGATACAACTTTGAGGGACGGCGAGCAGGTTCCCGGTGCAAAATTGAATCTTTACGAGAAGCTGGAGATTGCAAACCAGCTCAAAAACCTGAACGTGGACATCATTGAGGCCGGATTCCCGGCTTCGTCGGCCGGAGATTTCAAGGCCGTGGAGGAGATCGCCAAAAAGGTCGGCGACAAGGTGATGATCACCGCCCTGGCCAGAGCGGTAAAAAGCGATATTGACGCTGTTTACCACAGCGTCAAGCATGCCGAACAGCCCTTGATTCATATCGTTCTCGGCACATCCGACGTGCATGTGCAGAAGAAGTTCAGAAAGACCAGGGAGCAGATTCTGGAACAGGGCGTGGAGGCTGTGAAGTACGCCAAGTCCTTGTGCCCGAATGTCCAGTATTCCACCGAGGATGCTTCCAGGTCGGATTTCGAGTATCTCTGGCAGACCATTGAAGCGGTTGTGAAAGCCGGGGCCACCATGATCAACATACCCGATACGGTTGGTTATGCGGTTCCCGAGGAATTCGGCGAGTTGATCAGAAAGATTAATGAACGGCTCAAGAACCTCAATCCCGACGTCATCTTAAGCGTTCATTGCCATAATGACACAGGTCTTGCCACGGCCAACACCCTGGCGGCCATCAAGAACGGCGCCGACAAGGTGGAGTGCACCATCAACGGCATCGGTGAAAGGGCGGGTAATGCGGCCCTTGAAGAAGTTGTCATGGGGCTCTTCCTGAGGAAGGACTATTACCAGGCTACCACCGGCATCAAGACCACCGAACTCAAGAAAACATCCCGCCTCGTCAGCTCGCTGATGGGCCTTGATGTCCAGGTCAACAAGGCGATTGTGGGCGATAACGCGTTTGCCCATTCTTCCGGTATCCACCAGGATGGTCTTCTGAAATCCAGGGATGCCTATGAGGTCATCCATCCTGAGGATGTTGGTGTGGACGACATGGAAATCATTCTTACTGCAAGATCCGGGCGCCATGCCGTTAAGAACGCCCTGGCCCAGGTCGGATTCACCAACTATACCGATGAGGAATTCGAGCAGATCTTTGCCAAATTCCTTGAGCTGGCCGATGCCAAGAAGGAAGTCTACAACCACGACCTGTTCCATATCGTCCAGAGCACCATCAGGCGGGATAACGCAGAAGGTCCCGAACTGAAAGATCTCTACGAGCTTGCGGATATGCAGGTTGTTATCAACAACAACTTCCCGTCCGCCAGCGTGAAGATCAAGAAGGGCGACGAAATTCTCACCGCCAGCAACGTGGGCGATGGTGCTGTTGATGCGCTCTACACCGCTATCCGCGAGGCGACGGGTGTTGAGCTGAACCTCCTGGAATACAAGCTGAACAGCATTTCCAGGGGCAAGGAAGCTTTGGGAAGGGTCAGCATCAAGGTCAGCCGCAACGGCAAGAACTATTCGTCCAAGGCCATTGACACCGATATCCTCAAGGCCAGCGCCCTGGCTTTCGTCAACGCAGTGAACATGGCAGTTGTCGATGAGATGGTTTCAAAACGTGAGCAGGCGGTGGTTTAAGTAACCTTTTCCGCGTAGGCCAACAGGCTGTCCAGGCTTTCCTGGCTCCGGTCTTCAAGAAGGGGGGCGAAAAGATCGCCCTCCTTTTTTAATCTTTCCAGGGCATTGTTGAGCGTAAAATCCTCCGGGCGTACGCCCTTTTTCAGTTCCTCCCACCGGATGGGCATGGAAACGGTTGCCTGTTGGGTGGCCCTCGGTGTGTAGACCATGGCGATGGTCTTGCCCTGCCACATTTGCAGGTAATCGAAATAGACCCTCGTCCCCCTCTTTTCGATCATGCGCTCAATGGTGATCTTATCAGGGTGCTTCTGGCTGAAATAACTACCGAAGAAGGTGTTGATCCGTCGTGCCTTATCGTAATCGTAACGGCCTCCGACCGGGATGTAGATCTGAAGGCCCGTGGCGCCGGAGGTTTTAATAAAGCTCGTGATGGAGAGGGAATCCAGGGTCTCCTTCACCAGCAGGGCCACTTCCGCCACATCCTCGAACCGTTGTCCTTCAGAGGGATCCAGATCAAAGACGATGGCGGTGGGATGGTTTTCCCGCTGCCAGGTGTTGAAGGAAGTATGGAATTCCAATGCTGCCAGGTTCACCAGCCAGGCCAGGGTGGGCAGGGAGTCCAGCAGGATATAGGAAACATTGTTCCAGGTATGCGTGTTCACCCATTCGGGGGTATGTTCCGGGGCGTTTTTCTGGTAAAAGGATTCGCCGCCGGCTCCGTGGGGGTACCGGATGGATGTGAGGAGCCTGTCCTGTGAATGGGGCAGAATATAGGGGGCCAACTCCATCATCCTGGCCAGGTAGTCGATCTTCCTGATGCCGGCCTCGGGCCAGAGCGGCTTTTCCGGGTTGCTGAACTTGATCTTTTTGCCCTCAACAATAATGATTTCCGCGTCGGGCATAGCATGGACACTTCCTTTTTTATGCTTGCCGCCATTGAGGGGCGGCACTATGCCGTCTTCACCACGTCATTGCAAGGAGGCATAGCCGACGAAGCAATCTCAATCACTCCCATGGTCGCCTTTGAAGTATTAGGAGATTGCCGCGCTTCACTGCGTTCCGCTCGTAATGATACCTGGTGCAGGAAGGGAACCCGTAAAGCCCGGCCGCTGTGCTGCACGGCTGCAAAACAGCAGCTGCTCGAATAGGGGGCGGCTGAACTCGCTGCGCTCAAACAGCAGCCGCCCTCATCCCATTCTCGCAGGCTGTTTTGGCGCCTTATCGCAATGCGGCCTTAACCTTTACGGGTTCCCTTTTTATGCAGGTGTCGTTGCGAGTGAGCATAGCAATCCCTCCATGCCCTGGGATTGCCACGCTCTGCTGCCCTGCGCTCACAATGACACCTATGGATATACTCCGCAAGCCGTACCACCACGTCATTGCGAGGAGGTATAGCCGACGAAGCAATCTCAATCACTCCCATGGTCGCCTTTGAAGTATTAGGAGATTGCCGCGCTTCACTGCGTTCCGCTCGTAATGACATCCGGGTACTGTTTTACGGGCTCCCTGAGATTGCCGCTTTCCTTTGATGCTTCGTTCGTAATCTGACAGACGCAGCGTGGCAATCATTCCACATACTCCGTCCCGTTGGCCTCATCGGGACTGCTGCGGTTGAACCCCAGGATCTTGGGATGCCTGAGGACCCCGTCGTGGGTCCATTCCAGGAAACTGACCCAGCATGTCAGGGCGGGCTTGAACCACACAATGTCTTCCGTGCCTGATGGGACTGCCGGAAACGGGGATGATTCGGAAGCCATATAGCTCATGTTCTCCCGCAGAAGGCGGAAATGCTCCTGGGTCAGTCCTGATGAGGCTTTTCCAATATAGATCCATTCCCTGTCAGGCCTGATGCCCAAAAGGAGGGCGTTGGGGAAACCTGCCTTCATGGAAAGGCCGCATACTGCGGCAAGGAGCTTTTTTTGCAGCTTAGTCTTGTACCAGTCCCTGTGGTTTTTGCCGCCGGTATAAGGACTGTCGGCCCGCTTGGAGACGATGCCTTCCCATCCTTTCTGCTTCATCAGATCGAAAAGGGCGTCCCCGTCGGAGAAATCGTCAGTAATGGCCACATTCCGGCCTGGCATCAGCCTTTCTTCCAGGATGGCCTTCCGCTGCCTTAAGGGGTGTTCTCTTAAGTCTTTGCCGTCCAGGCTCAGGATATCGAATACGATGTACCGGACCGGATTCTGCCTGGCATAGAGGGATGCCCTGGCGGGATTACCCAGCCTCTCCCGGGTGAGCACATGGTAAAAGGACGGCTTCTGGTCCTGGTCAAGGACAATGATTTCGCCGTCCAGCCAGGCACTTGTTGCCTTCAGAAGCCCGGGGACCTCGTCCAGTTCCGGGTAAAAACCCGTGCGCTCGCGCCGGTTCTTTGTAAAAAGCCGCAACTTCCCGTTCTCCACCCGGCAGAGGATTCTTACGCCATCCCATTTGACCTGGTGAATCCACTGGCATCCTGTGACCACATCTGGCCTAAGAATGGGCTCCATGGGCTCAATCCAATCCATGGACTCAACCTGCCTCGATGGGCTGCTTTTTGCCCTTCCTGGCGCGTTCCTTGCCCGGGGGTGTTTTGCCCTGCTTTCTCATTTCCTGGGTTTGTTGCAGGCTGGCCTGAAGGGCTGCCATGAGATCCACCACATTGCGCTGGGGCGCTTCCGGAGCGGAAACGATTTCTTCGCCTTCGGCCTTCTTCCGGATAAGCTCCAGGAGTTCCTCCCGGTATTCGTCCCTGTATTTTTCCGGCCTGAATTCAGTGGTCAGGTTTTCTATCAGTTGTTCGGCCATGGCAAGCTCCCGTTCCTCGATTCTGACATCCTGAGGGATGCCGGGAATGAGGCTTACGGGCCGGACCTCATCGGGATAGAATATGGTCTCCAGTATGAGAATATTGTTGAGCACCCGGATAACGGCCAGGGATTGCTTGTTCCGGATGGTTATTTTGGCCACCGCTATCCTTCCCGTTTTCTGCATGGCCTGGCACAGAAGGCTGTAGGCTTTGTGGCCGCTGTTTTCCTGGGGTGCGAGATAATAGGATTTGTCAAAATAGATGGGATCGATCTCGCGCAGATCCACAAAGTCCAGGATCTCTGCAGTTTTTGCGGTAGCCGGTTTGATGGCTTCCAGGTCTTCATCATCGATGAGTACAAATCTTCCCGGCTCATACTCGAAGCCCCGGACCAGGTCATCGGGGCTTATTGTTTCCTGGCAGGTGGGGCAGACCCGTTCCTGCCTGATGGGGGTCCGGCATTTCTTATGCAGGGTTTTGAACCGGATATCCTTGTCTTCGGTGGCTGCGAACATCTTGACCGGTATGTTGACCAGGCCGAAGCTGATCGAGCCTTTCCACATGGTATGCATGGCTTCCCCTCCTTTTTCCTCCTTATCTTTCGTTGATTGTCCCCGGCTTATGCGTACGAAGCCCTGTAAGTAGCAGAATTATGTAACCGAGGCTACCGACATGGACAGGTCAGCGTGCTATAATGATTTCAAAAGAAAAATTATTGTTGCAGATGAATAATCTGCCTGGCTTTAAGGCTATATAACATAGAAACAGGATTTTCCAGGCGGAGCGACCGGAGGTTGTCGCCCGCTGATGATAAGGGAGGTATGCTTGATGATGGAAACGAGAGCGATAAAGGTCGAGGGCATGTCCTGCAGCCATTGCGAAAATGCTGTCAGGAAAGCGGTAGGCGGCTTGCCCGGTGTTGAGAACGTTACGGTTGACCTGAAGGGCAAATCGGTAACAGTGGTTTTCGACAATGGAATAGTTTCCCTCGAACAGATCAGGGAAGCCATCGAAGATCAGGGGTATGACGTGGTGTGATGCGCTTCAGAACACTATTCCGGTCTTATGAATAGCATGTACCAGGACAAGTTATTTAAGGGGTGCTGTTGTGTGTGATGAAGTAAGCAGAAAACAGCGTGAGCTTTATTGTCGGCGAGAGCGTTACTGCCGCTGCAAGAAATGCCGCGAATCCTGCTCCAGGTGCCATTGCAACCGGAATAGATGGCTTGCTCTTGCATTGCTGTTTCTGGTCATTTAGACGAAGATGCTGACGCTCACCATGAATTGCATGAGACCGGCCCCGGGCCGGTCTTTTTTAAAAAAACAGCATCCCTTCCATGCATGACTGAAACCGGAAATGATTCATAAAAACCTTTAAAAAAGTGAACAATACAGGGGGTGGTACGATTGAGCGAAATGATCAATAACCGCGAATACAGGCAGAAGGTGCTGAAGGAAATTATTAAGGAACTCCACAACGGTAAGACCGTGGAGGAGGTAAAACCCAGGTTTGAAGAGCTGATCAAGGGTGTTTCATCCAGTGAGATAGCCGAGATGGAGCAGGCCCTCATCATGGAGGGTATGCCCGTAACCGAGGTTCAGAGGCTTTGCGATGTCCACGCATCGGTGTTCAGGGGTTCCATTGAGGATATCCACAGGGAACCGGAAGCGGTTAAGGCGGCAGGACATCCCGTCCAGATTTTCAAGCAGGAAAACAGGGAAATAGAAAAACTGATCGAAGGAAAGCTGGAGCCGCTTCTGGCAAAGCTTCGGACTGCCGATGACCGGGACGCTGCCGGAAGGCTCCTGGAAGGCTTCAGGCAATTGCTTGAGGTGGGCAAGCACTATGCCAGAAAGGAGAACCTGCTCTTCCCCTACCTGGAGAAGTATGGGATAACCGCGCCGCCCAAGGTTATGTGGGGTGTGGACGATGAGATCCGTGCTGCCATCAAGGAAACCATACGGTTGCTGGAAAACTGTGACGGCAGCCGGGAAACCTTGCTCCAAAAGGCCGACGAAGCCATCGGCAAGGTCAGGGAGATGATCTTCAAGGAAGAGAATATCCTGTTTCCCATGGCCATGGATACCCTTTCGGAGGATGAGTGGAAGAAGATCCTGGAGGACAGCGATGAAATCGGTTATTGCCTGATCCAGCCGGACACGCCGTGGAAACCTGAGCGGGTCGATCCGGTGCAGCAGGCCAAAGAGGAGGGGGAACCGGCAGAGAATATCGTCCGGTTTGACGCAGGTGCCATGACCCATGAAGAGATTAACGCCCTGCTGAACACCCTTCCCTTTGATATCACCTTTGTGGGCAAGGACGACACGGTGCGCTATTTTACCCAGGGTAAGGAACGCATCTTCGCCCGACCCAGGAGTGTTATCGGAAGGAAGGTTCAGAATTGCCATCCGCCCGGCAGCGTTCATATCGTTGAGAAGATCGTTGAGGACTTTAAAAGCGGCAAAAAGGATCACGAGGACTTCTGGATCAGGATGGGCGATAAGGTGACGGCTTACATCCGGTATTACGCTGTAAGAAATGACAAAGGCGAGTACCTGGGCGTTGCGGAGATCACCCAGAACATCAAACCCATCCGGGAGCTTGAAGGTGAGAAAAGACTCGTGTCTGAATGAAAGCAGGGCGGGCGTCGGCTTCTTGGGTTGTGGGATAACCTGACATTTGCAAGAACCCTGGGATTCATGTATGATACTATAAAAAAGGAGGAACGAGCGATGAAAGCGACCAAGGATATGACCATCGGGGAAGTTATCAGGCAGAACCCCGAAGCTGCGCGAATCCTGATCGGCATGGGTTTGGGCTGCGTCAGCTGCCCCGCTTCGCAGGCCGAGACATTGGAGGAAGCAGCGGAAGTTCATGGCCTCGATATCGATGAGATGCTGGCCAGGCTTAACAATGAGCTTTAATCATTGATGCATGCGGCTTTCAACAAGCCGTTGCCAATAACTATCGGGCCGGCAGCCGAGCTTCTGTCATGAAGCGGCTGCCGGCCTGATGCTGTTTTTCTGCCATATTGCACCGTATAGATCCGGGGTTGAAGATGCCATAATACTGGTGTACAATTACTAAATGCAAATGCGAATCAATCCCATTAAGGAGGAATATGCTTGAAATCCATAAAGGCCTTTCTGGGCCTGCTCCTGTGCATTTTGCTTTTGACCGCGTGCGGAGCTTCCAATAAATCGGATATCACGTCCGACCCGGGCAGTACCGCTGGTAAGGCTTTGACTGGCGATACGGGCGACGATTTTCATATCGTGACCTCGTTCTATCCCATCTACGTGCTGACCATCAACGTGGCAGGGGGGATACCGGGGGTGCGCGTCACCAATATGACCGAACCCCAGTCGGGCTGTCTCCACGATTATGAGCTCAGCCCGGCAGATATGAAGACGCTGGAGGATGCCGACCTGTTCCTGATAAACGGCGCAGGTATGGAAACCTTTGTGGATCAGATTCGGGATGTTTATCCCGATCTGCCGGTTGTGGAGGCGGCGAAGGATATTCCGCTCATCATGGATGAACACACCGGGGAGGCCAATCCCCATGTCTGGGTGAGCATCTCAAACGCTATCCGACAGGTTGAAAATATCGAAGAAGCCCTGGCGGAAGCGGATCCGGCCCATGCGGAAGCCTACAGGCGCAACGCAGAGGCGTTCAGGAGCAAGCTGGAGGCGCAGAAGGAAAGGATGCACGAGGCGCTGAAAGATATCCGCTCAAGGGATATTGTGACCTTCCATGAGGCTTTTCCCTATTTTGCGCAGGAGTTCGGCCTGAATATCGTCGCGGTCATCGAGCGGGAACCGGGCACCGAACCCAGCGCCGCGGAACTCAGAGAGACCATTGATATCATAAAAACGCTCGGTGTCAAAGCCATATTTGCCGAGCCCCAATACTCGGCGAGAGCGGCCGAGACCATAGCTTCCGAAACGGGTGCCAAGGTGTACTTTTTGGATCCGTTGGTCACCGGGCCGAAGGAAGCCGACCCGGACAGCTATGTGGAAACCATGGAAAAAAATCTGCAAACTTTGATCGAGGCGTTGAAATGAACCATCATGGCATTAATGTGACAAGAGCATGCGAAGGGCCCAACTGCGGCCTGTGCTGCACACGGATTGAAAATCTGGGGGTGACCATTGGCAGTGACACCATCCTGAGCGATGTCAACCTCCACGTCCACTGCGGCGAGCTCACGGCCATCATCGGCCCCAATGGAGCAGGGAAGAGCACGCTGCTGAAAGCCATCCTGGGAGAAGTCAGGCATACCGGTTCCCTGAAGTTCCTGAGAAGCAGCGGCGTGAGAAAGGAACGGCCGATCATCGGCTATGTGCCGCAGCACCTGAACCTGGATGCCACCAGTCCGACCAGTGTGCTGGATCTCTATGCCGTTTGCTGCAGCAAAAGCCCGGCGTGGCTCAGGATTCCGGACAAGGTCAGGCACAAGGCCAAAGAATGTCTTTCCCGGGCTCAGGCGGATCATTTATTGGACAAAAGGCTGGGCGCCCTTTCCGGAGGCGAGCTCCAGAGGGTCCTGGTGGCCCTTGCGCTGGAGCCTGTTCCGGAGCTGCTCCTTCTGGATGAACCGGTATCCGGGATTGACCAGAACGGACTGGAAATGTTCTACAACCTGCTTTCGGATATCAAAAAGGACTATGACCTCTCCATCATCATGGTTTCCCATGATCTCGACCTGGTGGCGCGCCATGCGGACAGGCTTGTTCTGCTGAACCGTACGGTGCTGGCCAGCGGCACGCCCCGGGAGGTTATGGCGAGTGAGAGTTTCAGAAAGATTTTTGCGGGGATGTCGTGATAGCTATGGAACTTTGGTACAACCTGGTGGATCTGCTGCCCTTTGAATGGGCTGAGCCCGGCAGGATGCTCTTTATGAAGAACGCCTTGCTGGCCATTATCCTTTTGGCTCCCATCTTTGGTACCCTGGGAACCATGATCGTCAACAACCAGATGGCCTTCTTTTCGGATGCCTTAGGTCACGGTGCCTTTACCGGGATCGTCATAGGCGGGCTTGCAGGTTTTCTGCAGCCCATGTGGTCGGCTGTTGCTTTTTCCCTTGTTTTTTCGGTAGGCATATCGGTGGTCCATCACAAGACCAGGATGTCCAGTGACACCATCATCGGCGTTTTCTCGTCCTTTGCGGTGGCGGCGGGCATTTTCCTGGCCACTTTGGGCGGGAAGAGCTTCGCCAAGCTCAATTCCTACCTGGTGGGAAGCATCCTGAGCATCACCCCTTCCGAGATCGGGATCATCGCCGTCATCCTGGTGCTCGTCCTGATCTACTGGTACTTTTTCTTCAACAGACTGCTCTTTGCCAGCATCAACCCGGTGCTTGCCAGGAGCAGGGGGGTGCGCACCTTCTGGCTGGAAACCCTGTTCAGCATGGCCATAGCCGTGCTGGTCACCGTGTCCATGTCCTGGATTGGCCTTTTGGTTATCAACTCCTTCCTGGTGCTCCCGGCTGCGGCTGCCCGCAATCTGGCACGCAACCAGAGGCAGTATCACCTGATAGCCGTTGCCATATCCCTGTTTTCAGGCGTTTCGGGCTTGATCGCTTCCTATTATACTGAAACGGCTTCCGGGGCGACCATTGTGCTCATTACAGCCGTTATCTTCCTGCTGACGCTTCTGGCACGGCGTCGGTCGGCATAGCCGCAGGGGGATTTATCGTTGAAATGAAGGTGAAAGGCTTTGGCGGAAAGCAACCGGTACAGAAAGCTGCTGAAAAAGGAAAACCTGCGCAGCACAAACCATCGGCAGTCCATACTGGAAGCCCTTGAGGGCTTTGGTGAACCCGTTTCGGCAGAGAGGCTTTACCTGGCGCTGAAGGACAAGGGCATCTCCATCAGCCTGTCCACGGTTTACCGTGCGCTGGATGTGCTGGTGGAAAAGAATATCATCTCCAAGACCGATTTTACCGATAATAACAGGAGCCTGTATGAAATCAGGCAGGAAGGACACAAGCACCATCTGGTCTGCATCAGATGCAGGAAAATCATCCCTGTGACAGGCTGTCCCTTCCATGATTATGCCAGCAGGCTGGAAGAACAGTTTGATTTCAGCATCACCGGCCACAGGCTGGAGCTGTTTGGGTACTGCCGGGATTGCAGTGTGGATGAAAACAGTCGTTCCGACGGACAGGCCTGAGATGCCTTCAATGCCGGTATGCGGATCTATAGAAACATGAAGGGGGTTAAACCTTGCTGAGGAATTATCTGGCTGTCATCAGCCGTTCGGTCCTGTTCAGGGGGATTAAACCGGAAGAAATAGAAGGGATGCTCCATTGCCTCGATCCCCTTGTCAGGCAATACAGGAAGAACGACCTGATTACCCTTGCGGGAGAGCCTTTTACCGGCATTGGCCTCCTGCTGAAAGGGGAGGCGTCTGTGAGCAAGGAGTCTCCTTCCGGTAGCAGGATCGTCCTTCACATGCTCAAACCCGGGGATATGTTCGGTGAGATCATCGCCTTTTCGGATCAATCGGTCTGGCCGGCAACGGTACAGGCCATGGAGGATGCCGTGGCGCTTTTCATCCCCAGGGAGAAAATCATTGGCGAGTGCCAGCGCTTGTGCCCCTGGCACCGGGCCATTATCCGGAACATGCTTCGAATCGTGTCCAACCGCGCACTGATGCTGAACAAACGGCTTGAGATCCTGACCATCAAGAGCATGCGCGGCAAGCTCTGTGCCTTTTTCCTCGATCAATACCGGAGGGAGGGGCACGCCACCTTTACGCTCAGCATGAACCGCAACCAACTGGCCGATTTTCTGAATGTCTCCAGGCCCTCCATGTCGCGGGAACTGGCCAGGATGAAGGAGGAAGGGCTCATCGACTATCATCTTTCATCCATCCGGCTCCTGGACATACCGGCGTTGGAGCGTGCGCTCGACGAAGGCGGCTGAGGACTTGTTCAGCTGTCCTGCGGCTCGTTTCCGCCGGACTCGGCAGATTTCCTGTGTTTCCGCCGGGCAAGGATCAAGAGCAGGATGGGCATGGCAAAAGCGGGAACCCATGACCAGCTTCTGAACAGCTCCACCTCATAGGTCACCACCTCGGCAAAGTCCGAGGGCAGAAAGCTGAGGCTCATGACAATGATGGACAAAGGTATGATGAGGGGCTTGTAGTAATCAAGCCGGAAGGCTTTCTGGAAGGTGAACAGGATCAGGTAAAAGTTCACGGTGATGTAAAGCAGGGAGGAAGCAGCCCAGATAAACAGGAACACCGATTCCACCCTCTGAAAGAACCTTCCAAGCTTGATAAGCCGGGCCACATGAAAGATGGGGATGGTGATCTCCAGGGAGCTGGGATAGGGGAAAACGGTGGAGAATACCAACACCGATATCACAAGGAACACCGATGCAAGTACCAGGCTCCAGTAGCCCGTGCTTTTCATGACTTCGTATTTTTTCAGGAATGATGCCAGCAGGAACAGCACGAGTATTTCGGAATAGTCCGATACCTTCTGGGCGCCTTTTATGAAAATGGCACTGAGACCGTTTCCAAGGAGGGGCATAAGGTTTCCCGGATCGATGTAATTGACGGCGCCCAGCATGATCAGCAGGAACCCCACGGTAATGACGGGCACAACAAAGGCATGGAGCCGGGACAGGGCTTCGATCCCAAAGTAGGCTCCTGTTACAAGACACACCACAAAGTACAGTTCCACATAGCTTAAAGGCGATGTGGTGAGGGATATGAGCTTCATGTTTTCGCTGAACATGCGCATATAGGCGACGGTACCCCAGCCCAGGCAAAAGAGGATCACAAACCCGACCAGAATCCTTCCGATGTTACCTGCCGCAAGCTCCGCAACATCCAGCAAATCCTTGCCCTCAAAGGGCTTGTAAAGCTTCTGGATGACGGTGAAGCCCAGGATGGCCAGGATGGCGATATATATTGCAAAAATCCATGCGGCTGTACCGCCTTCTTCAACGGCCATCCGCGGGAAGTTCAGGAATATCTTGGTATAAATCAGGTTCATGATGATGGCTGATGCTTCCCAGTGTCCGAATATGGTTTTCTTCTTCATAGTTCATGCCTCTCTGAACAGCAGGATATAAACGGGAAGAGCTACGACGGTAACGGCGACCAGGAAAATCATGAAGGCGCCGAAACGGTTCTTCCGCTTCCAGGTCCAAACCCCGAAGCTTGCCGTATAAGTGGCAATGCACAGCAATAAACCAATTAAAGCGATATATCCGATTGACATCATTGATCATCTCTCCTGCTTTCCATGGCCTCAGACGTTCCGCTTCTCAGGATTAGGCCAGGCCTTCTGACCTTGAAATTTACAGTCAGGTTAAAGGTGGCATCCTTGTATTTGGTATGCCAGTTATAGGCTTCCCACTCTGCCCATGTCATGAAATGCGCCCGTGCGTATGCCCCGAAACCGCAGATGTCTGATTGGAACTCATTGATGGTCTTGTCCAGGAATTTCTGGACATGGTCTTTGATATAGTCTTCCGCAGCCGATTCCAGGACCAGGGAATTATCGCCGGTCTCATAGTCGATATCGCTCTGGACGGCTACCAGATCGCCTTCCAGATTGAGCATGATATCGATCCTGGGCTTCCCGTCCACAAATTCCACCCGATGCTTGGGTTTTCTGCTCTGCTTGACGTTCATCAACACATATCGTCCTTCGGCCAGAGGATCGGGGAAGGTCCAGTAGGAATGGATATAATCTCCCGTGCACAACAGGTACATGGTCGTATTGGTGCCGTCCAGTTCGCCAACCATTTTGTCGCCTTCAAACACGGCAAGTCCGACGTTCTCCGCCCGTGCGCCGCCAAGGGCGGGAATATCCCCGGCGAAGAAATCTCCTTCAAACGGCATGGAACGATGATGATCCATGTAGGTTGAGTTCTTGATGTCAAACTCTTCGGCGGACAGGAACTTGCCGGCGTCTCCCAGTATGGCCACCGGGTTCCTGCATGGGCTTTTGGATGCAAGGTAAAAATCATGGAATTCCACCTTCGGAATCAGCCCGGTATACTTATAGCTCTGAAACACCAATTCGTAATACTTGGCCGCGTTGGTCACCAGTTTGGGAACAACGCTTTGCAGGTATTCCTCCGCCGTATGCCTTGCCACGACGATGGGCATGTTGGGCCTGAATTCCTTGCCCCGCAGCATGGCGTTGAGATAGGGCTTCAGCCCTTCCCGTGCCAGCTCGCTCGAAAAGACAACCACCTTGAGATGGGTGAGGCTGATTTGCTTGCTGGCGAAGGTATTGATCATGTTAAGGCCCGAAAAAACGGCGGGTGCTTCAACACTGAACTGTTCGTAAGGCAAGTCATCACCGACGCTTCCGCCGTCTGCGCCCGCCATGGGCTTGGCTATCTGCAGGGTCATCCTCAGGGTGTTGGTTTTTCCTCTGTCCAGGCCCATGGCGATGACAAATCCCAGGTCATCCACCTCTCTGGCATCATAACAGGATGCCAGAAGAGGGCAGATGGCGACCAGCATGATGATTGCGATAAGGCGTTTCCCTCTATCCATTTTGATCACCCGTGTTATCACCGCCGGCTTGGTTGTTTTCATTGGCCAAAGCCCATTTCCGGCTGATTCTGGGTTGCATTTTTTGCTGTTTTGCGTTGATATAGTCCGGGCGTTTCTCCTGCTTCCATGCCGGGCTCTTAAAGATCGCATCGGTGAAACCGCCCGATGTTCTGGGTGCAATCGGTGCGAAATAGGGAACACCAAAGGATTTGGCGCTGACCATCCAAAGCCCGATGAGAATCAGTCCGACGGTTATCCCCAAAAAGCCTGATAATGCGGCGAGCATGATAAAAGCGAAGCGGAGGATTCTGAAGGCGAACCCCGCCGAAAAATTGGGAATGGCAAAGGATCCCAGACCGGTGACGGCCACGACAATGATGAGAATCGGGCTTACGATATTTGCTTCAACGGCCGCCTGCCCTAGAATCAGGGCACCGATGATGCCCAGGGTGGGTCCGATGGGCCCGGGAATCCGGATGCCCGCTTCCCTGATCAGCTCAAAGGAGATCTCCATCAGGAACACCTCAACCACGGACGGGAAGGGCACCTTTTCCCGGGCAGACATAATGGCCAGCAACAGATCGGTGGGTATCATCTCGTGGTGGTAATTGGTGATGGCCAGGTAAATTCCCGGCAGCAGCAGCGACATCAGGATGGCCAGTATCCGGATAAAGCGCAGCAGGTTGGAATAGGGGAAACGCAAAAACTGGTCCTCGGCAGAGTACATGATGTCATTGCTGGTGATGGGCACCACCAGGGCAAAGGGGCTGCCATGCATGATGATGGCCACCCTGCCTTCGGCCAGCATGGTACAGACCCTGTCGGGCCTTTCGGTGGCAAGCATCTGGGGAGCGGGCAGGGCGGGATTATCCTCGATGAACTGCTCCAGCTCACCGGTATCCATGATGTAATCCACATCGATGTTCTTGAGGCGACGTTTGACCTCGTTTACCAGGGTCTCGTTGGCGATATCTTTGATGTACATGATGGAACAGGGGGTCTTGCTCCTGTTACCGATGATGATGTTTTCTGCGATCAGGTTCTGGTCCATGAGCCGCTTCCGTATCAGTCCCGTGTTGGCCCTCAGGTTTTCGGTGAATCCTTCCTGCGGCCCCCTTATGACAAGCTCATTATTGGGTCTTTCCACGCTTCTGCCGGGAAGATCCTTCACATCGGCGGCAAAGGCCGCGTCCAGCCCGTCGATATACAGGCCGCAGCCCCCGAAATAAACCTCATCGATAAGCTCCTGGTGGGTGCGCACCTCCTTGAGCTGATTATGGGGCAGGATATGGCTCCTGATGTATTTCAGGATGTCATCTCTGTCACCCTTGATGTCCAGATTGGACAAAAGCATCAGAGGCTGAAGGATATCATCGTCGATGACCTTCGTATTGACCAGTCCGTCAAAAAAGACCAGAAACGCTGCGATGGTCGAGTCCTTGACTGTGATGTCGAACTGGCGGATGATCAGGTCTCCGTTGAGGGACGCCGAAAAGCGTTCCTCAATGGTTTTCAGGTTTTCAGACAACTGCCTGCTGATATCAGATTTCTGATCCTTTTGATTACGCTCCCTTCTGTCGGTCAGTTTGATCTTCTCTACTTTTTTCAGCAGCAGGTTCTCATTCTTCTTCCTCCTTGAAGGTTCCTTGTTTTCGCCGGTTTTGGCACTGTCTTCACCGGTGTTGGTGTTGCCGCTGTTTACGTTTCCACTGTCCTCTGTCAGAATAAAGGGCTTTTTCACTTGAGGTTCATGGAAGAGTAACAGGCTTTTTATCATCGATTTGATGTCCACCCAAAACTCACTCTCCAAGGATTGATTTAGCTGAACAAGACTGCACGCTATAGGGTTAGTATGGCAGCTCATGGCTGGGATATACATGTAACGGAAAAAATGCGAGTGGCCTGCAGGACCTGAAACCCGTGCCGGCTGCCATAATACCGGTCTATAAACTTGCGGACGTCCGGGCGTAAAGCACAATCGGATATAGATAGGCGCGGCACAAAACCGCAGCCGCTAAATATAATGTTATTGCTGAATCTGTTCTTGGGTGATGGACATGTATGCCTTCAACAAGCTGCCGCCCAATCAGTTCGCGCTGTTGGCGGCATTCCTCGGGGTGCTTCTCAACTTTGCGCTGAACAGCGAAGAAAAGGCTGCTCTTGGCAATTTCATCATCTCCATCGGACAAACCATGCTCACGGCCCAGGCCCAGGAACAGAATCAGGCTTCCATCAGGGAGAAAAAGAACCAGGGGAGGTCCGGCGTTCAGCCGCTGCCCCCGTTAAATATAGATAAGTCATAAACCAGCATTTGCGCATATTGTGTAATAGTGTTTTTTGAACGTATGCAGGCATACAGGAACAGGAGCGTGACTGCCATATGAGAATCCATGTTGTCAGGCCGGGGGAGAGCATCTATTCGATTGCCAGACTGTATGATGTTCCCAGCGAAAGGATTATCAGCGACAACGAACTGGAAAACCCTGAACAACTGGTGCCGGGGCAGACCCTGGTCATTCTTGAGGGGACCAGGCAGTATACGGTCAGGCCCGGGGATTCCATCTTCACCATTGCCAGGCGCTACGGGGTTACCGTGGCCGATCTGCTCGAAGCCAATCCAGGCATTACCAATCCCGCCGTTCTGCAGGTGGGGCAGGAAATTAACATCCCACCGAGAGAAATCAATTTCGGAGAGATCCTGGTCAATGGCTATGCCTTCCCGGAAATCGACCGCGAAGTCCTGCGGAAAACCTTGCCGTCCCTCTCATTTCTCAGCATTTTCAGCTATGAAGTCAGACCCGACGGAAGCCTGAACACCATAGATGACGAACCGCTCATCCAGGCGGCCAGGGCGGCCAGGGTGGCACCCTTCATGGTGATCACCAACATCGAAGAAGGGGGAAGCTTTTCCAGCGATCTGGCCAATCAAATCCTGACCAACGAGCAGGTCCAGGACACCCTGATCGACAATGTGCTGCGCATCATGAGGGAAAAGAACTATTACGGTTTGGATATCGATTTTGAATACCTTTATCCCCGGGATCGGGAGAACTACAACAATTTTCTGAGAAAGGTTTCCGAAAGAATACGGCCGTTGGGCTACTCGCTCACCACGGCGCTGGCGCCGAAAATTTCGGGGGAACAGATGGGACTGCTTTATGAAGCCCATGATTATCCGGTTCACGGCGCATTGGCCGACCATGTGATTCTCATGACCTATGAATGGGGATATACCTACAGTCCGCCGAGGGCGGTGGCGCCCCTGAACGAGGTGAGGCGGGTTTTGGATTATGCGGTGTCCGTTATCCCCAGACGGAAGATTCTCATGGGCATTCCCAATTACGGTTATAACTGGACGCTCCCCTTCAGGGAGGGCTCTGCGGCAACCACCATATCCAATACGGGGGCCGTGGATCTGGCCAGAAGGGTGGGTGCTTTCATTCAGTTCGATGAGCTGGCACAGGCGCCCTATTTCCGGTATTATGACGAATCGGCAAGACAGCATGAGGTCTGGTTTTCGGATGCCAGAAGTATCTATGCCTCGCTGGCCCTGGTCAACGAGTACCGGTTGGGCGGCATCAGCCTGTGGACCATCGGCAGGTATTCGCCCCAGTATTATCTGGTCCTGAACGCAGTTTACAATATCCGGAAGGTGCTTTGACACGGGAGCAATATTTCAGAAATAAAAACATGCCATAAGCCGGCTAACCGGGCTTATGGCTTTTTGCATATTTTCCATGGGGATGGAAATGCTATCTCAGGATAACGCTCTTTGGAAAAGGAATGATTGCGCCTTGAAAGCACTGGTATATGAGGGCATCAAGGATGTCCAGGTGAAAAATGTGGGCGATCCTGAGATACAGAATGACGACGATATCATCGTCAGGGTGACGGCCACTTCCATCTGCGGTTCGGATCTCCACCTGATCCACGGCATGATCCCTAACCTGCCCAAGGGATTCATCCTGGGACATGAGGCCATGGGCATTGTGGAGGAAGCAGGGAAAGGCGTTACCCGGCTGAAAAAGGGGGACAGGGTCATCATCCCCTTTACCGTTTCATGCGGGCATTGCTGGTATTGCAATCATGGGCTCTGGTCCCAATGCGACAACTCCAATCCCCACGGCGAGTCCGGTGCCTATTTTGGTTACGGCAACACTTTTGGCGGGTATGAGGGCGGTCAGGCCGAATATGTACGGGTTCCCTATGCCAATGTGGGCCCTGTCGTGGTCCCAGAGGAACTGTCCGATGAGCAGGTGCTCTTTTTGACGGACATATTGCCCACTTCCTACTGGGGTGTGGAAATGGGCGGCGTGGGAAAGGACGATACCGTGGTGATCCTGGGCTGTGGGCCTGTTGGCCTTCTGTCGGTGAAGTGGGCGGCCTTCATGGGGGCAAAACGCATCATTGCGGTGGATGCCCTGGACTATCGCCTGGAACATGCCAGAAAGCACTATGGTGTGGAAACCGTGAATATTGAGGCCCATGACAATACCGGCGAGTACATCCGGGAGATTGCGAACGGAGGGGCCGATGTGGTGGTGGACTGCGTCGGCATGGATGGTCGGATGAGCCTCATGGAGAAGATTGAAACGGCGCTGAAACTCCAGGGGGGATCCAAATCCGCCATAGAGATTGCCGCCCGGGCGGTCAGAAAGGGAGGTACCGTCTCACTGGTGGGTGTTTACGGCGCCCGCTACAACATGTTTCCCCTGGGTGATTTTTTCGCGCGCAACATCACGCTGAAAATGGGACAATGCCCGGTTCAGAAATACATCAGACCCATACTCTCCCTCATAAAGGATGGCGTCATCGATGCCACCGACATCATCACGCACAGGCTGCCCCTGGACAAGGGAGAACTGGCCTATGAACTGTTTGATGAAAAGAAGGACCATTGCATCAAGGTCGTGCTCAGGCCCTGACATGGGCACAGATTGCCCCGGTGCCTTACCTGTGCTGAAATGGGGCATGACACATGAAAGGCTTTGGAGGTTCAAATGGTCAACAAACTGGTTCAGCTTCTTTCCAAACTCACTGCAAAAACACAGGAAATCCTTCCTGACGTTCTGCTTTTTGATTTCACCATCGTCAACGCCTGTGCTGTGGGCACCAATGACGAATGGGTCATGGTGGATGCCGGCCTGTCCAATTCGGAAGCATTCATCCTGGAAACAACCCTGAAGCGATTCAGCAGGTGCCCGGCGGCCATCATCCTGACCCACGGTCATTTTGACCATGTGGGATCCCTGGAAAGGCTTGCAGAATACTGGGATGTCCCCATCTACGCCCATCCCCTGGAAATGCCCTATCTTTCAGGCAAGAAGGACTATCCGCAGGCGGATGCCTCAACGGATGAAGGGCTGGTTGCCAAAATGTCACCCTGGTTTCCCCACACGGCCATTAACCTGGGTTTCCGCCTGACACCCCTGCCTGAGGACGGCAGCGTGCCCGGAATAAAAGGGTGGAGATGGATCCATACCCCGGGCCACACCGAGGGTCATATTTCCCTGTTCAGGGAGAGCGACAGGACCCTGATTGCAGGTGACGCTTTCACCACCACCAAACAGGAGTCCCTGCTGTCGGCTTTGGCGGGCAGGGAAAAGATTAAGGGTCCCCCGGCCTATATGACCATGGACTGGGAAAGGGCCAGGAATTCTGTCGCTCAGCTGAAGGGGCTCAATCCGGCGCTGGTCATACCCAGCCACGGCAAGCCCATGGGCGGCCGGGAACTGGAAGACCACCTGGCGTATTTGGCTGAAAATTTTGAGGAAGTAGCCGTGCCGCGCAAAGAGGCGGAAGAAGACATGCCGGAGTTGTGAGGCGGAAAGCGCCCGCCATCGCGGGGAGGATTTCCTCCATACTGTTATTCAGTCGTGTAGTGCAATGGCCAGGGTTAACGGGCTTCACGGAGATTGCCGCGCTGCGTTGACGCTCCGCTCGCAAAGACATCCCGGAATGGACTCTACTGCCATATCCCTCATGTCATTGCGAGGAACGAAGTGACGAGGCAATCTCAGTTGCTGTTTTGCAGCCGTGCATCACAGCAACCGGGCTTTACGGCGCCCGGAGACGGCTGAGAGCACGCTGCGCCTGGGTTTTCAATTCCCGTACAACTACTTAATGAAAAGCATCAGGGAGAAGGATATGAAAGTTGGAATACCCAGAGGGTTGCTGTATGATCAATACCACCCCTTTTTCACACGCTTTTTTACTGAACTTGGAGCGGAACTGGCCGTATCGCCCCCTACGAACAGGGCCATCCTGGATGCGGGGATCCAATGCTGTGTGGACGAGGCCTGCCTGCCGGTGAAGGTCTTCCACGGCCATGTATCCTGTCTGAAGGCTCAGTGCGATCTGCTGTTCATCCCCAGGATTATGCGGCTATTCAGGAGCGAATATATATGCCCGAAATTCTGCGGCTTGCCCGAGATGGTGCTCAACAGCATATACGGACTTCCCGAAACCATCACGGAACCCTTTTACGCGGATTCCATGGCCGGGCTCCGAAAGTGGGCTCTGCGAGCAGGAGCGCGGATTACCCGTGACCGGCGAAGGATTAAGGCTGCCCTGGAAGCGGCAATTGCCGAACAGTTGCGTTTCAAAACCGGGTACGACGATCAGGGATATCCCATCCGGGTGGCCCTGGCCGGGCATCCCTACAACCTTTATGACACATTCATCAATATGAATGTCCGGAAGAAGCTCAACCAGCTGGGGATCGGGGTTGTAACCGAGGAAAGCGCGGATGAGGAAGAAATGGCGCCGGAGGTTGCAGCCCTGTTCAAAAAACCTTTCTGGACCTTTGCCAGGAAAACCTATGGTTTCATCGCTGCCTCGGTTGCCCGGGGACGTGTACAGGGCGTTGTATACATTTCGTCTTTTGCCTGCGGGATTGATTCCGTAATCCTTGAACTTGTCCGGGATCGAATAGGGGACTTTCCCATGCTGGTGCTGAAAATCGACGAGCATACCGGGGAGGCGGGGGTGGATACCCGAATCGAAGCCTTTGCGGACATGCTGGAAAGGAGTGGTAGGGTTGAAGATCACCATTCCCCACATGGGCAACGTCTATCTTGCTGCGAAAGCCCTGTTTGACGGGCTGGGCGTGGATTATGTCATCCCGCCCATGAACAGCAAAGCCGCCCTGGAGATCGGCTCCCTCCATTCTCCCGAGGAGATCTGCCTTCCGTTCAAGATCATGGTGGGCAATTACATCCAGGCCATTGAACAGGGAGCGGATACGGTCATTATTACAGGAAGCTGTGGCCCGTGCCGGTTCGGTGAATACTGCGAAATGCAGATGAAACTGCTCAGGAGGCTGGGCTACCAGGTGGACTTCATCGTGATTGACGCGCCAAAATGCATTGGCTTGAAGGAGCTCATGGCAAGGATCGCCCGGGTTGCTGCTGCAAGCCCCAGGAGCAGGGCACAAAAATGGCGTGCTCTGGCACAGGCTGTTAGGATCATGAACCTGTTGGACGCCATAGAAGCCAAGGCCCATGAAAAGGCAGGCTATGAGAAGGTGCGCGGAACCTGCAAGCGACTTCTCCATGCATGCAGGCAGGAGGCCTTCAGATGCAAAACGCCCCGGGAGATGCTCCGATGCCTTCATGAGTATTCCAGAAGACTGGACCAGGTGCCGTGCGACAATTCGGCAAAGCCCATCAGAATTGCCATCATCGGTGAGATTTATACGGTCATAGAACCCTTTTCCAACCTGTATATCGAGGACAAGCTCATGGATTACGGGATATCCACGAAACGCATGATGACGCCCAGCTGGTGGATGGGCAATACGATCATGTCCCCTCTGAAGATCAACAGCCCGGGCATACGAATGGCTTCCCGGGATTACCTGCCTTACTATATCGGGGGGCATGCCCGGGAATGCGTCGGGGAGGCCGTCCTGTCATGGAAAGAAGGTTTTGACGGGGCCATCCAGATCTTTCCCATGGGCTGCATGCCGGAAATCGTCTCAAAGGCCATCCTTCCTGCCATAGCCAGGGATAAGGATTTCCCAATCCTGTCCCTGGTGGTGGACGAGATGACCGGCGAAGCCGGGTATGTCACCCGGATCGAGGCATTCATAGACATGCTGGAAAGGAGGCGGTCGCATGCTGTATCTCGGCATTGACGTGGGATCGGTGAGCACCGATCTGGTCCTGCTGGACAATGATTTGCAGGTGGTTGAAAAGCTGTATCTCAGAACCCGGGGCAATCCCATCCGGGCCGTGCAGGAAGGCCTCAGAACCTTGAAGGAGCGGTATCGGGACGAGGATGTGGCCGCCTGCGGTACCACCGGGAGCGGCAGGCAGATCGCCTCCGTCCTGGTGGGTGCCGACGCCGTCAAGAATGAGATTACGGCCCACGCCGTTGCGGCCCTTGAACTGGACCGGGATGTGAGGACCATCATCGAGATCGGGGGACAGGACTCCAAGATCATCCTTCTCAGAGACGGCGTGGTTTCGGATTTTGCCATGAACACGGTTTGTGCGGCGGGAACCGGATCCTTTCTGGACCGGCAGGCCGAGCGGATGGGTATTCCCATTGAAGAGTTCGGGGATTATGCGCTCAAGGCGGGCATGCCCGTCAGGATCGCCGGTCGCTGCGCCGTGTTTGCGGAAAGCGATATGATCCACAAGCAGCAGATGGGTTACAACCCGGCCGATATCATCATGGGGCTTTGCGAAGCGCTGGTCAGGAATTATCTGAACAACGTGGGGAAGGGCAAGGACATCAGGCCGAAGGTGTTTTTCCAGGGAGGCGTGGCGGCGAACAAGGGGATGAAGCTGGCCTTTGAACGGGCTCTGGGCTTTGAGGTGATCGTGCCGGAGCATCATAAGATGATGGGCGCCATCGGGGCCGCCATCCTGGCAAAGGATGCGGTGAGCAGGACCGGCAGCACACGTTTCCGGGGCTTTGCCCTTGCCGAGCACCGGTTTGAATCCAGGGGCTTTGAATGCGAAGGCTGTGCCAATCGCTGCGAGGTTGCCAGGATCCATGAAAACGGCCGGGAGATAGGCTGCTTTGGCGATCGGTGCGGAAAGTGGAGCAGCCGGATCGCGTCTTATCCGGCAAAGGCCGGAAACATGTAACCGGGGATGGCCAAAGGAGCGGCTCAGAAAGCGGCAGTTGCCTTGTTCATTATGGTTAAAGTCCATTCTGCGGCATGATAAATATGCAGCACTTTGTATAAAAATTATCAAAGATCTTGATGAACGGAAAGATATGGTTTAAAATTTAAACTGCAAAGTCAATGAAGGAGCAAGTAGCCCTTCTTAAGCCGAAGCAGAGAGCTGGTGGATGGTGCAAACCAGCCGGCCGGAGGGTCGAAATCCACTCCGAAGACGCTGGCGACGAGCCAGACCGGAGCACCGGTTATCGTGCATCAAGTGAGCTGGTTTTCCGGCTAAAATGGGTGGCACCGCGGGTTTGTTCTCTCGTCCCTGAACGTTTCAGGACGGGGGTTTTTTATTATATCTAGTCAAGCAGGGTAAAGCGTCATATAAGGAAAGTGAGGTATGGTCCTATGAAACCGAACAAGAAGCCTGTCAATCCATGCTTTTCTTCAGGTCCGTGCGCCAAGTACCCCGGCTATACCCTCGATGTGCTGAGGGATGCTCCGCTGGGCAGATCACATCGCAGCACCCTTGGAAAGGGCAAGCTGCAGGAATCCATCGAAAGGACGAAGAAGATCCTTGGCATTCCCGACGACTATCTGGTTGGCATCGTGCCCGGGTCCGATACGGGAGCTTTCGAAATGCTGATGTGGAACGTATTGGGCGCGAGGGGCGTTGATGTCATCGTTTTCGAGTCTTTCAGCAAGGGCTGGGCGTATGACATTGAAAAGGAACTGAAGCTGGAGAATGTCAACAAGCACACAGCCGAATACGGCGAGCTGCCCGACCTTTCAAAGGTAGATTTCAGGAACGATGTGGTCTTCACATGGAATGGCACCACCAGCGGTGTCAAGGTACCCAACGGCAACTGGATTCCCGATGACAGGGAAGGTCTGACCCTTTGTGATGCCACTTCTGCTGTTTTTGCGATGGAGATCCCATGGCACAAGATTGATGGCCTCACCTTCTCCTGGCAGAAGGTGCTCGGCGGAGAGGCTGCCCACGGCATGCTGATTCTTTCACCGCGGGCTGTTCAGCGCCTTGAGACCTATAACCCGCCATGGCCCTTGCCGAAAGTATTCCGGCTTAAGAAGAAGGGCGCCCTCGACATGGGCATCTTCCAGGGTTCTACCATCAACACGCCTTCCATGCTTTGCAATGAGGACTACCTGAAGGCTTTGGACTGGGCGGAATCCATTGGCGGCCTCAAAGGCCTGATTGCAAAGAGCGAAGAAAACCTGAAGGTCCTGGAGGCCTTTGTGGAAAGTCATCCGTGGATCCGTTTCCTGGCAAAGGACAAGGCTATCCGCTCCAACACCAGCGTATGCCTCAGCGTGGATCTCTCCGCTGACCAGATCAAGGCCATGGTCAAACTGCTCGCCGAAGAAAAAGTGGCCTATGATATCAACTCATACAGCGAGGCGCCTGTGGGGCTGAGAATCTGGTGCGGTGCCACCGTGGAGAAGTCGGACCTGGAAATATTGTGCCAATGGCTTGAATGGGCCTGTGAAGAGGTCAAAAACCGATAGACTTTAATAGAAACGCAGATTCCGCAATATGCGCAGGGATCTGCGTTTTTTTTATGCCGGTTTATCGCAGTGATTTCCAATATTATGAAATCATTCGGCATAATTACCAATGATGTTACCGGACAGGGATTCCTCGGGTATTTCCCGGCGGCATCCCATGCCGGCCGTCTGCTTCAGTATCCAGAGCATAAAAACAGTGCATGAAGCCTTCATATTGCTGTTTTGCAGCAACACTACAAAATATTCCCGGGGGTTGGCGGCAGCTTATACAATAAAATCAATTAAAGCGATTGAGGTATTTTTGCTGTACGTTGAACAATATGCACTTGACATTATTGTGCAATCTGCTATAATGAATTCAGCCAAAACATATAAAAAAAAGGAGGATAACTATGAAACGTATTCTCGCTCTAGTCCTGTCTGTTGCTATGCTCTTTACGCTGGCAATCGGTATTTCCGGCTGCGGCGGCAACGAGCAGACACCTGCTTCTCCGGACTCCAGTGCTCCGGCACAGCAGACCAGCTCCGCTCCTGCTGATACCAGCACTCCTGCTCCGGAAGTAAGCGATGATCCGTCTGTGAAGGTTCTGAACGTTTGGAGCTTCACCGATGAGGTTCCCAAAATGCTTGAGAAGTACAAGGAAATCTACAAGCAGAGAACCGGTCAGGATTTCCCGCTTGAAATCAAGAGCACTATCATCGCTACCACCGACGGTGCTTACCAGCCCGCTCTCGACCAGGCTCTTGCTTCCGGCGGTGCAGACGCTCCTGACATCTACTGCGTTGAGGCTGCTTTCGTTCTGAAGTACACACAGGGCGACGCTGCCAACTATGCCGCTGCTTACAAGGATCTCGGCATCGATGTTGACAGGCTCCTGAAGGAATCTGAAATTGCTCAGTACACTGTTGACATCGGTACAAGGCCCAGCGACGGCAAACTGGTAGGTCTCGGCTATCAGGCTACCGGTGGTGCGTTCATCTATCGTCGTTCCATCGCTAAGGATGTATGGGGCACCGATGATCCTGCCGTTATTAAGGATAAGATCGGTCCCGGTTGGGAAAAGTTCTTCCAGGCTGCTGAAGATGTGAAGAACAAGGGTTATGCTATGCTGTCCAGCGACGGCGATCTGTGGAACCCTGTAAGAACTTCTGCTGAGAAGCCTTGGATCGTTGACGGCAAGCTGTACATCGACCCTGCTCGTGAAGCTTTCTTTGACTATGCCAAGAGGCTGAAGGACAATGGTCTCCACAACGATACCACCGCTTGGACAGACTCCTGGTATGCTGACATGAAGGATGCTGGTCCCAAGAAGGTATTCGGTTTCTTCGGTCCTGCATGGCTGATCAACTACGTTATGGCTGGTAACTCCGGCGGCAGCAAGCCCGGCGAAGGTACATACGGTGACTGGGCTATCTGCGAGGCTCCTGTAGGATTCTTCTGGGGCGGCACATGGGTACTGGCCAACAAGGATACCAAGATTCCTAAGACTGTCGGTCAGATCATCGAGTGGATTACCCTCGACAACTCCGAGACTGGTCTGCAGTACTTCTGGGCTAACGGTACTCTCGAAGGCCCTGGCGGAACCAAGGACACTGTTGCTTCCGGTGCTGTTATGAAGAAGTCTGACGGTAAGCTCGACTTCCTCGCAGGCCAGAACATGTTTGATGTATTCGTTCCCGCTGGTGAGTTCGCTAGGGGCGACAACATGACCCAGTACGACGAAACCATCAACAACTACTTCACCGATCAGGTTCGTGAGTATGTAAACGGCAACAAGACCAAGGAGCAGGCAATTGCTGACTTCAAGCAGTTGGTTGCCGACAACCTCGACGTTATTGTTGAATAATTTTGGCAAGTAAAGAGGGGCGGGCGGATGCCTTTCCGTTCGCCCCAACTTTTTATCAACAAGGCGCCAGTGACTCTTTGCCGGAGGTGAATGCTTATGGGACCAAAGAAACTTAAGAGTGTCAGCTATGCCAAATACGGATACATATTTTCCATACCCTTTGTTCTCGCGTTTTTGATCTTTACGGCATATCCCATCTTTTACACCGCGGTAATTGGTTTTACCGATCTGAAAGGCTTGGGAAAGACGGATTTCAAGTTTTTGGAAAACCCGCTCCAGAACTTTGAAGCCGTTTGGAAAAACCCATCCTTCCAGAAATCGCTGGAGAATACCGCTATCATATGGATATGCAACTTTATACCCCAGATCCTTCTGGCTCTCCTGCTTACAGCATGGTTCACCAATCAGCGCCAGAAGCTGAGATTTCAGGGAACGTTCAAGGTTCTGTTCTATATGCCCAATATCATAACGGCTGCTACCATAGCCATCCTGTTCAATTCGTTGTTCGGGTATCCTATGGGGCCGGTTAATGATTTGTTCCAGATGCTGGGTATTGCAGATGGGCCAACAGAGTTCCTTCGTGACAAGTGGACGGCCAAAGGTATCATATCATTCATTCAGTTCTGGATGTGGTATGGACAGACCATGATCGTGCTTATTGCCGGTGTGCTGGGTATCAACCCTGCTCTCTTTGAGGCGGCCGAAATCGACGGCGCTACGAGCAGGCAGGTCTTCTTCTACATAACCCTTCCGAGTTTGAGAACCATCATGCTCTTTACTTTGGTTACCAGCTTGATCGGCGGTATGCAGATGTTTGATATTCCCAAATTATTCCTGAACGGCGGCCCTGACAGCGCTACGTTGACCGTGAGCGTTTTCATATACAACCAGGCCTTCAGTGGAAGCTACCTGTACAACAGAGCTGCCGCGGCAAGCATGATCCTGTTTGTAATCATTGCTATCTTGTCGGGCATCCTCTTCTATCTGCTGCGTGACAAAGATGCAGGTAAGCTCAAGAAAGAGATGAGGCAGCTTAAAAAAGCTCAGAGGGCAGCAAGGAGGGCTGAGGCATGAGACGTGAATCTTCACTTGTAGGCCGTACAATATCCAAAACGTTCAAATACATTGTCTGTATTTTTTTGGCTATACTCAGCATTATGCCGTTCTGGATCATGATGATGAACGCCACGCGTGGAACATTTGAGATCCAGCAGAATTCTATTTCTCTGTTGCCTTCCACTTACCTGATAAGCAACTTCAAAGTATTTGAGGGTAAATCGTTCAATCCTTTGGTTGGCTTTAAGAACTCCTTTATCATAGCCGCTGGTGCTACGATTCTGGGTATTTATTTCTCATGCCTTACCGCATATGCCCTGGTAGCCTACCAATGGAGATTGAGACAGCCGTTCTTTACATTCATCATGGCTGTTCTGATGATACCCGCTCAGGTTTCCGGTATAGGATTTTATCAGTTCATGTATCGTATCGGCTGGACAAACAGCTACCTCCCGCTGATTCTTCCTGCGATCGCCGCTCCGGCAATGGTGTTCTTTATGAGGCAGTACCTGTTGGGCGCATTGTCCATTGATATTGTGAATTCCGCAAGAATAGACGGAGCCAATGAATTCTATATCTTCAACAGAATCGTGCTTCCAATTATGAAACCCGCAATGGCAACCCAGGCCATCTTCGCGTTTGTTGGAAGCTGGAACAACCTGTTTATGCCCATGATCCTGCTGACCGACAAGGCAAAATATACCATGCCGATCATGGTCAGCTTGTTAAGAGGCGATATCTATAAAACAGAGTATGGTGCTATTTATCTTGGACTGACTCTGACAGTGCTGCCACTGTTCGTCGTCTACTTTGCATTGTCCAAATACATTATTGCCGGTGTTGCTCTGGGAAGCGTGAAGGAATAAGCATCGAGCCGGTAATGCCTGAAACAGGCTATTGGCTTGTATCCTTGACAGGAAAGAACCAACCAGAAGGTTTTAAGAGCTCTTGCCGTAAGCGTTTTCGGCAGGAGCTTTTTAGTGCCGGAAGCTTTCCGGATATCAGGCTTCGAATGCAATACGTCAGCGTTAATGGCTGACAGAATAAACTGGACAGATACTGCTGCTTTAGCGGTATAATATCTGAAATTCCTATTCTATTACTGGGGAAAATACTGTACAATATGGTTAAAATGCTATGAAGGCGGGTGTTAATATGCAACAAGACAGAGAAACCTTCAAATCACGTCTTGGGTTCATCCTGATCTCTGCCGGGTGCGCCATCGGCCTGGGAAATGTCTGGCGGTTCCCGTACATAACGGGGGCCTATGGGGGAGGCATATTTGTCCTCATATACCTGCTCTTCCTTCTGATTTTTGGCCTACCCCTCATGGTCATGGAATTCTCCGTGGGACGTGCCAGCAAGCGAAGTGTTGCCATGTCCTTTGACGTATTGGAACCAAAGGGGAGCAAATGGCACCTTTTCAAATGGGCTGGAATGGCCGGTAATTATCTGTTGATGATGTTTTATACCACCATATCCGGTTGGATCCTGGCTTATCTCTTTTATATGATAAAGGGGGATTTTGCAGGGGCATCACCGTCGCAGGTGGAGGCTATTTTCGGCGGACTGGTTTCTGATCCGGGAGCGAATGTATTATGGATGGCCGTCATATGCATCCTGGGATTCCTGGTTTGTTCCCTGGGCTTGCAAAAAGGTGTTGAGCGGATCACGAAGGTCATGATGTCCTGTCTCTTAATTATCATGATCGTGTTGGCCATCCGTTCCCTGACGCTGCCCAATGCCGGGGAAGGCCTTAAGTTTTATCTTACCCCCAACCTGGAGAACTTCACGAAGAACGGCATATGGACGACCATTTATGCAGCCATGGGGCAGGCTTTCTTTACCCTGAGCATTGGCATAGGCAGCATGGCCATATTTGGAAGTTATCTTCCCAGGGAACGCAGCCTGCTGGGTGAAAGTATCAACATTATTATCCTGGACACCTTTGTTGCCTTTACCGCAGGGCTTATCATCTTTCCGGCCTGCTTCTCGTTCGGTGTGAATCCCGGCAGCGGCCCGGGCCTGGTGTTCCTGACGCTGCCCAATATATTCAACGCGATGCCGCTTGGGCGGCTTTGGGGTGTGCTGTTCTATGTCTTCATGGTTTTTGCCGCCCTTTCCACGGTGATTGCGGTCTTTGAGAACATCATCTCATTTGCTATTGACCTGCTTGGCTGGTCAAGGAGGAAAGCTGTGCTGGTCAATTTGGTGCTGATCATCATTCTCTCCCTGCCATGCGCGTTCGGCTTTAATATCTGGAGCGGTATTCAGCCCATGGGAGAGGGCTCCACGATCCTGGACCTGGAGGACTTTATTGTCAGCAACAATATCCTGCCATTAGGGGCCCTGTTCTATGCCCTGTTCTGCGTCAGCCGGTATGGTTGGGGTTGGGAGAACTTTATCGCTGAAGCCAACAGCGGAGAAGGCATCAAGTTCCCGCAGAAAATGAGATTTTATCTTACCTACATCCTGCCGGTCCTCTTAGCTATTATCTTCATTCTGGGGTATATCGAAAAATTTATGTAAGGATCAGATATATCATCTCAAAGAAAAGAAGGACGCCGGAGCAATTTGGCTTCGGCGTCCTTCAGTTGTTGCTTTAGCATTGGTTCCGAACGACGAAGGAGTGAGGAACAACAACCACCG
>ENA-UPSB01000510-UPSB01000510.1-bioreactor-metagenome-genome-assembly--contig:-NODE-510-length-63862-cov-5.939630_pt1 | contig 63862 bp, 52 predicted proteins | sample MGYA00238182_ERZ773286 | MGnify/ENA primary metagenome ERZ773286 (study PRJEB29026, sample SAMN07631240) | bioreactor metagenome | isolation source: Switchgrass digestor | place: USA: Dartmouth... | reverse complement strand
AAAGAATTTTAAAGAACAGTCTGCCACGTACGCAGAAAGCATTAATCAAAAAGTGAAATTCGTGCTTGTCGGAGACGGGGAACTTTATGAAAAAACCCGCAAGCTGGCAGTGGAACTGGGCATATCGGATATCACCGTATTCACAGGCTACCGTACGGATATTAGAAACATACTTCTTGACAGTGATCTATATGTATCCCATTCCAAAAGTGAGTCCCTGGGCATATCAATTCTTGAAGCGCTGGCATGCGGACTGCCTGTAGTTTCGACAGACTCAGGAGGTCCGTCGGAAATCATCAATGGCGGCACCGGATGCGGAATACTAATAAAATATGGAGACACCGAGAGTTTTGCCGGAGCGGTTTTGAGGCTTGTAACCGATAAAAGCCTCTATGCGGCTTTAAAAAGTAAAACGGTAAAAACCGTAAAGAACATGTTCAGCCTCGAAAAAACAGCCGGAGAAACCTATAATCTGTATAAAAGCAGCCTTGCCAAAAGCAGGAAAGCGGTATAGCCCTAACTGTCCTTTTCTTCTTCGTCATGCGCCTTTTTGCCTTTCTCCAGTTCCTCTATCCTCATCCTGAGGATTCCGATTTCCTGGGTAAGGGTCTTTAACTTCCACACAATGGAGGAGAAAGAGACCGTCAGTGTGAATATGATCATCAGCAGGAAGAGCATGCCGAACAAAAATAATGTGTTCACCGGTTCCTTTATATATAGCATTTTTGATGCAATCTTTATAATATCCGGAAAAACCGAAAGAACAATAAAGCTCATGCTGGCGAATATCCATGTGAGCGCATATCTCAACTCAACTCTTCTTGTTCTTATCATATTGATTATAAGCAAGAAAAACGCAAGGGAAAAAGTAAAGAGTATTATCTGCAAACCCCGGTTCATCCGTCATTTCCCTCCATTCCCCGATGACATGGATGCTATGACCACTGCCCACCCCACCTTAATCATGTAATAAACAGACCTTAGCCAGTTTATTGAAGATTTTCCTCCTACCCTTTCATTCATCTGCACAGGAACCTCAGCAACATTAAGGTGGTTTTTCAGGGCAAATACAACAGTCTCCGGCTCAGGATAATCCATGGGGTAATTTCGGGCAAACAATCTTATGGCCACCCGATCGCATGCCCTAAAGCCCGAAGTGGGATCTGTGATCGTCTTTCCGGTCACAAACCTGATCAAACCGGAAAAATACTTTATACCAATTCTTCTGAAATATGTGGACTGAAAGCCCTTTTTCTCAATGAATCTGGACCCGATGCAAAGATTGGCGCCCCTTTTTATGCCCTCAATGAGGTCATCAATGTACCTGGGGTCATGCTGACCGTCTCCGTCAACCTGCACCGCTATGTCATAGTCATTTATGCATGCATACTTGTATCCGGACTGAACAGCTCCGCCTATGCCAAGATTTACCGGAAGGTCAATCGTCTTGACTCCGTAAGCCTTGCACACCTCCAAAGTCCTGTCAGTAGAACAGTCATTGACAACCAGTATGTCATATTCCTTGCCCTCGGACTTTATTTTTGACAGTAACCCGGGCAGGTTTTTTTCTTCATTATATGCGGGTATAATTATAAGGACTTTCATCTCAATCTCCCACAATAAGCATAGTTTTATTCATACTTTCCCGAAAAAACCCGTAACGACCCTACCGACAGCCACCTGAAACTGAACGTTTAAACTGGAATCATAGCCGTCTGTAAAACCATATCCTGATTCAAGTATGTATAATTATGTCCAATATTATAGCATATACCCTACCAAAAAAGATTAAAACATCAAAATTCATGTTATGGCAGGAACTGCATCCATCATGTTTTGTTTCACGGTTACAGTTACACAATGTATTATATTGCGAAAAGGATTTATTTCTGATATTTTAGAAATGATTATTCCATACTGTCCCTTTAACTCGAAGCTTATGCAAGGAAAACGCCGCACAACATGTAAATTCATTTATGTAAATGCAAAATAAGGTGGTTATATGCTGGAAATATATGATTCCATATCTCTGGACAAAAACTCCGAAACAGCATTATATATACTGCATTGAATGAGGTGCTGGACAGGGATAAGGGAACTGCATTTGCCTACCAGGACAGCCATGGCTATTATCCGCTAAGAGAATGTGTGGCGGGTCTGATGCGGAAAGCCGGAATAAAATGTACTTCTCACAACATCCAGATAATTTCCGGAGCCCAGCAGGGGATAGACATTATATCAAAAGCTTTTCTCCGCCAGGGAGATACGGTTATTACCGAAAGCCCCACTTATACCGGAGCAATTGCCGTATTCAAGTCCAGGGGGGCAAACATAATAGATGTGGAACTGGAAGAAGACGGTCCCAACATGAACATCCTTGAATACAGCCTGAAAAAGTACAGACCCAGGCTGATATATGCCATACCTACTTTTCATAACCCTACGGGTTACTCCTATTCCGGCAGTAAAAGGAGAGAGATGCTGGAGTTGGCTGAAAAGTACAATTGCTTCATCATAGAAGATAACTATGTAAGCGAGCTGGATTTTAAGGGCGGAAATTTTCTCCCCTTGAAATCCCAGGATAAAAACAGCAGAGTCATATTTATAAAGAGCTTTTCCAAGATTTTTATGCCCGTACTCCGTCTGGGGTTTATGATCGTGCCCCAGAATTTGCGCAGTAACATCCTTGAAGCCAAGCATGCCACTGATATTTCAACATCCGGGCTGATACAGCGCGCCTTTGATATCTATATAAGAAAAGGTTACTGGGACAGGCATTTTAAGTTCATGTACGATATATACAAGGAAAGGTATTACAAGTCAATAAAACTGCTGGAAGAATGTCTGCCGGACGGAGTATACTACAGGAAGCCTGGCGGCGGGCTTAATATATGGCTTAATATGCCTTATGGCTTTTCCGTCCACAGCCTTTTGAAAAATTCAGCTGCAAACGACATAGCCTTTGCTCCCGGCAGTATTTTCTACAGCAGCAATTCATCAAAAAGAATGAATAGCCTTAGGCTGAGCTTTGCATCCGTATATACCGATCAGATTGAACCCGGAATCAGAAAACTCTGCGAACTGATGCGGCCACAGCTGCAAAAACAGTCAACTTTCAGAAATATGCCAATACTTTAGGCATGTCGGTCTATCAGCATATCAGTTTCCCACTGTATTTTTCCGGGATTGATTTATAATACAGGTATAGCAGATAATCCAGCTCTTTCTTTATTTTGACAACCTCATCCTCATTTGCCCTGTTCCCTCTGCTGATGGCATTCAACAGGGCGCTTTTTTCATTTATCTTGCTTTTCAAATCCTTAAAACTCATAACATCCCTGATCCCGCTTAAACCTGTATTCAAGTTCATTTTACTCCCTCCCTCCATTTTCAATTAATATATACCCAATTATATTCACCTTAAATTGATATTATATTAAAAATTTGTTAAATTTAGCATCTGTTCCGGCAGTGCTGACGGAAAGCCATCCAAATAACTATTGTTTTTGAATTCGTCCGGTTGAAATTGGTGATGCCATTTGCGCCGCAAAGTGTTATTTGTTTCAGGCACCGATGCTGTTACCGCAAGGCAGTACAAAAAATCCTCGGCCATAATTCAGTCAAACAGATGGTTCATCGTTGAGTACATCCTCCATCAGCTGAATTCATTCCCGCAAACCATACAGCAAATTGCATTCTGGCAAGGAACTTTTTTGTATTACATTGCAGTTAAGGTACCAGTATTTTCGATATTGGTTCATCTAATCCTGCTAAATCGGAAATCAAAAAAACAACGGGCGTCAGAGCCCGCTGTCAGCTGAATTTCATCATGCTTCCAATGCTTTCTGGGAGAATCCGGTTACTGTATTTCGATTCTTTTTCCGTTTTTCTTGCCGTATTCCTGCTTTGGAAGAGTGATCGTAAGGATTCCGTTATCATATTTGGCTTTTACGCCGTCATTTTTAACATTTTCGACATAAAAGCTTCTGCTGCAGCTGCCGTATCTTCTCTCGCGCCTTATATAATTCTCCCTTTCCTCATTGATCTGCTCGTTGCGTTCTACCGAAATGGTGAGGACATCATCCACCAGTTCCACCTTTATGTCATCCTTGTTTACTCCCGGTATCTCCGCATCAACGATATATTCCTTGTCGGTCTCACGTATATCGGCTCTAATGCCGGAACTGCCCTGAAAAAAGGGATCATTGAAAAAGCTGTCCATAAAGTCTCTAATATCCCAAAAGTCATTTCTCCTTATCATTCCGTTTCTTCTTGAATTGAATGGTGTTAAACCAAACATATGCACACCTCCATAATTTTATTTATCAGGTCAATCAATCTTATTGAAATTTAACTTTGACTATCTTTGACCTTGTACTTTTATTATATCAATATGATATGAAATAACAAGATTGGTTTTTGACTTTCTCTGACCTTTCTTGCCCATAAAATTGAAATATCTGGGCATAGAATCACAAAAGCTCAATTTTTCACATATTTTCATCGTATTTTGAGGTGATAGCTTTTAGGCGATTTCTTGAACATTTTCATCACTTCATCCTTATCCAGCGCACCGAAGGCAAACATTAATGCCAATGCGGCAGCCACATATCCAATCACGGAAGAAATAAGGGTTATGGTATATCCCATATGGAACATCTCAAAAAAGCTATATATATACTTTCCTGTTAAAAACATCAGGATTCCGACAAATCCCGGCTTGATGATCCAATTGCGAAAGTCCATGACCATACCTGTTGTTTTCATGATTATCCTTATATTAAGGACACATACCACCAGAGCGCTCGCTGCAGCACCAATCACATATCCATGTATACCATAGACAGGCACTGCAAAATATACGAAACCGATCCTTATAGCCGAGCCAATCATGGAGTTTCTAAGGGATACGCCTTGCCTGCCCAGACCGTTCAGTATGCCCAGCATGGTCTGCTGGAGGTATATGAATATGCATAAGTAAGCGAGATCATGGAGCATGGGGCCGATATTTTCCCTTTTATACAGAAGATTGCCTATCTGATTGGGAAAAGTAAAAAAGAGTGCGGTAAATATAAAACCCATCACAAAGGTCAGCTGTATGGATTTTGAAATCCTGTAGTTTACCGATCTGTAATCTTTAAGGGATATTGCCTCTGAAATAGCTGGGACCAGGGTAGTGGCAAGGGATGTGGTCACAAGGGATGGGAAAAGTATGAGGGGCATAGCCATTCCGGACAGCCTGCCAAACTCCTCGATACTGCTCTGGTAATCAAGACCTCCTACCAGCAATCGCCTGGGTATCAGAATCTGTTCTATGGCAGTCATTACCGATGTAACAAACCTGTTGAACGATACGGGAACCGCAATTGCAAGCATATTCCTGACAACAACGCGCTTTCTCAGGGAACCTGCCCTGGATGCAAATTTTCCATTATTCATTTTCCTTTTAAAGAAGTAAACTATATACAACAATACAAGGTTGGATATTTCACCAGCAGCCATACCCGCAGTGGCGAGCGCACAGGCATATTCCAGGCCCTTATCCGCAACATATGCCGCCAGGCCCATTACAAGGGCAATCTTTACAACCTGCTCCACCACCTGTGAGACAGCGGTGGGAGTGACATTCTGAATTCCATAGAAGTATCCCTTTATTGCCGAAGCTGCCACAATGAAAGGTATGGAAAGCACAAGGACCATCAGGGAATAATAAGTCCTGCCGTCTTTCAGTATATCGTTGGAGATAAAATCCATAAAAAAGAAGATGATTGCCGATACCACGACCCCTGCCGCCACTACTATTACAAGAGCAGAACCTGTTATTTTCCTTAAGTTTGACCAGTAGTTCCGTGCAACTTCCTCGGCAACCATTTTTGATACCGCAACGGATATGCCTGAAGTTAACGTCAGAATTATGAGAGAGTATATGGGGAAAATCAGTTCATATACTCCCATGCCTTCTGCGCCTATGAGGTTTGAGAGGTATATACGATATATAAAACCGAAAATGCGCACCACAAATCCCGCCAGCATCAGGATTATGGCTCCGCTTATAAAAGATCTTTTTGCCATGGTCCCTCCCCTGAAATATTCATAACCCGTCTTTATATAAATATTTACAGGGGTGGACACTTATGACCTCTTATTTATTTCGGCAACATGCCTATATGGAAGAAAGGCATATGCAGTTGGATTTCCCTAATAATTCCTGTTCTTTCTGGCCAGCCTTTCATTTCTCCTTTGCTCCGCCTTAATATAATCTTCTTTCTCTTCATCCGTTTCCGGAATCAGCGGAGGTACCGGGGTCGGCTTTCCCTCATCATCCAGGGCCACGTAGGTCATATAAGCCTTGTTGGTTTTTATGACTTCTCCGGTTTTGACGTTTTCCGAGTACACATTTACAGTTACCTCCATGGAAGTCCTGCCTACCCATGTCAGTTTTGCTTTCAGGATAACCAGTTCTCCCATCTTCACAGGATGCCTGAAGTCCAGACTGTCAACGGCAACTGTGGCTACCACCTTGTTGGAGTGGCGCGACGCAGCCATTGCTCCTGCAATGTCTATCCAATGCATCAACCTCCCTCCCAGGAGGTTCCCTAGGAGGTTGGTATCATTAGGGATCACCAGTTCGGTCATCTCCACCTGGGATTCTCTTGGTGTTTTTCCTTTAAGTTCGCTTTTATCTGAAATCTCATGCATTCTTCATCTTCCCAACCTTTCTTTTCAGCCTTTCATATCTTTTTTCCACTTCTTCATATATACAGCTTTTCTTCATTCCCATGCGGCATATCTGCTGCATAGCCCTTTCGGTCATTTCCAGGGCTTTATCCAAATCCTTGCACCGGTGCTCATAGTATTTGGCCAGCTCGATTACAGGATAAAGGCTAAAGGCATCTGAGTCTGAAATCATCCGCTTCCAGTGCTCGGCTGCCTTGTCATAATCCTTGTTCCTTTTGTGAATGTCTCCCAGCTTTCTTAAGGCCGATTCCCTTATATACTTGTTACCAGAACTTGTGCAGGTTTCATAGCAGCCTATAACTTTATCATATTCCCCGGCATTTTCAAAAATTGTGCCTACGCCAAATAATTCCCTTTCTCCGTCAGTTTCAAACAACGGTTTTTCCAACATGAAGGAAATTTTTATGAACAATGCGGTAAGGGACAGGATGTCCAGTTCATTATGTTTTATGACTCTCTTGATTTCTGATGCATCCCTGTCTTCCAGGTATTTAAAATATATCGACGGGATCATGGCTCCCGGTATGTCATCAGTCCTGCTCTCTCCCAGGATGTTTTGTTCCAGGGTTCCCAGCCTGCAGTTTTCCAACTTCAACTTCCATATTCTTCTCGAAGGAAAAAGAAGATCTATGTGTATGGGGTTCCTAAGGGAGCTTCTTAACCGGTTAAATACAAATCTTGACTGCAGGAGGCTCCAGTCGAAGGCTTTGCCGTTAAAGGTGACAAGGCCTTTATATCCTGCCATAAACCCGTTGAGATCACTCAATAGGGCGCTTTCTTCATCATAATCCCTCATGAAGTACTGACGGAGTATGAACCTGTCATCCATGAAAAAGCCAATTCCAACGAGGAAAGCAACTGTTCCCGCGCCCCCTGACAGGCCGGTGGTTTCAGTATCCATGAAGAGGAAGTCCTGGATTCGGGAGCTTTCGTTCAAGCCGCTGCAAATGCCGCCTAATGACATAAGGTTCACCCCTTTTGCGTCCTCGAATCTGTAACCTCCGTAAATATAGGACAGGGGATATTCCTTCTCGATCAAGAAGTAAGTACCCATATCATTGCTGCAAACAGTACCGTTTATTAGGTTTTGAACATCCCTACCCGTGCTTTTGCGCTTTTTCGTGTTGTCTTCCCTGTTTTTTTTATACATCTCCAGTTTGCTTCTTAAATCCCCGTACATACTGCTTTCTACTACCTCCGGTTATCAGCTCTCCATGATTATATTCTATCAACCTGTTTCATAAGCGTCCATACTGTTTATACCAGTAAAACCAATAAAACCTGTTGACAAATATACACATCAGGTATATACTTCATTACATAAGTAATGATGTGTATAGGTGGTGATGTAGTGAAAATCCAGCCTGACAGCCTAAAGCCCATATATATACAGATTGCCGAGGGCATCGAAGATGACATACTCAATGATATCCTGAAAGAAGATGAACAAGCTTACTCTCAGAACCAGATCGCCCGGGAGTTCAACATAAATCCCGCAACAGCGGCAAAGGGCTTAAACATGCTGGTGGAGGAAGGGATTCTGTACAAGAAGAGAGGTTTGGGTATGCACGTATCCCCAGGAGCTAAAGACGCTATACGTCAAAAGCGAAAGAAAAATTTCTTTACAGGGCTGTTAAAAGAACTCCTGCAGGAAGCCAAAAAACTTAACATAAGCAAGGAAGAAATAAAGCATATGATTGATAAAATGGAAGGGGAGTCTGGGATATGAAAGCCGTAGAATGCAAAATGCTGACCAGGAAATTCTCAAAAATCACCGTCCTGGACAGCTTAACCTTTTCCCTTGACGAAAACAAAATCATAGGACTAATAGGCAGAAACGGGGCGGGCAAATCCACCTTTTTGAAGATTTGCGCGGGACTTATAAGACCTACCTCGGGAGATATCAGAGTTTTCGGCGAGAAAGTGTTTGACAATATAAATGTACTATCCCGATTGGTTTACATCTATGATGACATGAAATTTAACGATTACCTGAAACTGAGCGATATTTTAGAATTAGGTCCCATGTACCACAAAAACTGGGACAGTGACCTTGCCTTAAGGCTCATGAAGCTTTTCGGGCTGAAGGACAGGGTCAAATACAGCAAACTTTCAAGGGGAATGAAGTCAATGTTCAATATAGTAGTGGGCCTGAGCAGCCAGGCACAGCTAACCCTGCTGGATGAGCCTACCCTTGGCCTGGATGCCGCTGTCAGAAAAGACTTCTATAGAATATTGCTGACCGATTATATGGAACACCCAAGAACTATAATAATCTCAAGCCACCTGCTGGGTGAACTGGAAAATCTCCTGGAGGAAATAATCCTGATTGACGGCGGCAAGCTCGTACTTCACAGGTCAGCAGAAGAACTGAAGAACTATGGAATATACCTGAACGGCAGGAGCGATATCGTCGCCCCATTCATCAAAAACAAGCACGTTCTGAACCTGCAGAATCTTGGCAACAGCATGATAGCAGGGATAGAAAACAATCTGTCCGAGAGTGAACTGTCCTACTTGCATGACAACAATGTTGACATAAGCAGAATCAGCATGGAAGATGTGTGCATATATCTCACCAGAAAGAAAGGGGATGAGGAAATTGATGATCGTCAGTGAAAACTATAAAAGGTCCTTAGTAGCCTTTACCACCGACATGCTTCAGAGTTTCAGAAAGACTTTCATAATAGTATTTATAATATTGGGCGCCCTGCCGATAATAAATTTCATAGTTTTGATATCAACAAGGATATCCCATCCCGAAGCTTTTATAACATCAACCAACAGCATCCTTGGCATAGGGTTTTTCACGATGCTTATAACCCTGTCAATAGCATTTTTCGTCAGCACATGCAAAACAGAAGTGCTTAGCCAGTTTGTCTGGCCAATAAACAGCAGGGTTTATGCAGTCGGAAACTTCGTGGTCATGTTGGCCTGTGCTCTGGCAGCCGTCTCCGGAGTGTCAGCCTTGCTGCTGATAGAAGTGCTGCCTGCCATGATACTCAAGCTGGTTTTAAAAGATTTTATCCTGGTAAACAATTTGACTGTACAAAACTTTATTGAGGGCTTCTGGGTATCTTTCTGCCATATTATGTTTTCCGCATCCTTTTCGTACTTTGTGGGAATGTATTTCTTTAGGCACAAAATAATCATCGGCGCTCTGGCACTGGTACTGGCAAACCTCTCCTCATTCCCGGCGGTAAGGGCAGCCTATTCCGGAATGTACAACTTCATATATGGTAAACATTCCTCAATAATGCTGTTCAGCCTGAAGATCTGGCTGGTAATACTTTTGTTGCACATACTGTCCTATATACCTTTAAAAAGAATGGAGGTCAGAGCATGATTAAAAGAATTGCCATGCTTTTTGCAGTGGGTATCGTCACAGGCCTGCTTTCATCTTTCATCACAGGCCAGCAGGTTTCAGTCAATCCCGGAACCGATATGATCGCAGTTGACAAAAGCAGCAACATTGTCCTTGATTTTACCGGTGCAGGTATAAAGGTCGAGGGCTGGGATAAGGATGAAGTTTTGATAAATGCTCTGTCTCCCATGATTGACGGAAAATATGAAAACGACAGGAATCCGGGTTATAAAATAGTGGCGGAAAAAAACAATATCCGTCTTGCAGAATATTCAATAAGCGGCTCAATTGTCTATGAACTTGAAACATGGCTGCCTCTTGTACAATTTGAGAAGTATGAAAATCAGCATGATGGTATAACGGGAATAAGCATCAATATGAATACCTCATCCAGCGGATACAGCTTCCTGATATTTGCACCGAAAGACGTACCTCTGGAGATAACCGCCGATCGGATAAAAGTCTCGTCCGGCTGCACCCTCGCCCATACAAATGCAGAGGTTGCCGTAATCGAAGACAGCAACCTGATAAAGGGGTTTACCAGTGAAGGTGGTGCCGTTGAAATCAGCAACTGCACGATAAATCATGACAGTTCTTTTAGGAATAAGACTCTGAAAATGAAAGGCAACAAGTTTGTGGACAATTGATGAAAGGTTGCACTTTTGAGTTCCTGCCGAATAATATGGTAATAGAAATGCGAAAAATTGCAGAGCCGATAATGTATAACCTATATCCGTACTTTAATCACCCAGTATCAGCACTGCCGGCAGTACCGGCCCAGGCACCCACATCCAGTATCAGCTACAAACCCGTTGCGTCAAGCTCGAGGCTGCTGTTCAAGGACAACGTCTGGGAACTGCAATTCATCGCCACAACCTTTGAGGTCACAAGGCAGACGGTTACGCAAGGTGCCAGCAGTGTATCCATAGAGTATATGGATAAGTACATGCTAATTAAATACAGAAACGGTGTTGCCGTTGAAACAATATATCTCAATTGAGCGCATATTGCCAGGTATTGATTATACATACCTGAAATACCTGATTTGGCCCGTTGTTCAGTACTTAAACCGGGAAGTAGTGCAAAAAACGTTTTGCCGCAGCCAATATGGGACGATGAAATGTTTACTCATGTATATTGAATTCAGGAATGAATTCAGCAGGCAGGAATACATTTGATACTTAAAAAAGGATTCTATTTATTAGGAATAGAATCCTTTTCTGGGTATATATCTTTCCTTAACAATTAACACTCTTGAATAGAATTTTTCCTCAACAATTAATACTCTTGTAATGGGCTCAAAAAAGCATCCGGCTTCATCAATCAGTAAATTATTCATGCTGATCTTCAGCCCATCTTATCCCCCAATATTATGTCAATCAGCTTAAGGGTTATCTCTTTCGGGTTATCGTTCCCCGAGAATTCATTGAGCGGGCCGACGCAGGACGGGCACCCGGATTCGCAGGGGCACTGGGTTATCATATCCCTGGCTGTGGCATAAAGCTCGTCATGCAGTTCGAACAGCTTTTCACTGAAGCCCACACCACCGGGATAATTATCATATATATAAACCGTAGGCCTTTTGGTAAAGGTCGATCTTACCTGATAAACAACCCTTATATCCCTGGGATCGCACATGAGATAAATCGGAGCCGCGTTGGACAGAACATTGGACAGTCCCAGGAGACCGTTCTGCAGCTCCGTCTGGGACACCACCCCCGGAACTTCTTCAGGCAGGCTGGTCCAATAGGAGGTGGTGTGCATCTCAATGTCGGGAAGGTTTACCGGCCCGGAACCTATGTTTTCATGAGTGTAGAGCTTTATTTTCTTGAACATGGTGACCAGGGCATTGACCATGACTTCGCCGCAGCTCTTCAATACCCTTAGTCCCTCTTTTTCCCGGAACACATCCATTACTTTCAGATCCACCGCCAGGTTGGCATCAGTGTAATAATCCACGTCCACTTTCCGGACATAGGCTTTCTTGTCGTCAAAATCCAGCTTTTCCACCTGATACTGCTGACCCTCATGTATGTATATGGCTTCCTCGTGGAGGAGCATGGGCGCACTGAACCTGTCCATTTCCCCTATCACCCTGTGGTGGGGATCGGATATGTCAATTATTATGAAATTCTCGTTGGATGCGCTTCTTAAGCTGATTTCATCCGCCGGAAATGCTTCCGAAGACCAATGCCACCGTCTTCCCACATGGCGGACCAGTTTGGCCTCCTCCATAAATGCCAGCATCTCCTGAGTCGTATCAACGCCGAAGATTTCATCATCATCAAAGGGCAGCTCAAAAGCGGCACATTTCATATGGCTGTATAAAATAACGAGGTTGTCGGGATTTATCAGCCCGTTTTCAGGGCTGTTTCCGAAAAAATAGTCAGGATTGTTTACTATGTATTGATCCAGGGGGCTGCTGTTGGCAATCAAAATAGTTACAGACTCTCCGTTTCTTCTTCCTGCCCTTCCTCCCTGTTGCCATGTGCTTGCTATGGTTCCGGGATAACCGCATATGATACAGGCTTCAAGGCTGCCTATGTCTATTCCCAGTTCAAGGGCATTGGTGCTGACAACTCCGGATATGTCACCATTTCTCAAACCTCTTTCTATCTCACGCCTTAAGTTGGGCAGATAACCTCCCCGGTAGCCTCTCACCCTGTCACTGCCGCCTATTTTGCCGTAAAAGATATCCTTGAGGTAAGTGACCAGTACCTCGACACTGAGCCTGCTTTTGGTAAACACTATGGTTTTGATGTCGTTGCGGATGAACATCTCAGCCAGCTTTTTTGCTTCCAGAAGGCTGCTTCTTCGGATTCCCAGTTCTTTGTTCACCAAAGGGGGATTATAGAAAATTATATGTTTCCTGCCCGAAGGAGCGCCGTTATTGTCTATGAGGGTCATTTCGCAGCCGGTGATTTTTCTTGCCAGTTCTTCCGGGTTGGCAATGGTTGCCGAACAGCATATGAACTGGGGATTTGAACCGTAGAATTCGCATATGCGCCTAAGCCTTCTTATTACATTGGCCAGATGGCTTCCAAACACTCCCCTGTAATAATGCACCTCATCGATAACTACAAACTTCAGGTTTTCAAACAGCTTGGTCCACTTGGTGTGATGCGGCAGTATACCGCTGTGCAGCATGTCCGGATTTGTCACCACTATGTGTCCGGCTTGCCTGATTGCCTTTCTGGCTGATTGCGGGGTATCTCCGTCATAGGTATAGGTTTTGACATCCACCCCTGCCTCGGTTATCAATTCATGCAGTTCCACCGTCTGGTCCTGGGAAAGGGCTTTTGTGGGAAACAGGAATATAGCCCTGGATTCCTCGTCTTTTATAATGGCATCCAGCACCGGTATATTGTAGCACATGGTCTTACCCGAAGCCGTAGGCGTAACCACCACCACATTCTTACCGGCTTTCACCTCGCTGATGGCCGAGGCCTGATGGGAATACAGCTTGTGTATTCCTCTGCGCCTTAGAGCTTCCTTTATCCTCTCGTCAAGAAAATCAGGGAAGTCACAGTAAACCGCTTCCCTGGCGGGCAACTCAACCCAGCTGGTGATATTGGCCATTATGCTGTCGGAAGTCCTAAAATAATCCAGCATTTGTTCCAGGTTCATATTTACCTCTCCATTTGGAAAATGTCATCGAACATATATTCTACCCATATATTCTATATTCTATAATAATGAAAGGAATTGCGCAAGCAGTTCCGGCAGCATGCCCAAGCAAAATCAGCTCAGATACGGCAAAATGAAAGGCAGCTATTCCCTGGAACCGTCTCCTTTCAAATACTCTTCCAGCAGGCGGAGGATCCCATCCGCATCTTTCATTCTGAAAATTCTTTCTTTTACATGGGTTGCATTGCGCATACCCTTTATATACCAGGCAATATGCTTCCTCATTTCGCAAACCCCGATATGTTCGCCTTTAAGCTCGATCATCATTTTCATATGCCGCATGACGGTGTTTAATTTTTCATCGGCGGAAGGTTCCGGAAGCAGTTCCCCTTTTTCCAAATAGCGCAAAGTCCTTTTGAATATCCACGGATTTCCCTGGGCGCCCCGGCCTATCATGACCGCATCACACCCGGTTTGTTCCAGCATGCGTTTTGCATCTTCAGGCTTTACGATATCACCGTTCCCTATCACAGGAATGGATACCGCCTCTTTCACTTTCCGGATTATCTCCCAGTCGGCCCTGCCGCTGTAGAATTGTTCCCGGGTGCGCCCATGCACGGCGATGGCGCTGGCTCCGCATTCTTCAATTATTTTCGCTATTTCCACCGCATTGACATTATCGTCGTCCCAGCCTTTCCGTATCTTTACCGTAACAGGCTTTGCCGACGCCTTCACAACTGCCGTGACGATATCAGCCACCAGCCGCGGCTTTAGCATTAGAGCGCTGCCTTCACCGTTCTTTGTTATCTTGGGGGTAGGGCATCCCATGTTGATGTCAATCACGCTGGCATCGGAGTCATTCAACCGTCCTGCAATATCCGCCATTATGGAAGGGTCCGATCCGAAGATCTGCACTGCCGCAGGCTTCTCAACGTCGCTTATTTCGGTAAGCCTGAAGCTCTTGTTGTCATTATAGTGCATACCCTTGGCGCTTACCATTTCCGTATACACAAATCCGCATCCCTGCTCCTTGCACAGAATTCTGAAGGGCATGTCCGTAACCCCTGCCATGGGTGCCAGAAACACATTGTTTTTTATATCTACATTTCCAATTCTTATCGTCATCCGTAACTTCCTTTGCTCAGTTAATAGTTAATTTATAAAAGTTAATTTATTGTGCCGGCAAATTTGGGACAGCATTGGGCAAGTTTGGAGACAGTTGGCCAACGCTGTCTCTTCAGTCCGGAACGCAGGCATGGAAAATACCGGCGCGACCACTCATGCCTGCAAAGTGCAGCCAATAATGAAAATATTATTATGTTTTCATGTTAACGAGTTAAACCGGCTATCGATATGATACCACACAGGGAATGAAAAAATCCACCCGTCTGAGGATATCACAATGGAAGCAATGGGAACAACATGCCGGTTATGAAAATTTTAGAAATTTTTAATATTTTCTTAATGAAAATGAAAGAATAAACACAAAAGAATTTGCTATGCTGTTAGTATATTAACAATGTTTTGTTACAGGAGGATTGTTGACTGATAATGGAGCACAACGTCAGAAGCCTGTTTTTGATGGCAAGAGGTGGTGACATAGAGGCGTATGAGCGTCTCATAGAAACCTATCAGAAAAAAATATATGCTCTGGCATTAAAGGTATCCGGTGATAGATCGGATGCCAGCAGGATGGCTCAGGAAGTATTCATAAGAGCATACAAGTCCATCCGTTCCCTTAAAAACGAAAAACAGCTTCCGGTGCTTATATATAAAGCAGCAGCAGTCGTATGCCTTAACACCGAAAAGCAGTCAGACTTTCCTGGGATGGAAATATCTGAATCCCATCATAATTGACTGATTCCGCTTTCGGATTTGACATACAGGTACAAGCTTTTATATATAACTGATATAGATACTGCAGCTTAGGGATCATTTTCAATCCTGACAGCTGTTTTTTTGATTTCATCCGTTAAAGAGTCAACAGTCTTGTAAATATTGCGCAAATCCTCAAGATTCTCTTCCATTACATCACTTTTTATGATTTGAAGATACCCGGGTATAAACAGTTGACATTATGGCTATTATAGGTACAAATAATATTGTAAGCAGATTTATGAAAGTCTTGTTTTTTCATATCCTGCTTTCATGTACTTGCCTACTCCACACAAATCGGACAATTGTGAACGCAACAGATTTACAGTTGGCTTTTTCCTGCCAGTTTAACAATGAAAGGCGGATTTTGCCATGCAAAACAACATTTCAGGTCTGATAGCCCTGTTTCCAATGAAATGCCACAGCAAAAGGATTTTTACAACTTATGAACTCTGGACATCGATCGTTACAAATTATATTATATGCCATAAGAAATTATCAGCACTCTCCCTATAAAAAGATTTTCATATCTCAATAGAAACAAGAAATGCGGTGTGCCATTGACCGGTAAGTCGACACACCGCAATCCAAAATTCTGGCGTCCCGGACAGGAATCGAACCCGTATCAGTGGAACCGGAATCCACTACCTTATCCATTAGGCCACCGGGACATATTGATCACCAATACATTATAGCCCATTTATGCTATTTTTACAACAACTAATATTTAGGTTTTTTGATTCAGGTTGCCCCTGAGCTCATTTCCAATCCAGAATATTTACTAAGCCAGGCTAAGTACTACCTGAAAAGCGGCATAAACCAATTCTCTATGATGAAGCCAAAAACCTCAGCCAGAATGTAACTCCAGGTGAAAATGGTCATGAAAACAGCGCTCTTTAACCTGACATCGAACTTATATATGGTATTTATGCCTCTGGCAATGATTCCGCTGAACCAGATTGATATCAGCAAATCAAGCATAAAGGCAAAAAACAATATGCTATAGCTGCTGTTAAGGCTTGTTACCAAATTGGGAAAGCATTTGAAAATCATATAAATAATCAGGTTTATAGGCAAAACAATAATATTGGCCAGTATATACGCTTTCATGACCTTTGTCAGGGTCTTGCCGCTGGTATCCCTGTTTTCTCTTTTGAACAGCTTAAAAAGGTCAAACAAAGGTACTGTAAAGAACAGGACATCAACAAACCCCATCAGTACAATCATTAACAGCGCCAGTGTTATGTTATAGAAAAGTATATTGGCGGATTTCCCTGTAAATAATCCGGCAAAATCATTTATGAAAAATGTGCATAGATCCACTATCCCTACCAGAATGAATCCTATGTACAAGGTCGATTTTCTATCCGTCAGCTTTTCATACATTTTTTTAGGCAATAAAAGCATATCCCAGATATTCATCCATAAAGCTCCTTTAAACAGCATTTAACTTAATAATACAACTTTATGTCAATAAAATCAATGGAGTGTCTTTTCCAGGGCAGAGGGCAAATAAAAAAGCGCATCTGACTGCGCCTAAAAAAGCTTCATTATAAGGAATACAAGCAATGCAATGCTCCCCAGCAATCCAAAATTTATGATCACATTCAACAGTATATTGTTTTTAAAAACTCCTGTTTTCATGGATTGATCCTTTTTACCCTTTTTGACATCCAGTTTGTTCTCTTTTATATAATTATTGATGATCATCTCGGCTTCCTTGAATATAAAATCATTATCCGGCTTTTTATTCTTGCCGCCGGAATCTCTGTCATCAACCTCTCTGATGAATTTCGGCTCATTTTTCAAAATCAGAATAGCTTCTTCTATTATATTTGAAGGTATATCCTTAATCACTACTATCCTCTTTGTTTTACCACTTACCATACAAATCCTCCGAACCACGCCTTTTAAGGGTAGTTTATGATAAAATGGCACATTTTATACATTCATTTAATCCTGCCTGAAATTCATCAAATTTTAATCGACCTGCTTCCATATTTTCGCCACCAGCACCATCATGTCATCCGCAGGCTTGCCCTCATAATTCTGATATGCCCTGTCCAGGATGCTGTCCGCTATTTCCTGCGGATTCAGACTTTTAATTCCTGCTATATAAGCCCTTAAAAAATCTTCACCTCCACCCTGGGCATAAAACGAGTCCAGAACCCCATCGCTCATCATTATGATAAAGTCTCCGTCCTGAACCTTTTTATGCGCCAGTTCCAGCTCAACATTGCTCAATATTCCCACCGGCAGGGAAGCTGATTTAACACACTCCACCCTCTCGTCGCTTTTTATGTATGTAGGTACGGCGCCTATCTTTACAAACTCAACTTCTCCGTTGTAAAGGTCTATCACGCTCATGTCTATGGTAGAGAAAGAATCCTCGTCGGATTTTAACACCAGTACCGAATTTATAAGTTTTACTGTCGTATCCTTGTCAAAACCCGATTGTATGAACTTTTCCAGCAAATTCATGGTCGCCCTGCTCTGTATGGCGGCTTTCTGTCCCGAGCCCATTCCGTCGCTCAGAGCCACTATGTACTTTCCTTCGCCGGTATTGAGGAAAGTGTGATTATCCCCTGAAACCAGACCGTCATACTTACATACTTTGGCCACTCCGGTGGTCACCCTGAAAGTTTCCTCCTCGACAAGCTTTAAAATGCATAGATTGCCCTTGACTTTCTGACAGCACCCGGAATCCTCCTTTACCATTTTTCTACCTACTGCATCGGATATCAGCTTTTCCATGGAACTTATGCATTTCCTTTTCCCTCCGCAGGCTTTATGATAAACGGAAATTTCATACTTGCCCCATTTGTTTTCAAACACCGTGACATCTTTTGCCTTCAGTCCGGCTTTTTTGAGTTCAAAGAGTATTAGATCCTCAAGGTCTGCTTTAAAGCATATATCTGTATTTATTTCAGATGAAAGGCTTGATATGACCTTTGAAAGGCCTTCCAGCTGCTGAGATATAAGTTCCCTGCTTTCCCCGATCTTTCTTTTCCATACCATGTCTACCTTAAAAACCTCATATGCACTGTTTACAGCCTTGACAAAATCATATATCCTTTCACACTTATCCAGGAAATAATCCGGAATGTCGCTTTCCTCTATCCTGCCTTTCGCATCGAGCCTTTCTATAATCCTGAACATCACCTGATAAGTATTGTAAAAATTCCTGTCCCAGCAATACAGGCAAAGGCTGCAGTCCTTGCACACGCTTTCCGCCACCCTGTCAAAAACCCCGGTTATATCCTGTTTATCCGCCACCACTTTGGTTTCTGATATTTCACTGAAAGTCCTGGATAACTCTCTAAATGCATTGGAGAACTTATTGAGTTTTTCCACCGTAATGTCCCTTATCCTTTGACTGTAGCTCCTCTTGTCGGTATCCGCGCTCACATCCCTTACCAACACATTGGTAACTGCATTGATGAGTTTTTCCGGAACAATTATAAAAAAAGTCATGGCTATTAATATTTCATTAAGATAAATTATCACCTCTGTTGAACCATTCAGATATAAAGTCAACAGGGCATTTCCCATTATAAAGCCGAGGCTCGAACCAACCTTGCCCAGGCTCCTGAAAACACCGCCAAGCAGCCCGCAGAAAGCATAGGAACCAATCACCAGAGGCGTAACCTTGCCTGACATGCTCACAATCAGACCTACCGTTACCCCTACCGCAGCACCCACTCCCGGGCCTGATTTGTAGCTGAATATAAGCACAATGAAAATACAGACGACATTCTTGAGGTTGAAGCCGAAAACATGGAGATTCAAAGCACTTGACAGGGCAAGGGATGCCGTTATCGCTATACTTATTACTTCCTCATTTGTAAACAGACGGTTTTTGCGGGTATCATCCAGCAATGCGAAAGCATGGCTGAAAATAAATACCGATGTGAAAACTATAAAGCAATGTAAAACTGCTTTCAGCAAATCATAAAGCAGGAACCCCTGCAAATATACAATAAGAAGTTCCGGTATCAGGACGCTGATAAAAGCAGTTACTGCATATCTCAGATTAATTTTTGATTTGCCTTCTTTAAACGGTAGGTTGATGATGGTAGAAATGAGAATTGCTGCAGCTGCAACAAAAACCTGACCCTTTCCTCCTCCGGCTATCATACCCGTAATCACTGCCAATGCCAGCAATATGCGGTTTACACCAAAACCCAGGGCAGCTGCATAGAATGCCATTCCAAAGGGCATCAGATCCCCCATCAGTTTCACATTTCCCAGCAGAAATGCTGCCACAAGCCCGATTGCATGTTTTTTGCAAATCAGTGTACCTAGAATGTTTCTGCCTTTTAATCTCACATGTTTGCCCGATAGATTTGCCTCCGTCCTAAAAGATACCGTTTCTGTTTTCATCCTTTGTAACCCCCTACTTATCTTTTGTTGGAAACAGCACTTCGATGTGGATGACTTTCCATCAGCAGTTTCCATTTCTTTATGCATTACAGATTATAATGATCCGCGTTGGAAATGTTTGTCACATTGATGTAGCTGCAACCAAGTTTCGTTTTACATTTATTAACAATATGCAACGCCAGTTTATCTTGGAGTGAATGCGCAAAGCAGGGGAAACATTAAGTTAAACTTAGAGGTCATGCTGTTTTATGTCACATTTGTTGTTTTTGTCATATGATTTTTTATAAAAAAGGGCATAAACGCCTTGGATCATCCAAAACATTTATGCCCCATGCATAATTTTAAGATTTTGCATTATTTGCCTTGCAATCCATCATTGGCTGCGTTTTACCGGCATGAGCGTGCTAGTTCTTGGGAACCCCGAGAACTTTAAACTCAGCCATTCCTGCCCAGCATCCCTGATCCAGCCCTGTGACCGTAACCCTCACATATCTTGCGGAATCTGCCGTAAATGAATCCTTTTGCACCTGCTCCGAGCTTGTGTTTCCGGTTTTATTAACGACAACCGTCCAGTTGGCATTGTCGGAGGATACCTCCACAATATATTTGTACACCTTGTCTTTCAACGGCCATGTTATTTCGGTGCCTCTCAGATTGTAATAGTCTCCAAGGTCCACTTTCCACCAGTGGAACAGTTCTCCGTCCCTGGCATACCAAATTGTAGCCGGGTTTCCGTCATTCGCCCTGGATGCTTCATAGCCTGTGAGATAACTGTCGGAATAGGCTGTCTTGTTCAGGGCCAAGTCCGAAACGATTCGCGCCGGTGTTGTTACCACCGCTGTAGCATAGGTTGACGTATTTCCTGCCGCATCAAAGGCTGCCACTGTATAAGCGTATACCGTTTCTGCATCAAGTCCCGTATCCGTAAAGGATGTAACATTGGAAACAACTGCGATTTGCGTTCCGTTCCTGTTTATTCTATATCCCACTACTCCGACATTATCTGTCGCCGGCTTCCAGGTAAGCTTCACCTTGTCATAGGACTCTGCGGAAGCTGTAAGTCCGGTTGGAGCCGTAGGAGCCTGGGTATCATTGGTCACAGGAGAACCGAAAACCTTGAATTCTGAAATGCTTGCCCAGGTGTTCACCGAAAGCCCGGTAACGGTAATCCTCACAAACCTTACAGAGTCAGCGGCAAATGCATCCTTCTGCGTCCGTTCCGTACCATTGTATCCGGTCTTATCCACTTTCAGAGACCAGTTTGCGCCATCCGCTGAAACTTCAACCTTATACTTGTAGTTCTTCTCCAACTGCCATATCACTTCGGTGCCGGTAATATAATGATTTCCACCCAGATCTATCATCAGCCAGTGATTTAACCCGCCATCTGCCGCGGACCACCGGGTTGATGTGTTTCCATCAACTGCATTGGATGGGCTGTAGCCTGTCAGCGAGCTGTCCGAGCTGGCAGATTTGTTTAATGCTATATTGGTTGTGGTGGAACCCAGAGTCATGCCAACCACAGGAACACTCTGCTCCGATGAGTTGCCGGCATAGTCAAAAGCCGCCACGGTATATACATATGACGTCACAGGACTTAAACCTTTGTCGGTGTATGAAGTCCCGTTGGTCACCGTTGCTATCTGCGTTCCGTTCCTGAACACCCTGTAGCCTGCAACACCATAATTATCCGTTGAAGCTTTCCAGTTGAGCTTAATCTGGCTTTCGGAAACGGCTGTCGCCGTCAGCTCCTGGGGAACGGTCGGAGCTTGGGTATCATTGGTCGGCGCAGCAGTTACCCCGAACACATCAACTCTGTCCGCTATGACATAGTAATTTGTAGAGTTCTTGTTCTTGGTTCCTGTAACCCGTACTTTAAGGATATGCTGACCATTAGGCAGTGTGCCGCTGTTATACAGCAGTACATTATCTTTTCTCTTGGATGAATAAAAATCCACCTTTTTCTCCGGTCCTCCGTCAACGGACACGGCAGCTATACCTCCAAAAGGAGTCTTGGAGCCATACAGCTTAACCTGGGTTCCGCTGAACCTGACCTGAAAATAGGCATCAGCAGTGGAAGACCAATGATTGTCTCCGTTATGCAAGCCCGACTCCGTTGCGTAAGTCCAGTTCCCAACATATTCAAACTGGTTCAGGCCTGTACCCGTAACGTTATCATTGATGCTTATCACATCTCCATCATCAATTATTATCACATCATCATCCACATCAACCTTGAATCCCAGTATCTCTCCTATAAGCTTAATCAAAACGAGCGCATTGTTCTTCTGTTTTTTCAGCAAATCCGATTCAAGCTTTTTTCCGTTTACGGTTATCGTTTTTTTGTTGAGGTCAATAACAATTTTTATATTGCCTTTCGTTACGGTTACAACATGTGTGTCATCATCCCATTTAACCCCGGCTCCCAGTCCTTTTGTGATTGCATTCACCGGAATTGTCATTTTGTTGTGCTTTATGACCGGTGTGTTGTTTATCTCGATTTCCTCGCCGTTGGCAAATACAAAAAGGGAATCGTCATCATCAAGGTCATATTCATCCCAGTAATTGTTTCTGTAGTAGGAGACCAACAATTCTATAAGACTGTCCCTCTTGTTTTTATCCTTATAGTTCTCCTTTAACTGTTTTCTTATTTCCTTGATGTCAAAATCTTTCCACTTATTGTTGCTTTTTTTCCCGGGGCTTGCATAAGCCACGCTTGTGCTCATCAACATGCACAATGCAAGTAAAATGCCTATGATTTTCTTCATAATCCAATCCTCCTGTAATATTGTTACAGTATATATATTCGCATAGGGTAAGGTAATTTTAGGGTTTTATGGAAATGTAACATTCATGTAATTTCGCTAATAAAAATGTAATTTAATTGCAATAAAAAACCCCTTTCATTAGTTTTTTGTCTAACGAAAGGGGTTCACTTCGCAACAGGGTTCTTCCAACGGTTTAATCTCAGCATAACCGTCCATGCTTTCAGGGCATGACCAATAATGAAAGCACTCAATTTTTCGTGCTAATATGTTTATTAAAGCTCCGATATTATCCTCCGGGGCATTCATTATGTCCCAGGAGATTACCGCCCCTTTCATTCCGCTTTCTTCCACCAGTTTCATGCTCTCTGAAACATAGTCGGGATAAACCGGCGCAACATTGTCTATTCGATTAACTTCAAAGCCGGGATAAATCCTTGTCTTACCGTCAAGTGCTTTCAATGCTTTCAGTTCTTTCAGGGTACGATCATAGCCAAATGCATTTTTCTCATTGAAATCAGGATATGTGCTGTTCCCCATAAGAGTGAAAACCTTGAAAATATTGTTCAATTCAAACTGCATACCTGCCGGAGCATTTGTTTTTCTGTAATACATGGGTTTTATAAAATCCGCATGATCAGCAAGCTTTCGAAGATCCTGACCTACAAAGTAAGCAATGGAACCGGCAAAAACATCCAGGCCGACAATAAGATTTTTTTCTTTAAAATGGGAACAAAGCTTTTCAACCGAGGAACATATGTTATGGTTTTTAAAATCAAAGAATTTCTTTAAAACCGGGTTCTCAAACTCATATGTAAAATCTGAGTTTTCCCTGATTGGAATTTGCTTCCTCAACTTAAACTCCGGACCGTCCTCGATCATATCCGCCAACTCATGCAGGAGTTCATCAACATCAATCCCATAATCGGCCATTGCCTTTTTACATTCCGGGCAAAAGCAGCTAAAAACGGAATTCATTCCGTTGGAAAGGGACGGATATCGGATTTTATCCAGAAAAACACCGTCAAATCCCGTTTCTGCGAAGTACTCCTGCTCGAAAATCTCAATAACGTTTCTCAGGTTATCTTTATTTGTGGGACAGTAAAACTCAAAGTTCTCTCCTTCCTGCAGCTTATAGCTTGAGATCTTGTTTCCCCTGAAATCAACAACCGGTTGAAACTCTCTGAAGTAGCCCAGTTCGGAAAAGACGGGAAACCACAGAAGCATTTTTGCTTTTCGTTTTTCAAGATACTCCTTTGTCTCTTCATATAATTTTTTATTATTTGCCCAGCCTATGATCACATTTTCAATATCAAGACTATCAAAAAGGAGATCCAGTTTCTTTTTTAAACCGCTGAATTCAATTCCGTCCACCCCAAGGCCCCGGGTGAAAGCCTGAATGTTTATTGCTAAATCCATTGGCATAACACTCCTGTCAACATTATTCTTTTTTCAAAATATCTGATATGGGTAACCACTTCAATAGTTATACTCTATGCTCCGATTACGATTTTGTCAACAGCAAGCGCATCCGAAAAAAGACAGCAAAGCTGTCATTGCCTTCTGCGTTTTTTGCCGCTCCGCTTATCGTTTACCGTTTCCGTGTCTGCTGCTGTCGCTGTCACTGCTGATCCTTTTACCATCATTACTGTTTTATTGTCTTTGTCATTTTCACTGTTGTTATTTTATAGCCGCTACTGCTCTTGTTATTGTTACTGTTTTTATTCTTGCCTTTAACTTCGCTACCGTTATTCCTAACAGCATTATTCTTTTTATTGCTGTCGCCCTTATTGCTGTCCATGCCTTTACCGTTGCCGGTGTTCCTGCTGCTGCCGGTATCCTTGTTGTTACTGATAACTCTACTGTTACCGGTATTTTTGTTATTGCTGATATCTTTGCCGTTTCCGGTATCCCTGTTGTTGTTTATACCTTTACTGCTGCCAGCATCTTTGCTGCTTCCTGCACCTTTGCTGTTGCCGATATCTTTGCCGCTTCCGGTGTTTTTGCTGTTGTTTATACCGTTGCCTGTATTTTTGCCGCTGGTATCTTTACTGCTTCCTGCACCTTTGCTGTTGCTGATACCTTTGCTGCTGCCGGTATCTTTCCTGCTGTTGTTTTGGGTATTGTTATCGTTGCTGTTTTTTGCGTCGCTATCCATCTCATCAGGGTTATGCCAGCTGTCTTCACATGTGCTTTTACCTCTGCCCTTTATTTTTTTTCCTTTGCCTTCACTTTCTGCCTCATAATATTTCAGGCTGCCCGAAGAATTCCTGCCTCCCTCAGCCTTGCCGTTTTTGCTTGATTTTGAATCCTTTTTCTTGTCACTTTTGCCGCCTTGCCCGTTGTTGCCCTTGGCATCATTCCCTCTGCCCGGATTTTCATAAGCTCCCGCCTTTTCATTATCCGCTGTCTTGTTCTTTAGCACCTCTTTCAGGATCTCTTCCACCGGAGCATCCCTGTAGCTTTCCATGTCCACCTCCGGGGTTGACTCCTGAAGCTTCTCGAGAAGCACAACCTTTCCGGGAGACATGCCCATTTCTTCAGCCGTGGCATGCTTTTCCAGGGGTATCGATTCAACAATTATCTCAGTCTCTGCATCAGATGCATCAAGATGCTCTCCCGCAGTATTTTCTATCTTTTCCTCAATAACTTCGGCTTTGCGCTCACTTTTGGCTGAAACTGTAAACATAACCGCATTTTCAGATTCCTCTCCAAGATATCCGTTTTCCTCGGCACTTTTCAGTATGCTGCCGATGACATCTTCCACTCTTTTTGTACCGGCACTGACTGAGGATAGAATTCTCTCACCATCATCATTCAGGGCCTTGGTGTTTATTACCCTGTCATACATATTCATCGTGATTTCTATGCTCGGATTAATATCAATATTGATATAACTGTAAGGCATGGCATAGCTGTAGGCACCGAAGCTTATTCCCAGAAAAACCAGGACAGCCGCTGCAGCAGTGCCAATCCTTATCCACATGTTCTTATCTGAGGAGCCGGATGCAATATCAATCTCTTGCCCTATCTGGTAATTCCCTTTATCCCGCAACCGGATGAACCCGCCTTTTTTTGTCAAGGCAATCACATGCCTGCTTTCCTTTTCAACTATGATCGCTTTCATCCTGTCACCCCCAATCCACAAAATCCCTTATGTATTGATAATCTCCGGTATTTATTATCAGTACGGCTATTATATATTTTCGTGCCCGCTCTATCTTTTTTCGGGGTAAACCCGTGCCTTTTTCTATCTCCGATACAGGTAAATACTTCTTGCTCATTATGTGTTTCACCAGTTCCGGCCTGGACATCAGATACCTTATAATGTCAGCATACAATCGCCTCGTTCTTTCATGCTTGGGGGATGCATCTGCCAGCTGAGAAAAGGTTATATCCCATTCCCGGAGCTCCTTTTTCAGTTCTTGCAATTCCAGTCTCCTATACTCATTGGCTTCTCTTGCACTGTAATCTTCCATGGATTCATTTATGCCCAAATCCCTCTCATCGTCTTCCCCCTCCATGAAATATCCGTTGATGGAAACAATATTGCTGTGCTTTTTCTCTTTTCTGTGATAGTCAATAAGACGCTTTCTGATGACATCCTTGGCAAAGGACAAAAAACTGCCTTTATTGATGTCATAGGACTTGATCGCCTCCACGAAAGCCATCAGGGCTATGCTCAGTTCATCATCCTCACCATATCTTACGTACCGGCCCGTAGCCTTTTCTGCACACGAAGCTATAAAAGGCTTGTACTCCTCAACAAGCCTGTTGATTTCCTCTTCGTCATGCTTGATTCTTTCAACTCTGTCATTTATGGATGCTGAATTCATCATGCCCTCCCAAGTTTGATATCCAATCTGATTCTACCATCATAGAATACAGGAAACAAATTGTCACCCTTAATCTATATATTTCGTGCAATCAATGCTCAGAAATAGGATTAATTTTCCGGAAACTATTTCCATAGACTTTAAGCCGACTTGTTAACGTGAGAATATGATTTATTTTTATAAATGGCTGTGTTATTAAAACATATGCAGTTGTGCCCGCATAACCACCCATGCTGCAAAGTGCAGCCAGCAATGAAAGCCACTCCTGTTCTCGCGATAGCCATTTAAACCATAACTTCAGGCAAATATTACCTCTTTAAGCATTCAGACCCTGGGGCAGGGAATCTCCCTCTTCAAGAGACGCTTCCTGCCAAAAAGACGTGTTGCGATTGCCAACAGTATATTCTATTGTTATAATAAGCTTATTGCCAAGATATAATAAAGCATATAAATGCAGCAAAGGAAGGGATAATCATGCACAAGTTTGAAATATCAGGATCTGAGTTTTTGTTTGACGGAAAACCCATAAAAATATTGTCCGGTGCGGTTCACTATTTCAGAACAGTGCCCGAATACTGGGAAGACAGGCTTTTGAAACTGAAAGCATGTGGCTTTAATACCGTTGAAACATACATAGCTTGGAATATGCATGAACCACGGGAAGGTGAGTTCTGCTTTGAAGGCATTTGTGATATCGAAAAATTTATACGCATTGCAGGAGAATTGGGGCTGTTTGTGATAGTGAGACCGAGTCCTTACATATGTGCCGAATGGGAATTCGGGGGACTGCCGGCATGGCTTCTGTCCTATCCTGATATTCAGCTCCGCTGCAACAACAAGACCTATCTGGACAAAGTGGATGCCTATTACGATGTCCTTATACCAAAACTTGTCCCATATTTATGCACCAATGGCGGACCGATTATCGCCATGCAGATTGAGAATGAATATGGAAGCTACGGCGCAGACAAGAAATATCTTCAGCATATAAAAGACGCACTGATTAAGAGAGGCGTGGACGTTCTTCTCTTCACTTCGGACGGACCCACCGATATGATGCTTCAGGGAGGTACACTGCCCGATGTGTTCAAAACAGCGAATTTTGGTTCAAGGAATGAAGAGGCTTTTAACAAGCTTAAGGAGTACCAGCCTGACAAACCACTGATGTGCACCGAGTTCTGGAACGGATGGTTTGACCACTGGGGTGAAGAACATCATGTCAGGGGCTATGAAGATACAGTCCGGGAATTTGAAAGCATGCTTGAAAAGGGAGCTTCAGTTAACTTCTACATGTTCCATGGCGGCACCAATTTCGGATTCATGAATGGGGCCAATCACAGCGATGCCTATGAGCCGACAGTCACCAGCTACGATTATGATGCACCGCTGAATGAGGCAGGAGATCCCACTCCCAAGTATTACGCCGTACGGGAAGTTCTGTCAAAATATGTGGACATTGATGATGACATCCCCGTAAAACTTTCTCCGAAAAAATCCTACGGAGACGTTACCATGACCCGGAAAGCACTCCTTTTTGCTTCACTGGACAAACTCTCGGAACCTGTGGAGAGAACGTGCCCTGAACCCATGGAAAAGCTGGGACAGAACTATGGCTTTATTCTTTACAGGACGCAGCTTAATGGTTATAAAGGCCATCTTCCGCTGGAGATCAAGGACGTTCATGACAGAGCCCTTATTTTCCTGGATGGCAGGTATATAGACGTAATCTACAGAAATGACAAGGGCAAAAAAGTGTTCCTTGATCTGTCCGGAGGAAATTCGACCCTTGATATACTGGTAGAAAACATGGGAAGGGTTAATTATGGGCCGTACCTGAAAGACTATAAAGGCATAACGGAGAGCGTACGTCTTGATTACCATTTCCTTTTTGGATGGACCATATACCCCCTGCCTTTGGAGGATTTATCAAAGCTGTGCTTTGATGATGCAAGCGTTCCCGCCATATCTTCATTTTACAAGGCCTCTTTCAACGTGGATGAAGTGGCAGATACCTTTGTTGAACTTGATGGTTGGGTAAAGGGAGTAGTATGGATAAACGGGTTTAATATCGGAAGATACTGGAATATAGGCCCCCAAAGGACATTATATGTGCCTGCTCCTCTCCTTAGAAAAGGTGAAAATGAAATTATCATATTTGAAGTGCATGAGCCGCAAAACCTCACTGTCAAATTCACCGACAAACCGGTTTTGGATTAGGTTAAAGGGACGCTTGACAGCGTCCCTTTATTGCGATGTAATACAAAAATCATTTTCAGCAAATTATAAAAATGAATTCAGCTAACATGGATGAATTGATTGGGTAGAAAGGATAAACCACCCTACTTTCGGAACAGCAACCATCCATTCAGTTAGCTGAATTCAGACCAGCGGCTAAAACCCTCAACCCTTGTCTGTCAACAAATAATACGGGTTCTTAGCAAGCATATCCACGGCCAGTTCCACCATTGCTTTCGCGTTGATGAGCCGTATAGTCGAATTTCCGATTTTTCCGGTCTTCATTATTCCGTGTTCCCTAAAAACCGCATCAAACCTGTTGAAATCCGTAGGCGGCTTATTCCAGTCATGAAGCCGGTTCCTTACCACGATCTCCTCACCGTTGTAACCTTTTATGACAATATCCGTAATATCTTTCTGCAGATGATACGGCACACCTGCAACTTCTTCACAGCAGTGAATTGTGGTGTTGCTCTCCTGATCCACGCCAATCAGCATTACATATCCACCGGCCATGGCATTTTTATAATACGGGCTGAACCGATCACAGGGGGATGCTCCGTTCTCATGGCCTTTCAGCAGCTCATTCTTACCGGCTCCAATGGCGGATACAGAGTGGGTGGGGTGTAGGGATCTCCTGGCCTCCGGCCTTTGGCGAAAAGTCTCAGGGATTCTCCCCGTCCAGCATGGAGTAACCCTTACGTCAAATTTCGGAGGACTTTCCCTGCCGTCGGTAGGTTTCCCTGTAAGAGTCGGCACCATCACCGTTCCGGATTCACCAACCGCTTCAAGCAGAGAATCTATTACGGTTTCCGCTCCACCGTCCACATAGCCGAAGCTGCTCAGCGAGCTGTGTACCAGAACCGTGTCTCCATCTCTGAGACCCAGATCTTTAAAACCTTGGACCAAATCTTTCCTGTAAATCATATACTGCATCCCTCCAGCCTTTTTTCACTGTTTTAACATTTATTATGACAGTTCCGAGGTTGAATTGAACTTAACCTTAAGTCGGCAAATTGCATGATTAATCAACCAGCCCCACCAGATCTTTCGGTTCGTGGATGATGTAATCCGGTCTCAGGTCCTCAAACATCTTCATTGGAAAGATGGTCCATCCCACCAATGCAGTTTTGATTCCTGCAGCTCGGCCGCATTTTATATCCAGGGGACTATCTCCCACCAGGAGAGTCTCCGACGCTTCAGCATTTAATGCTGCGATGGCTTTCAAAGCTGACTCCGGATGAGGTTTGTTGTTGGTTACATCATTTGCACAAACAATGGCGTCAACGTACTCCTTTAACTCAAACTTATAAATGCCATGTTCGATGCCTTCCTTTTCCTTGGCGGAAATAATGGCAATACTGCAGCCTTTCTTTTTCAAAGCGGCAAGCATCTCTCTGACACCGTCAAATTCCTTAACCATCTCATCCTGCCTTGCCCGGTAAAAATCATAGTAATACTCCGTCATCTCTTTATAATGTTTTTCTGAAATGGCTTTCATCTGTTCTTCAACATAATAACCGAGAACAGACTCCAGTTTTTCATCGGACAGGGGTGAACCCGTAAATTTCCTGGCTGCCTCATTGAGCGCCAGAATAACCAAATCGTTGGTATTCACCAGTGTGCCGTCAAAATCAAACAGTATGCTTTTAAACATGCCGGTAACCTCCATAGGTGCATTAGTTACATTTATATCAGTATACTGTAAGCCGAAAAAAAGTCAAGCAGAACCTGTTATGGCAAATGTATTCAGTTGGTTGAAAAGCGCTGATGGATGTACCAGTCGTTCAAAAGCATTGGCAATTCGCAATAGCGGTCAGCCATGTTTCAGGAATTTCAAGGTTTACAGAAATTCTATCCCCCTAGATTGTTCAGAAGGGCGATCGACCATGTATCCAGGGCAGGTACGTCAGGGATACACATATATATCTCCCTTATAATTTCTCATAACCACCTTGTCGTCATCCATGCTGATAACATACTCAGGATTTACCGGCACTTTTCCTCCTCCGCCCGGTGCGTCTATTACAAATGTCGGCACCGCATATCCGGAAATGTATCCTCTTAAATTTCTTATGATATCCACACCGGTTTTGACGGATGTCCTGAAATGTCCTATCCCCTGGGAAGGGTCACACTGATACAGATAGTACGGCCTTACCCTTGCTTTCACCAGTTTCAGAAGCAGCTCTTTCTGTACATCGACATTGTCGTTAATGCCTTTGAGCAGGACGCTCTGATTCCCCAGCGGTATGCCAGCATCAACGATTTTTTTGCATGCCTGAATGGAATAAGGTGTTAGCTCATTAGGATGATTAAAGTGGGTATTTATCCATATGGGATGGTACTTCTTAAGCATGTCCAGGAGATCGTCTGTGATTCGCATTGGCAAAACCACCGGAGTTCTGGTTCCGATCCTTATCACCTCCACATGAGGTATGTTACGAAGCCTGGATATTATCTTTTCCAGAAAGCCGTCCGCCATAATCAGGGGGTCTCCTCCCGAAAGAAGCACATCCCTGATGTTTCTGTTTGAACCTATGTACTCCAGCGCCCCCTCCAGAGTAGCTTCATCTATGGAATAGTCCTCCCTGCCTACCGTGCGTCTTCTGGTGCAATGCCTGCAGTACATTGAGCATTTGTATGTCAGCAGGAAAAGCACCCGGTCAGGATACCGGTGAACAATGCCGGGCACCGGTGATGACAAATCCTCATTGAGGGGATCGGCTTTCTCATCCGGCCGTATTTCCAGTTCATCAATGGTGGGAACACATTGTGCCTTTATGGGGCAACGGGGGTTTTCAGAATCGATTAGAGTAGCGTAATAGGGTGTAATGGCCATTCTGAACTTTTTAAGGCAAAGCTCTACATCCTTTTGTTCTCTTTCGGACAGGTCCAACACTCTGTTCAGCTGTTCCAGGGTAGTGATTCTGTTTCTAACCTGCCACTTCCAGTTATTCCAGTCTTCAGGACTGACGTCTTTCCATAAATCTATATCCTTATAATTTTTCACAGTAAACGCCTCTTTTTTATCCGTTTTTAACAGGGTTACTCATGCAGTAACAGTTTTATCCTCCCATTATGCATGGAAAATCTTTATACCCTGTTATGGTATAGGTTTCATATTGTACCTCTTAAGTGCGCTGTTCAGTATCATTTTTACTGTGTCGTTGTAGCTCATGCCACAGAATCCGGTTATCATCGGAAAGTCGCTGTAGCCTGGAGCCAGCCCGGGAAGCGGGTTTATTTCTATGAAATATATCTCGCCCTCTTCCGACAAGCGGAAATCAACTCTCGAAAAGTCGCGGCACTGCAGTATGTTGTAAATCTTCAGAGCTACATGTTTCATCCTGTCCTCAACACTCTTGTCAATGGTTGCCGGGCAGTTGTACCGTACATATTTCTGATAATTCTTTTTTACGTTATAGCTGTAGATATTAAATTTCTGACCCGCATCCTTATAGCAGATTTCCATAGGCGGAAATACTACAGCTTCCTGCTTGTTACCCGCTATAGCCACAGTAAATTCCCTTCCCCTTATATATTCCTCAACCAGCAGGGGCTGCCTGTAAAGGCTTAGATTCCGGCTTATAAGACTTTTAAGCTCATCCGGGTTTTCGGCAATGGCAAAATCCCAAATCCCTTTACTTGAGCCTTCGGCATTGGGTTTAACTATAAGCGGAAATTTCAGCCTGTTGTCCAAACGGGTATTTTCTTCTTCAATTATCTGATATCTTGGAGTTTTGATTCTGAATGTAGACAGGAATCTTTTCGTCAGTGCTTTATCAAGAGACAGGCATAGAGTTGTTTCATCCGATCCGGTAAAAGGTATTCCGAAAATATTGGCTATTGCAGGTACCTGGGCTTCCCTTCCTCTTCCCCGAGTACCTTCGGCGATGTTGAACAGAATGTCGACCTTTGTTTTTTTCAATTTATCAAAAATGCCTGTATCGGCTTCGAAAAGCTCAACCCTGCAGTTCAACTGTTCCAGGGCATTTTTGATTGCGTTTACTGTTCCTATGTCGTCATACTCTGCTTCTTCGTCTTCAATGTCGGACTTGGTGCCTTTTTTCAAATTATACGTTATCCCAGCAGTGTAAATAGGAACCTCATCATTGTCCAAACCACCCATATTATCCATAATAATCACCTGCTTTTATAAAATAATTACAAACGGTCATCAAGTTGCTCATTGCATCCTCAACACAGGTGTTTTGACGGTCCGTTGTTTCCTACTAATTATATCAGAAACAGGCATAAATAAAATTCCGATAATGACAGTTTTATGGCTGTATATAAACAATTAGGCATGGTCGGATGATTTGTCTCCCTGTATTGTTGTTTATCACGGAATATTTTGTAATAGATTCAGAAATTTAAAAATAGAAAGAACCAGGCAAAAAGAAAATAAAAAAAGGGTTAAGCGCAAATAAAAAGCATGGGATGATACTACCCATGCCTTTCATTTTCATCGTTTCATCTTTTCTCCAGAACAAATCCTATTTCGAACAAGCGCCTCCAGGGGAAATAGGCCTCAGCAACATAATACCTGTCTTTATACTCCGGCAGGCATTCTGCTATAAACCGGTTTAGTTCTTCCTTCGCCGTCTTCTTGATAGTATCCATGTCAGACTCCATGGACAGGCCATCTTCAGCCATTCTCCGTCTCAGCACCTGCCTCAGGTCAGCCTGATAGCCCCAGTCTTCCACCAGTCTCTCTACATAGAACTCCTCTCCGGCATCGCTTTCCATATAAAGCCGCGCCATTGCGTGAGATATCACAGTGCCGAGGGTGTTTCCCGACGTATTCCATCCGGCGTATGAAAGCAGTTTTCTCAGCAATCCCCCTTTGGACAGCATCCTCAGTAGTTCGGCATCTGACCCGTTGAGCAGGGCTACGTCAGCAAGAGCGCATTTTTTCCCATTTTCCAGGTAATATTTCATGGCGGCCACAAACTCCCTGAGATTTCTCATGGAGTAATACGAAGCATCCTTGAAGTCCTCATTTGCTCCATTCATTTGATTTTCACCCACTGCAGGGGAATTGACCATAAGTATGAAGTCGGCCTCCAGGGAATTATCCACCGGAATTCCGCCTGCTGCAATTATCTGGGACTTGATGCTTTCACCCAGAACCCTGTCTTCAAGCCTGGGTATTATCATCGGGCCTGCCGTTGAAGAAAACCTTGTGTAGACCCTAGGAACCCTGTTTTTCAAATCATTCAGAACTCTCGCCGTAAGGGTGCATCCTACCTCGTCGGCTCCCGGATACATATAAACCTTGTCATGTATATTGTGTTTTTCCACATATTTGAGTATGTTATGCTGCTCATTGGCAGAAAATCCATACTTGGCACAATCATCCAGAGGAAGCACAAGAAAATCTATCAGCCCGTCTTCAGCCATTTTTACCGCCTGCATGTTCACATAGCTGTTGACCTTGCGCCTGCCCACATAATCATTGAGGACATCTTCCGGTATCGCAGCCCTGGCAGCCTCCAACTCCCTGAGATCGTCCTGGTCTGCTGACTTCTGCCGATTGACTTTATCATAAAACCACGAGTATTTAAAAATCTTCATACCATACTCTTCATAATAATCCGGTTCCTCATCACTACTGTTGTATGACGGAACACGCATTATGAGGTTGAATGCCAGTATGTTAAGTCCGGGATTGATCTTCTTCAAACCGGCAAGCCTTTCCAGCCTTTTCCCGCATGTATCGTTATCCAGATAATGCAGTCTGGAAGGAACAATGCCTCCATACATGAGCATATCGATGGATGCGATCAAGTGAGTGCATCCTGTAATGTTGCTTTCAACCCATGCCCACAATGCATCCACATCTGCCGGCTTCTTTTTTTCGCCCAGCATGTTTTTAGAAGGCACTAGCATAGTGAAATCTTCACAGCCTTTTATAATTTTCTGAGGGTATAAATAATTGCACGGTCTTTCATCCAAGGGTATGTACATTATCTTTGCCATTGTTATCCTCCTAAACTATTTTATTATTTCCCAACCCGGTACACGCAGCCAGCATTCTTTTGTTTTACAAATACTGACATTATTTATATTATCACAAATGTATCCGGCAGTTCAAATGACTTTTATACATTTATTCATCAGGAGGATGTGGGCTGTCCCTTGATGGTAAAGAAAAAGGCATAATCTCACGATTATGCCTTTTCTTCCATTCCTCTGTAAATTATAGCCCCAGAGTCCTTAAATACTTAATGCTGGCTTCAACCGATTCCATGGGAGTCTTTCCCTTTTCCGGATCGTCCTGCTCCACCACCAGCCATTCTGCTCCTGCATCAGCAGCCGCATTAATAATTGCCGGCATGTCCTGAACTCCATGGCCCACGGGACGGAAACCGAAGACCTCCTCATCGGTTTTTTCCTTTTCTCCGGAATCAATGCCTATCAGATTATACAAGTGTGCCGGTTTTTCCTTTCCTTTCATGAAAAAGTCTTTCAGATGCACCACCGGAGCACGGCCAGTATACTTCCTTATGTATTCTGACGGATTCTCCCCGGCGACATTTACCCAGCAGGTATCTATTTCCGTCTGCAGCAAATCTGACGGCACACTGCTGTACAGCACATCCAGTCCATACTCTCCGTTTACTTTCTCAAACTCAAAATCGTGATTATGGTACAGCAGGGTCATTCCTTTTTCCTTTGCAACTTTTCCCAGCATTTTGATGTTTTCAATCACTTTCGGAAAAGCCTCCGCACCCGGGCGGTATTCTTCGGTCATGTACGGAATCGCTATATACTTGCATCCGATTTTTGAGTATGTCTCCATTACCTTTTCAGGATCTGACATCATTTCATCATAAGGTACATGGGCAGAAACAGGAATGAGATTCAATTTCCCGAGGATCTCTTTGACTTCCTCGGCACCGTGGCCAAACAGGCCTGCAAACTCCACACCGTCATATCCCAAATCCTTTACCTTTTTCAGCGTGCCCTCAAAATCGGCAGCCATGTCGTCCCGTACAGAGTACAGCTGTAAAGCAATCGGCATTTTTTTCATAACCCTCTCCTCCTTAAGGCAGTAAAATTTTTAGAAATTTATCTGTACTTCTATATATACAGCGGCAAAGCAATAACCGGTCATATCTTAAACAGCCCTGAGCAAATCTTTACCGCTTTCAATATAGCCCTGTTTTCAGAAGTTCGGTTTTTTTTCGACTATACTTTTTCGATATTATGTATAGTTGACTTCCAACAGTATTATAACAGTTTTTGCGCTAATCATTCAAATCATATATTAAATACATTGCAGAGCATCTGTGTCTTCAGGCAAAACCACCTTATTACTCCTCACTTTCACTTATCTCAAGGTGATCCACTGCAAAGGCTTCCTCACTGGGGTCAAAATACCGGGTTGAATATCTGAAATTAAATTTTCCGGTATAATAATCCACATATCCGGCATCCCATGTCGTATCCATCACTACCCATCTGCCGTCCACAAAGACTTCATTCCATGCATGGTTGGGCAGGGTTGTATCCACATCCTCCCAGGTCTGCCCCATATCGGCATAAATGGCAACTCCGGATATTATTTTTGTTCTTATGCCTGCAGCCCTGCAAAGCGCAGCAGTAAGTCGTGCATAGCCATTGCAGACTGCTTTCTTCAGGCGGAGCGTATCAAGGGCGCTGTAATCGCCTGCATTGCCGCTGAAATATGCCTCCGTATCATAGGCAATGTTGGTGGCGACCCACTTATGGATAAGTTTTACCCGTTCCATATCATCTTTGGCATTTTTCGTTATCTCTTCCGCAAGGCGGATTATTTCCTCGGAATCGCTTTCCACCAGTCCTGACGGCAAAAGGTAGCTCAAATCCCTGGTATCATTATTGACAACCCTATACTCACAGTAGTAACCATAGGCATTATTTTGGGGTGTATATTCGTCAGATATGTAAACCGTTATTTCATACTCTCCTGATCCAAAGGGCAGATAGACTTTTCCGTTAAACTTATCACTGTTAATTCTGTAGAAAGACTGGGTATACTGATCACCCTTTTCCACACTTATCACAGCACTCTCAACGAATTTTCCAAAATCAATGTCCACTGTTACTGAGCTGTCATCAACAACCATCCCATTGGGCTCTGCCGGCTTCGCAGATCCTTGATTGCTTTCATATTCGATCATGTTAATGATGATTTTGGCAGCTTCCGCTCTTGTAGCCGTATTTCTGGGATTAAAATATCCATCCGGAGTCCCGTTTATCAGTCCTTTTGCATAACAAATCAGCACATCGAGCTTATAAATGATGAATATGTCATCAAAATCCTTTATCATATCCATATAAAGGATCAGATCATCGGGAATGTCATCATCCCCCATGGCATTTACAATAATTTCAGCCATTTCCTCACGGGTGATGTTGCTGTCCAGATCCTCATATGCCGTATAGGCACGTTCACTGATGATGCCCAGTTCCCTGGCTTTATCCACATATCCGTCATACCATCTTTGTCTTCCTTTCAAGTCATTATATCCCATCGCTCTCAGAGTAAACGTTATGAACTCGGCTACGGATATTGTGTTGTTTGGTTTAAAAGTCCCATCCTGATAACCGTTGGTTATGCCTCTCTCATATAACTTGTTGACATAAGGTTTATACCATGCATTATCCGGAACATCAGAAAAAGGTCCCGCAGCCGATGCAGGCAATGGTAAACTGCTAAATAAGATAATTGCTGCTAAAATTACCGATATGTACTTTTTCATTCTAATCCTCCTGGTATGTAGATTGCCTTGTTCTTTTTTACATAATATATTATATTATAACATAATATGACAAGATGAGCCAGTTGATTACTGTGTGGATTGTGCCGATTTACTGCAGGAAAAAAAGTGTCAGACCACACACTTGGTTCCCTCGTCAGCACAAAGATTTAAGTATGATGCTAACCTTAAATAAATGATGCCCGTCTTCATTCAGTGACGAGCATTAAACACTTTTATTTTCAGATAGTAAATGAAATATTAACATGTTCCCAAGCACACAGCTTTATGCATTAAAGATACTTTAATATTTTGAGGTTTAAATTTTCCGCTTTACACATCACTTTCGAATAGCTTAAGATGATCCACTGCAAAATCTTCTTCGCTGGGATCAAAATACCGGGTGTCAGGTAATTCATAGGCAGAATAATCCACATATAGGTATCCCATGTCGTATCCATCACTACCCATCTGCCGTCCACAAAAGCTTCATTCCATGTATGGTTGTGCTGGGTTGTATGCGTGTCCTCCCAAGTATCTCCACTTTCGACATGAATGGCAACTCCGGATATTATCTTCGCCCTTATGCCCACAGCCCTGCAAAGAGCTTTCTTTAACAATCAGTGCATCCATCATTAACTGAACTCATATTCAAACCATTCAAACAAAGCTGCTGGGTATAAATCTCCCTTTCTGTTCAATACTTACCTCAACAGAAATAAATTCATTCCTGGTGACATCAAAAAGCCCCTTGTCTGTAAGTTTAATTTCCGGTATCACCGGCAGGGACATAAAGCACAGCGTCATAATTGGTTCCACCTCCGTGCTTATTCCCAATTGCTCATACGCATCCCTATGAATTTGGGCCAGCTTTTCGCTTACCCACTCGCCTGACCGGTCACACATGATACCCCCTACCACCATAGGCAAATGGTTTATGATCTTCCCGTTCCTTACCAGGATAATGCCCCCGCCTTGCTTTACGAGACTTTCCACCGCATGGGCCATATCTTCATCATTTGTTCCGACGGCAATAATGTTGTGAGAATCATGGGCAATGGATAATGCCACGGCACCCTCCCGGATCCCATATCCCCTGATCAAACCCAGGCCCACATTGCCGGTGCCCTTATGGCGTTCTACAACTGCAGCTTTTACAATATCCTGTCCCGGCTGCCATACAAATTCACCTTTTTCATCCAGAACAACTTCCGCCGTACCCTTTGCCGTGACAACACCTCCGGGAAGGATGTCTATGACGTTTACATGTTTTGATTTGAGTTTCAGTCCCAGTTTGGCGACCGAAAAATCCTTAACATTGAAGCTGCCCTGCACGGCTGAAATGTCGTGGCGGTGTGTTTCCGGGAGATATTTTCCGTCTCTTGCCACTTCTTCTCCCTGTATAAAAACCCTCTGAACGTTAAAATCCTTCAGATTATCCAGCAGAACTATGTCCGCACGCAGACCGGGAGCTATGGCTCCCCTGTCGTGCAGCCCGTAACATTCCGCCGCATTCAGGCTTGCCATCTGGATTGCAGTAATCGGATGGATTCCCTCTTCCACACATATCCGTAAGTGATTGTCCAGGTGCCCCAAGCTGAGAATGGTTTCCGGCTGCCTGTCGTCGGAGCACAGCAGGCAACGGCGACTGTTGGCCGGAGTGACGGCTTTGAGCAGCGTGCGCAGGTTATGACAGGCCGAACCTTCCCGCAGGAGGATATAAAGCCCCCGGGAAAGACGGTCAAGCATCTCCTCCTTTGTGGAACATTCATGATCCGTATGTATACCGCAGACCACATATGCATTCAGTTCTTTTTCTGCAAGACCCGGGCTATGACCATCTATTATTTTCCTTTCATTGGCGGCAATCAGCAACTTTTCCATTACCTCATCATCCGCTTCCACCACGCCGGTAAAATTCATGAATTCCCCAAGCCCGAGGATCCTGGAATCATTGAACGGCTCTTTCATATCTGCCGCGCCGATAACAGCTCCGGCATTTTCAAAGGGTGTAGCCGGCACACAGGACGGAAGCATGTATCTTATATCAAGTTTAGTCCCTTTGGATGCCTCCATCATATAGTTCATGCCTTTCATGCCGCATACGTTGACTATCTCATGGGGATCGGCGATTATGGTCGTCGTGCCGTGGGGAACCAGGAGCCTGCCGATCTCCTCCGGGGTGACGTAGGAAGATTCAATGTGTATATGGCTGTCGATAAACCCGGGAGCGGCATACTGCCCCTGGGCGTCTATTTCATGCACACCATGGTAGTCACCGATTCCCACTATACAGCCATCGGTTATGGCGATGCTTTTCCCCTCTATAATGGAAGAATTATAAACGTCAACTATCCTGCAGTTTTTGATCACAAGATCCGCAGGAATCCTTCCTGCTGCCGTATCAATTCTTTTTTTCAATGAATGTTTTTCCATACATACCACCTTCGTTTTTACATATCGTCGTTATTCTTTTCCGGGTTTTTTGGTTCAACCTGTGTAGCCAAAATATCCCATAGCATGTATCTTTAGAAACAGCCCCGTAAGAAGACACCTTTTCCTTACGGGGCTGACCTTTTGTTTAGAGTTGTTTTTCCGGTTCCTGCTGCAAAACCGGTTTCTCTGCCAAATAAATTATTGAAGAAAAGTTTCCTTTACTTCCAGTCTCCCAATACGTTTTCCACCAGGAATTCCTGCGTATTTATCATTTCATCGCTCATGGTTTCACCGGCTGCAACCAGGATGTTTCCCTTGTTGTCTTTCAGTTCTCCGGCATAAACATTGATTTTACCGTTTTCTATGTCCTCTTTTACTTTCAGCACCTTTTCCTGCACATCTTTCGGGACCAGGTCATCGTTAAAGTCCGTTATGGCTGCACACTCCCCGCCTTCATAGTAATAATTGTCACTGGAAGCCGTTCCCTCGGCCACTGAGGTGATTATTTTCTTAAAGATCGGCGTAAAATTCCACACATAGGAGAACAGGACTGCTTTTGGAGCCAGGGCCTTCATATCCACATTGTAACCTATGCAGTAGGCGCCGTTTGCTTCACATGTCTGGGGAATTGCAGGGGATGATGCTTCCATGCCCATATACTTGATTCCCTGGTTGATCAGGGTTTGAGCGCTTTGGGTTTCAAGGTCCACATCATACCAGCTGTTTGCCCAGACTACCTGTACCTTGGCATTGGGATTTGCATATCTTGCCCCCAGGGCAAAACCGTTGATGGCCGCACGCACTGAAGCTTCCGACATACTGGCTGCAAATCCCAGGAGATCATTTTCGGACATAAGACCACACGCATAACCGGCCAGGAACATGCCTTCGTAGTTTCGGATCTGATATCCGATCAGGTTCTCCGTCCTGTCTCCGTGTTGGGCTACAACCACATCGGGATTCTGGGGTGCCAGTTCGGACAAGAATGTCGCATATCCGGAACTTGCTCCGATTATCAGGTTAACTCCCTCATTGACCAATGCATCATAGGCGTTAGCAACAGCCACTTGTTCTTCTGCCACGTTTTCAATCACCAGCAGATTCTCTTCCGGGATTCCCAATTCCTTCATGGCAGCCAGCAGGCTCTGATGGGTAGCCTGACACCATCCTCCGTCATTGACAACCAGGGAAGTGATCTCACCGATCTTTATTTTTGAATAATCAATGGTTTTCCCTCCTTGCCCTGAAGCAGCTTTGTTCGCCCCCGAAGACCCTCCTGAACAGCCGGAAAGGATTGCAACTGCAAATGCTGCTACTAGCAGCAAACTTATCAACTTTTTCATTTTCATTGTGTACTCCTCCTTCATAATTGTTTCTTTTGATGTTTGTATCATTAACATTGCTTTGTTAATCCTTGTTATTTTAAGGAATTCAGCTTGCCAGCCCGGTGACAGGAATGCTGTTTCCATTGCCGGTTGCGTTTTCCAGGCATAAGTGGTTGTGCCGCCATATTCCGGTCACAAGTTCACGGTTAAAAAGACAGCATGCCCGGCTCTTGTGGCCCATGACCAGTTAAAGTCCACACCTGCATGGTGTATTACCGGTCTTCCCGGTCATATTTCTGGCACAGGGCTGCCGGCTCCTCCGTGGGTTTCTTGCGGAAACTTCCGGTCGTCATGATGAACGCCACCACTGTTGCAATATAGGGGAGCATGCCATAAAACTGTGAAGGAATCCCCGGCAGGTAAATCTGCATGTTTATGCCGATTATGCTGATGGCACCAAAGAGCAGTGCTCCCAGGGCGGCGCCGGCCGGATTCCATCTGGAAAAGGCCACCAGAGAAAAGGCGATCCAACCCTTTCCCCCTGTCATTCCTTCATTCCAGAAATTTGTGTAGGAAAGGGATATGCAAGCTCCGCTGATGGCGGTCATCGCGCATCCGAAAATGACATAGGCATATCTCAATGCAAACACATTGATGCCTGCCGCATCCAGAGCAGCCGGATTTTCTCCCAGCGCCCGGAGGATCATCCCCGGCCTTGTCCTGTAAATATAGAAAATGCTGAGGGGAACTATCAGATACATGAAGTAAACCAACAGATCCTGCTTGAAAAATATATCACCAATCACAGGAATTTCTGAGAGCAACGGGATGTTTATCTTTTCAAACTTTACCGAGGAAGCGATCCCTGTTACATTTTTACCTATAAATCCGCTTAACCCGCTGCCAAAAATCAAAAACGCCATGCCGCATACCGTTTGGTCCGCTCCCAGCGTAACGGTAAGGAAAGCAAAGATCAGACCCAGCAATGCGCCTACAAGGATCACTGCAATCAGAGCCAGCACCAGGTTGCTGGTGTTGTATACCGTCAGGAAGCCGGATACCGCCCCCATAAGCATGATACCCTCAATGCCCAGATTCATGATACCTGCACGCTGTGAGAAAATTTCACCGATCGCCGCATATAAAATTGACACCGCATATACTATAGCTGCCGCGCAAATTGATGTTATGAAAGCAGTCATTGTGCAACCCCTTCCGTCTTGTTTTGACTGATCATGTTGTTTTTGCTGAACGATATTTTATAGTGATTAAAAAACTCCCCTGCTATGACAGATATCATGATGCTTCCCTGCAGCATGGTCGCTATCTGCGAGGGGACTCCCATGATCTGCACTGCAGCGCAGCTGTTCTCCAATCCGCCCATCAGAATGGAAACAATAATCACTGCTATAGGATTGAACTTACTCAGGTACGCTATGACAATCCCCGTATACCCGCTGCCGCCCGGGAGCTGTGCCTGTACCCTGTGTACCACGCCGGTGATCTGGACAAACCCCGCCAGACCGGCAATAGCCCCGCTAAGGCCCAAGACAATCAGGATGTACCTTCTTACATTGATGCCTGCATATTCCGCAGACTTCCTGCTGTTCCTGATCACTTCGATCTGATATCCAGCGGTCGTGTACTTCAAAAATATGTATAAAAGAGCCGCAATCGCAATCGCCACCAACACTCCTGAATTGATCCCGGTATTTCCGATATTCGGAAGATACATGCCCTTTGGTATTGGTTCGGAGATGGGTGTTGTCTGTTTTTTTGCCATCCACGGGCCATAACACAGATAATCCATGAACAATAAGGCTATGTAGTTTTGCATCAGGGTGACCATGGTTTCATTCACGTTCCAGTATGCTTTCAGCAACGCTGCAATCATGGCCCATAATCCGCCGCCTATGGCACACAGCAGAAACATGACCATCAACCGTACCGGTATGGGCAATTCCGGGCCAAACAATGCAAAGGCTCCGCCTAAAATGGCACCCATCGCATACTGTCCTTCCGCGCCGATGTTGTTCAGATTCATTTTAAAGGCAATGGAAACGCTAAGCCCGCAAAGCATCAGCGGAAGTCCTGCCTTGATGCTCCCATTGATTCCCCTCAGATTAAGGTAAGAATAGGAAATCATTTTGGAATACACGGCGATGGGATTAAAACCGACCGCTATGATCAGGACCGAACTAAAAGCCAGGCCCAGCAAAACAAACATAACCGTATTAAGGATTTTGCTTCTTAAAGATACCACCTGTTTTTTCTCTATCTGAATAGCTCCGAAATTCATAATTCTCTCCCCTAAGCAGACTCTCCGGACATCAAGCGTCCAATCTCTTCATAATCCGTTTCGGATGTATTCCGGATCCCCATGAGCTTTCCATCACATAAGACGGCTACCCTGTCCGACATCTCGAAAATTTCATCCAGTTCCTCCGATATCAGCAACACACATGCACCTTTGTTGCGCTGTTCCATCAAAATGTTATTGATTGACTCTGTAGCCCCTATGTCCAAACCGCGTACCGGGTAAGCCGCAATAATAAGGGCAGGATTGCTGCTGATCTCCCGGGCGACCAAAAGCTTCTGCTGGTTTCCGCCGGACATCATGCTCACCGGCAGGTCAATGCCTCCGTTTTTTATATCGTGAGTTGCGACAAATCTTTCAGTAACGGCTTTTATAGGTTTGTTCCTTAAAAATCCAAACCTGTTGAACTCCGGTTCTCTGAAGCTTTTCAAGATTGCATTCTGTTTCAGGTTCATTCCGGGAATCAGCCCCATTTTCAACCTGTCTTCGGGAATAAAGGAAATTCCCAGGGAAATCCTCTCCCTGGCATTTGCTTTTGTGATATCCCTGCCGTTCATAGCAATTTTCCCGGATGTTACTTTACGAAGCCCTGCAAGGACTTCCGCCAGTTCCCTCTGACCGTTCCCGGCCACTCCGGCGATGGCAAATATCTCCCCTGCGCGAAGGCTGAAAGAAACATCTTTCAAAGCCATGAGTCCCTTGTCATTTTTAACATGCAGATGTTCCACTTCCAAAAGCACACAGGCGCTCTCTTTTTTGGCTCTCGCCACTTTTTTGTTCAAAGTCCTTGAACCTACCACCGCTTTTGTGAGGCGTTCCACAGTCGCATCCTTTGTCAGCATTTCATCTTCCACTCTGCCGCTTTTTAATACCGTGATGCGATCCGAATATTCCATGACTTCATTCATTTTATGGGAAATAAAGACTATGGTTTTTCCGTCTTTCGCCATTGTTCGCAGAGTTTTGAACATCTCTCTGGATTCCTGCGGGGTCAGCACGGCGGAAGGCTCATCCAATATCATGATTTCGCTGTTCCTGCATAAGAGTTTCATTATTTCCACCCGCTGCTGCTCACCTACCGAGAGCTGCCAGACTTTTGCACCGGGATCAACGTCCAGGCCGAACTTTTTCGAATACCCGCGAATGGTCTCCTCCATTTTCGCCCTGTTTAATATAAAACTGCAGTTCCCGGTGCTCAGGAAAATGTTCTCCGCCACGCTGAGGGTGGGAATCAGCACAAAATGCTGATGCACCATCCCAATCCCCAGCCTGACGGCGTCTTTTGGGCTCCTGATTGATACCTTTTCCCCTTTGTAAAAGATTTCTCCCGAGTTAGGCCTGTAAATGCCCAGCAATATATTCATAAGGGTGCTTTTCCCTGCGCCGTTCTCCCCCAGCAGCGCATGAATTTCCCCCTTATACAGCCTCAGATTCACATGGTCATTGGCCAGGGTTTTCCCAAACCTCTTTGTTATACCTTTCATTTCCAACAAGACAGTATTCTCCATGGTAAACCTCCAATTTTGCTGAAAACAATCAAATGCCAAAACATGCTGTGGCTTTCGGCACATATGCCGAATTCCGGCTTCAAATCCTCCATGGCAGGATGACTCTACATCCGATAAACTAAAAAATGGACGGAAACCCAGTGCTCTCCATCCATTTGCAAGTACAGTTACTGTTTAATAAGATCACAAACCCGGCTTGTCCTGCAAGGGCTGCCAGACCTTTTAAACAAATAACAAAGTTGCAATAGAAAGGGACACTATAGCGTAGGTAATTTACGGTTACCACGTAGAGACATCCACACCATATTAGTGGATTTATATAGTTCACCATTACTATTTGCCAATATCCAGTTTATTGAAATAGTTTATCATGACTGCAGCACAATGTCAATGATAACCAATTTCATACATTCGTTATCGGTGCTTGCACTTTTCCCTGCCATACAAAAAGCCATTTACCGGATATCCAAACCCATATCCCTTAATTCTTCTTTAACCTCAAGGTACATTTGTTCCCATTCAGGCAGAGGTGTGACGGTGGTCATGTCATATGCCTGATCAAATCTTTTTCCCACGTATTTTTCAGGCTCAGAAAATACATGCTCATACTTTTCCAGCAGCTTTAAGACCATGCTGTTCGCTTCTTCCCTCGTCATGCCCTGCCTGGTAACTGCTTTACCCACTTCACCCATGAGCCTGGCCTCAAGGCCGGTGCCATTGGGCACTTTACCGTCTGCCGAACCAACCCCTTCAAGATGCCCGCCGCTGACGGTAACCAATATTGAGTTGGCTGCTACTTCATACAGTAATTCCTTTGTCATGGCTCCGCTCTTGGGCCATATATCGCAGACAATGATTGCAGGCGCATTTTTGGCAAAGGCCTGACACAAAACCGACTGGAGCCACAGGCAGCCTCTTGTGGTGGTGGATACATCCCGAATATGTATTGGGTGGCACAGGTGATAGTCTGCCAGACATACAATGTTTGCAGCCATAATGGATGCGAGCATCACCAGGGTAGCGCCGGGAGCATCACCGCCCAGACCTCCAACCATCGCACATGCCAGGGAAGCATTTCTCATGCCGTATTCAAGGGAATAGGCCGCCCTGGCCATATTTCCGTTGTCAATTATCAGTTCATTGAACATTGCCACCAGATGGGCATCGCAGGGACGAAGCCCTTTATGATTTGCAGCGGCGATGTCTCCCAGCTCGGTAACCGCGCTTTCGGCCGCCAGCAATCCCATGCCCGGTCTTCCCACTTCCTTGAGAGCCTTGTGAAGATACTCGAGTTCCCGGCAGGTGGCAAGCACCTCAGTGGGGTGATTTCCCCTCACTTTGAACCCGTCCACGTCCACCAGGGAACCACAGGTCAGGAGATCCACTATGGGTTCCTTTGCAGAGCTCAGGACGTTTTCATAGAATATCTCCTCCGGCGTCGGGCAGCCCGGGTTGCCCGCCCAGACAAGCGGCGCCCTTTTGTCCTCGATGCCCCGGGCGTAAAGGGTGACTGCATCCTTGCCCTCTCCCATCACCAGCTCTTTCTTCATCTGCCTTAAGCCTTGCTCAATCTCATCTTCGGAAAGGTTTATGATGCGTCCGGTGGTTAAATTGTATACTCCCGTTTTGCATATGAGCTTTTTAGCTGCTTCAAACATTTGGTCCAGCAATCTGTCATCATTGGGAATAAGAACATTTTTGTCCCAGGCAAAATCATATTCTTCCACCAGTTCCCTAACCCCATCTATGATATAATCCAAATCCCACTCTTCTTTGCTGACTTTAGAACCTGTCTCACTTCTCTCGCATATCTCCAGGTATTTTTTCGTATCCATATTCTTCCTCCCATCAAGTTAAAAATAAAAAATGGAACCCAAACAGCGCTTATAGATACAAGCGAACTTTCCATTTTCCACATTCAGCAATGCCATTGAAAATTTAAAAGTTAAATTACGAGAATGTTTGTTTTTGAAATAATGAATGTATTATACCACAATTAGAAAGCATTTCAAGTACAACTCCCGCAATTTATACTCCGGGCAAAACCTCAAAGTGTGAGAAAAAGCTAGTAAAAATGCCTTTACACTGTTGAAAATCATCACATTCCTTTTTTGCCGCTTTTTTCTAAATTCAAATACTTTTTATTGTGTAGTCATGCACGATGGCAGGCAAACGTCCTCAAAACAACCATCAGAGTGTCAAATTTGCAATGATGTTAACATGAAAATATAAATGATATTTTCATTATTGGTTGTGCTTTCAAGCATGAGTGGTTGTGCAGTAAATTTGCAGTTCTTAATCTGCTAACAACATAAAAAAATGCATTAAAGCAGGTGGCAAAAAGCTTCAAAATAACGGCCTTAAATAGGTAACAAGGATCTTTTTAGTCACAAGACCTTTAAGGTTTGAATAGAGTGATTATTTCATTTTTTTATATTGCATGGGAGAGAGGCCGGTATACTTTTTGAATATTTTGCTGAAGTAGTAGGGGTCTTCAATTCCTACCAGGTATCCAATCTCGGAAAAATTAATGTCTGTACTTTCAATAAGCTCAATCGCTTTCTTAATCCTTACCATGTTCAGATAATCACGGATTGAATGACCTGTAAGCCTTTTAAAAACTCTATTCAAATAAGCATAATTAGATTCAAATCTCCGCTGTATGTCATGGCTGTCTATCCTGTTTTGATACTCATTATTCAGATAATCAAGCAAAGCCTGGCATTTCATGTAAGATTTCGGATATGAAGATTCAGTTTTATTAAGGTTTAAATATGCAAATTCTCTTGATATCCTTATAATAAGTTCAGCAAGTTTACAAGCTGTGAGGCAATTGTAATATTCATCCTTTTTATTGTAGTCATCTACTGCTTCTTTTAGCATGTATAGGAGATATGCCAGCAGTTTGCTGCTGGATACGCTGTAGTGCTTTGGTAAATAGCATTTTGCACTATGGGCTTTACCATCTTGTACAAAACTTTGCGCAAGTGATGAATTCCTGCCTTTATCTGACTCAAGTATAAGTTGGTCAAGGGATTTATCAATTGTGGCAAAATCTGAATGTTTAAAGTGAAAGTAAAAATAGTCGCAGCAGGCAGCCTTGTAACCTGAATGTATAAGTCCGGGCTGGAGTATGAAACAATCGCCTTTTCTGAGGGCATATCGTTTGCCTGCCTCTTCCATATATAGTTCGCCTTCTTTTATGAAATACAGCATATAATCATCTGCAAGCCTTGGAAAGTGTATCCATGGCTCCTTATACGATACAAAGCCAAAATGGGTTATTAACGGCATGGTATTTGAGTTGTAAAGCAATATTTGCATTTGGTCATCTCCTCAAGGATAAGAACATCATCCGACCTCATTATATCACATTTCTAAATCAATGCAGGATTTGCACTGAAGTATCATCTGTTTGTGCTTTTGCTTGCCGTACACTTATATGTGTTTAAAATCATTATTTTACAAAAAAAGTACAAAATTCACATTCACTGTTGATATGCCCTGGCCTATAATTCAGGTAGAGTTTTTCAGTGAAGCGAAAGGATTTTTATTTATGAGTGGATATTACTACCTAGCCAAAATGAAGTTATTGGTTTTTCTTTCATACAGATTTGAGGCATTCACATCACTGGGTACCAATTTGATAGTGGCTGTTGCAAACATATACCTGTGGAAAGCTGCATACAAGGGTATTGACAGTGTTGCAGGCGTGAAAGAAGATCAGATGTTAACATATACAATAATGTCAACTCTGCTTGCATCATTTTTCAGCGTAAACATTGAGCAGGCGCTGCAAGAACGTATAAGCCAGGGTGATATAGCAATTGACTTTTTCAGGCCGATTAATATTTTCCTGAAATATCTGGCTGAAGATGTCGGTATTGCTGTCAGTTCGTTATTAAGCAAGCTCCTGCCGCTATTTGTAATCATGACATTGCTTGTACAGCCCCCTGTTCCTGACAGCCCTATAGCCTTTGTGCTGTTTCTTCTCAGTGCAGTCTTCAGTTTTTTGATATTATGGCTTATAAGTGCACTGATTTCTCTGTTGTGTTTTTGGGTGATACAGCTAGGAGAAATAAAAACAATCAAAGACGGAATAATTCTTTTGCTTTCAGGCAAGATAATACCTTTGTGGTTATTCCCGAAAAAGATTCAAACAATAATAAGCTTTTTGCCTTTCCCATATGTATACCAAACACCCTTAAGTATATATATAGGACAAGTACAGCCTGAGGAGGCTGCAGCTTCAATGCTGATACAGTTTGTATGGATAGTCCTTTTCACTGCACTACTGTGCTTTGGCTGGAGCAGGGCAAGGAAAAGAGTTTTAATCCAGGGGGGTTAGCGAATGTTAACAAACGTTAAGTATTACCTTTCAGTTGCTTTTTATTACCTCAAGCTTTCTTTGCAAAAACAGTTTGAATATCCCGCAATGATAATCAGTTGTGTCTTTATGATCCCAATGATGTATGGCACCGGAATTCTCCTGCTATATTTTATGGTTCACAATTTTCAACCTATAGGAGGGTGGTCATTTCCGCAGTTGACCTTTTTGTTCGGCATAGGTTATCTGAGCCATGGGCTGATGATGGTATTTTCTGTGCAAAACTGGTGGATTGAGACCTATGTTATACGCGGAGAGTTTGATCGCATGCTTCTAAGGCCTATAAGCGTTTTTTTCCAGTTCACGGTTACATATATCAACTTTATTGGTTTGATTGACTTATTGGTTGGGGCAACAATTTTCTTTTAAAGTTGTAAGCTGATCAATTTTGTATGGTCTTTTTACAATATAATAACCATTACACTGGTAATTATCGGAGCATTTCTGATAAGGTCGTCAGTTTTTACTATGTTCTGTTCTGTTGCATTTTGGACAAAAAGGAGCGAGTCGCTGTTTTTATTGCTCAATGATCTGATGGAGCGCACTACACAGTATCCAATGACTATTTATCCACATTTTATACAGTTTGTGCTGACATTTATAGTTCCTATTGCATTCATAAGCTTTTATCCTGTATGTGAAATTCTCGGTAAGAGCGGTCAGATTGTATTTCCGGTTAGTGTGTCTGTATGTACGCCAATAATAGGTATAATAATGTTCATACTTGCTATCACGATTTTTAACCTTGGATTAAAAAATTATGAAAGCGCAGGTTCGTGAGGTGATTTTATGGCATTTTTGGAAGTGGAGAATTTAGTAAAAGAATTTTATGTGTCAAAGAAGAAAGAAGGCTTAAGGGGAGCTGTTGCAAGTCTCTTCCATCCTGAAAAGATTAAGATAAGGGCCGTGGACGATATAAGTTTTAATGTTGAACAGGGTGAGATAGTAGGTTTTATCGGCCCAAATGGTGCAGGCAAAAGCACTACTGTTAAAATGATGACTGGGATACTGCATCCTACAATGGGATCCATTAAAATAAACGGCATTTCACCTCATAAAAATCGTAAGGCGGTCGTAGGGAAGCTTGGCGTTGTTTTTGGGCAAAGAACACAATTATATTGGGACTTGAGGCTTGGAGAGACATTTGAGCTGCTGAAGAGAATCTATAAAATAGATGATAAAACCTATAAAGACAATATTAAGATGCTAGATGAAGTTTTAAATATAAACGAAATAATCAACACTCCCGTAAGGCAGCTTTCTCTGGGTCAGAGAATGCGTGGTGATCTTGCGGCTGCCATGCTTCACTCACCCGCAATGCTTTTTCTTGATGAACCTACCATAGGACTTGATATCGAAGCAAAGCACTCAATAAGGAATTTTATATCACAGATTAATAAAAGATACGGCACCACCGTAATTCTCACAACCCATGACCTTGGTGACGTAGAGCAACTATGCAAGAGGCTAATTGTGATAAATCACGGAAAGATTGTAGAGGATGGACCTTTGAACTCTATTATTGAAAGAATGGCACCCTACAGGTACCTTGTTGTTGAGCTTGCATTTCCGCATCAAAACCTATACCATCCTATTGCCGAAGTAGTAAAGAAAGAGGCTCTCCATGTATGGTTCAGGTTTGACAAGTCTCGCATTACAGCAACAGAACTCATTTCAGATCTTTCCAAAACATATCAAATAAGAGATATAAGCGTAAAAGAGCCGGACATAGAAGACATGATAAGGGAAATATATAAAAAGCCTGTTATATGTTAAATTTTATCCCTATACCCTCCTTTTCATTTAATAAACATTCTTGATATATTATCAATAAGTTGACTTACTTATAATTATTCATATTCGCAATTACACAACATTACTATATGATTTGAAAACAAGTTCAGCCAATAATGGATTCAAAGGGTAAGTGTACGTACAGCGGTAATGTTTTCAGACAACAAGTGCACTAAATCATATATTTTTTGGAAATTATTTCTTTACATGTATGAGGTGTATTTGGTATAATACTAAGGAAAAAAATATGGCAGACGTGATGATAAGGACGAGTAGACTCTTCCCAGCTTATAAGAGAGGAAGTGTCAGCGGCTGAGAGCACTTCCATGTATGGAGAGTTGAAAACCACCTTTGAACAGTGCACTGAAATCTAAGTAAGTGTAACCGGTGATACCGTTATAATCACAATGAGTGACAGCTAAATCTGTTTTTTAGCTGTAATTTGGGTGGAACCATGTGAGCTGACTCTCATCCCATGAAAGGATGAGAGTTTTATTTTTACTCGAAAGGCGGTGAACATGGCTATGAGAAAAATGTTACATGTTACAATATGTCTTACGTATGATGATAACATCATATGCTTCTCAGATTGCTCCGGAAGCATAACCCGTCACTGCTTTATCATGAATCAAAAATAATGATAAGGTAGGGATGGTTATGAGTAAAATTGAACATGAAAAGATGAACAGTATAAGGTATACTATGGCCCTTGTGATGGCCTGTGCTGTCAAGCGCATATTTGATGATGTTAGGCTTGGAATTGGAAATGTAGTTGAAGACGGATTCCATTATGATTTTGAATTGACAAGGCCCTTTGTGCCGGAAGACTTGGGTCTCATAGAAGGAAAAATGAAGGACATCATCAGCAATGGGTATCAGGTCTTAAATGAAACGGTCAGTTTTGACGAAGCTCGTCAAATGTTCAATGACCAGCCATATATACTCGAATTAATAGATGAACTGGAGAAAAATCCTGGGAACTCCGGTGTAAGCATATGCAGAATCGGAGAGTTTGCTGACTTGTGCAGAGGCCCCCACGTAGCCTCTCTTAAAGAGCTGAACCTGAAAGCATTCAAGCTGATGCATGTTTCAGGGGCATATTGGAAAGGCGATGCTGAGAATCCAATGCTCCAGAGGATATATGGAACAGCATGGGAAAGACCTGAAGAGTTAAAAGCCTACATCGATAAAATTGAAGAGGCGAGCAGACGAGATCATAGAACACTGGGCACACAGCTTGAGCTTTTCAGTTCTTCTCAAGATATCGGACAAGGACTTGTTCTATGGCATCCGAAAGGTGCAATGATCCGGTACCTTTTGGAGAAGTTCAGTCAGGCAGCACATATTTTAAATGGATATGATTGGGTATATACTCCTCATATAGGCCGCGCAGAGCTTTGGAAAACATCGGGACATCTTCAGTTTTATAAGGAATCAATGTATAATGCCATAGAAATAGATAATGATGAGTATTACCTAAAACCAATGAGTTGTCCCTTTCATATAGTGATATACAATAGTTCGTTAAAATCATATAAGGATTTACCTGTTCGATATGCAGAATACGCAACGGTATATAGATATGAGCTCTCAGGCACACTACAGGGGCTTACAAGAGTACGAGGCTTTACGCAGGATGATGCCCATATTATATGTACACCAGAGCAAGTCCACAGTGAAGTTGTCAACGCATTAAAATTCTCTCTATATATTTTAAAGTCCTTTGGCCTTAATGACTTTAAAGCTTATGTTGCAACAAAGCCGAAAAAGAAAGCAATCGGAGATGATAAGGACTGGAAGGCTGCAATTGAGTCCCTGAAAAATGCAGTTGTTGAAGCAGGCTTGGAATATGAAATTGACGAGGGTGGTGGAGCTTTCTACGGGCCGAAAATCGACTTGAAGCTGAAGGATGCCCTGGGAAGGGAATGGCAATGCAGTACAATACAATTTGATTTCAACCTTCCTGAAAGGTTCAACATGTACTATATCGGAACAGATGGTGCAAGGCATACTCCAATGATGATTCACAGGGCATTGTTCGGCAGCATGGAAAGATTCTTTGCAATGCTCATTGAACACTACAATGGCGATTTCCCGCTATGGTATGCCCCGGTACAGATTGGGATTGTCCCTGTAAGCAGCAGCCATCATGAGTATTGTGAAAAACTTACCAGGAAGCTTAAAACAATTGGCTTAAGAGTTAACCTTGATTTAAGTGATGACAAGATGAGGGCAAAAGTCCGCAGGATGGAAATGGAAAAAACACCGATAGTTTTTGTCATTGGAGATCAGGAGGTTGAAAAGGGTGGAATATCGGTCCGCTCCAGAAAAGAGGGAAACCTAGGCTTTATGACGCTAGATAACTTTTTGGACAGAATCAAACCGGAATTGGATATGGGAGTGCCCAAATATATCATGGATTAGATGCAAAGGTCAGGCAGGAGGCAATCTTACCCTGCCTGATTTATATTTTTGCCCAGCATGAATTACAATTAATCAAATATATGAGTTTATGCAATTTTGTAACCTATTAAAATTCCATACAACATTATAAACAAGCTAATAAGCCTGAAGAGTAAGATGGCATACTTTCAGGCTTTTTGATTTATTCCCTATACCCTTTCTCTTCAGCATGCCCCAGGAGTTACAGAAAACGGGTTTATTACCCCGGTTTAACAATCAATATTTACTTGATAGCAAATCCGCTGCCATGAACAGGTATCAAACCCTCTCTCACTCAAACTCCCTGAACCCCATCTTGATCAGGTCATCCCGGGTTATGGCATTCTTCACCTTGAGTCCGTTTTTTTTCTGAAAGGTATGCACGGCAATTTTAAGATCATCCTCATATATTCCTGAAACCCAGCCTTTGAAATATCCAAGATCTTTCAACCGCATCTGGACAGCCATCACATTGGCTCCCCTGTCTCCCGGATTGATATCGGTGAATTTCCTCCCGAAAGGCCCGAATGATCCATTGACTATCACCACCGGCGTACCATGGGGTACTATGCTGTAAAGCTCTGCCACATGCTTGTTGTGCATTCTGATGCAGCCATGGCTTGCCGCGTGACCTATGGAGCTTGGCCTGGTTGTACCGTGAATGCCGTATGTGCCCCAGGGCACATTCAGCCCCATCCATTTTCCTCCAAAGCCCCCTCCCCATTCACCCTTGTTGATGATCTTCCAGTACCCCAGCGGAGACGGGTTATCTGCTGTTCCGGAAGCTATTGGGTATTGTTTTATTGGCTTTCCGTCCTGCAGCAGATAGAGTTTTTTGTCTTCAATCTCAATAAATATACAGTAATCATGCTTTACCACGGTTTCCTGTGCACTTTTATTTAAATCCCTCCGGTCAGCATAATCCAGGTAAGCCTGCCATCCTATCAGGAGAGCCAATATTCCGCTAAACACACCAATCAAAACATTCCGGTTCAAAAGAAAAATCACCCCCACATATATCTTATGTTGGAGTGATTCCAACTAGAATTTTCATTCCCTGGTCTTTAAAACTTAAAAATAACGAATTGCACCTCCGGCTGTTTCTGCTTCCGTTAAGGGCTTGCCAACAGCCTATATATCAGAATCAACTTTTATCTCAAATCTGTCGAAATTCACCTTGTCCATGAACTGCTCATCGGTAAAAAACGTCTTTCTGAACCTCGCAAATTCCCGTGTATTCTTTTCCAGCCACAATGGTACCTGGATGTCCAGCTTTGAGCACAGGTTAATCAGGCAATCCTCCAGCAGGTCGGTATAGGACATTTTACTGTCAGTCTTTTCGATGGATGCCTGCTTTACAATTTTAGTCCCTTTTACAATCTTGCCAATAAGCTTCAAAAGAATTCTCCTTTATTCAATATTGTACTACTTATATATTCTAAACCCATGCCCATCCATTATTCAATATCAATTATATAGAGAATTCCGCAGCCTTCTTCCATCAAATATACCCTGAAGTTAAGCTTTGTCGGTCTTATCACGGTAATTTAACTTGTTGTGCTAGTGCCTTAACTTCAATGTAATGCAAAAAACGTTTTTAGCAAAATGCAATTTGCTATCCGGTTTAATATGAATGAATTCAGCTAATAATGGATGAATACAACGATCATCCATTCAATTAGCTGAATTCAAACCAATTATTATTTGTGCTACCTTACTGTAGTGCCATTAGCACAACAGATTAATTTACAGCAACTTTATCATCAGCCGATATCTTTCATAAGCTTGTATTCTATTGAATCGACAAGGGCTTTCCAGCTTGCCTCAACTATGTCTGTGGATACTCCTATGGTAGTCCATACTTCTTTCCCGTCGGTGGACTCTATCAGTACCCTTACCTTTGCGGCAGTAGCAGAGTTTGAATCCAAAACCCTAACCTTGTAGTCTGTAAGTTTCATTTCCTTAATCTGAGGATAGAACCTTTCCAGAGCCTTTCTCACTGCCTTATCCAGGGCATTTACCGGACCGTCCCCGTCAGCGGCCGTTATCTCTTCCTGTCCGTCCACCTCAATTTTTATCATGGCTGCAGAATTTCTATCTTCAATCGAAGGTTCATCTATTATGACCTTAAACTCCCTGAGCTTGAAGAAGCTGTGATACTTGCCGAGAATCTTGCGCACTTCCAGTTCGAAGGAACTTTCAGCGCCTTCATACTGATACCCCTCATGCTCCAGCTCTTTCAATCTTTCCAGTATGATGGCAGTTTCAGGGGAATCTTTTGTAATGCTGCTGTCCACACCTTTTATGATGTGAAGCACAGCGCTCCGTCCCGCCACCTCAGACATCAGGAAAGTCCTCTTGTTTCCCACCAATTCCGGATTGATATGCTCGTAAGCCACACTGTTTTTCAGCACTGCATCGGCGTGCATCCCCGCCTTGTGGGCAAATGCGCTTTTGCCCACATACGGCGATTTTTCATCATGAATCATATTGGCTATCTCACTGATATACCTTGCGGTACGTGTGAGTTTGACCATGTTCTCCTCCGGAATGCAACTGTAATTCATTTTCAGTTGCAGGTTGGGAATAATGGTACACAGATTGGCGTTTCCACACCTTTCACCAAAACCGTTGATTGTCCCCTGTACCTGAACCGCCCCCGCTTCCACAGCAATGATGGAATTTGCCACTGCCATTCCGTTATCATTGTGGGTATGTATCCCAATTGCTACATCAAACATGTTTACAACCTCGGAAGTGATTTTCTGGATGTCGAGCGGAAAAGAACCTCCGTTGGTATCGCAAAGGCAAAGGCAATCCGCTCCTGCGTCATATGCCGCCTGCAGGGATTTCAAGGCAAACTCTTTGTTGGCCATATAACCGTCAAAGAAATGCTCGGCATCAAAAATGACTTCTTTATTGCATTTTTTGAAGAAGCTTATAGTATCAAATATCATTCTTAGGTTTTCGTCCAGTGTAGTTCTAAGGATGTTTGTCACCTGGAAGTCCCAGCTTTTCCCGAATATTGTCACCGTCGGCGTGTCCGCGGTAAGAAGCGATTTTACGTTTGGATCGTCTTCAACCTTAACATTGACCCTCCTGGTGCTGCCAAAAGCTGCTATCTTTGAATGCTTCAGATTCAGCTTTTTCGCTTTTTGAAAAAATTCCAGATCCTTGGGATTTGAGCCCGGATTTCCGGCCTCTATGTAACTTATGCCAAAATCATCCAAAGCTTCAACAACTTTCAGCTTATCCATTACCGTAAAGGATATTCCCTGCGCCTGCGCTCCGTCTCTGAGAGTAGAATCATATATGCATATATTTTTCATAAATTAAACTCACCTCCAAAAAAACATCAAGCATTGCTAAACCATTACCCCGAAAAAGCAAAGGCGTAACACTTTTTTTCCTGCCTACGATTTTTTCTGCATCCCCTAAAAAGGACCAACAAATTTTCCATATCACACCAATCCGGTATTAAGCAAAACTCCCGGGCTGATAATAAACCATACATCGTTGGTCCGGGAGCTTTTTGCAACCAGTCTTTTTGTTTCAGGCAACCTGATACACCGTCATCATCAGGCGACTATATATAAAGTCTATCCAAAACCTATTATCGGATGCGATTTTCGGATTTGAAAATCTGGATCACAACTCATTTTTACAATTTTATCATGTTATCGAAGCCATCCTGCACCTCTTTCCCATATTGCATGCCAAGGCTGTATTGCTTTTTCATAGGCTGTCAACCGACTGCTGTCTTGTTTATTATGCTTTCTCCCAGTTCACTCAGTGCCCTGTTGATGACATTCAGATACGCTTTTATGCTGGCTTCCATAATATCGGTGCTTACTCCTCTTCCCACCAGCGTTTTTCCGTCTTTTTTCGCTCTGACCGTAACCTCTCCCAAAGCGTCTTTACCTTCCGTCACTGCCTTAAGGTTGTAGTCCACCAGTTCCATATTAAACCCGGCTGCCCTTTCCATAGCCCTGAAAGCTGCATCAATCGGGCCATCCCCGGTAGCTGCCTCCGTTATAACTGTTCCGTTTCTTTTAAGGCTTACCATGGATGTGGAAACAACCTTGTTTCCGCTGCTGATCTGGAAGCTGTCCAATTCGAAATACTCCTGTATACCCGAAGTCTTTTCCCTTACCAGAGCTTCAATATCCTGATCCGTTATGGTCTTTTTCCTGTCCGCAAGAGCCTTGAAATCATTGAACGCCCTCTGGATTTCTTCCGGTGAGAGGTTATATCCAAGCTCTTTAAGCCTTTCTTCAAAGGCATGCCTGCCGGACAGTTTCCCCAGCACCATGGTATTTTGCTTAAGGCCAATGGATTCCGGAGTCATGATCTCATAAGTGCTTTTTTCAGCCAGTACCCCGTGCTGATGAATTCCTGACTCATGGGCAAAAGCATTTGCCCCCACGATAGCCTTGTTAGGCTGTACATCCAGCCCGGTAAGACCGCTGACCAGCCTGCTGGTACTGTAAATCTTTGTGGTATCAATACCGTGGGTTATATCACCATAATAATCCTTTCTTGTACTCAATCCCATTATCAGCTCTTCCATGGCTGCATTTCCTGCCCGTTCACCCAGGCCGTTGACAGTGCATTCCACCTGAGTGGCTCCGTTGATGACGGCTGCCAGTGTGTTGGCCACTGCAAGGCCAAGGTCATTGTGGCAGTGTACGCTGATATCAACCTTGTCAATATCGGGAACATTATTTCTTATGTCCCTGATAAGTTTTCCGAACTCTTCCGGAGTGGCATACCCCACCGTATCAGGAATGTTGATCACCGTAGCACCGGCTTTTATTGCCGTATCCACCACGCGATAGAGAAACTCCACCCTCGTCCTGCTGGCATCTTCAGCAGAAAACTCCACATCGCTGCAGTAGCGTTTTGCATAGGCCACCATGGCTGCTACCCTTTCCAGCACCTCGTCCTCTGTCATTCTAAGCTTATATTTCATATGAATATCCGATGTCGCAATAAATGTATGAATTCGGGGGTTTTCGGCATTTTGCAGTGCTTCCCATGCCCTGTCTATATCTTTTTCCAGCGCCCTGCTGAGGCTTGCGATCCTGACTCCTTTTATGTTTTCAGCAATAGTTTTTACTGCCTGAAAATCACCAGGGGATGCTATGGCAAAACCGGCTTCTATTATGTCGACACCCATTGCCGCAAGCCTTTTGGCGATCTCCAGTTTTTCCTGTATATTAAGGTTAACTCCCGGGGTTTGTTCACCATCTCTTAATGTCGTATCAAAAACCTTTATTCTAACAGGCATATGTTGTCTACCTCCCTTTACTTCCATTTATCAATCTCATATCAATCTCATATCAATCTCATATTCATAAATATCTGTTATTTAGCAATAAGGATTTAAAGTCTGAAGTATAAAGACAAACCATACTCCGACAAAAAATCCTTATCGCCTTTAGTATATCTTTAATATATGTGTAGTATTGAAAATACAGTATGCGGTCGTAATTTGCGGAATGCTCCCGCAACTGTCCTATTTCTTCAGCCAGCTCATCATTTTCCTGAGTTCTGCTCCTACCTTTTCCAGTTGATGCTCTGATTCTTTCCTTCTCATTGCATTAAACTGACAACGTCCCCCGGCTCTGTTTTCGGCAATCCACTTGCTGGCAAACGAGCCGTTCTGGATTTCCTCCAGGATTTTCTTCATTTCTTTTCTTGTCTCTTCCGTTATTATCCTTTTACCGGTTACATAGTCGCCATATTCAGCAGTATCGCTGATGGAATATCTCATGAAAGAAAAACCGCCCTGGTATATCAGGTCCACTATAAGCTTCATCTCATGTATGCATTCAAAGTATGCAATTTCCGGCTGGTATCCAGCGTTTACGAGGGTTTCAAATCCTGCTTTCATCAGCTCAGTTACTCCGCCGCAGAGTACGGCCTGCTCACCGAACAGGTCAGTTTCTGTTTCTTCCCTGAAAGTGGTTTCAAGGATTCCTGCCCTGCCGGCTCCTATTCCGGCCGCATATGCCAGAGCGTATTCCTTTGCTTTTCCGGATGCATCCTGATAAACCGCTATCAGTGCCGGAACACCCTTTCCCTCGCTATATTGGCTCCTGACCGTGTGACCCGGCCCCTTGGGTGCCACCATTATAACGTCCACATACTCAGGAGGCTCTATAAGACGGAAGTTGATATTAAAGCCATGGGCAAACATAAGTACATTTCCCTTTTCAAGGTTCGGCCTGATGCTGTTTTCATAGATATCGGGCTGCGTTTCATCGGGAGTCAGTATCATTATGATATCTGCAGCCTTGGCGGCCTCAGACGTCTCCATCACCTTGAGTCCGTCCTCAATGACTGTCTGCCACCTTTTGGAGGTTTTTTTCAACCCTACTATTACATTGACTCCACTCTCATGCAGGTTCCTTGCATGGGCATGGCCCTGGCTTCCATAGCCGATTATTGCCACTGTCTTTCCGCTCAACAATTCCATATTGCAGTCTTTTTCATAATATATCTTTGCCATGTACCATCACTCCTCATCATTATTACTTGCTTTAATATATTTATTGCCTCTTTCGATAGCAATTGCGCCTGTTCTTACAATTTCCTTGATTCCAAACTGCTTGAGCATATCCTCCATGGCGGATACCTTTTCATTGTCCCCGGAGATTTCAATTGTCAAAGTGGTTTTTGAAACATCAACAATCTTTGCCCTGAATATCTCCACCAGCTGAGCTATTTCGGATCTGGTGGAAGCATTGGCTCCGACTTTTATCAATGCAAGCTCCCTGCTTACGGAATCACGGTCATCCAGCTTCTTAATCTTTATCACGTCGATGAGCTTGTTAAGCTGTTTGCACACCTGTTCAACAATGTAATCATCCCCATTGACAACTATGGTGATTCTTGAAACTTCAGGATCTTCAGTCACCCCTACCGCAAGGCTGTCTATATTAAATCCTCTTCTGCTGAATAACCCTGCAACTCTGTTCAATACACCGGCACGGTTTTCAACTAAAACAGATAACGTATGTTTCGGCATCTTTCTACCTCCAAACCTGAAATATTTCCATATTTAAAGCGTAGGCTCATCGGGATCTACAATGCACTCCAGCAGATACGTCCTGTCGTCTTCCAACATTCTCTCCAGAGCCTTTTGCACCTCTTTATTGCGCATGATGCGCTCAGCCCTGAAGCCATAAGCATCCATGAGCTTTACGAAATCCGGATTTTCATCCAGAAATACCTGGTTAAGACGGCCGCAGTACTTGTTCTTCTGGATCTCTCGGACCATGCCCAGTCTGGAATTGTTAAAAACAATTATTTTAATGCCCAGATTATTTTGCTTTATAGTTCCCAACTCCTGCAAAGACATCTGGAAGCTGCCGTCACCGCTGACTACCACAACCCTTGACTCAGGTTTTCCGACTTTTGCCCCAACCCCGGCCGGCAGCCCGTATCCCATGGTTCCCATGCCTCCGGAGGATATAAATGTCCTTGCCTTTTTTACTTTCAGGTAATTCGCCGTCCAAATCTGATTCTGACCCACCTCGGTGGTTACAATGTCATCCTGGGCCAACATATCCGACAAAAGAGAGATAACATACTGGGGCTTAACATAGTTTTGCTCCATGATCCCGTCGAAAATGCGAGCCCGTTCCCTTTTTATCCGGGTGATGGTTTCCACCCATTTTTCAACATCGCCCTTTTCCACAATTGCCAGCAACTGCTTCAGTATGGTCTTGGCATCTCCCACCACGGGAATTGATACACCGATGTTTTTCCCTATTTCGGCAGGGTCTATATCTATATGGACAATTTTTGCTTTCTCGGCAATTTTGCTTACCCTGGCCATAGCCCGGTCACCTACCCTGGCTCCCAGGACTATAAGCAGATCGGAATGGTGTACCGCATAATTGGCTGTGTAAACCCCATGGGACCCAAGCATTCCCACATTCAGACGGTGATCCGACGGTATGGCACCTATTCCCATAAGGGTTGTGGCCACAGGGATTTCACACCTTTCCACCAGTTCCAGCAATTCCTGGGAGGCGTTGCTGCTTATTACGCCGCCACCGGCGCAAATAACCGGGCTTTTGGCTTTCCTGATGGCTTCTGCAATTCTTTTGACCTGCATTGGATGACCTTCGTATGTAGGCTTATAGCCCCTTATATTTACCGACTTGGGATAATCAAATTTCAATTTCCCGTTTTGAACATCCACAGGTATATCAATAAGCACGGGCCCGGGTCTTCCGGTAGAAGCTATATGGAAAGCTTCCTTTATAACCCTCGGAAGATCCCTGGGATCCTTTACCAGGTAGCTGTGCTTGATAAAAGGCGCCGTGGCTCCGGTAATATCAGCTTCCTGAAAAACATCCCTGCCTATTGCTTCGGTGGATACCTGCCCGGTAATTGCCACCATCGGAATGGAATCCATATATGCAGTGGCGATGCCGGTTATGAGGTTGGTTGCCCCAGGGCCTGAAGTAGCAACGCATACGCCGGTTTTCCCCGTCGCCCGGGCATATCCGCTGGCGGCATGTGCCGCACCCTGCTCGTGTCTGGTAAGTATGTGCTTTATGTCCGAATCCAGAAGCGCGTCATAGAAAGGACATATCGCTGCTCCCGGATACCCGAATATGACTTCCACCTTTTCTATTTCCAATGCCCTTACAATAGCTTGTGCGCCTGTCATCTCCATATTTACCATTCCCCATTACACCCATGTCAACTAAACTGATATTGGTACGTGATAGTATACAAAAACCCCTTCGTTTCCTGCAGATATTAATCAACAGGGACGAAGGGGAAGAATATCCTACGTGGTACCACCCTAATTCAGCATACCATCGCTGGCATGCCCTCACTAAGTACTGCCTGGCTTCATTGGAGAGGCTCCAATCTCCTGAAGCAATACTTTAACTGTAACGTAGTTAACGTCACTGCCTACTTGAGTTTGTAAACTTTTCAGCAATGCAGCTCCGGAACGAGTTATACATACAGCTAATGTACCGATTCGCACCAACCATCGGCTCTCTTGGACATTTTCACTGTATCTTTTTTCCTTCATAGCCTTTACAAGATTAACCAGATGCGAATGTAATTGTTACTTATTGTATCAGGCATATTTGGGTATGTCAACACGTTTTTTAGCTCGATATTCAATTATTTTAACGTTTTTTTGTTTTTGTTCTGTCTTTATTTACAAGAAAACCTTGCAATCTGTCTTTCCCTCGATTTTGCCTATTCCATAGCCATAACAAAAGGATTGGTACATGCTGGTTATTATCAGCTGTTTCAGCAGCATCCTATCATTTTTGTCCAGCCCCATATCCGATGCCTGCATAAAATCTCTGGTTTTCTTTTCCGCTATCAGTCTTATCGCTTCCCGGGTGCCTGCCAGATCGGTTTCCAGCTTCTCTTTTGCTTGATGCAGATATTCTTTTATAGTCCTTTCAAAATCATAGCTGTTGCTTTTCTCGTTTATATTGTTCATTTCATGATACCTCCGAAATAATTATATGCGCAATCAAAAACAATGTTTAAGCTAATTGTTTCCACTTTACAGACATATTATTATTGCCCGGGCATAAACGGTAAACCTTGAGACCTCCAGTCCAAGCTTCCGAATTACTTGTTCCGGAACTATGCAGCAGGGGAGAACTTACCGTGTGATCAATCCATCCTGGTTCTTGGCGGCCAACCGTATTTGCACGGTTTCGGTCTTGCCCCCGGATACATGGGTTACGTTTATGATGTCGCCGGGCTTTTTGGAATAGATATGGCACCTCAGGTCCATCATTGTGTCCATTTTCTTGCCGTCGACTTCAGTAATGATGCACCCTTCCTTTATACCGTTCTTGTAGGCAGGCCCGTTTTTATCCACTTTTACCACATAGATTCCGCTTTCCAATTTGTAGTTGTTATCAATGTAGGTTATCATCTCCCGATCATAGGCAAAAATCCCCATATAGGCTTCCCTGAACTCACCGTCCCTGGTAAGTTGCTCCAGTATGGGCTTGACTACATTTATCGGCAAGATCGGAAGAGCGTCGTGTAGGGAAAGAGTGTAGATCTCGGTGGTCG
>ENA-UPSB01000506-UPSB01000506.1-bioreactor-metagenome-genome-assembly--contig:-NODE-506-length-64057-cov-58.819193_pt1 | contig 64057 bp, 50 predicted proteins | sample MGYA00238182_ERZ773286 | MGnify/ENA primary metagenome ERZ773286 (study PRJEB29026, sample SAMN07631240) | bioreactor metagenome | isolation source: Switchgrass digestor | place: USA: Dartmouth... | reverse complement strand
TTGTTAACTTGACCCGCAACGAATATAAGTTGCTCATGACAATGCTTAAATATCCGGATAAGACCTTTACGAGGGAAGAACTTATATGCATGGCACTGGGAGATGATTTTGACGGCTATGACAGGACTATTGATGTCCATATAAAGAATATAAGGCAAAAAATCGAATCCGATCCCAAGAATCCAAGATACATTTTAACGGTGCACGGGATAGGCTATCGGTTTGGTGGTGAATAATATGAAGCGTAGTTTGAGGACTAAATTGTCCTTATCTTATGTTTTCGTAGTTGTAATCTGCGTGTTTTTGACCGGCATGCTTGCTAACATATTTCTTGAAAAGCAGTTCAAGGAATATGTCATAGAAAATCAAGAGCGTAAAAGCAAGGAAATTGTTACTTTAATCGGCCAGCAGTATAAGCCGGATGGCCAATGGAATGCGGAGGTCATAGAGGATATTGGGATAAATGCCCTGGAGCAGGGGATGATAATAAAGGTTGCCGATTCTGCCGGAAATGTAATATGGGATGCCACGGTGCACAACAATGGATTATGTCAGCAGATGCTCGAGCGCATGGCCCGTAATATGGCCAGCCGCTATCCTAACTGGGAGGGGGGCTATGTAGAGAATAAATACCCCGTTACCTATAATTTGAGCGAAGTTGGAAGAGTTGAAATAGGATATTACGGTCCGTATTATTTTAACGATAATGACCTTACATTTATTAATACTTTGAACCGGTTATTCGTCAGCGCGGGTATGATTTCCCTCTTCTTTTCCCTGTTTATAGCTGCGTTTATGGCGAAAAAATTGAGCACGCCGATTTCAAGAGTTATCGATACTGCCAGGAAAATTTCTAAAGGATATTATCGTGATAGGATTACCGAGAAATCGGATACAGAGGAGATTTCCCAGCTTACCGAGACGATAAACGATCTGGCTGAAACGCTGGAAAGGCAGGAGATGCTGAGAAAAAGGCTTACCGCCGATGTGGCACACGAATTTAGGACTCCCCTTGCTACTCTCCAGAGCCACATGGAAGCGATGATTGATGGGATATGGAAGCCGGATATTGACAGGCTTAAAAGCTGCCATGAAGAGATCATGAGAATAAGCAGAATGGTAGGGGACCTTGAAAAGCTGGCCAGATATGAAAGCGAAACTCTAATTCTCAATAAGACGAGCTTTGATATTTCGGAGGTTATCCAATACATTATCAGGAACTTTGAAACGGACTTTCTAAGTAAGGGGCTGGATATTAAGTTTTATGGTGAGAAAGACATCATTTTTGCCGATAAGGACAAAATAAGCCAGGTCATTGTAAATCTTTTGGCCAACGCGTTGAAATATACTCCTGAAGGAGGAAGGGTTGAGGTTAGGGTAGAGGATGGTGGCGATAAAGTCAATATTATCGTTAAGGATACCGGGAAAGGCATCTCACCTAAGGATTTACCGTATATCTTTGAACGCTTTTATCGCGCCGATAAATCCAGAAACAGGTTAACGGGAGGAGCCGGAATTGGGCTTACCATAGCAAAAGCCATCGTTGAGGCGCATCAGGGGATGATACGGGCAAATAGCAGGATAAATGAAGGTGCGGAATTCATAGTATCACTGCCAAAACATATAGGGTGAGATGCCTATATGTTTTGGCTTTTCAGCGGTCAAGTGATGAGCAATCACCCTGCTAAATCATTCTATGCTAACATAGGGGAGAATCACCTTTATAAGCTTTTTAATCAGTTCAAGTTCTTTGGCGGAGCACTTGCGAAGAAGCATGTTTAGCTCTTTATCGCTTAGACTTGTATAATCGTGGTAGGGTTCCTTAATGGAAGAATGGGTGTTAGCGATCTTACCGAAAATAAGGTAATCCAAGGAAATATGCAAACAGCCTGCTATTTTAACCAAAACGGGAAGGCTCATTTGCCTCTCCCCTCGTTCCAGCTGACCGACATAGTAGTCGGAAAGCCCGATAATCTCCGCAAATTCCTCTCTTGAAAGCCCGAGCTTTTTTCTTTCGTCACGTATCCTTTGGCCGATTGCTTTATTATCTATTTCTTTTTTTCCTGGCATTTAATTCACTCCTCAAACTATTTATTCTTACTTTACCGAATTCTTAAGTTCATCTGAATTTGCAAATGGCATGTTTTTATTATTGTCAATTAGCCCATATATAATGTAAAATTATCTATGACAACTATTGGCGGGGTGGTTGCGTGGATATGAAGGCTAGGATTAAAATAGCCAAAAATCTGCTCAATAACGCCATTGAGATGAATATGAACAAGAAGATTATCTTTAAACTAAGCCAGATGATAGATCGGTATATTGTGAAGTATTATTCGGAATATGGGGGTTTAAAAGGTGGCCTTGAGGAAGGGGAACGCCGGTGAGATAGCTTCTTTCATATTAATATTGGCCGATTTGTTGTCATGGTTTACCGTATTTGTTATGCATGAAAAATACACCTCAATTGACGGCTTACGGTGGATGTTCATAGGGATAAAACCGCCTTTTTCACTGCTTCTCATCGATGTCGATAACTTCAAAAGCGTAAACGACACATACGGGCATATTATAGGGGATTCCGTATTGCGGCAATTTGCCCATCTTCTGCGGAGCAAGGCAAGAAAGGATTACATTATTGCCCGTTGGGGTGGAGAGGAATATGTGATGGCTCTACCCAGGACCGGGGTTGATGATGCTCTTTATATTGCCGACGGTATAAGGAAGGCCGTACAGGAGCACCGTTTTTGCTGCCAAGGGATCACATGCAACATCACCGTAAGCATTGGCATAGCCTCAATTAGCAGGAGAGCAAATATCAATGATATAGAGCAATTCTTTGTAAGAGCCGATAAGGCCCTCTATTAGGCAAAGGAGAAAAGGAACTATATAACGGTAAGAGAAGTCTAAACAGTTTATTTAACATATAGTACAGAATTGCCAATTGGTGAGCTGATACCACAGCAGAGGCATTTATTCCGTACGATACCGAAAAAATTGCGAAAAAAGTATTTAAAAATCCGAATTTTTATGCTATTATTTAATTACAACGTTCAAGTTATGGACGTTATCACCTCACTTCATGTATTTGCATGAAATAATTAAATTTATTTTCAAGGGGTAAGATAGCCATGAGCAAGGTAAGGCGAATATTCGTTGAGAAGAAAAAAGGCTTCGATGTCGAAGCGCAGGCGCTTTACAGGGATTTAAAGTATAACCTGAGAATAGAAGGCCTTAAGTACGTCAGGATCATAAATCGCTACGATGTGCAAGGGCTCTCCGACGAAGAATACGTGGCGTGTAGAAATACTATATTTTCGGAGCCCCCGGTGGACATGGTGTACGATGAGGAATTTCCCATTAGTGATGGTGAACGGGCCTTTGCCATAGAGTATCTTCCGGGGCAGTACGACCAAAGGGCCGATTCGGCCAGCCAGTGCATACAGCTATTGACCAGAGGCGAGAGGCCTCTATGCCGTACCGCTAAGGTTATCGTTTTGAGCGGCGATGTATCTGAAGAAGAGATTGAGAGGATAAAGAATTACTGCATAAATCCCATCGAGTGCAGGGAGGCCTCCTTCGAAAGGTTTGAGTCTCTTGAGGTTGAAGTCGACCCGCCGGCCGATGTGGAGATCATACAGGGGTTTGTTGAATGGGATAGGGATAAGCTGGCCCAATTTGTAGAGGACAGGGGCTTTGCCATGTCCCTGGAGGATGCGGAGTTCTGTCAAAACTATTTTAAGAACGTGGAAAGGCGGGATCCTACCATAACCGAACTCCGCATGCTGGACACCTACTGGTCCGACCACTGCCGCCATACCACCTTTTTAACGGAGCTTGAGAGCATAGAGGTTGAAGATGGCAAGTATACCCATGCCATAAAAGCTGCCCTCGAAAGCTATTTGAATTCCAGGAAGTTTGTTTACGGGGATAAAGAACGGCACAGGGATATTTGCCTCATGGATATAGCCACCATTGCCATGAAGGAGCTTAAGAAGAAGGGCATGCTGGATGACCTTGAGGAGTCGGATGAGATAAACGCCAGCAGTATCGTGGTCGATGTGGATGTGAACGGTGAGAAACAGCAGTGGCTGGTGATGTTCAAGAACGAGACGCATAACCATCCTACCGAGATAGAGCCATTTGGCGGGGCTGCCACATGCCTTGGAGGGGCCATAAGGGATCCATTATCTGGACGGGCTTACGTATATCAGGCCATGAGGGTTACGGGAAGCGGCGATCCCAGAACTCCTATTGAGAACACCCTTCCGGGCAAGCTGCCGCAACGCAAGATAACCACGGTAGCCGCCCAGGGATTCAGCTCGTACGGAAATCAGGTGGGGCTTGCCACCGGGCAGGTAGTAGAAATATACGACGAGGGATATGTGGCAAAAAGGCTGGAGCTTGGGGCGGTGATTGGCGCAGCACCGAAGCACAGCGTGGTGAGGGGAAAGCCCGAGCCGGGCGATGTTGTAATACTCCTGGGCGGAAGGACCGGCCGTGATGGGTGTGGAGGCGCCACAGGGTCGTCCAAGGAGCACGATGAACAATCGCTCACTAAATCCGGCGCTGAAGTACAGAAGGGTAACCCGCCCACTGAGAGGAAGATACAGAGGCTTTTCAGGAATCTTTCGGTCAGCCGGCTTATTAAGAAGTGCAACGATTTTGGAGCCGGCGGCGTGGTGGTAGCCGTAGGCGAGCTGGCCGATGGACTGGAGATAAACCTGGATGTCATACCCAAAAAGTATGAGGGACTGGATGGCACCGAGCTTGCCATATCCGAATCCCAGGAGAGGATGGCGGTTCTGGTATCGCCCGGGGATGTGGAGAAATTTATCTCTGCCGCAGCCGAGGAGAACCTGGAGGCCACGCCCGTGGCGCGGGTCACCGATGAACCCCGGGTAAGGATATGGTGGCGCGGGAAATTGATAGTGGACATAAGCAGGGAATTTCTGAATACCAACGGGGTTAAGAGAAGGAGCAAAGCGGTAGTATCAGCTCCTGAAGAGGAAGCTAACTTCTTCGAAAAGCTGCCCGAAGAAGTAGTAATGTGCGGTGAGAAAATAAGGAAGGCGTGGCTGGGTAACCTTGAGAGGTTGAACGTATGCAGCCAAAAAGGGTTGGTGGAGAGGTTTGACAGCACCATAGGCGCGGGGACGGTGCTCCTGCCCTTTGGTGGGAAATATCAGCTGAGCCCTGCGGAGGGCATGGTGGCCAAGATACCCGTGCTGGAGGGAGATACTACCACCGGTACCATCATGACCTTTGGTTACAATCCCGCCCTTGCTAAGTGGAGTCCCTTCCACGGAGCCATCTTTGCCATTGTGGAGGCTGTTTCGAAGGTGTGCGCTTTGGGCGGGGACTGGCGCCGCATAAGGTTTAGCCTTCAGGAGTATTTTGGGAAACCAGGGGATGATCCAATAAAGTGGGGCAAGCCTCTGGCAGCGGTTCTGGGAGCGTATTATGCCCAGATAAAGCTGGGGTTGCCCTCTATCGGCGGGAAGGATAGCATGTCGGGAACCTTCAAGGACATGGATGTTCCGCCCACGCTGGTGGCATTTGCGGTGGATACCGTCGATGTAAACCATGTCATTTCCACCGAATTTAAAAAGGCGGGCAGCAAGGTCGTCCTGGTACCGCTCAAAAAAGACTGCGACGGTCTGCCGGATTTTGAACAGCTTAAAGCCAGCTACACCAGGATTTACTCTCTCATTAGGTCCGGCAAGATACTGGCGGCTAGTGCCGTAAAGGCGGGCGGTATCGCTGAAGCCATAAGCAAGATGTGCTTCGGCAACATGATCGGCTTTGCGTTTGAAGGGTTGGACGATTTAAGCGCGCTTTTCAGGCCGGACTACGGTTCCATCGTTGTCGAGGTTCCTGGAGATGAGGACCCGGCAGGCCTGTTTGACGGCATAGAGCATAGATTGCTGGGATACACCCGTGAGAAGCCCGAGATAAGGATAAACGGCGTGAGCATAAGCCTGAAAGAGGCTTTGGAAAGCTGGGAAAAGCCGCTGGAGGATGTATTTCCTACAAGGCCTCGTGAAAAGGCCGAACCTCAAGCTGATCCCGATAGGGGGCTGTTTATGGGAGGCACAGGCCGGAAATCTCGAATCAGGGTCGCAAGGCCCAGGGTGTTCATACCGGTATTTCCCGGGACAAACTGCGAATACGATACCGCCCGGGCATTCGAAAAGGCAGGCGCTACGGTGGACGTCTTTGTAATAAGAAATCTGACGCCAAAAGATATAGAGGAATCGATAGAGGAAATGGCAAGGCGCATAGATAATTCGCAGATCATAGCCATACCGGGCGGTTTCAGCGGAGGGGATGAGCCCGACGGCTCGGGCAAATTCATAGCCACCACCTTTAGGAATCCGCATATAAAGGATGCGGTGATGAGGCTTTTAAAGCAGAGGGACGGGCTTATTTTAGGTATATGCAATGGCTTCCAGGCCCTCATAAAGCTGGGACTGGTGCCATACGGTGAGATAAGGGATATGGCCGAGGATAGCCCAACCCTTACCTTAAATACCATAGGGCGCCACGTATCGCGCATGGTGTATACCAAAGTGGTGTCCAGCCTTTCTCCGTGGTTTTCAAAGGTGAAGCCGGGAGATATCCACGTGATTCCGGTATCCCATGGCGAGGGCAGGTTTATTGCTTCTCCCGATATGATAGCACAGCTGTTTAAGAATGGTCAGGTGGCCACCCAGTATGTGGACTTCGATGGTAAACCCACTTATGATATACGATTTAATCCCAATGGTTCGGCCACGGCTATAGAAGGCATAACCAGCCCGGATGGCCGCGTGCTGGGCAAGATGGGCCATTCGGAAAGGATAGGCACCAATGTCGCCAAAAACATACCTGGAGAGAAGGATCAGAGGATATTTGAGGCCGGCGTTGAATACTTCATGTAGGGCATAATGATTTTGCTCCTGCATGATGGCTGGTTTTTGTGTGAGGGCAGGTTTTAATATTAAGACCGGTAGTAAAACAGTTGTGAGGCTGTTATGATAGGAGAATTATAGGGGGAGACGGGCTTTTTTCTGGGGTCCCATATATACATAAAACCGGCCTAATACCGGTTGAACCTTAACATATTGTCATATGCACGGCGTTTTGAGGATTTGATAGCTATATTTTCAGATTGGGTAACGAGTATGTGCCGGTTGGATAATGAGCGGGTGCCGGAGCTTTGAGAATTTTGACTGCCAAAGCTCCGGCATTTTATTTATAATCTGAACCTGTCCATCTATAATTGGAATTTATCCTTTTTATTACTAATATTAATTTTACCGAAATCTGCTTTATCGGTATAATACTGTGAAAAAGATATGATGACTTCTTCTTCTGATCTAAGTTTAAGTCAACCTTTGTTGAAATTTTGCTAATATCAAATGTTCCATACAGGGTGGTTTGGTTAATTATCCAATAAGAATTGTTAATTGGATGCAATGCATATATCTCAATAGACGTGTAATGGATTATGGAGGGATGGCTGAGCCGGATGGGTTTTTTAGTGCTGGAGGATGGAACAATTTATGAAGGAGTTTACTTTGGTGCCCGGGACAGGGTGATGGGAGAAGTGGTGTTTAACACGGGCATGACGGGCTACCAGGAGATTTTAACCGATCCGTCTTACTATGGGCAAATAGTCGTCATGACCTTCCCGCTGGTGGGCAATTACGGCATTAACGAGGTTGATATTGAGTCTGAAATTCCAAGGGTGAAGGGATTCATCGTTCAGGAAGCCTGCAGAAGGCCAAATAACTGGAAGTCTATACATACCCTTGAAGAATATTTACGCAAAAACAATATTGTAGCCGTTGAAGGCATTGATACAAGAGCCCTTACAAGAAAGATAAGGGAAAAAGGCACCATGAAGGGACTTATAACCCCTTATCCTCCAACGGATGATGATATCAATAAACTTAAGGAATATAGTTTGGATAACCCGGTCCAGTATGTGACGGCTAAAAGCGTATACACCATCCCGGGAGAGGGATATCACATAGCAGTAATTGATTTCGGCGTAAAGAGGAATATCATCGAATCGCTCAAATCCAGAAATTGCCGAATAACGGTGTTCCCGGCCGGCACGCAAGCCGATCAAATTCTTAAGGCAAAGCCCGATGCCATACTGCTGAGCAACGGGCCGGGCGATCCGAAGGATAATATGCAAGCGGTACAGACCGTGAAAGCCCTCGTTGAGTGCAAACCGGTTTTTGGGATATGCCTGGGGCACCAGCTATTGGCACTGGCATCGGGAGCGGATACCGAAAAATTAAAATACGGCCACAGGGGATGCAATCATCCCGTTGTGGATTTGGCCGAGAGACGCACTTATATCACGTCTCAAAATCACGGCTATGCTGTTAAGGAAGGAACTCTGGATCCGGAGAAGGTAGAGGTTACCCATAGAAACCTAAATGATGAAACCATTGAAGGGTTAAGGTATAAGGAACGCCCTGCCTTTGGGGTACAGTTTCATCCCGAAGCTTGTCCGGGCCCCCGGGATACCGGATTCCTGTTCGATCGCTTTTTGAATCTTATAGGAAGCTGAGCTTTTTGGCTGAAAGGAAGATTTGGATGCCCAAGAGGAGAGACATCAATTCGGTGCTGGTCATAGGGTCAGGTCCAGTGATCATAGGGCAAGCGGCAGAATTTGACTATGCAGGGACGCAAGCCTGCCGGGCATTGAAAGAAGAGGGCGTACGCGTAATTCTGGTGAACAGCAATCCCGCCACCATAATGACCGATAAAAATATGGCCGATAGGGTGTATATTGAACCCCTGACGGTTGAGGCGATAGAGGAGATAATAAAAAAGGAGAGGCCGGACAGCATTCTGCCCACCCTCGGGGGGCAGACCGGCTTGAATCTGGCAATGAACCTGGCGGAAAACGGCCTTCTCGATAAATACGGCATAAAACTGCTAGGCACATCGGTCGAATCAATCAAAAAAGCTGAGGACAGAGAGCAGTTCAAAAAGACCATAGAGGAAATAGGGCAACCCGTCATAGAGAGCATGGTGGCCTGCAGCGTTGAAAAGGCCATGGAATTTGCAAACCGGCTCGGATATCCGGTTGTGGTGCGACCGGCATATACGTTGGGAGGAACCGGCGGGGGCATTGCAAGCGATGAGGAAGAACTTTTGAGGATAGCCGCTGACGGTATCAGGCTGAGCAGGGTAAATCAGGTGTTAATAGAAAAGTCTGTTGAGGGTTGGAAGGAAATTGAATACGAGGTTATTCGCGATGGCAGGGGGAACTGTATAACCGTTTGCAACATGGAAAACGTGGACCCGGTGGGCATTCATACCGGCGATAGCATAGTGGTAGCGCCATCCTTGACCCTCAGGGATAAGGAATACCAGATGCTGAGAACTGCTTCCATAGATATCATCAGCGCACTGAAGATTGAAGGCGGATGCAATATACAGTTTGCTCTGGATCCTAAAAGTATGAGGTACTACGTCATAGAGGTGAACCCCAGGGTTAGCCGCTCAAGCGCTTTGGCTTCAAAGGCAACGGGATATCCAATTGCCAAGGTATCTACCAGAATTGCTCTGGGTTATAGCCTGGATGAGATTACCAATAGCGTAACCGGTATGACCTATGCCTGTTTCGAGCCGGCCCTTGACTATGTGGTGGTAAAGATGCCGAGATGGCCCTTCGACAAGTTTGTAAAAGCCGATACCACGCTGGGGACTAGGATGAAGGCTACCGGAGAAGTGATGGCCATAGGCTCATCCTTTGAAATGGCATTACTGAAAGCAATATATTCCCTGGAGTTGGGCTTGGATTCTCTGGAATTGCCTTATCTATCTGAATTGAGCGACCGGGAAATAGCTATGAGGCTGGAGCACAAGACCCATGAACGCCTGTTTGTGGTTGCAGAGGCGCTGCGCAGGGGGATTTCGGTACAAGAGATCAGCCGCAAAACCCGAATTGACGAGTTTTTTCTCTATAAGTTGCTGAACATAGTGGAGCAGGAAGAGAAATTGAAAAAGCTCTCTTTGTGGCAGCTGGATAAACCGACGCTTAGACGCTGTAAAAGCATGGGTTTTTCCGATCAGGCAATCGCCAGGTTTGTGAAAGCAGATGTAAAGGATATCCGGAGCAGGAGAAAAGAATACGATATACTGCCGGTATATAAAGTTGTGGACACCTGCGCTGCAGAGTTTGAAGCGGTCAGCCCCTATTATTATTCTTCATACGGCTGCGAGGATGAAGCCAATACGAGTTCCAAGGGCAAGGTGGTGATAATAGGTTCGGGCCCCATTCGTATTGGCCAGGGTATTGAATTTGACTACTGTTCGGTACACTGCATATGGGCTCTGAAAAAGCTGGGCTATAAAGCTATCATAATAAACAATAACCCCGAGACCGTCAGTACCGATTTCGACATTTCGGACCGCTTGTATTTTGAACCGCTGACGCCGGAGCATGTGCTTAACGTGCTGGATAAGGAAGAACCCGATGGCGTGATGGTTCAGTTCGGGGGGCAAAGCGCCATAAAGCTGGTAAAGTCCATCCATGAAGCGGGATATAGGATTCTGGGCACTCAGCCGGAGTATATAGACATAGCCGAAGATAGGGAGAAATTTGATACCCTCCTTGGTCAACTGGGAATACCGAGGCCTGAAGGGGACACTGCATTTAGCGTTGATGAAGCGGTCGATATAGCCGAGAGGTTGGGATATCCGGTACTGGTGAGGCCTTCCTATGTGTTGGGAGGACAGGGAATGGAGATCGCTTACACCCGCAAGGACGTTGTTGAGTATATGAGCATCATTAACCGTATCGAACAGGAACACCCTGTACTCATAGATAAGTATGTCAAGGGCTGTGAGATTGAAGTGGATGCTGTATGCGACGGCCAGGATATCCTTATTCCCGGAATAATGAAGCATATAGAGAGGGCAGGGATACATTCGGGAGATAGTATATCGGTGTATCCTGCAATGAATATATCCGACCATATTGTACGGAGAATTGTCGATTATACTGCCAGGCTAGCGCTTGCATTAAAGATAAAAGGCCTCATAAACATACAATTTATAGAGCACAATGGAGAGCTCTATGTCATAGAGGTTAACCCGCGTTCAAGCCGTACGGTGCCCTTTATCAGCAAGGTGACGGGGATACCGATGGTAGAGCTGGCTACCAGGACAATGCTGGGGTATAGGTTAAGGGATATGAGCTACGGGATCGGATTGAGGCCTTCCAAGGGTATTGTTGCCGTCAAAGTACCGATATTCTCCTTTGATAAGCTGCCGATGCTCGAAGTTAGTCTGGGACCCGAAATGAAATCTACCGGTGAGGTAATGGGAGTGGCGGATAATCTATCTGGAGCGCTGTTTAAGGGTCTGACAGCAGCCGGCTACAGCTTTCATGAAAGGGGCACGGTCTTGATTACCGTTGCAGATATCTACAAGAATGAAGCCGTCGCCATAGCAAAAGAGCTAAATGATCTGGGGTTTGATGTACTTGCAACCGAAGGTACCGCAAAGGTCTTGAGCAAGAACGGCATAAAGGTAAAGGTTGTGGGAAAATTGAGCCAATCGTCCCATGATGTCTCCTGCAATATCCATGATGTGATAAAAAACCGAAGCGTTGATCTTATCATCAATATACCCACGCATGGGAGGATTCCCGAAAGGGATGGCTTTAAGATGAGAAGGATGGCGGTGGAAAATTCCATACCCTGTATAACTTCCCTGGATACTGCAAGGGCCTTCCTTAATGCCGTAAGGATGAGTATGGAAGGCAATAGACCTGGCGTGGTATGCCTAAACGATATCTGATTTATGGCTCCAGGACTATCATAATATATTATACTTGAGACTTGGCTATAAGCTGTCGTTAATGCCGGTATACATAAATGTGAAGCGAATTGGCATTGCTTCAATGAAACATGTTGTGGTATCATAAAATAAAATGAAAAATAAGGCTGTGCAATGGAGCACAGCGTCGGTGCAGTTTAACAGGCGTACTCAACGGAGAGTATGTACTCCCGTTTGGTACGCCTTTTTATATTGTTAAATAATTTGAAAGGGAGGATGTTTTATGGCAAGGTACAGCAGAGAGGATATTTTAAAGCTGGTAAAGGAGCTGGACGTCAAGTTTATACGACTGCAGTTTACAGACATATTGGGAACGCTGAAAAATGTCGCAATCACTACGGAGCAGCTGGAGAAGGCGCTGGATAATAAATGCATGTTTGACGGCTCATCCATCGAGGGTTTTGTAAGAATTGAAGAGTCGGATATGTATTTGGCCCCCGATCCCTCTACCTTTGCTATATTTCCTTGGAGGCCGCAAACCGGCAAGGTAGCAAGGCTTATATGCGATGTGATTAATCCCGATGGTACACCGTTTATAGGCGACCCCAGGTATGTGTTGAAGAAGGCTTTGAAAAAGGCTGCAGATATGGGGTATGACAGGTTTAATGTTGGCCCCGAATGCGAATTTTTCTTATTCCTTACCGACAGTGAAGGCAAACCCACAACAAGGACGCAGGATAATGCCGGATACTTCGACCTCGGCCCGGTGGATCTGGGCGAGGATGCAAGGAGAAGCATATGCCTTGCCCTTGAGGATATGGGTTTTGAAATCGAGGCTTCTCACCATGAGGTGGCACCAGGGCAGCATGAGATTGACTTTAGATATCAGGATGCCCTTACCACTGCAGATAACATCATGACTTTTAAAATGGTCGTCAAATCTATATCTCAAAGGTGCGGTCTGCATGCCACTTTCATGCCAAAGCCCATTTTCGGGGTCAACGGTTCCGGTATGCATACCAATGTTTCATTATATAAGGATGGCAAAAATGCCTTTTATGATGAGAACGATCCCCTGCAGTTGAGCCAGGATGCCTACTGGTTCATCGGTGGAATTCTCAAGAATATAAGGGCTATAACTGCGTTGACCAATCCCCTTGTTAATTCCTATAAACGCCTCGTTCCTGGCTATGAGGCCCCGGTATATATCGCGTGGTCTACCAGAAACAGGAGCCCGCTCATAAGAATACCGGCTACCAGGAAGGAATCTACCCGTTTGGAACTGAGGTCCCCCGATCCTTCTTGCAATCCTTATCTGGCTTTGGCTGCCATTTTAGCCGCCGGATTGGACGGTATAGAGAACAAAATCCAGCCACCTCCGCCGACCAACAAAAACATTTTCCGGATGAGTGGGGATGAAAGAGAGAAAGAAGGGATCGCCTCGCTTCCTGCAAGCCTTGAGGAGGCTATCGACGAGATGGAGAAGAGCATGCTGGTCAGGGAACTCCTCGGAGAGCACATCTTCAATAAATATATTGAAGCCAAGAGAAAAGAGTGGGATGACTACAGGACCAAGATCACTCAATGGGAGATCGAACATTATCTGACCAAGTATTGATATTTATATGGTGCTGCGGGCGTTAATTTAGAATTGCCCAAGGTTTTATACTATGAATGCAAAGGCGGGTTGCATATCTTAGGGCTCCTGGGAGCCCTATGTGTCATAACCCGCCTTCGGCATCCTATAAAGAGCTTAACTTCGGATACTGCTGTATACAAATCCAACTGACTTTAAATGAAAGTACTGGAGAATAATAAGAATATTTGAAAGACCTGTTTGGGAATTGAAATATTGGAAGGGTTGTCCTGCTAGTGTTCATATGGGGATATACAAATTTTGTCACGCTAAATTTTGGCACGTTTTTGCAAAGTTTATAAGGGTAATAAAGGAGAGAGCAGTTATGCTTGACAAGGTGAGCACCGGTTTGCCGGGAGTGGATGAAGTTATAAACGGCCTGAGATTGGGTGACAATGTGGTGTGGCAGGTGACTGATATCGAAGACTATATAAAGTTTGCACGGCCTTTTGTAAAAAGATCCCTCGAAGATGGAAACAGGGTGGTTTATGTAAGGTTTGCGCAGCACAAACCCGTCATTCCATACCAAGATGGGGCTGTGATATATAAAGTTGATGCTTACAGCGGTTTTGAATCCTTTTCCACGCAGATATATCAGATCATCACAAAGGAAGGCAGGGGGGTGTTTTATGTTTTTGATTGCCTGTCCGATCTTCTATCGGCATGGGCTACCGATCTGATGATAGGGAACTTTTTTGTAATAACCTGTCCTTATCTTTTTGAATTAAACACCGTAGCGTATTTTGCTATCCTGAAAAACGGCAGCTCTTATCAGACAGTTGCCCGTATCCGGGAGACCACCCAGGTGCTGCTGGATGTGTACAATAATGAGGGTAACACCTATTTGCACCCTTTGAAGGTATGGAATAGATACACTCCTACCATGTTTCTTCCCCATGTTGAAAAAGATGGCCGATTCATTCCCATAACCAACAGCGGCGAAGCGGCCAAGCTGTTCGCTGAAGTAGCGCATCAACAGGCCCAAGATGTAAGGAGATATCTTGACTACTGGGATCGGCTATTTTTGAGGGCGGCTGAGTTATGCGAAAGAAGTAAAACCGGTTCTCCCCCCTCTCAGCAGGAAGTACATACTATGCTGGAGGTGTTGCTTAAAATCTTAATAGGAAGGGATGAAAGGATCCTTGCCCTGGCAAGGCAGGCTTTTACGCTGGAGGATATGCTGTATATTAAGTCCCGGCTTATAGGTTCGGGCTTCATAGGCGGAAAAGCGGTAGGAATGCTTTTGGCTCGAAAGATACTACAGCAGGATAACGAAATGGACTGGCAGAAGTACCTTGAGCACCACGATTCCTTTTACATTGGATCGGATGTGTTTTATACCTATATAGTTCAGAACGGATTGTGGAAGGTCAGAATGGAACAAAAGAGCAGGGAGAAGTACTTTGAGGCGGCAAAGCAATTGAGGGAGGGTATGCTCAAAGGGGCATTTCCGGAGAATATTCGCGAGCAGTTTTTGAGGATGCTGGAATATTTCGGCCAGTCCCCTATAATAGTGCGTTCCAGCAGCTTGCTGGAGGATGGGTTTGGAAATGCCTTTGCCGGCAAGTACGAGAGCATATTCTGCATAAATCAGGGAAGCCTGGAGCAACGCTATTATGAATTCGAAGAGGCCGTTAGAAGGATATTTGCCAGCACGGTGAATGAAGATGCCCTGACGTATCGCCTGCAGCGGGGGTTGGATCAGCAGGACGAGCAGATGGCCCTGCTGGTCCAACGGGTCTCGGGGGCCTATCATAAATATTACTTTTTCCCCGATGTGGCTGGAGTGGGTTTTTCGGTTAACCCTTACGTCTGGAAAGATTCTATGGATCCAAAGGCAGGAATGCTGAGGCTGGTATGCGGACTGGGTACCAGAGCGGTAAACCGGGTGGAAGGGGACTATGCCAGAATAGTGGCTTTGGATGCGTGCATGCTGCAGCCCATTGCAGGAAAAGAGGACATAAGGCAGTTTTCCCAACATAAGATGGACGTTCTAAATATACGCGAAAATTGTTTGCAGAGCTGTCCTCTGGAGAAGCTGCTCGAGGAAAAAGTAAATATGAGTTTGGATATGGTGGCTGACCGGGATTACGAGGCTGAGAAGAGGCTAAGGGAGCTGGGGCTCACGGAAAAGCAAAGCTGGATCATTACGTTTAACGGATTGTTATCAGGCACGTCCTTCCCTTGCGTCATGCAGAAGATGTTGAAGGCCATTGAAAAGAGGTACCATTATCCCGTTGACGTGGAATTTACGGTGAATTTTGATAAGGAAGGCGATTACCGCATCAATGTTTTGCAATGCAGACCGTTGCAGGTTAAAGGTATAGGTGGTAAAGTTGGGATTCCTCATAATATCGAAGCTGACAGGGTGTTCTTTCAGACAAAGGGCAATTTCATGGGCGGCAACATTCGCAGGTCCATAAGAAGGATTATACTGGTGGAACCGCAAGCCTATGTAGGTCTCAATGAGCAGGAAAAATACCGGGTTGCCCGCATTGTGGGAAAGTTAAACAGGATGATAAGCAGCAATGAAGAAACGCCGGTTGCCTTAATAGGCCCTGGAAGATGGGGAACAAGCACGCCTTTCCTGGGAATTCCGGTGACTTTTTCGGAAATTCACAATGTAGCCGTACTTGTGGAAGTGGCCTATACCGGTACGGGCTATATGCCAGATCTCTCGTTTGGTACCCACTTTTTTCAGGATATAGTGGAGAGTGACATATTCTATGTAGCCCTTTTTCCGGAGAGGGAAGGAGTTGTTTTTAACAAGGAGCTTCTGGATGGTTTAAAAAACATTTTACCGGAGGCTTTGCCCGATGATGCATCCTTTAGGGACGTCATAAAGGTATACGATGTTGATGAGCATATATATGGAAAGCTGGAAATCATAGCAGACGTAGTGGATCAAAGGGTGATTTGCATGTTTTCGTCCTAAAATAAACGTTTATGGTAAGCATAATTTTTTCATATGGACGATGAGGATTAAAGATAAATATTATATATTGCTGCAGTTAACTAAAAGATTTTAACTAATATCTTCCTTAACTCCGGGAAGGGGGGAAATAGTTTGTGCGGAATTGTCGGCTGGATAGACTGGAAAGGTGACCTAACCCATCAAGCTAATATACTGAAGGGTATGATGGATACCCTTGCCAATCGCGGACCGGATGAGTCGGGCATGTGGCTGTCCCGACATGTGGCTTTAGGGCATAGGCGGCTTATCGTAGTAGATCCTGAAGGTGGAAGGCAACCCATGGAACGCAGAATTGGGGATAAGGCTTTCGTTATCGTCTATAATGGAGAATTGTACAATACGGCTGAGCTTAGAAGCGAACTTATGACACGGGGATATAAGTTTCGATCCTATTCCGATACCGAAGCCCTTTTGATTTCTTATATAGAGTGGGGGCCTGACTGCGTAAAGCGTTTAAACGGCATATTTGCATTTGGAATCTGGGATGAAATGAATCAGTGCTTATTTTTGGCGAGGGATAGATTAGGGGTAAAGCCTCTTTTTTATGTAGAGAGGAATGGAGCTTTGATGTTTGCTTCCGAAATAAAGGCCTTGCTGGCCCACCCCGATATACCGCCACGTGTCGGGGAAGAAGGCTTGGCTGAGATATTTGCTTTGGGTCCGGCGCGGACGCCCGGCCATGGCGTGTTTGACGACGTGAAGGAATTGAAGCCGGGCTACTGCATGGTGTATGATCCTAAAGGCCTTCATTTGCGGCGATATTGGGCTTTAGAGAGCTTACCTCATACCGATGATGTTGAGACCACAGCCCATAAGGTGCGCCAGCTCCTGCAGGATGCTGTAGAACGGCAGCTGGTTGCCGACGTCCCGGTGTGCACCTTGCTTTCGGGCGGGTTGGATTCCAGCGCTTTATCGGCCTTTGCTGTTCAGGCATATAAGAAAAGAGGTATGGGTCCTCTTAGCACTTTTTCCATCGAATATGAAGGTAACCAGAATCATTTTAGGGCAAACGATTTTCAGCCGGACATCGATGAGCCATGGGTGCGAATAGTTTCCGATTTTCTGGGAACGCGCCACAGGACTATCAGGGTTAATACTCATCAACTGGTGGATGCCCTGGGTACAGCCCTTCGTGCCCGCGATTTGCCCGGCATGGCCGATATCGATTCTTCCCTTTATTTGCTGTTCAGAGAAGTAAAGAAGGAGGCTACCGTAGCGCTGTCAGGCGAATGCGCCGATGAGATATTTGGAGGGTACCCATGGTTTCACAGGCAGGATGCACTTCAGGATAACACTTTTCCTTGGTCCAGGATACTGGATAAGCGCTTATCCGTGGTTTCCGGGGAATTGCGGTCAAGGATAGATTTTAAGGGATATGTAGCTGAACGCTATAGAAGCACGTTGGCCGAAGTACCGCACCTTGAAGGGGAAGGACCGATTCAGCGGCGAAGGCGTGAGATGTTCTACCTGAATATAAGCTGGTTTATGGTACAGCTTCTGGAGCGAAAGGATAGAATGAGCATGGCCACGGGGCTTGAGGTAAGGGTTCCCTTTTGCGATCACAGGCTGGTGGAATACGTTTGGAATATACCCTGGGAGATGAAGACCTGGGGACAGCGGGAAAAGGGGATTTTGCGTAAAGCCCTTGAGGGGGTACTGCCCGTTGATGTGCTAACCCGCAAGAAGAACCCCTATCCTAAGACTCATAACCCAGCCTATACTAAAGCGGTGACCGATGAGCTGAGGAGAATTATAGAGGATTCTTCATCACCGCTCAATCAATTGATCGATGTGGATGCGGTAAAAGATATGCTGGATGGAACAAGCGGCATTGATACGCCCTGGTTTGGCCAGCTTATGACGTATCCGCAGCTTTGCGCCTATCTGATTCAGATTAATATGTGGCTTAAGGAATACGATGTTCAGATTATATGTTGAGTTTAATCGATCGTAGTTAGATATTTGGAAACCAAATAAATGGCTGCCCGGTAGCCCATCGGCGTGATGAAGATAGATATTGCGGTTAGGTTTCAATGTGGTTGCAATGCAATTTGCATATACTTCCATTCGGAATATTCCGGATGGAAGTATTGCAACTGCTTAAGATAGCTTAAATGTTATTTCTATTATTTGTGCTATACAGGAGGCCGGAGTCACAGAATATGGGGAACGGAGGTCATCTAAAACCGACTTTGAATTTCATATAAAGCAAGGCAATTTTTCTCTTGTATGAGCGCCGATAATGTTATAAGATATAAAAATAAAAAAACGTTGAATATTATGCAGGGATATCGTACTGTAGCACAGCTTAAAGTTCATGTTCGCGCAGTTAAAAGGTACGGAGGAAACATATGATTGCCATTATAGATTACGGAATGGGCAACTTGCGGAGCGTTCAAAAAGCATTTGAATACATGGGCTATCAGGCGGTAATTACGCATGATCCACGAGTAATCTTAAATGCCGGCCATGTCGTGCTGCCTGGGGTTGGAGCATTTGGAGATGCCGTTGGAAATTTGGAGAGGGCCGGACTTATGGACACCATATACAGGGTAGTGGAAAGCGGCAGGCCCTTTCTCGGGATTTGCCTTGGCCTTCAGCTGCTGTTTGAGAGGAGCTATGAAGGAGGAACTTTTAAGGGTTTGGCGCTGTTGCCGGGGGAGGTAAAAAGGCTCCCCGAGAAGCTTAACATAAAGATACCCCATATGGGCTGGAATGAGCTGAGGTACAGGGAAAGCCCTATATTCGAAGGGCTAAATGATCCCTGCTATGTCTATTTCGTCCATTCGTACTATGTTGAAGCGAGTGACCAGCGACATGTCATAGGGACTACCTTTTACGGAATTGACATAGCGGTGGCCGTCAATAATGGCAATGTATACGGGCTTCAATTTCATCCCGAGAAAAGCGGGGCTGAAGGCCTGAAGATCCTGAAGAATTTTGCTAGGCTTAAATGATGAAATATAAGAGCACGGGAAAGCAATTGACAGAGTACTCCACCGATTGGTTGGAAGGTGTCAATTTGCCATAAGTTAGGATTATGGCTGATTTGCAGAAGTTTACTTTGCAGGCATTATTCTACGCGAGAGGTTATCGGGTAAGACGGTTAAAGCGACACAGTGCAGGAAGTATTTTTTGGAAGGCCTATAAGATAATGGTATAGGCAGAATGGTATACAAAGTACGGTAGGTGATGTATAAGATGCTTACAAAGCGCATAATTCCCTGCCTGGATGTGGATGGCGGAAGGGTGGTCAAGGGCACAAACTTCGTCAACTTGAGGGATGCCGGAGATCCGGTGGAAATAGCGAGGTTGTACGACCAATCCGGGGCTGATGAGCTGGTGTTTCTGGACATCACCGCATCGGCTGAAGCGCGCAACATAATGCTGGATGTAGTGGCCAGAACGGCCGAACAGGTTTTCATTCCTCTTACGGTGGGCGGGGGTATACGCAGCCTTTCGGATTTCCGTGACATACTCAAGGCCGGTGCAGATAAGATCTCTATAAATTCCGCAGCCGTGCGCAATCCTCACCTCATCGAGGAATCGGCATCGAAGTTTGGCAGCCAGTGCGTCGTGGTAGCCATAGATGCCAAAAGGCGGCAGGATGGTACAGGATGGGATGTTTACATCAACGGCGGAAGGATAAACACCAACAGGGATGCGGTCGAGTGGGCGATAGAGGTCGAAAGAAGGGGCGCCGGGGAGATATTGCTAACCAGCATGGATGCCGATGGCACCAAGGATGGATATGATATAGCTCTGACCAGAGCTGTAACCCAAGCGGTCAACATACCCGTTATTGCATCGGGCGGTGCAGGCCGGCTGGAGCATTTCTACGATGCCATAGTGCAGGGAGGAGCCGATGCTGTTCTGGCGGCTTCCCTATTTCACTATGGGGAATTGACGGTTGCCCAGGTGAAGGACTATCTGGCGGAAAGGGGTATACCCGTCAGAAGATAGATGCTGCGCTGATACGGTTATCGCGATGTCGATGAGATCAAGGTAAATGGTAGGTGTTTAGGCAAAATGGCATGAGTACATGAAAATAAAAAGCGCTTTGAGGGCTCCATGCTCATACAAGCGGTTTTTCGCCTGCTCTCGTTTTTATGAAAAAATTATTGGAGTTGCTGTTTTTAGCAAAATACTACTTGCAGGCTAAAATATAAGGGTGTTGAAGCCCTATAAAAGGACTGCATGATTACATTGTCGGGATATTGCTCTATCCGTGTACAAGCTCTTGTTATTACGCTTTGCCAATCATTACAAAAGAAAGGGGTATTGATTTGAAGCACGAAGTGGTGGTCATACTGGACTTTGGAGGGCAGTACAGCCAGCTCATTGCCAGACGGGTAAGGGAAGCCGGGGTGTACTGCGAGATACTGCCCTATAATGTATCCATTGACAGGATAAAAGGCTTGAATCCAAAAGGGATTATATTCACGGGAGGGCCTGCATCGGTCACCGAACCTGATTCTCCTTTCTGCCATCCCGGGGTACTGGAGCTGGGCGTACCGGTGCTGGGAATATGCTATGGCATGCAGCTCATGAGCGTCATGCTGGGCGGTGAGGTTGCAAAGGCCGAGCAAAGGGAGTACGGCAAAACCGAGGTTATGCTGGATTCTTCCAGCCAGCTCTTTTACGGTATGGAGGAGCAGACCACGAGCTGGATGAGCCACACCTATTATGTGAGCAGGCTCCCGGAGGGCTTCAGGGCAACGGCAAGGTCTGCCAATTGCCCCGTAGCGGCTATGGAAGATCCAAACAGGAAGCTGTATGCCGTACAGTTCCATCCAGAAGTGGAGCACACGGTGAAGGGAAAGGAAATGCTCAACAATTTCCTGTTCGGTATATGCGGCTGTGCAGGGGACTGGAAGATCTCGTCCTTCATTGATGATGCCGTTGAGGATATACGCCGGAAGGTAGGCGATGCATCGGTGCTGTGCGCCCTGTCCGGCGGTGTGGATTCTTCGGTATCGGCATTGCTGGTGCATAAAGCGGTGGGCGACAGGCTTACCTGTATTTTTGTCGACCATGGGCTTTTGAGAAAGGATGAAGCCGACCAGGTAGAGAATGTCTTCAAAAAGGGGTTTAATATCAATTTCATAAGGGTCGATGCAGTCGACAGATTTCTGTCCAGGCTGGCCGGCGTAGTTGATCCGGAGAAGAAGAGGAAGATCATAGGGGAGGAATTCATAAGGGTTTTCGAGGAGGAGGCCAAAAAGCTTGGCAGGATCGACTATCTGGTACAGGGCACCATATACCCCGATGTGATAGAAAGCGGTACCGGCAATGCAGCGGTTATAAAGAGCCACCACAACGTTGGCGGGCTGCCGGTTGATATAGACTTTAAGGGGATTATCGAACCGTTGCGAAGCCTCTTCAAGGACGAGGTAAGAAAGGTGGGAAGGGAGCTGGGCCTTCCCGAAGAGATAGTTTCCAGGCAGCCCTTCCCGGGTCCGGGCCTGGCGGTAAGGGTAATAGGCGAGGTAACCAGAGAAAAGCTGGAAATCCTCAGAGAAGCTGACCACATATTCCGCGAAGAGATCGAAAAGGCCGGGCTGGCGAAAGACATAAGCCAGTATTTTGCCATACTTACCGGCATGAAGACGGTGGGCGTCATGGGAGATGAGAGGACCTATGATTACGTCGTTGCCTTAAGGGCGGTCATCACCACCGATTTTATGACAGCCCAGTGGGCAAAGATACCCTACGATGTGCTGGAAAGGGTGTCCACCCGAATAGTAAACGAGGTAAAGCATGTGAACAGGGTGGTTTACGATATCACCACAAAGCCACCTGCTACGATTGAATGGGAATAACGGCAATAAGCCCTGTAAACCCGGCAAGGTTTACAGGGCTTATTTTGATTGTGCTATACGCATTACCCATTTTACATCTGCATACCGATCTGCATGGATCCTTCTTCGCCGCTTTTTAAATACCCCACGATTATCTGATTAAGGCGCGGATATTCTCCTATGTCTTCCTGCGTTCTTATTAAAATTTCATCCTCCATGACGGCCACTATCCTAGCATTCCTTATATTTTCATTTAGCCTGACTACCCTGTGCTTGTGCTTTGCATCGTCGATGGTGTCGGTATAGAGTATTCTGCCGCTTTTTATTATGGCAAAGCTGGTGGCATATTCTTCCAATTCAAATATTTCATGGGATGAGAGCAGGACGGTACCCCCCATTTCATTGACATACTGCTTTATCAGGTGTATGAGTTCGTACCTTGATGCCGGGTCCAGGTGCTGGGTGGGTTCATCCATGATTATCAGCCTTGCACCGGTTGCCAGGGCAAGTATGGACAGTATGATGGTTTTCTGCCCTCTTGAAAGCTTCTGCATTTCCTGTCCAAGATTGAAATCGTATTTCGATAGAAAATTTCTGAAAAATTGATCGTTCCAGGAAGGGTATAGGGTTTTATACATGTTGTAGTAATCTTCAAGCCTCAAGTTGTCAAATACCCTTCTGTCCTCGGTTACAAAGGCCATGTCGGCTTTTAAGGAGGGGCTAAACGGCCTGTTAAATACAGCTATCTCTCCGGAGTCTCTGGGTATGGCGTTCATTATGCACTTCAACGTTGTGGTCTTGCCGGCGCCGTTAGGTCCCACCAGCGCCATTATTTCTCCCTGAGGCACTTCGAAAGTTACATCCGATAAGATCTGCTTACCGTCGATCTGTTTGCTCAAGCCTTTTACCTTCAGCGCATACATTTCAGTTCTCACCGCCTTTTCTTATGAAGATCAGGTAGCTTAAAAAACAAAGGGCACAGGATGCCAGGAAGGACAATACCGCATTTCCCTGATGGGTGAAGCTGATAAGGCTATAGGGATTGAAGTTATAGGCCCGTATGTTGGAAGAGCCAAAACCTCCCAGTATTTCATCAAGGATGGCTATAAATATGGCCCAGCCCAATCCGTTTCTGCCAAAGCTAGAAAACAGCATGGTTATTCCAAATATTGAGAGCAGCAGAGTTAAACTGTTTAGGATAAATATGAGCTTCGAGTAAATGCCGCTTTCCATAAAAGCCTGATTGATGACGGAAGTTGCAACGACAAGGATGGTTAGAAAGATCAGGTTATAGAGATACAGCTCCTTTCTGGAGAATGGGAGCAGATACAAAAGCTCCGCATTTTTGTGCCTTATATCGTAAGCCAACAACGAAGCTGAAAGAAAGAGTATGGCAATCGTCTTTACGGAAAGGTCGGGAATAAAAAGGAGAAGCGTCAAAAATACAAGCCGGGTGGTCTTTTCCTTTAATTCCTTCTGTATATACACCTCCATCTTGGAAAGGTTTTTTATAAAAACGGCATATTTATCCATTTTTCCATACCTCCTCAAATATCAGCATAACAGTGTAAAAATCAATGCCATGGTTTTTGAGCTTTAAAACGCATTCCCTTACGGTTTCGACTATCTTCTGATCTAAATAAATATCCTTTTTGATGAAATACCCTACTCCTTGTTCGGCTTCGATGTATCCTTCGGCTTTGAGTTTTTCCAGGGCCTTTAATACGGTGTTTATATTCACATCGAAGATGTTTTGCAGGTCCCTTACTGTGGGAAGCTGGGCACCTTTTTGAAGGTTTCCAAGCAGTATTTCGGATTTTATCATGTTTACAATCTGTACGTACGCCGGTATTCCGCTGTGTTTATCTACCTTTCTCAGCATTTGGCATCATCACTTTCTAATGATTTTTACAAGCGATGTAGATTCAATCTCAACCGGTGCGTCGTTTTTGCTGTCAACGGTTAAGTTGCCACCCGCTGCGTCTATATGGAGCTCGGCATTTTGATCACGAGGATTTGATACCTCGATTATGCCGTTTAGGCCTGTTGAATCTATCTCAAACCTGTCAAATGTCGATGTTATGGATAGATTCACGCCCGTTGAATTGAGAAGGATTTTGCTGAAATTGAGCTCACCGACAATATTGGTTCCCAGCCCATCGATTTTCAGCATCTTCCCTTCCAGTGTCCCGCTGATGTCGATGCCTGTGCAGTCAATGCGTATATCGTTCTCAGAAGAGATTTGGGAATTTATTAAGACTCCCGTACAGTCCAGGGAAAGGTCCCTGAAGCTTCCATTGCCGTGAATTTTGATGCCCTGGCAATCAATATTTACACTTCTGAGGGTTGCCGTACCCATCTTTATCAGGTAAGTATCGTTCTTGCTATAAGGCCCCGAAATGGTAAGGGTTCCATTGGCTCCCTTCACGGTTAATTCGGAAGGGTAATGCAGGGTATCGCCATCATTCGTAAGCTCCAGTTCAATATTTGAATTTACGTCTATAGTAATATGATTTACTCCTTCTAGAGACATTTCGCTGTCAGGCAAAACTTTGTTTTTTGAGTCAGATAGATCAGACGGAAATTTAAACGAGATTTCAGGAGTTACGTTATAGTGGGTACAATAATTAAAGACGGGTACCGATACTATTGCCGCTACTGCAAATAGGGCTAAAACGCCCAGTAAAATAGCTTTAGAATGGCTAATTTTTCGTTTGAGCAGGAATATGCTGAACAGAGCGACGATTGCAACGCTGAAAAATAGTATTTTCAAGGGTTTCCAGGGTAAAAACCAAGCAATAAGACCGCTTATCACGGATATGATGATTTTTATCGATGTGCTTTCCTTTATAATCCTCGCTATGGATGAATTTGAGTATTTGCTCAGGAACAAGAGGATGATCCCGACAGCTATGATTAATAGTGCTGCGTAGAAAGCTATAGACTTAATAAGGTTGTCGGTTAAACCTGGGAAGGGATTTTTGACTATTTCGGATAACAGGAATAGAATATTCAAATCCATACGCCAGCCTCCTTTAATAGTGTTATATAATTATATAACACTATTAAACTTATTTGTCAACCTCTTTTTTGGATTTATGGTTGTACTATTTTTAAAGATAAGATTGTATATCCCATATCAGGCAGGTCACAACGTGTATGTCATTCGCAGATTTGAAAAATGAACTTGCTGAAATATCCAGATTCTCCGTGAAGCTGATGAACTGTTACTTGTATCTAAGAATGAGGCGATACAAATATACCCCCTAAGCCCTGATGAAAAAGGCTTAGGGGATATGCTTTGAGCATGCTCTATTTAGCGCTTATAGGTCAGCCAATCCTGGGTTTGCAGAGAATCTCACATATCCTGAAGTCTTTGATCTTCCTTCCAAAAGACGGCCTTACTACCAGAGCGGTATCGCATCCTTCGTCGGTTCCGGCTATGGAAATCACCTCGGAATCCGGCTGTATAAGGCCAGCTTCCAGGGCCATGATGGATATCTCCACCGCTACTTTTGTTCCCTGTGAAAACATGCGCAGGGTATGGGCTACAACGTTTCCCAGCGTACGTTCGCCGAAAAACCCTTCCGCCACGCCATCGGCCAGGCCATGAATACATGTGAGCACCTTGATGCCTGCTTTTTCTACTCGATCTCTTTCCTCGGGAGTCATCGCCCATCCGAGATCTTGAAAGCTGTTGGATATGCTTACAGCTATGACCTCAATGTCGGTATCTTTAAATACTTTGGCTGCCTCCAGGGCGGTATAGCCGTGGGAAGAAGCTACCAGCACTTTTTTAATTCCCAGCGCCAAGGCTCTCTTCTTGGCTATTTCCAGGGTAATTGAGGTATTCTTTTTTCCCGGCTTTTCGAAATATGTAATGGCGCTTTCCATAGGGCATGTCCCCCCTGTCCTTATTTTTATAAATTGTTTGGTCAGTAAAATTATAACATATATTAATTGTTTTTGGTAATAGAAGTATTTGAGTTGATGTTGACAACTGTGTTCTACAATAATAGAATAAAATTGCAAATATGTCATTGTAGAGGGTTATACAGGAGGGCGGGCATGGACATAAAGCTGTTCGATTCGGAGCCAAAAGTAATGGAGGTCTTGTGGGAATATGGCGATATTCCTGCAAAGCGAATTGCTGAAATTTTAAATAAGCGGGTGGGATGGAAAAAGACGACCACCTATACGGTAATAAAAAAGTGCATTGAGAAGGGGGTTATTGAGCGGCTGGAGCCCAATTTCGTGTGCCGTCCGCTCGTCACCAAAGAACAGGTGCGGGAGTTCGAGACCAACGAACTTATCGATAAAATGTACGATGGTGCCGCTGATCAGCTGGTTGCATCCCTCCTGGGAAGCGGAAAACTGACCCGGGAGGAGATTGTGAGGCTAAAGCGGCTCATAAAAGATTTGGAATGAGTTAACGACGAGATAGATAACCCGACAAACGGGCAAATGGAGGTTTATGGATAGACTGTTACTCGATGCTTAAAGGTAGTTCGGCATGTGTGGGGTGTTGGGTGTGAAGGTATTGCATACCAGCCTTTCGGCCGGCGTCCTTATTATGATTATAATTGCAATCCGTGCGCTGGCAAACGACAAGCTGCCAAAAAAGACCTTTCTTATCCTTTGGGATATCGTTATCTGCCGATTGCTCGTCCCATTTTCAATTTCGTTACGTTTAAGCGCGTATGGTGATTCGACTAATGTTCCGGTAACCTTGCCAAAGGAAAATATTATACCGATTGTCCCCAATACATCCATACAGTATCATGCTGCCGTTACCGTACCTGTAGATGTAATTAAGGCATCATCAAGATCTCCCGTTGTTTATCCTTTATTATCCAACGGATTGGTGTTTGTGCTGATATGGTGTACGGTTGCTATCATGATGGCCTGCTTTTTCCTGCTGACGCATCTGCGTTACTTGAGGGAATATAGAACAGCACTGCCGATAAACGTTTATGTTTTCCAGCAATATCTGAGTAAGTATCCGATAAGAAGAACAGTTCAAATCAAGCGACTGGATACCATCCTGGATCCCCTTACTTATGGTATATGGAGGCCCGTAATACTTCTTCCAAAGGCGATGAGCACCATGGATGAAAGGCGTATGAAATACGTTCTTGCTCATGAGCTGGTGCATATCAAACGATTTGATACGCTGAGAAAATGGTTGCTGGCGGGGGCATTGTGCATCCATTGGTTTAATCCTCTGGTGTGGGCCATGTATGTGCTTGCCAATCGCGACATTGAGCTGGCATGCGACGAAGCGGTAGTCCAAGCATTTGGTCAGAGTGCAAGGTCATCATATGCTTTGGCCTTGATGGATATGGAGCAAGCAAAGAGCGGGTTGACACCGCTGTCCAACAATTTTAATAATAAGGCAATAGAGGAACGGGTTATATCGATTATGAAGTCAAAGGAGGTTACAACTTTCAGCCGTGCGCTGGTTCTCATGCTGGTGGCGGTAATGGTGGCTATGTTCGGCCTTTCTCTGGTAGAAGCGAAAGTCGAGCCAAAGGCGCTGGGGTTGTTTAAAAAAGCATTTGGCCAGGATGTATACCGGTATGCCCAAAACATCAACGAGGTTAAGGGAGAAGGCGCTGCGGTAATAGCCGATGGCTGCGCCATTCGCCTGCAAAGCACCTTGTTTACCGATCACAACGTGTACGCCATTGTAGCTGTTGAAGGTGAGCTGCCGGAGGATTTCAGCATAAGCGGACGCATTGTCGATTCAATGGATGCTCGGTCCATACCGCGGTGGAAATATATGCTGTTTGGGAGCATGGAGGAGATAGACCATGAAGATGGGGTACTGTACTTCCTTTGTTCGGCTACAATCACGAATTGGATGCATATCAATCCACGGGATATAGATGAGGAGTTCACCAACGCCCATACCGGTTTTGAGTACATGAAATATGCCAGCCTAAAGGACTGCGAGGGCGAGATCCTTGAGCTCACTTTGAATTTAGACGGAAATAAATATATCCTTACAACCGTTGTGACCGATGTTTTTACCGAGAACCTCGTTTTTCGTCCGAAACCCGTTTTATATGACGGTTATTGCCTTGAAGAGATCGTACTTACCCCATTTGAGCTTAAAGTTAAGGGCTTTATCCGGGAAATGGATGATCATCCTGAAAGTGCTGGTATAGGTAATAATGGATGGACGGGGCCATACGTACATGCAATGATAGTTCTGGCTGATGGAGAGAAAATAAATCTCGATTATGACGATAAGGGATGGTTTTTCTGTAATGGTCAGCCCGTTGGCGTGTTTCGCAGTTATGAGGCTGATACTGCTGAATTTCACTACAATTGGAGATTTAACGGATGGAAAGTTGATTTGAGTCAGGTAGCGGCCGTCACCGTTAATGGCGTAACTTATCGCGTTGAGGGACGAAAGAATCTTTAGATGGCACAAAGCGCCCCATCTTAAATCGATTTTAGATTCAGTAACCCCAATACAGGTGTGGTATTTCTGTTGTTACCATATATCATGCTTTTTGCATTTTAGAAGAAGGTCACTTTTTATATCGGATTTGGCAATTTATATTTTATTACACTTCATCTGTCATCTATTATGTCCATCGATGGCAATGTTGTATGCCCAAGATAACATTATAGCCGTCGCCATTTAGTGTTTTGCTTAATGGCATTTAGATCATATTCTCCAATATATTGACAACTTCGTTCTATTATAATAGAATAATATTGGATGTATTCTATTGCGATAGAACAGTACTGGTGACATTTTTTAAGGTTGTATTCACGCGGGATGGAATGATGCTGTATGCATCATTTTGTGCTAAAACTACGTTGCAGTCGCTGTTTATTATATAAGGGTATGGCAGATGATGCGCATGGCAATCCATTGTTGTTTAGCCATAACCGTCCGATTATGAACCATTGCCATGCAAGACCATAATTCTTTGTAAAACTTGAAAGAGCCTTGAAATGCGTTTAAGATTTGAATGCCGGTATAATTTTTATGTCCGATTTACGGTTGTTAATTTAATTAAGGGGGTAAACGGCTATGAATGAAGTCATATCAAAAAGAATCATTGTGCTGCTGATTTGCTTCGTATTGTCAATGATGGCTTTGGCCTGTGAAAAATCAAATGTGGGCCAGCATCAACCTGAAAAGCCATCGGAGATGATGGACTTAGAAACTTTTCTGCAGGCGGTGGATTTACCCGAGAACTTTTCCATTGGCTTCGACGTGTCGGAGGTCGAATCCGTAGATTTTGCCAGAGTATATAAAGCGGTATCCCTGGAGCTTGATGCCGGTGAAGTGGCTAAAAAGCTGCTCAAAAGGCCTATTATAGCGACCGAAGTATATGCCCAAGGGCCGTGGTTTGAGACAGGCGATGAGGCATTTAAGGAGTATCTTACGGTCTATGATGGGGGTAAAAGCCTGGGAATGGATTCCGGAGTTGTAGGCGGCCTTAGCTATTCGGTGCTTATAGGGGGGAAGTCGATATCCGAGAAGCAGGCAATATTTATGGGACATGACTTGAGCCCTTCGGATAACCTCTGGGATAGGTTTAAATACACCCTGAAAAACGACTATGCCTCCTTTGCAGACCTGTCCTTTATGGACCATATGGACGCCCTCGCAGAGGTGGAGAAGGTCCTATACGATACTCTCGAATTTCCCGAACTTGAAATTGCGGAAGCCTATTCGATGGATTATGAAACGATGCAGAAGCATTATCAGCTTTATACTGAAGCCATGAGCAGATACGGCATTCAGCCGGAGAAAATTACCTTTTCCAAGGATGATGAGTGTTACGCATTCTTCTTCCGACAGGTGCTGGACGGTATCCCCGTCATAAACGTCATATGGCAAGGTGGGATGACGATAAATTCTGCTGCGGGGGGTTCCGATTCGGCAATTAAAATTGCTGCAGGGAATTCCATGCCGTATACCAACGTGAGCGTATATTATGATAAGAACGGCGTGAGGAGTATCCGTGCCAATGACCTGTATGAGGTTGTTGAATCCGGGGAGAAGAAGCCGCTTATTGGCGGTGCGGAAGCTCTACAGGTAGTGATAGACCATTATTCGGAGATTTTGCTGGCAAGTGAGACCATCGTCCAGTCCATGGAACTATGTTATGTAGGCGTTCCCTCGGGAGATCACTACCAACTCATTCCCGCGTGGGTCTTCTGCATTATGCAGGCTGAAGAATGGATGAACCAAACCGATGGTGCAGGATATCCCATATATTCCTATGACTATTACGTAGTAGATGCCATAACCGGCGAGAAGATCAGCTCCTGACCGAGCTGCTTCGGTGGGGTGATGGAATGTGAAGGTGTTTTTCTCCCTTTTAGCCATAAACATACGTCAGGCCGTCTTTTCTCTGCGCTTTCTTGTCAGCGCCTGCGGCGTCACGTTGACTATGTTCTTGACGGGTTTGGGGCTTCTAAGTACCGCTCATGATGTGATATACCTCTGTGGGCTGAGCAGCGGAAGCGAAAGCAGGATGCTTATGGTTGGCATTTTGCCGCTGTTTCCATTTGCCATAACCTTTGCTATCGAATGGGAGCAGCGTGCTACCCAATTCTGGATGATACGTACGGGAATACGAAACTATTCATCCTCCAAGGTATTTGTAAGCGCATTGTCCGGCTTTTTGACTACTGCTTTAGGCGTTTCCATCTTTGTGCTCATGGCATTGATCAGATTTCCGCTATTTACCCACGTTTCTACGGGGGATGCCTATTCGGTTCTTCTGGAAGCAGGAAAACCGGTACAATATCTATGCTATTATATCGTCCATATTTCCCTTTCGTCGGCGCTGTTTGCCGTTGCGGCAGTGTGGATATCCGCTTACATCCCAAACAGATATGCAGCGGTAGCCGGGCCGCTGGTGTTGTATTTTGTAGCCCATCGCTTTACTACGACCCTCGATATTCCGCAATACCTCAAGGTAATCACAATTGTCGAGGGCGGATACGATGCGGGGACTCCTCAGAAAACCCTGCTGCTCAAGTTGGGTATTGTGATGGCTTTATGCCTGCTTATGGGCTATGGAACCGTTAGGCAGATAAGAAGGAGGGTGTTTCGTGACTGACCTGAAAGCGATATTGTTGTGTGCGCTTTTAAATTTCCGCAAGTGGGCCGTAAATCCCCGCATTTATACCCTTGCTGCAATAACGGTCGGCTTTCTCGCATGGCATTCAGCTGGTCTGTCGCAGCTTTCGGCTGCTTTGGAGGTTGCTGTTACGCCATGGGTTTTCCCCAATTTGATCACGTCTCTTGCCATGACAGCCGTCTTTTGCTGCTTTATAATGCTGCTTTTCTGCGATGCGCCGTTTGCTGACAGCCATACCCCTTTTGTTATAATCCGTACCGGTCGTCGCAACTGGGCGATAGGCCAGCTTTTATATATCGTACTGGCGGCTTTTGTGTATGCTCTGTTCTTTTTGATGGTGTCGGTTATGGTACTTATGCCCAACGTGCGGTGGAGCGCTGAATGGGGGAAGGTATTAAGGACCATTGCTGCAAACCCAGGCATTGCGGACAACTACGGAATAAAATTGACGATCTTTGCGGATCTCTCGATCCTGGACATGTTTTCGCCCATTGAAGCGACGCTTATCAGCTTTGGGCTCTTCTGTCTAACATCGGTATTCATAGGCGTACTCATATTCTGCGGCAATGTAGTGATAGGGAGGATGGGCGGTCTGGTGTTGGCCGGGATATTCCTGTGCATCTCATTTTTTTCGGCTTATCTCGGCCCGCTGACTCTGGGAGGGTACTGGGTACGCTATCTGTCGCCGATCAGCTGGTGTTCCATGTATTCTTTAAACTGGGGTACAAGTGGTGAACCGGTATCGCCATCTTATGCGGTGATTTCATTGCTGGCGGCTATAGCCTTTATGAGTATGGTATCCGTAATCGCTTTTTGCAGGAAGGATCTAAACATACAGGAGCGGAGGTGATAGAATGGCTGAGTACATGGTGGAGGTCCTGAACGCGGTGAAGAAGTTCAAGGAGACGGTTGCACTCAACAATGTGACGGTAAGATTCGAGACCGGTAAGATCCACGGAATAATAGGGCGCAATGGCTCGGGGAAGACCGTGCTTTTCAAATGCATTTGCGGGTTTATGCAGCTGACTTCCGGCAGCATTTTGGTAGATGGCCGGCCTGTAAGGCCGGGGACAGCCCAGGAAATCGGGATCATCATTGAAGAGCCGGGGTTTATCGGGTCGTTAAGCGGATACCAAAACCTTAAATTGCTGGCATCCATACGGAGAAAGATATCGGATGCGGAGATCCGGCAAGCGCTCGAGCGGGTAGGGCTTGATCCGAACTTAAAAAAACGCGTGAGTAAATACTCCCTGGGAATGAAACAGAGGCTTGGCATTGCGCAGGCCATAATGGAAAAGCCAAAACTGCTGATCCTTGATGAGCCCATGAACGGCCTTGATAAGCGGGGCGTTTTAGAGATTCGCCGGGTGCTCAAGGAGTTAAACGGAGAAGGGGCTACCATAATTCTGTCATCCCATTATGCTGAAGACATAGAAACCCTTTGCGATTCGGTGTATGAGATGGATGGAGGGGTCTTAACGCAAATTGGTTGAAGTTTAAAGGAATTTTTGTAAATTTCCAATGGATTTGTAACGAATTTACTGTACAATGAAGTGGAGAAATAACGTCACGAGAAGGATATACCTTATTTTGGGCAAGCCTCTACTTTTCATCAGTACAATTTATGCAAAATTTGTATTATAATATTATTGGGTAACTTTGTAATGAGGGGCATTTAATCGGTAGCCACACCGAATAACCAGATGAGTGAGTTTTATATCGATAGGTGGGGTGGTTTGCCGTGTTTAAGCTGTTTTTTGCCGGTAAGAATGACCCGCTGATTTTGCAAAACGGCCCCTATAGGCCCTTTAGTACCGCTCATATCCTGGCGATGCTATTTATGTTTATTCTAGTATATAAAACTATTGCGCGCGTCAAACATAAGGAGTACCGCTTACGGTTTTTATGGTGCGTTTTGGCTTATGCCTTCCTTGTTTTTCTTAATGTTTCCAGGTTTATATGGGAGATCTATATTGGTGTTTTTGACATAAAAGAAGATTTACCTCTTCAGCTTTGTGGCATACAGATGTTTGCCATTCCGCTGGCACTTTTGCTGCAACGCCATGAGAACAAAGCGATCAATTATTCAGAAGCATCCGGCGTCCCGGAAACTTCAAGATGTATATGGAAGATAGGAAAATATATGTGTGAGTTCGTTTATGCTTATGGAACGATAGGCTTTGTTCTGGCCATAATACTTCCTCTCCCTGCCCTTGATGAATATCCGGTATTCCATTTCCGGAGCCTTCAAAGCCTGTTTTATCATGCAGCCATGGGCTTTATCGCATTTATGCTGCCCCATTTAAACTATCGGCCCGATATAGGGAATGTGAAAAAGGCGTATTGCGTTCTTATAGCATGTGCAGCGCTTACAGGGGCAGTGAATATGCTTATAGGCAGCAATTACATGTACACCGCCTATCTTCCCGTTGAATTTAAGTTGTTACCATGGCCAAACTACCTGCCATTTTTGCTCGTATTCGCCCTACTTGTAGGTCGTTTGCCGTACCATGCCTATGCTTTCTTCCACAGGACGCCTTCGGAAAATGTTTCGGATGTGTTGCATGGGAGCAGGCCGGGCTTTTAAGCCGTTTGAAATGCGGCGCTGATTTCCCTATTGACAAATGCAAAGCCTCGGGTATATAATAACAGCAGAAACTTGAACAGGAGCGGGATCTTAGCTCAGCTGGGAGAGCGCCACACTCACATTGTGGAGGTCACTGGTTCGAGTCCAGTAGGTCCCACCAATAAAATAAAACCTTCGGTTATGGACCGAAGGTTTTATTTTTGCCCTTTTACTTGCCTTAAAGCTTATTTCACCAGTATGTCCGGTTAAAAGGTTTGCTGGGCATCGCGGATTCCCGGATTCTTATAAAGGTTTCGTGTAATGGACAGGGATAAGGAGATAGATTACAACTTCTTACCAATATACAGCAGGTGCTCGCAGCATCCCCAAATTTCAGGATTTGCGGATACATGTTCAAAAAGGTCTATCCAGCATTGAAAGTCATCTTCGGAAAGTTCCAATAATTTGTCTTCAGCAGTTCCGAAGGGGTCGGTAGCCATAATTTTTATCTGGTGTAGCCTGAAACCGGCCATAAAATTTCCTATTTCGGTTGGATTAAAAAAATATGCATCGGTAAAGCCATCGTCAGGTCCTTTGAAGTATCTGCCATCATATAAATACCTTATAAGCTGAGCTTTTTCTTTTTTGATTTCTTGCGGATAATTTTTTAGGCAATCCAGCATAGGGGCATAGGCTGAAATGAATGAAACGAATAGGGTTCCTCCGCTTTTTAATCTGGCCAAGCACTGATCAATGGCCTGTTTTCTCTCTGCTTCTTCCAACAGGTGATATATGGGCCCCATACACAGAACGGCGTCATATTGCCTGTCCGGAAGTATTTTATCTAAATGCAGAGCATTGCCCCGGATACATTCTACTGTAACTCCTGCATTTTTAGAGTTCTCAATAGCCTGTTTTACCAGCTTTTCGGATAAATCAACGAGGGTAACTTTATGGCCTTTCCCTGCAAGGTAAATGCTGTATCTTCCGGGGCCGCCCCCAACATCGAGGACGGATGAGCCTGGCGGTATGTACTTATCAAGCGCCCTTTTTGTCATCTCAAATTCAACCCGGTGCCTTAAAAGCCTGCCCCATTCATCGTAATTGTAATAATATTCCTCAATCTTGTTCAAAAGCATCACCCCACTTAAATTGGCTTTCGTTTTAGAATGCCAGCCAATAACATTAATAAGATGGTTTTTCCGTGTTTCATTCCGTATGATTAAATATCCAAAAGCAGCCCTATGATGCCCATTCTTATTATGTATGTTAAGCCGGCGTAAAATATATTGGCAATATTTTACTTAAGTATAATTTCCTTGTCAATACTTTTAGCCTTTGAATGCCAATTGTAAGACCTGTTTAAATCATAGCCGGTGAAAGAATGCTCATTATCTATCAAATATGTCAAAATTTGAAGATAAATCAAAGCTATTGAACTTTAAAGGAGAATATGATATTATGATGAGGGTATTTTGTGCTTGTACCCGTTATTGTATATCAGTATATTGCATTTGGTAAAATGATTGTAGTTGAACCGCACTTTCTACGATGGCATTGAAAATCTATATGGCGGAAGGAAGAGAAGGATGGAGGTTTCATTCGTCGAATTTTTACAGCAGATGTTCACAATTCCTGCACTCTTTGTGACAAGCCTATTGACCATGTCGGTCATACTTGTAAACGGCTGGACTGATGCGCCCAATGCGATTGCTACCTGCATTTCTACCAGGTCATTGAACCCACGCGGGGCCATATTGCTGGCCACCGTATTCAATTTCTTGGGCGTGTTTGTTATGACCATTGTAAACAATTCTGTCGCCATGACTGTATATAATATGGTGGATTTCCGCGGAGATACCCATACGGCTTTGGTGGCGCTGTGTGCCGCTTTATTTGCAATAGTGACATGGGCCACCGCTGCCTGGTGGTTTGGGATTCCCACCAGCGAAAGCCATGCGCTTATAGCCGGCCTTTCGGGTGCGGCAATAGCCCTCCAGGGAGGATTTTCTGGCATAAATGGAGCAGAATGGATAAAGGTTATTTATGGCCTTGTGTTGTCAACTTTTCTGGGATTTGCCCTTGGCTTTGTAACGGTTAAACTGGTGGGATCATTATTTAAAAGGGTGGATAGGCGAAAGACGCAGGGGTTTTTTAAAAATGCCCAGATATTTGGTGCTGCGGCTATGGGCTTCATGCACGGTGCCCAGGATGGGCAGAAGTTCATGAGTGTGTTTTTGCTGGGTATGTTTCTGGCAAAGGGGCAGGGGGGAGTAGAGCAGTTTCAAATCCCCATATGGCTTATAGTGATGTGTTCGCTGGTCATGGCCCTGGGAACCTCGGTAGGAGGATACAGGATCATCAAATCTGTGGGCATGGACATGGTCAAGCTGGAGAAATATCAGGGCTTTTCGGCCGATTTGGCTGCCGCTGTATGCCTCCTTTTATCTTCCTTGCTGGGTTTTCCGGTTAGCACTACCCATACCAAGACTACTGCTATCATGGGCGTAGGGTCAGCCAAGCGTATTTCCTCGGTAAACTGGTCGGTGGTACAGGAAATGGTTCTTACCTGGATCTTGACCTTCCCCGGTTGCGGCCTCATAGGCTTTCTGATGGCCAGGCTATTTATGTGGCTCTTTTGATAGGGCATTTAATACATGACATTTTGGTAAGTACAGGAATAAATATGAAATTAAAAAATATATAAAAAGTAGGAGGTACAGATGTTAGGGCGAAAAGGTTACAGCTATTACGAAATGTTTAAAAAGGTGGCTGATTACGCATATGAGGCCTCCCAAATGCTGCAAACCACTATTGACAATTACAAAGTTGAAGGGCTTTCGCGGAAGATCACCGAGATTCACAACATAGAGCATAACGCGGATGCCGAGAAGCATGAGATGTTGCGCAGGCTGCTAAAAGAGTTTTTGCCGCCCATAGAACGAGAAGACATAATTCGGCTGGCAGACCAGCTTGACAACGTGGTGGACTCCATTGAAGAGATATTGATGCGCCTTTACATGTACAATATAAAATCCATACGGCATGAGAGCTTTGAGTTTGTCAGGATAATATCCAGGTGTACCGAAACTTTAAAGGAATTGATGCATGAATTTCCCAATTTCCGCAAATCCTCTACCATTCACAAGTACATCGTGGAGCTCAATGACATGGAAGAGGAAGGCGACAGGCTGTATACCGCCGCTTTGAGGAGGCTTTACGTCGAATCCCAGGACCCCATAGAAGTTATAGCCTGGACGCAGGTGTTTGAATGCTTCGAAAATTGCTGCGATGTGTGCGAAGAGGTTGCCGATATAGTCGAAAGCATAATAATGAAAAATATTTAGTGAGCTTGAAGTTTTTCGTCATAATCTGAAATGGAGTGCAGCCGGGTGGAAGGCCTGCTAGGAGCAGTATTACAGCTTGACAGCACGGCGGTGGCAGGGAAAGATTGAAGAGGAGAGTTAAAAAGGGGGATGGGCCATGGCTATATTAGAGGCGTTTGAGCACATGGAATGGTTGATGGCGGTGTTGTTCATATTGGGAGCCTTGCTAATGGCCATCGAATGCATGACGCCCGGCTTTGGTATAGCGGGCACGGTGGGCATTATCTCGCTGATAATAGGTGTAGTGGTTGCCTCCCGTGTGGTTTCCGCGCCCGTTTTGGTAGGCATAATAGCTGCCGTGCTGCTGGTCATCGCATCGCTTCTGGTATGGGCTTATCGCTCGGCCACAAGAGGAGGCAGGATATCCCGTACCCTGCTGCTCCATTCGAGATTGGGTAAGGAGCAGGGGTATAACAGCGTTCAATCCGAGGAAAGCCTTGTGGGAATGGAGGGGGTAACCCTGTCCATGCTCAGGCCATCCGGAACGGCCCAGATAGGCAACCGCAAGGTAGATGTGGTAACGGAAGGGGAGTTTATCCCCAAAGGCACAAGGGTGAAGGTGGTCAAAGTAGAAGGGTTCCGCATTGTGGTGGAGCGGGTCGACAGCTAAACGTATATTTTTTCGGTGCTGAAGTCGGTTATTATGACCCGGCCATCGTTTTCCACAAATTCTATGATGTTGGATAACATGCTGTCTACATGATTCCCTTCGTTGGATACGCATGCTATTCCTAGCACTGAACTTTGCCATTTGTCGTTTAGATCCACTTCTGCAATTGAGGCGTTGAACCGGCTTTTGAGGCGCTCTATGAGGCTTTTTAAGATGCGCCTTTTTTCTTTTAGCGAAAGAGCTTCTCCCATGAGCAAGTTTATCTTGCATACCCCAATAACCATACAGGGTCACCCCTTGTGCTGCATATTTTATTATATAAGGGTATCCAAAATGATCATTACCGCAAAACCTATAAGGACGCCATATGTGGCGATCCTCTGTTGGCCTCGCCTGTGGGTTTCGGGTATCATCTCATCGCTGATTACAAATAGCATGGCGCCGGCTGCAAAGGCTAACGTAATAGGCAATATGGGGCGTGCCAGCTGGGTTAGTGCCAAACCTATGACGGCACCCACCGGTTCTACCAGCCCTGTCAGCAGCGATATGAAAAAGGCTTTGCCCAGGGGGTAGTTTTCCTGGGTGGCCAAAGCCATGGCCACGGCCAACCCTTCGGGCATGTTTTGAATGCCAATTCCTATGGTGAGAGACAGTCCGTTGGCATAGTCAAAATCCCCGAATCCTGCACCTACCGCCAGTCCTTCGGGGAAATTGTGTATGGTGATGGCGATTATGAACAGCCATATACGGTTCCAGCTTTTTTGCCCGCCCTCCATGCCTGCCACCGAGTGGAAATGGGGTACGGCCTTGTCTATGTAATCCAGGAATAAACCGCCCAGCATGATGCCCACCAATACATTAACAGCTCCCATAAGGCCTCCGCCGCTCTTTTCAATGGCCGGTACTACCAGGCTAAAAGATGTGGCGGCCAGCATCACCCCTGCTGCGAACCCCAGCATTGCGTTTATGGTTTTGTCCGAGATCCTACGCGTGAAAAATACCGGTATAGCTCCTAAGCCTGTGCCCAGCCCTGCTACTATGCTGGAAATCATCCCGATCAGTGTGAGGTTTTGTTGAGATAGCCAGTCTGCCATTTTAACGCTCCTTTCCTGTTTTTTTTGCTTAAGAAACTCGAAATGCGCCTGTAGCTGCTGTGCATAAAGGGTAAAATTCCGTAATATTGCGGTATGATTTAGCATTATTTTATTTTACGAGATACTTATAACACAGCGCAATTAACTTTTCAAGCGTTAATTTAACTGTAAAAGTGCTACGTTAATTGCAGGTTAATATTGACTTGTACTTTCAAGCATATGTGGATGCCATCGCATTTAAATGGAGTTAATCAAAACATAGACTTATGGACAAAATATAGAGAGAATATCAACCAAATGATGAAGAGGAGGAATGAAGTTGAAGGTAACCGTCGATCAAGATCTCTGCATAAGCTGCGGACTATGTATCAGCACATGTGAAGAGGTATTCCATTGGAATGCCGACGATAAGGCAGAGGCCATAGCCACCGATGTTCCGGCCGAGCTGGAACAGGACGTCCAGGAAGCCATGGACAGCTGTCCGACCGAGGCTATTAAGCACGCATAGAGTTTGGCCTATTCGGCGTACGAGCGATGACAGGGCAATTAATGGCGGGAAAATTTGCATAGAAAGAGAGGGGATTGCTAAGCCTTTCGCATCCCCTCTCTTTTTGTATAAAACATATTTAATATTGGGTTGCTTACGATAGTTTTAGGCGTATGGTTTTTATCTCAAATGGCCTGAAGTCCAGTTCTATCTTATTGACATGGACTTCCAGCTCTTTTTCGGTATTCTCAAGCATGTCGGTCTGCTCGGCTCCCGCAACGGGAATGGTTACCGACAAGGTGCAGCGGGTGGCCATGCGTTTGGATTCGTATAGCCTCAGTATTATGTCGTTCGAGCCATCCTCGGGAACCTTTACCGTTTCAAGAATTACGTTGGCTGCATCCAGCGAGAACAGCGATGCGCAATTTTCGGCAGCGCCGTTTACCACCATTACGGGGCAGTTGAGGTCATAGGCCTCGCGGATCACGTCGCTTTCCGCAAAGCTGCCGTTCCATGCATAGAACGAGTATGTAAAGTGCTGGATGCCCTTGTCGGCGTTCATGTCTGGCGCCAGAGGTGCCCTCAGGAGCGTCAGGTTGATGCTGTTGCCCAGGGTATTCACCCCGTACTTGCAGTCGTTTAACACCGCAAATCCCCGGTTTTCTTCCATCAGGGCCGACCATTTATGGTTACATACCTCAAACCGATCGGCATCAAACCGTCGCGATTTGTGGTTGGGGCGTTTCAGGTGGCCAAACTGAATTTCGTGTACGCCTTCGTTGGCATGGATGTTCACCGGGAAGGCCACTTTGAGCAGCTTATGGGATTCCTGCCAGTCGATTGTGGTCACGAAATCCACACGCCTGCTGTTATGCCGCAGGATGATATCCTGGGTCATGAGGGAGTTGTGAAGCATCCTCTTGACCCTGAGAACGGCCATCAGAGGCCCTTGAGCTATTACCTCGAACGAAGCGGGTTCGTTCAGCTCTACGGGCGTTAAGCTGTACATGCTGTCAATATCCCATGCATCCCATCGGCCGGGGACGTCCTTATACATCTTGAAGCTGTTGCAGGGCCCGGCAGCAAGCTCGCGATTAGCCTCCTTATCAAATATGCTTACTATTTCGCCCTTATCGTTGAACTCTATGCGCAGGAGTTCATTTTCTATCGAGTTCGGAGTGGCTTTGATGGCGTTTTCGATCGCCTTCCCGTCTCCGGGATATAGGGTGACCCATCCGCAGGAAGGCACCTCAACCTCTGCCAGCAGCCCATCTTCCGATGGCTGAACCGGCAAAGGTTGCCCATCAGCCAGCGTAGCTCCTTTAAATTCTCCGGGCAATGGTACTACGGCCTTTCTGTTCCATGAGAGCGAGTTAAATACCGTGATTGCCTTTTCGGAAGATCGATCCAACAGCGTACCTGCGGCCTCTTGAGCCACCTTTGTGGCAGTGGATATTACCCTTTCATAGTCAGCTTCGGCTTCCTCATATACCCTTTGAATGGATGAACCCGGCAGGATGTCGTGGAACTGGTTGAGCAATACCGTCTTCCATGCCTGATCTATGGTTTGCAGCGGGAAGGCATATCCTTTGAGTATCCTGGCGGTTGCTCCCCACATCTCGGCTTCCCTGAGGGCTATTTCGCTCTTGCGGTTGCCCCTCTTGGTCCTGGCCTGGGAGGTGTAGGTGCCCCGGTGTGCCTGGAAGTAAAGTTCACCTACATATCTGTTTGGAGGGAATCCCCGCTTTTCAAGGTCGTGGAAGAAATCCAACGGATGGCATATCCTTGTCCTGGGTACTCCTTCCAGATCCTTGCACCGCCTCAGGTATTCCAGGTGGTCGCGGGTCGGGCCACCGCCGCCATCTCCATAGCCGAATGGCAATAGGCGGGTGGATATACCGTCCTTCTGGACGCGTTCCTTCCAGCGCTCAATCAGAATAGCCGGATTGGTATGGGAGTTATAGTCGTTGTGCAGATGCACCAGAATTTCCGAGCCATCTATCCCTTCCCATATGAAGGTGTTGTAGGGGAAAGGTTCGCCGCCGGTATATGCTCCCCAGAATATCTTTTGGGTGGAGAAATACTTGATGCCGCACCCTTTCATGATCTGCGGTAGAGCGGCCGAATAGCCAAATACATCGGGAAGCCAGCACAGCTGGCTATCAATGCCGAACTCCTCTTTGAAAAAGCGTTTTCCGTGGATGAACTGCCTGATCAGGCTTTCGCCGCCCGATATGTTGGTGTCGGCTTCAACCCACATACCGCCTTCGGGGATGAACTGGCCTTTCTTTACGGCCTGCTTGATCCTCTCGTAGAGCTCGGGATAGAGCCGCTTTACCATCATGTATAGATGGGGTTGACTTTGCAAGAACTTGTATTCCGGATACTCTTCCATCAATGCCAACTGGGTTGCAAAGGTGCGGGCACATTTTCTTTCGGTCTCTGCCAGCGGCCATAGCCAGGCTACATCTATGTGCGAATGCCCAAACGCAAACATGATAGGAGCGGTGGAACCATTGACGCACTCTAAAAGCGGTTTTAACCGCTCTCTACCGGCACGAATGGTCTTCATCATTTCTTCATAGGGTAATTCAAAGTCCACGATGAGGGTGAAATCTTTGAGGCCGGCATCGATTTCGGCTACCCTCAATGAATCGGGATCAAGGTTTTCACGGACCTCAAACAGGGTTTGTACATCGAGCCACAGCTGATAAACCTCTTCTTCCCAAATGCCATAGGTGCTCTCGCCAACTACGGCCTGGGTGGGACCGGGTTCGGGAACGGTGAGGCGCCCAGGAGGAGTGGGCCCTGCACTGGCTACTCTGGGGCCGTGGCCGGCATATGCCTCTACCAGTATTTCGTATTGCTGCCCCGGGACCCCGTTCATGGTTAGCGTAACCTCGTTGTGTTCGTTGTCCTTTGCTCCGGCGTTTACGCCGTTTACGTATATGGCGCTTTCTCCGCCAACATCGACTTTCAGCACGATGCGCTTGCCTGCCGCTTCATCCGGCAGGGTTATGGTGCTCCTGAACCAACCGTATTCCCACTTTGCACCCCACCTTGTACCCTGCGGCATGGGGGAGAAGCTGCCTTTTGATGCTTCGCTGTAGGTGAGTAGCTCCTTTGTCGTAAACCCTTCCCACTGAATTTCACCCAGGGGTATGTAGAAGTGACGGGTGAGCTCGTCTTTCCAGCTCAGTACCCTATGCCTCCATTCGGGGTTTAATGACATAAAAATATCACCTCGTCTGATTTTTTTATTTGAGTCACGTCCTGCTATGACTGTTTTGGCGTTAGGTGCGTAAAAAAATAATTACCTGTATGGAGATTTCGGCTGCATCTACATAAATTATAATGGTAGAGTAAAAATATTACAATAACATTTCCTCAAATCGATTTAATACCCGGCGCATAAATTTGTGTATAGCTTTGAGGTGCTTTTATGCTATGGTATATGTAATGCTTACTTTTTCAGCTAGCAGCTTTCCAGGTGTCTGTGCCCTTTAGAGCTGCTGTATCGCCCTTCTTTTTTTAGATTGACTATATAGACGCCCGCTATTACTATCGCCCCGCCTAAAATCTGCTGCAGGGTTATCTCTTCTCCCAATATGAATGCGCTGCCCAGGGCGCTCACCACCGGTATAAGGTTTACATAAGACGAGATTACAACCGAATCCAGATGGGAGAGGGAATATATATAAAGGAAATAACTTATGGCGCTGCAGAATACGGCTAGATATATTATATTTATCCATGCGACAGGGGATATGGGACGCCACAGCTTGTATTCGAGCAGAGCCAGCGGCAGGAGAAACAGCGCCCCAAATAAGTTCTGATATGTGGTAAGGGCTAGGTCCGAGAACCGGCCGTTTAAGCCCTTGCTGATCAATATATATGCAACCCATGATAGGCAGGCACCCAGCATGAGCAGGTTGCCCAGGAGTGCCTGCGGATTATTTTCACTGGCCTGTCCCCTTTTAATTATGAAGTACACCCCTGCTATGGACAGCAATACTCCCAGCCATTTAATGGGGGAAATATTGTTTTTATACACGACATATTCGGCACATATGGTGAACACGGGTATGCTGGCAATGATCATGGATGCGCTGGCTGCCGACGTGAGCTTTATTCCCCACGTTTCAAACAAAAAGTATATGGTCACCCCGAAAAGGGCACTTAGCAGCAGGGGGACTCTGCTTTCTTTCGGTATGCGGGTACGGGGCTGCGTTCGATATAGAATGGGTAGCAGCATTAACGACGCTATCAGAAAGCGGAGGAAGGCCATGGTAAATGGGGGTACGCCTGCGTTGAGGATGGCCTTGGAGCTCACGAATGACATGCCCCAGAAGATGACGGTGGCTATGATGGCCAGGTTGGCAAGAATGTTTTGTGCGGATTTTGGTTCGTCTGATTTACCGGTCAATGTGATCCCCTCTTTCGTAAATTCTTTTCTAGAATAGGATATATCATAAAAGCAGCCATTGCAATGGCTGCTTTTGCGGAATTTTTAAGGCTTTATCGCGTCACCATGGTGCCAATTCCCTTATCTGTGAATATCTCCAGGAGGATGGGATGGGGTATGGTGCCGTTGACTATATGAGTGCGTTTGACGCCCTGCTCAATGCTTTTTATGCATCCCTTTACCTTTGGTATCATGCCGCCGGTGATTACCCCCCTGTCTATCAGGTTGTATACCTCTTCTACAGTAATGACCGATATGATTGATTCGGGGTCCTGCGGATTCTGCCTTATCCCGTCGACATCGGTGAGAAATATCAGCTTCTCGGCTTTTAGGGCCGCAGCTACCTCTCCAGCTACCGTATCGGCGTTTATATTGTAGCTGTGCCCGTCGGGGCCTACTCCTATAGGGGCGATTACGGGGATATATTCATCCCCTGCCAGTATCTCCAGCACCTTGCAGTTTATTTTTTTGATCTTACCCACATAGCCCAGGTTTACTCCGTCTACCGGGTCCATGGGCTCCACCTCTATCAGGTTGGCATCCTTCCCGCACAGACCTATAGCTTTACCCCCTAACGAGTTGAGCTGGGAGACTATGTCCTTGTTGATCTTTCCCGTCAGCACCATTTGCACCACTTCCATGGCTTCCTCGGTGGTGATGCGCAGCCCGTTGTGAAATCTCGATGGGATGTTTAATGCTTGGAGCATTTTGGTGATCTCTGGCCCTCCGCCGTGCACCACAATGGGGTTTACGCCCACATATTTAAGAAGGGTGATATCCTGCATGATGGTACGGCTTATATCGTCGCTTATCATGGCGTTTCCGCCGTACTTTATGACGACGGTCTTGCCGCTGAGCTGCTGGATATAAGGCAAGGCCTCTGTTAAGATATTGGCCTTATGAATTAAGGTGTCCATAAACCTTTCTCCTCTCTCCGATATATAATTTGCTTTTAGCCGGTCAATTATCTTTGGAACTTAAGTACCCTAATAAGTTGCTCTTTAAGGCTATACAGGGAAATGCCCTACAGGTACCATCCGGGATTGCGCAGGCCTGCAGTCTCGTCCAGGCCGAACAGTATGTTCATGTTTTGCACAGCCTGTCCTCCAGCGCCTTTTATGAGGTTGTCTATGGCCGCTACTACTATTATCCGGTGGGTGCGGCCGTCAACCACAAATCCGATGTGGCAGCTGTTTGAGCCATTCACATGTTTTATTTCTGGCAGACTTTCCTTGCTGTGAAGGACTATAAACGGTTCTCCGGCGTAAAACTCGCCGTACAGGTTGTAAATATCCTCGAAGCTCATATATTTGTTAAAATTGGCGTATATGGTGCTTAAAATCCCCCGTTTTACCGGCAAAAGATGCGGGGTAAAGGACAGGACTATTTCTTTCTGGGCCAGTATGCCGAGCTCCTGCTCTATCTCTGAGGTATGGCGATGGGTTGCCACCTTGTATGCTTTTATGTTTTCGTCCACCTCGCAAAAATGAAGGCCTTGTGATGGTTCCCTGCCTGCACCCGTTGCTCCCGATTTGGCGTCGATAATGATGGAGTTTAAATCGATCAATTGATGTTTAACCAGCGGAGCTAGACCTAATATAGCGCATGTAGGATAACAGCCAGGGTTGCCGATTAGCCTGGCCGTTTTGATTTCATCCCTATGCAATTCCGGAAGCCCGTATACCGATGCTTGCAGCAGATCCGGGCGCTCATGGCGTGCTCCGTACCACCTTTCGTATGTTTCGACGGATTTGTATCGAAAATCGCCGCTTAAATCGATCACCTTTTTACCTCTTTCGTATAGGGCGGGGATCACCTGGTTTGAAACCCCATGGGGCAATGAGGTGAACACGACATCGCTTTCCTCCGCAATCCTGTCGATGTCGAGTTTGCTGCACGACTTGTCGAGCAATCCTTTGAAATTTGGGTATATGCTGGATATGGGCTGTTCGGCAAAGCTCTGGGATACCAGATGCACCAGATCCACCTGCGGGTGGGAGTAGAGCAACCTCACCAGCTCCATTCCGGCATATCCCGTTGCACCAACGACGCTAACCTTGATCAACGCTGCGCCCTCCTTTGAATCGTAATTAATATGTAATAATTATACATATCATTGAATAAAAATACAACATATTTAGGTGCATAATAAATTTTTCATGAGTTATAGCTTGTATGCTCCATACAGCAGTTAATTATTGAAATGGGCCGCGATAAACTATAAAATATTGATGGATAAGGGGGACATTCAACGATTTATGCAATACTTTCAAAAACCGATGCACTTTTTTTGTTAATAATATCTATAGTCAGATTGTCCTGAAAACCTTATAATATAATCATACTTGATGTTTGTTTTTAAGTTTTGCATCCAAGCGGTGCGGAAAATACTGTTATGGAGGGGTTTAAATGGCAAGTGTAACTTTTAAAAACGTGTCCAAGGTATATCCGGGAGGGGTTACCGCTGTAAGCAATTTTAACCTTGATATTGCCGATAAGGAATTCATAGTTTTGGTAGGTCCTTCTGGATGTGGAAAGACTACGACACTGCGTATGGTAGCCGGACTGGAGGAGATCACTGAAGGGGAACTTTACATCGGCGATAGATTGGTAAACGATGTGGCTCCCAAAGACAGGGATATAGCGATGGTTTTCCAGAACTACGCCTTGTATCCGCATATGACGGTATACGACAACATGGCTTTCGGACTTAAACTCAGGAAGGTACCTAAAGCCGAGATAGACAGGCGTGTAAAGGAAGCTGCCCGAATGCTGGATATCGAGCATCTCTTGAACAGAAAGCCCAAGGCTCTATCCGGTGGACAGAGACAGAGGGTGGCTGTAGGTCGTGCTATAGTCCGTGAACCCAAGGTATTCTTGATGGACGAACCGTTGTCCAACTTGGATGCGAAACTGAGGGTACAGATGAGAACCGAGCTTACAAAGCTGCATCAGAGGTTGCAAACCACGTTTATCTACGTAACCCACGACCAGACCGAAGCTATGACGATGGGTACCCGCATTGTCGTTATGAAGGATGGATTCATGCAACAGGTAGACACTCCTCAGAACCTGTACGATTATCCCATCAACCTGTTCGTAGCAGGATTTATCGGCAGCCCGCAGATGAACTTCATCAATGTAAATCTGGTAAAAGAAGGCGATGATGTATACGCCGTATTTGAGGATAACAAGATCAAAGTTCCGGCAGGCAAAGTAAGGAAGTTTAAGGATCCTTCCTACATCGGCAAAGAAGTGATAATGGGTATTCGTCCTGAGGACCTCCATGATGAGGAGATATTCCTGGCCAGCGCTGCCGACAGCACCATAAAGGCCCATGTGGACGTTGTAGAGCTCCTGGGTTCCGAGACTTACCTGTACCTGACGGTGTCCGGCAGGAACCTGGTTGCAAGGGTTAACCCGAGGTCCAAGGCAAGGGTGGGCGATACCATTAAGATTGCTCTTGATACCAACAAGCTGCACTTCTTCGATAAGGATACCGAGGAGACTATACTGCTAAGATAAATGCTTGTTAGATTTTAGAAGAACTTTTTGTAAAAAAAGCAGAAATATTGTCTTCATGGATAATATTTCTGCTTTTTTTATTTGATAAATTAATGTATACTTATAATTGGGTGGTAATATTATGCTAACCGAGCAAAGGATGCAAAAAGTACTGGATAGGGTAGCTCACAACATCCAAATAACGACAGATATAGTGGATACTGCAGGGATGATTGTAGCCAGCAGCGACAGGGATAGAGTGGGACAGGCCGAGCCGGCTGTGAAGGATTATGACGCCATAAAGGGCAGCCTTACCTTTGTTCACAATGGCAGGACTTATTTGAAGTTCTACATCGATAACACCATCGCTTATTTTATAGTCATGGATGGGGTAAGCAAGACCACCAGGAATTACTGCATGCTTATTGCATCGATCATCGAGCTATATTTGAAGTCCAGCATACAGAAGCTTAATCGGGAAGAGGTTGTGCGCAGGATAATGCTGGATCAGGTGTCTGACATTGAGCTTCAGGAACTGGCACGGGAATATAAGCTTGAGCCCAACGTGGCTCGGTGCGTGCTCGTTATACGTACTGCCAACATGGAAGCCGAACAGGTCTACAAGCTGCTCTTAAAAGTTTTTCCCAAAAGCCAGGGAGATATTCTGGTATTGTTTGACAGCCGAACAGTGATACTGGTTAAGCGGGTACTTGATGAGATGGATGAGGATGAGCTGGAACAGATGGCAGCGGCCATGGAAGAGACAGTACTCAATGAGACCACCGTCAAGATCTTTATCGGGATAGGCAGGATTAAGCCCAGCATCTTTCAGCTGAGAGAATCGTATCTTGAAGCCATGCAGGCCATAGAGGTAGGACTGATGTACGATGTGATGGGACGAATATACAGGTATGATGTCCTGCTTCTGGAGCGTTTTCTGCACGAGATTCCCCTGCAGATTTCGCAGAAGTACTGCGAAGCGATTTTTAACGAGGAAGCCAGAAAGGTGCTCAACGAAGAGATGATGATCACCATCAATAAATTTTTTGAGAACAATTTAAATTTGAGCGAGACGGCCAGGCAGCTTTATATTCACCGTAACACCCTGGTGTATCGCCTGGATAAGATACAAAAGGCCATTGGGCTTGACCTCAGAAACTTTCATGATGCGGTTACATTTAAAATTATGATGATGCTGGAGAAGCAAAAACGGGAGTGTTATTCTTGATACAGTTTAAAAACGTGACAAAGGTTTATCCAAACGGTTTGTGTGCGTTATCCAATGTGAATTTTACAATTAATAATGGAGAATTCGTGTTTATAGTGGGGGCTAGCGGGGCTGGCAAGACCACGTTGATAAAATTGCTGCTCAAGGAGATAGAGCCCACATCCGGCAGCATAATCGTGGATGACATGGATTTATCATCTTTAAGGAGGAAGGAGATTCCGTATTATCGTCGCAGGTTAGGGGTGGTGTTTCAGGATTTCAGGCTGCTTCCCGATAGGACGGCCTATGAAAACGTCGCTTTTGCCATGGAGATCGTGGGGGCTCCCTTAAGGGAGATCCGCAGAAGGGTACCGGCCGTACTGGGCATGGTAGGGCTGGGTTCGAAAGCTCATGCCTACCCGCATCAGCTGTCGGGAGGCGAACAGCAGAGGGTGGCCCTTGCCAGAGCCCTTGTGAATAGTCCTTCAATTCTCATCGCGGACGAGCCCACCGGTAACCTGGATCCTGCGACTGCCATGGAGATCATGCGAATAATAAACCTGATAAATCGCCGGGGGACTACCGTCATAATGGCCACCCATGCCAAGAACATCGTCAATACCATGCGAAAGCGGGTTCTTCAATTTCGCAAAGGGGTTTTGATAAAGGACGAGCAGGAGGGGGGATATTTTGATGAGCCTTAGGAGTTGGAGATTTTTCATTCGTAACGGGTTTCAAAATATCCTTCGCAATCGCGTCATGTCGCTGGCGTCGGTTACCGCCATAATGGTTGCCCTGATCGTTCTGGGGATTATATTGGTTATGGTTGTCAACCTCGATGTGATGATGAAAGAAATGGAATCCAAGATGGAGATTACCATGTTTTTGAAAGATGGTGTGGCCGACGGTGAACGCTACGATCTGGAAAAAGAGATAAACAGCTGGGAAGGCGTTTACGACGTTGAGTTTGTTTCCAAGCATCAGGCTCTTGAGGAGTGGAAGCGCCAGCTGGGCGATAAGGGGAGCCTGCTCGAAGGGTATACTGGGGAGAACAATCCTTTGCCCGATTCCTTTTTGGTTAAAATAGAAAAGCCGGAGTACGTGAATGCCGTTGTGGAGAAGGCAAAAGCCATCCCTGCAGTTGAAGAGGTAAACTACAGCAGCAAGGTGGCGGAGTTTATAGAATGGCTGGCACGGGCTATACGGCTGGTGGGCATGAGCCTTGTGGCTGTATTGGCTAGCGTTGCGGCCATCATCATCAGCAATACGGTCAGGTTGACGGTGTATTCTAGAAGAAGAGAAATAGGGATCATGAAATACATTGGTGCTACCGATTGGTTTATCCGCTGGCCCTTCATAATCGAAGGGTTCATCCTGGGAGTGATGGGGAGTATAGTTTCCACAGGGCTTGTGGCGTTGGGCTACAAGTTCTTGCTGGACAGGAGCAGTTATATAAACATGAGATGGGGATATCTGGGGATATTCAAGCTGTTGCCATTGAACGAAGTAATGCTTTACGTATTCCAGTTTTCCTTGCTCCTGGGTGCGTGTGTGGGCGTGCTGGCCAGTTGCCTGTCCATCAGAAAGCACTTGAGGGTATAACATCCCGTATGATTTTTGTTTAAAAGCTGGACAAGCTTATCAGGCGGACTTGCCGGTTTTTTTGCTGATGCTGTAAACATAAATAAATGCTTATGGGGGTGGAGGGGATGCGACGTAGGATCGTTGCATTGCTGTGCGCTGTTTTGTTTGTTTTTACCGGGGTTACCGCTATGGCGGCTTCCAATGTGGATAAGAAAAAGCAGGAGCTCAACGAGGTAAATGAAGAGATAAAGAATACCGAAGAGCAGCTGGAGGAGGTTAAGCAACAGCAAGAGGAGGTAGCTGCCAGACTGCAGGATATAGAAAAACAGCTTAAACAAAAGGAGCAGGAATTAAATAAGCTTGAAGCCGATCTGCAATCTACCCAGGATGAATTGGAGGCTACGCGGGAGGAGCTTAACAGGGCTATCGAGGAAGCCGAAAAACAGGAGAAGCTGATGGCTGACCGCATAAGGGCTATATACATGAATGGGGCTCCTTCGTATCTAGAGCTTATTTTGGAAGCGAAAAGCATAAACGATTTTTTGGATCGAATGTCCATGGTGCAGCAGCTGATAGCTTTTGATAATGAGGTTCTTGACCGGATGAAACAGTATAGGGATCAGGTGGACAGGAAGCGGACTGAGCTGGAAGAATTGGAGCAATCCCTTACACAGAAGAAGGAGGCAGTAGCCAAGCAAAAGGCTGAGATCGAACAAAAGAAAAAGGAGCAGAGCTTGCTGTTGCAGCAGTTGAAGGAACAGCAAGAGCGTTATGAACGCGACCTGGAGGAGCTTGAAAGAACCTCTAAGGAACTTGAAAAGACCATACAGGAATTGCTCAGGCAGCTGGAGGAACAGCGCAAAAAGCAGGCCCAGTCTAGAGGGGATGGAGGTAGCGGCAGCAAGCAATCCGGCAGCCAGTATACGGGTGGTATACTGGAGTGGCCGGTTCCGGGATTTTATAAAATAACCTCATCGTTCGGTTACCGTGTACATCCTATATACGGTACTAGGAAATTACACACGGGCATAGATATTGGGTCAAATCCCGGGCAAAGCATATACGGCCAGAATTTTGTTGCCGGCGCTGATGGAACCGTTATTTTGGCCGGGTGGTACGGCGGTTACGGCAATTGCGTAATAATCGAACATGGCGGAGGTATAACTACCCTTTATGCTCATGGATCGAAAATTTTGGTATCGACGGGACAGCAGGTGAAGAGGGGGCAGCCGGTGCTGAAGGTGGGCAGTACTGGCGTATCAACTGGTCCCCACGCGCATTTTGAGGTGAGGAAAAACGGGGTGCCGGTTAACCCCCTGCCGTATTTAGGTCGATAGATAGAGTTGAGCATATAGGCCAGGGAAGACATAGCTTTCTCTGGCCTATTGTTTTATTGGTTAAAAAAATCAAAAAAGTATTTTGAAAAGCCCCGAGAAGATGGTATAATAAAGCCAAAATCTAAGTATTATAATAATCTTATACTGACAATATTTGTATTGAGCGTTAAGGAGGAATATTCTTAATGATAAGCAAAAAAGCCGCTGCATGGGGAGCAGTTGTGATCATCGTCATTACTGCATTTTTTTCATCATTTTTGACCTTCCAGGTTAGCAAATTCATCGATATTCAGAGCGGAAACAGGTACGTGGTAAGCAAAGAAGTATATCAATTGCTCGAGAAATATCAGATGCTTGAAGAAGTGAGGCAGACCATCGAGAAGGATTATATAGAGGAACCCGATCGGGATGAGCTGTTAGTTGGCGCTATAAAGGGCATGGCGGCCGCTTTGGGCGACCCATATACCTCTTATTTTACCGCGGAGGAATACAAGGATTTTATCGTACAGACGCAGGGCAGCTATGCTGGCGTGGGACTTATGGTTACGGTGGATGAAAGCGATAACCTGATAACCGTTGTCAGGGCTTTTAAGGACAGCCCAGCTTCCAAAGCCGGTATACAGCAGGGGGATAAGATCATAAAGGTCGAGGATGTAGAAGTCAGCGGAAGTGAGCTGGAAAAAGCCGTCAGCATGATGAAGGGGGAACCGGGTACAAAGGTGAATATCACCATCCTGAGGGATGGGAAGCCGTTCAACTTTACGCTGGAGCGGGCGGTCATCGAGATTCCCGACATGGAATATAGGATGGTTGAGGATGAAATAGGCTATATCTGGCTGTATCAGTTTGATGAGAACTCCCCAAAGAATTTCAAGAATGCCGTCGAGGACCTCAAGGGTCAGGGGATGAAGGGGCTTATCCTGGATTTGCGGGGTAACCCCGGGGGCCTGCTTCAGGCCTGTACCGAGATTGCCGATGTGCTGTTGCCCGAGGGTTTAATCGTTTACAGCGAAAATCGCCAGGGGAAGGGAGAAAGGTACTATTCCGATAAAGAATATCTGGGTATTCCTCTGGTAGTGCTGGTCAACGAATACAGCGCCAGTGCCTCGGAGGTATTATCGGGCGCCATTCAGGATTACGGCGTGGGTACCATAATCGGTAAGACCACCTTTGGAAAAGGGTTGGTTCAAGGGTTGCGCGGTCCCTTTAGGGACGGGTCAGCTCTGAAGATAACCATTGCCAAATACTTCACTCCGAAGGGAAGGGACATACATCAAAAAGGCGTTGTGCCGGACATCGAAATTGACTTGAGCGATGAAGCCAAGAATTACCTGAAGGAGAATTCCAGCAACGAGCTGCCGGTGGAACTCGACAACCAGCTGCAAAAGGGCATTGAAGAAATAAATAGGATGCTCAGCCAGAACTAATAGGGGGTTTTAGTTTGGCTTTAGTAAAGCTTATAATTTCTTCTTTTGCGCAGGCTATAACTAGCCTGTTCTTTATTGGTATTGTAATGGTGGCCTATATGTATATACAGAGGAACGCTCGGCTTGAAGAGTCATGGCTGGGAGGATTGCGCAATCCGGTGTCTACCCAGCTTGCCGACGTAGTACTGTATGGTATGCTGGTGGGCCTGATGGCCAGTTTCCTCATAGTGCTCATAGGCATTGCCGTCGATTACAACGCCATACTCTTCATTTGGCCTCTGGCAATATTCCTCATGCTTTTCAATCAAAGGTATATATGCTTTTCCTATGCTGGGGGCATAGTTTCGCTGGTCAGCCTGCTTACCGGTTGGCCTAAGATAGACGTGTCGTCCTTGATCGCCCTGGTGGGGATATTGCATCTCATGGAGAGCCTGCTTATCATACTGGATGGTTACAGAGATAGCCTTCCCGTATGGATTGAGCATAAGGAATTTAAGCCTGTGGGGGCATATCTCATGCAAAAGGTGTGGCCCATACCCCTGGTGGTGCTGGTCATACCCCAAGCCAGTGCCGATCTGGCCTCGGCAGGCGGCGTTAACATGCCCGACTGGTGGCCACTTTTTAAACCTCAGAATATGGCACAGGTATTTACGCTTTTGCCAATCGTAGCTGTTCTGGGATACGGCGACATTGCCATAACCCAGCTGCCCAAGGAGAGGACCCGGGAGTCGGGGATATGGCTGGGAATATACAGTATGGCTATTTTGATTATGGCAGTAGTTTCGTCGAGAGTTTACTATGTAAAATATCTGGCAGCTGTGAGCGCTCCCCTGTTTCACGAGCTGTTTATAATCCTGAGCAAACGGGAGCAGATGCACGGTAAACCGGCCTTCACGGTACCATGGAGGGGGCTTAGGGTGCTGGAAGTGGTCCCGGAGAGCCCGGCGCAAAAGATGGGAATTCAGCGCGGGGATATACTGTTCAGGTTGAATGGAAGGGATATAAACAGCGAGGATATGCTGCGGGAGGTTATAAGCCAGTGTGGAAGCTTTATATGGGTGGATATCGAGCGCAGGGGCAAGGTCATAACCCTGGAGTACAGGGATTATCAGAATGCAATCGAGCGCCTGGGCGTTGTATTTGTTCCCCGCAATACCGGCAAATATTTTCGTATAGATGAGCAAAGAGGAATTATATTCAGGCTGTGGAAGAAAATATGGCGTAAATTTAAGTAGGCACAGGGTAAATAGCCTGTGCCTCTTTTAATTTTGACTTATTTCTCATTACATCGCGCATTATACCTCTATATTATCCATAACAGAGTTTATGGCTTTGCAACAAAAATAGCGTTGAACAAGCTGTATTGTTTGCGTTGTCTAAAAAAGGTTAAACTACAAATGATAAGTCAATCTAAAATTAAGGAAAGGGGAATGCTGATGTCACAGGAAACGCACAACCCAAAAAGCGCTGGACAGGGAAATATTCCTAAATCTACTAATCCCTATGGTTCTATAGAGCACGTGGTTGCGGTGATGAGCGGTAAGGGAGGAGTGGGGAAGTCATCGGTGACGGCTCTGCTTGCCACATGGCTTAAAGAAAGGGGCTATAAGGTGGGAATATTGGATGCCGATATCACCGGCCCCAGCATACCCAAGCTGTTCGGCGTAAAGGGCAAAGCAAAGAGCAGGGAAGGAGCGCTGCTGCCGGCCGTTACTGCTAAAGGCATTGGTATTATGTCAATAAATCTGCTTATGGATAAGGAAGATCAGCCAGTTATATGGCGCGGCCCTCTGATATCCGGCGTGGTCAAACAGTTTTACGAGGAAGTGGACTGGGGCGATCTAGATTTCCTGATGGTAGATCTGCCGCCAGGGACGGGCGATGCTCCGCTAACGGTCATGCAATTTCTCCCCCTTGACGGGGTAGTGGTGGTGACTTCGCCACAGGAGCTGGTGGGTTTGATCGTAAGGAAGGCCATACACATGGCCAGGATGATGAACGCTCCCGTTTTGGGCTTTGTAGAGAATATGAGCTATCTGACCTGTCCCGGCTGCGGAGAGGTCATCGAGCTTTTCGGCCCCAGCAAGGGGAAACGGGTGGAAGAGGAGACGGGGATTCCTTTCCTGGGCAGCCTGCCTCTCATACCCGACATAGCGCAGCTGGGCGATGAGGGACGAATCGAGCTGGTACATCACCTGTATCCCGACTTTTTTGATTCGGTGGCTCAAAGATTTATGGAGCAGTTTAAATTGATATAGGCGATATAGGCCATCAAGCTCCACGGCTGAAGCCGGCGCTTATCACGATAGGCGGCAGTTGAGGAAAATCGTAGATATTTAGGGGTATCTGCTGGAGCAGCTTTATGGTACCATGGAAGTCTTGGACGAGGTTAAGTTTTTTCTCAAAAAGTATTTCCTTTAAGGCGGTGTTTTCCCAATCTACCCACCTTACATATCTTTCCCTTTCTTTAATGTATGCTTCAAAATATCGGTCGTCTTTTATCTTCTCTATAACCTCGTCGCACAGGAAAAGGTTGCAGACGTACGTCCTGTAACGGGGAGGAAGGGAACAGCCATAGCCGCTTTTGACAAAGGGGCAGGCTTTGAAGAAAATAGAGTGGTCCCGGATGTTGCCTGCCTCAACCTTATTTTTGCTTTCCATGTATTTCGTATAGCCTTCTTGGTCAAAATAGCCTTTGGCGTGTATCTCAAAAGGATGTATTTCCAATGACGGGAGCTGCCTTATGGACTTCAGTATATAAAGTCCCTTCAGTGACTTGGACATCCTCTGTATATCTAAAAGGGTGAACCTGGGCTGGTAATAACAGCATCCCCTGTTTTTGATACTACACAGGCTTATTCCCATGGTGCTTGTACAGTTTTTGCAATTAGTATATACATACTGTGGTATGCCTTGATCTACATTCACGTATACCATTTCCATAGCCGATCATCTTCCAGTTTGTAGAAATTTTTTACTTTTTTATTATATTTACGCTATTGCCATGGTTCAAGCCGAATTTGTGGGAAAAATTGTACATGAAAACGTAAAAATGCATATGAGAAATAAAAAATGGCTGCCGGGCTATTCCAGATAAAATATTGTTAAGAATTATACTCGATTGCTAATGAGAAAACAGGGGCAAAATGGAATTTGCTTTGAAGGCAGTACGGGTGCGGTGTACGGGTGTAGTGACACAAATATCTATAACGGAAATTTTCCCACTTCAAAAATTTTTAGGCGTTAAGCGCGGCGTTTTTCAAATATATTAAACCATAGTGAGTCTCCTGTATGTTTGATGGTTGTTGGATATATACCCATCATAAAGGATTTCTCACTATGGTTCTACGATATTTTTAAGTGCGGCATTAAGTTTTACAATAAGCCATGAGTTTTTTGCGTTTTAAGGTTACGCTTATGGCTTTGAAGCAAAGCCGGGGATGGGTACAAAGATACAGTAACGACAAATAACTGTTTAGCTCGCTTTGCCGTTAAACTGCCCGTTTAGTCAGCTTTATCGATAAACTGCCGTAATAGCCGCAAATAGTGGTTGGCCTCGCGCAACGTGTGATCAGCCAGTAGTGGTATGATTATAGATCTAATCTTACACTGCAGCAATCCCCGGGTCCCCTGGGCTTTGAAATCTCGAATTTCTTTGGTCGCTTTGAGGTTTTCTTCCGTAACCTTTTCGGGTGATGTTGTCTTTTTCAATGCAGCCTTTGTCTCTTCTATCAATCGATCAAACTTCTTGCCCAGATCGTTGGCCGCATTGAACAATTCCTCTTCGGTTGGATCGAGCAACCCCCGGATGAATTTGGCGTGTTCGCCCATGATCCTGTTCCAGAATAACTCCTGTTCAAGGGCTTCTTTGCGAAGAACGATTTTCTCTCCATTCTGAAGTCTCTTAACCATCTGTAGATAGAGCTCTGCTTCCCTCCGAATATGCTCGATCAGCAAAGGATAGTTAATGGTAAACATGTCGCAGGATAAAACGCGCGACAAAATTGCCGTCTTAAAACTTATTAATGCGGAGATCAATCCGATTGCTTTTTGGTTAAGCATAAAAATTCTTTGTTCGAGTAGCGGGTTGAATACTATCATATCCCGGCTTGAGAGCCTGGACTCCGCTTGAGTTATATCGGTTGGTATCGGAACTCCCGTCAAATATGAAGAGAGCATCTCGGCTTCAAGGGTGTATTGCGTTACTACTTCTCCCGATTTGAGCACATCGGGGCTAACGATCCCATGGGAAAGGCAGATGGTTTCCCTTAAAAGCTCATCAAAAGCCATTCTAAGTTCATCTGCTTGTTGGGCGAAGTCCATATCCCTTGGGGTAAATCCTATCTGAAGGAAAAAAGAATGCTCTTTCATGATCCGTCCAAAAAATAGATGCAAATCGATCGATTGGCGTACAAAATCCCTGTTTATAAACATTGCCTATCACTCCTGAATAAGTTGAAAATTACACTTTATTATATGTTTTGACTAACTGAGGTGTTACTGATGGTTGCGTAAATGCTACGTATAAGGAGAGGGAAATAGGGATTATATTTGTTCCACCAGTCCGGATTAGAATAGGTAAACGTTATATATAAGAAGGGGAAGGCGTTTTTCTATAATAGAGTTTAGTGTATACCTCATTTGTGGTATAATTGACTTTGAAGAGGTGAAAGCTGTAATGCGTTTTAAAATAAAGTCGGATTTTAAGCCCCAGGGGGATCAACCCAAAGCCATTGAGGCCCTGGTAGAGGGTTTAAATAAGGGCGAGAGGCACCAAACACTGATAGGGGTTACCGGTTCGGGCAAAACCTTCACCATGGCAAACATAATCGAGCGCGTCCAGCGTCCGACTCTGGTGCTGGCTCACAACAAGACGCTGGCGGCTCAGCTGTGCAGCGAGTTTAAAGCCTTCTTTCCCGATAATGCGGTGGAATACTTCGTGAGCTATTATGACTACTACCAGCCGGAAGCATACGTACCGGCCACCGACACCTATATAGAAAAGGAAACTTCGATTAACGATGAGATAGACAAGCTGCGCCATTCGGCTACTTCAGCGCTTTTTGAACGCCGGGATGTAATAGTTGTGGCCAGCGTATCGTGCATATATGGTTTGGGAAATCCCAGGGAATACAGGGATCTCACCTTATCGCTGCGTCCCGGGATGGTAAAGGATCGGGATGAAGTGCTGCGCAAGCTGGTGGATATACAGTACCAGCGAAACGACATAGACTTCGTTCGGGGGACCTTCCGGGTAAGGGGCGATGTGGTGGAGATATTCCCCGCAGGGTCTTCTGGCAGGGCCATACGGGTGGAGTTCTTTGGAGACGAGATCGACAGGATTGCCGAGATCGATGCCTTAACCGGGGATGTGCTGGGATACCGTACCCACGTGGCCATATTCCCTGCTTCGCACTATGCCTCATCGCGCGAGAGCCTGGAACGGGCCATTGCGCAGATAGAGCGCGACCTGGAGATAAGGGTTCAGGAACTTAGAGCCCAGGATCGCTTGCTGGAAGCCCAGCGCCTTCTGCAACGAACCAATTATGACATCGAGATGATGCGCGAGACGGGGTATTGCAACGGCATAGAGAACTATTCCCGGTACTTGGACGGTAGACAGCCCGGTGAGCCGCCCTATACCCTGCTGGACTATTTCCCCGATGATTTCATCATGTTCATAGACGAGTCCCACGTTACCATACCGCAGGTGCGGGCTATGTACGCCGGTGACCGCTCGAGAAAGGATAACCTGGTGGAGTACGGATTCAGGTTGCCTGCGGCTTATGACAATCGGCCCCTCACCTTTGAGGAGTTTGAAAGCAGGATAAACCAGGTCATCTACGTCAGCGCCACTCCGGGTGAGTATGAGCTTAATAAATCCTCGCGGGTGGTCGAACAGATCATAAGGCCTACGGGATTGGTTGATCCGGAAGTGGTGGTGCGGCCGGTGGAGGGACAGATTGACGATTTAATTGGCGAGATACGCCAGCGTGTTGAAAAGAATGAACGGGTGCTGGTTACCACTTTGACCAAAAAGATGGCGGAGAGCCTCACCGAATATTTGAGGGAAATGGACATAAGGGTGCGATATTTGCATTCCGACATAGACACCATCGAGCGTATGGAAATCATCCGCGATCTACGGAAGGGCGAGTTTGATGTCCTGGTGGGAATCAACCTGCTCAGAGAGGGGTTGGACCTTCCCGAGGTGTCGCTGGTGGCCATACTTGACGCAGACAAGGAAGGTTTCCTTCGTTCCGAGACCTCGCTTATACAGACCATAGGCCGCGCTGCGCGAAACGTCAACGGGAAGGTCATAATGTATGCCGATACCATAACTGATTCCATGCGCAGGGCCATAGACGAGACCAACAGGCGTCGCAGGCTTCAAATGGAGTACAACAAAAAGCACGGCATCACACCAAGAACGGTTGTGAAAGGAATACACGATATCATAGAGGCCACCAAAGCTGTGGCCGAACAACCTGCCGGCTATGAGGTGAAGGAACGGCTGTCGATTGAAGAGATACATTCCCGCATAGAGAAGCTGGAGAAAGAAATGAGAAGTGCTGCAGCAGCCCTTGAATTTGAAAAGGCCGCTCAAATCAGGGATGAGATATTCAGGCTGAGGGAAAAGCTGCAGGATGCCAAGGAGCAGGGCAGGAAGCAACCGGCCATAAAATCCAGCTCGAGGAAGAAGCGCGGATCCCTGTGAGCTGATATAATTATGGAAAAATAAATTCCACCGCCGGTAAAGGCGGTGGAATCTTTATATCCTATAAGTTGGGTTAAGGCTCGATGGAATTAATCTATGATCACGGTGCCATCCTCTTTTATTTCTATCTCCGAACCTTCCTTGATGCCTTCAAGAAAATCCTTTCCCAGACGGTCTACGGTGACTATTTTCTTGTTTAACCACACATCGGTCAGTATTATCCCTGCCGCGGCCAGTGAATCTATTTCCTCAGAAAACAATATGGCTCTGGGACCGATGCTCATCTTGGCTATGGTCAGGATTACAAGCCCGCCCGTAGTTGAGCCTATGGTTTGAGGTATGCACAGCACTTTATCGGTTAGAACCTTTTTGTATAGATCAGAATTATCTTGATCCGAGCATATGGCCTTTTTGGCTCTCATAATTATGCTCTTTTGAAAGGAGGCAAGGGTATTAAAGCCCTTTTTGCTTATAACGGCTTGCCCCTTGACGTTTCCCGGAATGATCGGTCTGCCTTTAAAAACTGTCATGGCTACGGTCCCCCTATTCCATTTTTGATAAAATGTCCAATATCTCCTGGTCCGTATAGAATCTGGCTGTAGAGTAGGTCCTCAGCTTGTTCGAGTTGGTAATTATGGGTTTCTTAGCGCACAAGGGATTATTCATGTACATGAGCGGGCAGATGGAAGTGAGCCTGGCGCCCATGCCGTTTAAAGCCTCAAAAGCCTTTGCATCCTTTTTAAACGCATCTATTACGCCGGGAGCGGCGCAAATGTAGACCGGAATGTGCAGCTTCTGTCCATTAAACCGCGCGGATAGGTTTTGGCACCACCAGTATATTTGATTTAAGCTGGCATGGGGACAGCCTATAAAACAGGCTGCCGGTTTGGCTTCTTTGTCTTTCCAGAGCACCGGATAGGAATCGTATATCCTTTGAAGCTCTTGATCATCGATTACGTATACCTTGTAGTCTTCTTTTAATAGGGACCTTCCGTACTCCATGGCTTCTGGGGTAAGGCCTTCCACATGATAGAGCCCCACCGCTCCGTTGGAAGCCGTAGCGGCGCCCATGTCCTTCAGATAATCCTTTACTTCATCGGTAAGCTGGTCACCTATTAATTCCGAAAGGCCTACGATATACGGCACGTCCTCCATCACCTTAAGGCCGATGGCGCTGCCCAAAAGCTGTGGATTGGGTACATTGCTCACCTTCAGCTCTATGAGCCAGGAAGCCTTTCTACCTTCGTCGGTTAGGAAACCGAAATAGGGCGCCTTGCCCAGAACATTGCACAGCACGTCTATGCCCGCCGAATTTCTGTTGGTCCTTGCTCCAATCACCGAATTTGCGTATACGACTGCCGAAGACTCCGACCATGCCAAGTACTGGCCTTTTTGGGGGATATTACCCACCTCGTCTAAATAACAGGTACAGCTAAAAGCCTTGTCGTTCAGAAGCCCTAGCTTTTTCAATTGGTCTTCGCATTTCTCCTGTTTTCCATAAATGAATTTGAAAAGAATTCTTTCCAAAAAGGAGTAATTTACATTTTCGGGATCAAAGGGCCTGGGGTCAACCGTAAAGGGCTTAAAAGTTTTTATGCCGCTTTGTATTATTTTGTCCAGTATGTCGAAATAAGGCGTTATCATGCTCGCGCCAAAGGAAGTTACGAAATGAGGTGCCCCATCCAGGGGCACCAACCTTTCGGCGCCAAAGGCTTTCCCGTACATTACCACCGATTTTATGATCTTTTGCCATAGAGGGCCTTTTTTCCCTTCCAGCATTTCAAGCTCGTCTTTTTCCAATATCATATGAATTCCTCCCATCTTCTACAAGCTGCGCCCCAATAGATAGCCCGCCTTTACAGCTTCGAACACCTTTGCAGGGCTGAAAGCGTCGCCGATATTGTACACGCTTTGTGCTGCCCTTTCCTTTATGCATTCATTATAAAGGGAATCATCTGGTACAAGGCCTATGGCTAATATCACGAGATCTGCTTTTATTTCGAATTCCTGTTCCTCTGCCCCAATCTTCTTTTCGAAGGGATTTTCGATGTTTTCGGGCAGGATGGGCTGCCAAACGGCGTACGGGTCGGGCACGTTGTTAAGCTTTCTGGCCACCAGTACCTTATCTTCCTTGATGGACTTCAATCTGGTGCAATTTAGCAGCTTAACCCCTTTCCGTTCCAGGTAATGGATTATATGGCCTCTGTTGGCGGTGCATACGCCCTTCATGAAATGCGGCAGCATTTCTATGACCGTAACCTTTTTATTCTTTTCATATGCCAGCCAGTAGGCTATTTCGCAGCCTACAGCGCCGCCGCCTACAACTAACACATTTTCCTTACCTTCAGTAAGCTCGGGATTTTGCAGCAAATTGATGGATGTCACGACATGGGGCAGGTCAATCCCCTCGATATTCAATTTCTTTTCTTTAGCCCCAGTGGTGCATATGATTATGTCATACCCCATGCCCTTTAATAGGTCAGCGGATGCTTCCTTATTTAGTTCCAGCTTCAGGCCATACGTGTTTTGGGCTTTTCTGACCTGGTGTTCCAGATGATTCAAATAGTTGGCGATCTCGTATTTTATCTTGGGTATTGAACCGGGTAGCAGCATGCCTCCTATTCGAGAATTTTTATCATACAACGTAACGTTATGTCCCCTTTTTGACAGTGTGATGGCGCACATTATACCAGCGGGCCCTGCACCCACCACGGCAATCCTTTTCTTCTCTATGGCAGGAGTTTCCTCCCCGTACAGGTCCTCGTTACCGGTTCGCGGGTTTACCGAACATTGCGGATGCCCGCCCTCTATGAATTCGTTGATACAGCCCTCCTGATCGCCTATGCAGGGTGTTATGTCTTCCACCCTGCCCGCATATGCCTTGTTGCACCATTCCGGATCAGCCAGGAGGGGCCTTGCCAGCATGATCATATCGCACATATTTTCCCTCAACGCTTTTTCGGCTAGGTCGGGGTATCCCAGCTTTCCAACCGCTACTACCGGTACTTCAAGTCCTTTGTTGGATTTTATGTTGCTTTTCTCAAAGTAGTCCTTGACTATTTTCGAGACTGCAAGGAAGCAGCCCGGAGGCATGGAATTGGGCGGATGGGGGAGCCACCAGTTATCGTAACAACCTAGATCCACATCAAACATGTCGACGCCAGCTTTGACCAGGTTTTTCATGTACTCCAGGGTTTGTTCAACCGTTCTTTCGCTTTTGAACAGGCGCAGCGATTTCACACTATCCATTTTTTCCTTGTAGGTTTCGTTTAAGGCAAGCGAAAGGTCGATTCTGTACATTATGGGATAGTCGGGGCCCACCCTTCTTCTTATTTCCCTGACCAGCTCGGTGCCAAAAGCCTGCCAGTTTGAAAATTTACCCCATTTTCGTCTGTTAAATGCGGGGTTGGTAAGCTGCTCCAAAAGATAGCCTTCATGGCCGTGCAGGTAGACTCCGTCCATGAGGGCCGCCTTTGCATCGGCGGCAGCCTGGCCGGCATTTTTTATGATCCTGCGAAGCTGCCGATCGGTAAGCGGTCTGCATGGGATGCTGGGTATATAGAAATTGGGATTCCATGAGGCCGATACGGGCAGTTTGAATTTTTTGATGAGGCATTCAGGAGAGCCTACCCTTCCGAGTCCGGGGGTTAGCTGAATGAAGATCTTTGCGCCGTATGCGTGGACCGATTCCGCAATATCCCGCCATCCGGCAAATACGGTACGAGATTTGTCTATTCGGGGGAAATAGCTCCTGTCACCTTTTTCGGTTACTGTGGGATCGATGTAGTGGCTGACGGGTACCAGGCCTGTTGTAATAAGCCCTACACCACCCTTTGCCCTCTCCGCAAAGTATTTGATCATCTTATTGCTCGGCCTTCCCATCTCTTCGGCCATGGATATGTTGCCCATGGGACCCATTACGATGCGGTTCTTGATGGTTATGGAATTCACTCTGATGGGGGAGAACAGCTTCTCATAAGGATAAAGCTCTTTCGTCATTCTACCCCATCTCAGTTTCTCTTCATCGAGAAACCAATCGCCCAGCTGATCGATTAGACCCTGTAAGATTTCTTGATATTTGTTCATAAAATTCCTCCTTAAAGATGTGTTTTATGTGTTTTATGAGTTCACATGTGAGACGAGCATCGATGAAAGGGGTCACCAGATAAGTCCTGGTTGATAAAATTTTAACAAATATAGAGATAAAAAACTATATCTACTATTATATTATAATATTACTTTCGGGATATAATTTCAATATATAAATGATTTTAAGAGCCTCTCAAATTTTAGGTGAAAATTGCAATATTAAATGCAACACTTTTTTAAGGAAAAGTATGATATAG